>ERZ835762.79-NODE-79-length-126050-cov-23.637184_pt1 | contig 126050 bp, 109 predicted proteins | sample MGYA00519687_ERZ835762 | MGnify/ENA primary metagenome ERZ835762 (study PRJEB31850, sample SAMEA3708783) | human gut metagenome | biome: human gut; feature: human-associated habitat; material: faeces | place: China | collected 2014 ... | reverse complement strand
TTTCGAGCCTCAACGTCAGTTACTGTCCAGTAAGCCGCCTTCGCCACTGGTGTTCCTCCTAATATCTACGCATTTCACCGCTACACTAGGAATTCCGCTTACCTCTCCGACACTCTAGTTACATAGTTTCCAATGCAGTCCCGGGGTTGAGCCCCGGGCTTTCACATCTGGCTTGCCATGCCGTCTACGCTCCCTTTACACCCAGTAAATCCGGATAACGCTTGCCCCCTACGTATTACCGCGGCTGCTGGCACGTAGTTAGCCGGGGCTTCTTAGTCAGGTACCGTCATTTTCTTCCCTGCTGATAGAGCTTTACATACCGAAATACTTCTTCACTCACGCGGCGTCGCTGCATCAGGGTTTCCCCCATTGTGCAATATTCCCCACTGCTGCCTCCCGTAGGAGTTTGGGCCGTGTCTCAGTCCCAATGTGGCCGTTCACCCTCTCAGGCCGGCTACTGATCGTCGCCTTGGTAGGCCGTTACCCCACCAACTAGCTAATCAGACGCGGGTCCATCTCATACCACCGGAGTTTTTCACACTGCACCATGCGATGCTGTGCGCTTATGCGGTATTAGCAGTCATTTCTAACTGTTATCCCCCTGTATGAGGCAGGTTACCCACGCGTTACTCACCCGTCCGCCACTCAGTCACAAAAACTTCAATCCGAAGAAATCCATTTAAGCGCTTCGTTCGACTTGCATGTGTTAAGCACGCCGCCAGCGTTCATCCTGAGCCAGGATCAAACTCTCGTTAAAAGTGTTTGTTCCGGTTCAGATAACTGCTAGCTATCTTTCCCTTTACTGTTTTAGGTTGACATTTTCATGTCTGTTCTGAATTTTTCTCTTTTAAGAATCTTTCAGGGTTATCTTGTCATCTGTTGTTTAATTATCAATGTTCTTTGTTTTTGTTGTCTTGCGACAGCTATATTAGATTACCACATCTCTTTTCGCTTGTCAACAACTTTTTTAATTTTTTTCAAATTCTTTTTAAGTTGTTTTTGTCTCTCCTTGACAACGAACGTTATTTTATCATGGCTTTACGTAACTGTCAATACATTTTTTAATTTTTTTAAAAATACCGCAAAATAACTTTCCATCGTTATTTTACGGTACCTTTTTCCTCATTATTTCTCTAAAATTTTCTCTAAAACTTCGCTCCTACCTAAATCTAGTAATAGCTTCCAAAAGCGGATTGTGATCATACAAAAATGTAAGTATCTGACTATCTGCAATATTTTCAAAACAAATCTTTCCTATTGAAGTCGTATACAATAATGTCACAACAATTAAAATCACCCAGATAATAATCACCCCTGTTGCCATTCCAAGCACTCCGCCCGCAATTCTGTTGAGTCCGCCTATAACCGGAAGATCGCTGATCAATCCAAGCATATAGACAATTGTGCGGACAACTATTGTAACTATTAGAAGTGTCAGCAGAAATCCCACAAAATCCGCAATCACTTTCGCCATATACGCCCCAACATACTCACCAAACGTACTGACTCCCAGATTTTTATAAATCTCTGCATTATTATTTTCTAAGAGTAAATCACGAAATAATTGTGGAATATTTGCATTTTCAATCGCCGAAATCTGCTGTTCTCTCGTCAGATCAATCTTTCCTATCAGATTTTTTATATCTTCTTCCGTAATCCCAGCCGCTTCCAGATCAATTCCATCTAACTTTTGTCCATTGATTTCAATCCCCGACAAATCCATATCTTCCAAATCCGGAGTTAATAATTCCACACATTTTTCCTGTACCATCCTCTCTAAAGGTGTCACTTTTAAAATTCCTTTACTCACATATGGCGTAAGAAAAACCACCAAGACGATAATAATGATTGTTGCAGCTAATGAAGCCACTATTTTTATAAACCCTCGAACCAAACCGGCAATCACACATACCAAAAGTATAATACCGACTAAAATTAATAATCCATTCATATACTCTCCTATTTCACCAGATGAACTTCCTGAAGTCCTTCTGCACTTATCACCATGTATTTATTCAGACCTGTCATTCGGAAAATCTCTATAATATTTGTCTCCATCTTTCCTTCAAATTTACAAACTCCAGATCGATCAAATATCATGCATTTATTTCCATCATACAAAACCACCTGGTTACCGGTCATTTTTATATTTCCGTACTCACCCTCAAAATCTTTTGACAGTATCTGTTTCCCCTTTGTATTATAAATGCGCAGTTCATATCCGCTTTTTCCAGAATTTTTCAGAACAAGCGCCACTCCGCTCTTATCATATGACACACTTTTTATCTCTTTTTTAATCTTTATCTTTTTGACCTGCTGAAGATCTTCCAAACCACTATAGAACACCAGCATATCATTCCCTATCAGCACAGAAGTTTTCTCATCCAAAAACGCAACCGTCGGGACCACTTCGTTCTCATATTCTTTTTCAAAAACTTCGTGATCTTTCTTCTCTTCTCCAGCCTCACCAAAATTATAACAAACTACTTTCGTCATCGCTTCGCTGCCTTTTGTAGATAAGTATGAAACAAGAAGTGCTTCTCCATTATTGGAAATGGCAATATCCAACGGATATCCAGTATTTGCAAGTGAAGTGTTCTGCTCCACAAGAATATTCCCTTTTGCATCATAACAAATAATCTGCTGTGTAGATTCTCCTTTGAGCACCACCCCTACGATTCCCTGTTCCGAAACAACCAGCTTTTGGATTGGACTCGTTGTTTTAATCTCTCCTTTTAGTCCATCTTTTTGAAACACCAAAATACTTGTCCCACTTTGATCCCCAACAGCTGCCGTTCCTTTGCACACTTCCACAATCGGATTCTTCATCTGACACGGCTGATTCCATATTTCCTGACCTTTTTTATCTAAATAAACAATGCCATCTCGACTGTATTTCAAACCCCCTCCGGCATACTCTCTGTAATTACTGTTATCCGCCTCTTCATTCTCATATGTAGCGGTCACAGCGACATTCTCATATGTCTGGTATTTCAAAAACAGCCCCACTCCCGCAGTCACCACAACAACAGATACCGCAACGATCACAACCCGTCGAAAAAATCGATATCTATGCGCCTTTATTTTTAACTCCATCTCCCGCATCGGATTCTGGCTATCCTGCAGTTCATCTATAATATCATCTGCAATCTCCTCCGTCGGGTCTTTTTTTTCTTTTACAATATGAAAACCAAATTTCTTCTTCATATGCTCCCCTTTATTTCTTCTTTGGTTCATGCTACATCAATAGTATAGCACATTTTACTATGGTAACAACAACTTTTGTCCGATAAAGATGAGATTTCCATTCTCCAAACCATTCATCTTACAGATCGCCTCCACATGGGATATATCTCCATATACTTTTCGACTGATTGTTGCAAGGGTATCTCCCTTTTCAACTACATAAATGTCATCTTCCAGAATTTGTGCCTCCGGATTCTCAGGTTCCTCTAAGATTTTGTCTCCTTCTTGTTCTTTTTCTTCTTCGATAACCTCACCGCCTGTCTCCATCACCTTATCCCCTTCTTTATTAGAAACAGATTTGGAGATAGTATCCAGCGATTGTTGAACTCCCTGCATTTTATCATAATTATTGATCATCGTAACCCCTATCACAAACACCACAAGAACAAGAAAAGTACTTGCCGCATATATGAATCTCGCGCCGTGTCTTTCTTCGTTTTTTTCCATCTTTTCTTTTATGACATCACGAAAATTCTTTGTAACTCGATCCTCAATAGTTTCACTGGGTGTTACTCCATTATTTTTACGACTCGCAATCATATAATTCTGCATTTCCAAATTTTTCTCATAATAAATATAGTGTCCGCCGCACTCCATCAAGTCCTGATATTTATGTATATAAAACTGCTCCTCTCGGTCAACTGTATTTTTTAAGACAAAAATGCTTTTCTCTCTGGAGAAAAATTTTTCGTGAATTTTCTTTATGTTATGATTTGCCTCCAGCGGTTGTCCCGGAACAGTCAAAAACCACCCTAAAATCTCTGCATTTTCAAAATATTGTTTACAGACTTCACATGCATTTTTCCAAACCGTATCCTGAACGTAGATATCCTGTCCTTTCATGGTCACTTCGCTCATCCGAATTGCACCGTATATGTAAATCAAATCCTGATCCTCTTCTTGTACTTTTTCTCCGACCAAAAACGCTCCGATTGGCATCTGGTCGGTCTTATCACACAGTTGATTAAAAAATGTGTCTACATAATCTTCTACATAGATTTTTGAACTGTCACTTACATTTCCTATTTGTCGAACATTTTTTGGAAGTTGTTTTTTCATTTTCTTTCACCTCATCTGCATATTTTTCCTCATCATAGCATATGAAAAGTGCTGAATTTATCAGATACTGTCGCCCCTTCCAGAAACTGTTCGACATAAATTCCAAAGAAAGGATAGGGAAAACGCTTTTCTCCTATCCTTTCGTCATCATCTTCTTTTACTTGTCTCGCATGCCCCGCAATATTTGTCGGTAAGAGTCGTAATAAACCCTTCCTTTGTTTTTGGTATTCTAAAAAAAGTAACCGGCCACATATGATTATAGATAATATCTTTTTCAATCTCATTCAGTTCAAAAAATTTGCTCGCATTCTTTAACGCTGTCTTCGGATGTGTGAGTCCATGAAAATGATCTCCCGTTTTTTTCGCATGTGTGTGCCAGTCGTACAAAAACAAGTCATGAAGCATCGCCCCTCTCGCCGCCGATCTTGCATCTAAATGAAAAAAACGGCACCACTGATAATTGTAATATGCCACATGGACACAATGCTGATAGCAATTCGTCGTGCCATGATGTGGATATAATTTCATGCGAAGCACGACAGGATGTTCGGCAATATCTCGAATACAATCATAAAAATCATATTTCCATTCATCCCGCAGACTGTATAGTTTATCTTGAATTTTTCTAAACATTTTGCATCCCTCATAACATTTTGATTTCTCAAACATCATAAAACATAAGAGGCGAAAGTGTCAACACTCTCGCCTCTTATGTTTTTATTAAAACTCTTTTATTTTTTTATAAATGCTTTCCGCATCTAAACCGTATTTTTTAACCAACTCAACTGCCGGTCCTGATTCTCCATAAGTATCATTGATACCAATCTTCAGAACTTTTGTAGGTGCTTTTTCCGATAACACATCACAAACCGCACTTCCAAGTCCGCCAATCACGGAATGTTCTTCAATTGTAACTACTTTTCCAGTCTCTTTTGCAGCTTCCACAATCAATTCTTCGTCCAAAGGTTTGATTGTATGGATGTTAATTACTTTTGCATCGATACCATCTGCCGCTAATTTTTCCGCCGCTTCCAGTGTCTCAGCTACCGGAAGACCTGTGGCGATCAAAGTGATGTCCTTTCCTTCACGAAGAACAACACCTTTTCCAAGTTCAAATTTATAATCTTCACGATCGTTGATTACCGGAACTGCAAGTCTTCCAAAACGAAGATAAACAGGTCCTTCATGCTTATAAGCAGCTTTTACTGCCGCTCTTGCTTCCACATCATCCGATGGGTTTATGACAACCATCCCCGGAATTGTTCTCATCAGCGCAATGTCCTCGTTACACTGATGTGTCGCACCGTCTTCTCCTACTGAGATTCCCGCATGTGTCGCACCGATTTTTACATTCAGCTTCGGATATCCGATAGAGTTACGAATCTGCTCAAATGCACGTCCTGCCGCAAACATTGCAAACGAACTTGCAAACGGAACCTTTCCTGTTGTAGCAAGACCTGCTGCAACACCCATCATATTACATTCTGCAATTCCGCAGTCAATGTGACGTTCCGGAAATACTTTCTTAAATACGCCAGTCTTTGTGGCAGCTGCTAAGTCAGCATCCAAAACAACAAGATTTTCATGTTCTTTTCCTAATTCTACAAGGGCATTTCCATAACTGTCACGAGTAGCAATTTTCTTTACATCTGACATAGTGCTTCACCTACTTTCTCTAAATCTGCCATTGCAACTGCATATTGTTCTGCATTCGGTGCAGAGCCATGCCATGATGCCTGATTCTCCATAAACGACACGTTCTTTCCTTTGATCGTCTTTGCAATGATCGCTGTCGGCTGACCTTTTGTCTCTCTTGCTTCTTTAAAAGCTGCATCCAAAGCATCAAAGTCATGTCCATCCACATTGATCACATGGAAATTGAAAGCTTCAAACTTCTTGTCAATTGGATATGGCGAGCATACTTCATCAATTGCACCATCAATCTGAAGTCCGTTATTGTCTACGATCACAACAAGATTATCCAGTTTTCTGTGACTTGCAAGCATTGCTGCCTCCCATACCTGTCCTTCCTGAATCTCGCCGTCACCTAACAGTGTGTAAACTCTGTAATCTTCATTCGAAAGTTTCGCCGAAAGTGCCATACCTACAGCTGCTGAAATCCCCTGTCCAAGGGAACCACTTGACATATCTACCCCTGGGATATGTTTCATATCAGGGTGACCCTGTAAATAAGATCCTACCTTACGAAGTGTAGTCAGATCTTCCACCGGGAAAAATCCTCTGTGAGCCAATGCAGCATAATATCCAGGCGCTGTATGCCCTTTTGATAATACGAAACGGTCTCTATCTGCTTTTTTCGGTTCTTTCGGATCGATATTCATTTCCTCAAAAAATAAATATGCGTAAATATCTGCCGCTGACAGTGATCCACCCGGATGTCCGGATTTTGCATTGTAAACAGCCGTCACTGCACCTTTTCGAACCTCATTAGCTATTTTCATTAATTCTAATTTGTTCATGAGCTGCCTCCTACTTTTTCATTTTACGTTCAATACACTCTTGATTATATTTGTACCATTTCAAATATGCAAGTACATTTTCATTATTCACCAAAAACAGCTTTGTAATCCGCCTGGAACTTTGCAATTCCCTGATCTGTTAAAGGATGTTTTGTCATCTGCTCAATCACAGCATATGGAACAGTTGCAATATCTGCTCCGGCCAAAGCACAGTCAGTCACATGGATTGGGTTTCTTACGCTTGCTGCAATGATCTCTGTGTCCAGCCCTGCAACTGCAAAAATCTCTGCAATCTCGGAAATCAGATCCACACCTCTGACAGAGATATCATCCAATCTTCCTAAAAACGGAGAAACATATGTTGCTCCGGCTCTCGCAGCCAGCAATGCCTGATTTGCCGTGAAAATCAAAGTCACATTTGTCTTAATTCCTTCTGAGGACAATACTTTACAAGCTTTGAGTCCCTCCACTGTCATAGGGATTTTCACAACCATGTTCGGATGAATTTTTGCAATGGCTCTTCCTTCTGCAATCATTCCTTCTGCGTCAACAGTTGTAGCTTTCACTTCTCCGCTGATCGGTCCATCTACAATTGATGCAATCTCTGCAATAACCTCTTCAAAAACACGTCCTTCTTTTGCAATCAGTGACGGATTGGTTGTAACTCCACAGATAACACCCATATCATTTGCCTTTTTAATATCCTCTACATTTGCTGTGTCAATAAAAAATCTCATATTCGTTTCCTCCTTCGACTGCTAAATATCCTGAATAATTCTTTATGAGCTCATTATATCACCCCTTATTCGCCCGTCAACCGGACGCATTTTTATTAGTAATTATTTTTATTAATATTTTAAAATTATTATTTCTATGATGTGAAATATTTTCCTTTGCCATAAAAATAAGAAGCCATTTTCAGGCTTCTTTACAAATATTTTTCATATTTTTATTATTAATAATTTTCTCTTTTCTATTAATTTCACTTTTGTTTTGTCCTGTCGGTTATCTTGGCATAAGAGGTTGTTCCGCGTGTGATTAATTTAGGTTCATACTCTACATGGTACGTGCTTACCGGTTCCATATCAGCAAAGTCTGCATGTTTAAACTTAATTTTTTTCATAATAATATCACAGGCATCTCTTCCCTTAAAAATCACAAAATGCTCAATTGTTGTCAAAGCCACCTTGTGCATCTTTCCAAACAGAATATTGTCACATCCCATCACCGAAACATCATGTGGCACCCGGTATTTCAGCTCATACAAAGCATCCAGTATTCCAAGCGCAATCATATCGTTGAGACCGACAATTGCCGTCAGATCCGCCTCTTCTTCCATAAGCTCCTTAGTCAGCTCATATCCCACGCGATATTCTGAATCCACATTTGCCACTCCGATGTCCATCTGCTCACCAGCCTCTTTCACAATTACTTGTGATTTCAGACCTTCCTTTTCAAACTCTTTCAAAAAACCTTCCGTCCTCTTCGACCGCTGTTTTTGTCTCGTCGTAAGAGGCGGGGTAATATAAGCGACTTTTTTGTGTCCCAAATCCAGAAGATGACGCGCCATCAGACGTCCAAGCTTTGAATTATCCAATTCCACCGCATCCAGACTCAGTTTCTCATTCTGATTATTGATGATCACGACCGGAATCCGCTCGGCAAGACGCTCCACCATATCCATAAAGCATTCACTCGGATTACACATATAGATAATTCCCATCGGATTCAGGCTCGGCATCATCTTTAAATATCGTTCTTCCATACCAAGATCCCGCTGAGTATTACATACAAACAAAGTATATTCCTCGTCTCGCGCACGCATCTCAACCCCTTGCAGAAGCATCACATAATATGGATTGGTAAGGTTCGGGCAAAATACCGCCAAATGCTTTTCCTTTTTCCCCGCTTTTCTGACCTTGCGTTTCGGCGCCACGTATCCAAGCTCTTTCGCTGCTTTTTCCACTCTCTCAATTGTCTCTTTCGAAAAAGAAACATTATATTTTTTATTTAAAACCATAGACACGGTCGACTGAGATACCCCTGCTTTCCGCGCAATATCTGTCGATGTCACTTTCTTTTTTTTCATCAAATCTCTGTTCTTCCCTCTAACGCTCGCAAAAGCGTCACTTCATCTATATATTCCAAATCGCCGCCAACTGGAACTCCACTTGCAATTCTACTCACTTTGATACCGGTAGGCTTGATCAATTTGCTGATATACATCGCCGTCGTCTCCCCTTCCAGGCTGGAATTTGTCGCAATAATCACCTCATCCACATCTCCTTGAAGACGTTCCATCAGCTCTTTCAATTTGATGTCTCCAGGTCCAATCCCAAGCATTGGCGAGATCGCACCGTGAAGCACATGATAGACTCCTTGATATTTTCCTGTCTTTTCGTAAGCCGCCAAATCCCTCGTCGTCTCCACCACCATGATTGTCTTTGCATCACGATTACTGTTGCTGCAGATCGGGCACAATTCCTGATCGGTAAGCGTGTGGCATTGTTTACAATAGCGTACATTTTCCCTTGCCTCTGTCATCGAGCCCGCAAGACTTTGCACTTGCTCTTTCGGCATGTTGATAATATGAAAAGCCAGCCTCTGAGCTGACTTTGCACCAATACCAGGAAGTCTTGATAATTCTTCGATTAATTTACTTATCTGGCTGCTATAATAATCCATTTCTTTTGTACTCCTTAAAATGGCATCCCCGGAATTCCGCCGCCTAATCCGCCTGTCAGTTTTGACATCGCAGAAGCTGACTCCGCTTCAACTTTACGAAGCGCTTCATTGGTAGCTGCCACAATCAAGTCTTCAAGCATCTCGATATCATCCGGATCCACAACTTCTTCCTGAAGTTTCACTTTTGTCACTTCTCTCGTTCCGGATACCGTCACTTCCACTGCACCGCCTCCTGCTGTTGCAGTAAATTCTTTACTCTCAAGCTCTTTTGCCTGCTCTTCCATCTGTCTTTGCATCTTCTGAGCCTGTTTCATTAAATTTGCCATATTTCCCGGCATTCCTCCACCTGGAAATCCTCCACGTTTTGCCATAATTATAATCCTCCTAATCTTCTACCGTGATATCCATGTGTACCACTTTTTCTATATCTACAAAACTGTCCTCAAATCGTCGTCCTTCTTCCACACACCGAACTTCGATCGCGACAGTCTTGCCGATTCTTTGTTCAATAAGATGTTCTATCTCTTCTCTATGTTCCGGCGTCCCAACTACACCTGCGCTCACTTCATCCGGAAGCACAATGAGAAGCTGATCCTGATTGCCTACACTCAGCCTTGCCATCTTCAGACAATTGCGCAGCATGCCCGATAGCTGATTTACAATCGGACGAAAATCTTTTGCAACCGCCTTGACATCTTCATGAAGCGCTTTTGTAAGTTCCACCTTTGGTCCAGGCGCCTCTTCCACAGTTTGTTCCGCATAGGCAGCTGCCTGAGGTCTTACCGCAATCCCTTTCTGTATCTGCTCTTCCAAAGCACGAATACGTTCTAACAGTGTATCCTGCTCCACTTCCATCTCCGGTCTGCACAGCTTGATAAATGCCACTTCCATCATAACCCGCTTCTGTGTTGCATATTTTAATTGATTGGACAATTCTGAAAAAATCCTGATATAGCGTATCAGTGTATCATTTTCTATCATCTGTGCTTCTTCTTTCAGCTGCGCCAGATTCTCTGTCGATACATCTAACACATCCTCCATATTATCAGAACTTTTCGCAAGAAGCAAGTTCCTTAAATACCATGTGAAATCAGCTGCAAGCTGCGAAAGCTCACGCCCTTGCATAACAAGTTCATCCAGACTTTTCATCACTTTCGCAACATTTCTTTCCAGAAGTTCACGAAGCAGCCTGCTGAACACTTCCGTGTCAACCGCCCCGAGCACCTCCAACACATTATCATATGTCAGCTTCTGCCCAAGATAGAACGCGATACACTGGTCCAAAATGCTTAACGCATCTCTCATCGAGCCATCCGCCGCCTTTGCAACATATCGAATTGCTTTCTCCTCAACTTCTATATTCTCCTTCTGCATAAGATCTGCCAGACGCGCCGCAATCGTATCAATTGTAATTCTTTTAAAATCATATCTCTGACATCTGGATAGAATTGTAATCGGTATCTTGTGAGCCTCTGTTGTCGCCAAAATAAAAATAACATATTCCGGCGGCTCTTCCAGCGTCTTTAAAAGTGCATTAAACGCCCCAATAGAAAGCATATGCACCTCGTCGATGATATACACTTTATATTTTCCTTCCGTAGGACGATACGCCACCTCTTCCCGAATCTCACGGATATTGTCAACACCATTGTTCGAAGCAGCATCTATCTCGATCACATTCATAGAAGTCCCCGAACTGATTGCTTTACAGCTGTCGCACACACCGCAGGGACTTCCATTTACCGGATGTTCACAGTTTACCGCCTTTGCAAATATCTTCGCAACCGATGTCTTACCGGTTCCCCTCGTTCCACAAAAGAGATACGCATGTCCGATTCGGTCTGCTTTTATCTGATTCTGCAATGTCTTGCTGATATGATCCTGCCCTTTTACATCCTCAAATTCTCCCGGGCGAAATTTTCTATACAAAGCAGTATACGACATCTCCAACTTCCTTTCTTTCTCTTCGTCTATTTATCTCCAAAACTGATTCCTGTCAGCTTTGCCTCTTTGATGATCTTAGAATCCGGATCCACCATCTTTAACTTTCCTGCCACTTCAGACAGCGGCACTTTTACAGTCTCTCCTTTTTTCATCCCGACCATGTAACCATATTCTTCTTTCAAGATCAATTCTGCCGCAGCAGCTCCGAGCCTTGTCGCAAGCACTCTATCGTACGGGCAAGGAGAACCTCCTCTTTGTGTGTGCCCCGGCACCGTAATACGTACTTCCTGATCTGTCTTTTTCTGAATCTCTTCTGCCAATTCATATGCAATAGAAGGATATTTGCGTTCTTTTAATTTTGCTTTATAAGCTTTCTTCGGCATCGCAGCTTCTTCTTTTGACATCGCTCCTTCCGCAACTGCAATAATCGTAAAGTGTTTTCCTGCTTTTGTGCGTTTTTCAATCGCCTCCGAAATCACATTCAGATCATACGGAATCTCCGGAAGCAAGATAATATCAGCGCCTCCTGCAATTCCCGCATGCAATGTCACCCATCCAACTTTGTGTCCCATCACTTCCACGATAAATACACGGCTGTGAGATGTCGCGGTTGTATGGATACAGTCGATTGTATTCGTCGCAATATCCACTGCACTTTGGAAACCAAATGTCATATCTGTTCCCCATAAATCATTGTCAATTGTCTTTGGAAGTGTAATCACATTCAAACCTTCCTCTCGAAGCAGATTCGCTGTCTTATGTGTCCCGTTTCCACCAAGCACCACAAGGCAGTTCAGATTCAATTTATGATATGTATGCTTCATCGCCTTCACCTTGTCAAGTCCATTGGCGTCCGGCACCCGCATCAATTTGAACGGCTGTCTGGATGTTCCGAGAATCGTCCCTCCAACCGTGAGTATCCCTGAAAAATCTTTTGCTGTCAACATCTCAAAGTTGGCATAGATCAGACCTTTATACCCGTCTTTGAATCCATAGATTTCCACATCATTTCTCTTCGATGTGATCCCTTTTACCACGCCGCGCATCGCTGCATTTAACGCCTGGCAGTCTCCGCCGCTTGTCAGTATTCCAATTCTCAACATATATACACATCCTTTCACATTACATAGTCATTTATTTCAGTAACAGTATACCCCATTTTATAGGTGCTAACAACAGAAAAATGCGTTATACTATATAGTATGATGCAATTCAAAGGAGATTTTTATTATGGAACGAAATGAACTCTGCTGGTGTGGCAGCGGGAAAAAATATAAAAAATGCCACATGCAAATTGATGACAAAATATTACTTTTAGCTTCCGAAGGACACATTGTCCCTGACAGAAGTATGCTCAAGACACCTGCACAGATTGAAGAGATCAAAAAAAGTGCAGCGCTCAACACAGCAGTTCTTGATCACGTTGCAAAACATATTCACGCAGGGATGAGCACCGCCGAGATAGACAAACTGGTCTATGACTACACAACAGAACACGGCGGTATTCCTGCGCCACTTGGATATGACGGTTTTCCAAAAAGTGTATGCACTTCCATCAACAACGAAGTTTGCCACGGAATTCCAGACGAAAATATTATTTTAGAGGAAGGTGACATCATCAACGTGGACGTCTCTACCATTCTCAATGGATATTATTCAGATGCATCCCGAATGTTTGCCATCGGCGAATTGTCCGACCGGGCGAAAAAGATTCTAAAAGTAACCGAAGAATGTGTAGAACTTGGTCTTGCAGCAGCAAAACCTTGGGGGCATCTCGGGGATATTGCCGATGCAATCAACTCACACGCTCAGGCAAACGGTTACTCTGTGGTTGAAGACATCGGCGGTCACGGAATCGGTCTTGAATTTCACGAAGAACCTTTTGTGAGCTATGTCACTGAAAAAGGAACCGAGATGGTTCTTGTTCCGGGAATGATGTTCACCATCGAACCGATGATCAACGAAGGAAGTCCAGATTTCTTTGTAGACGAAGACAACAGCTGGACGGTCTACACCGAAGATGATGGATTGTCCGCACAGATTGAATACATGGTGCTTGTCACCGAGACAGGTATCGAAGTATTAACTAAATAGATAACAAAAAGGGCAGAGATTTTTAATAAAATCTCTGCCCAAATTATTTTTAGTATGATTTTCCCCAGTATGCCATGTGTTTCGCAGGTTTTCCACAGAAAATACATGTGTCTGAAATCATCTCTTCATCTTCGATCAGACAACGTGTGGAAGCTCCGCCTGTAGCGTATTTGATCTCGCCTTCACATTCTTCATCTCCACACCAGCAAGCTTTTACAAATCCACGGTTTGCTTTGAATTTTTCAACCATCTCATCCATTGTAACTGCTGTATCAATATGTGAATTCAAGAATGCTTTTGCTTTCTCATACATATCTTTCTGAATTGTCTCTAAAATCTCACCAAGTTTTGTTGTAATCTCATCGATAGAAACAACAATCTTTTCACGTGTATCACGACGTACAACAACAACCTGATTCTTCTCGATATCTTTTGGTCCAATCTCAATACGTGTTGGAATACCAAGAATCTCCTGCTCGCTGAATTTCCATCCTGGACTCTTCTCTGAATCGTCGATTTTCGCTCTGTATCCCGCTGCTTTCAATGCTGCCAACAATTCATCTGCTTTTTCAAGAACGCCTTCTTTATGCTGAGCAATTGGAATTACTCTTGTCTGAACCGGCGCAATTCTTGGTGGCAATACAAGTCCGTCGTCATCTCCGTGAACCATAATGATTGCACCGATAATTCTTGTAGAAAGTCCCCATGATGTCTCATATACACTGTGAGGCTGGTTATTTTTATCTATATATTTGATGTTAAACGCATCTGGGAAACCGTTTCCAAAGAAATGGCTCGTTGCTGACTGCAACGCTTTTCCGTCATGCATAAGCGCTTCTACTGTGTAAGTATCCTGAGCTCCCGCAAATTTTTCATTCTCTGCTTTTCTTCCTGATACAAACGGAATCGCAAGCGAATCACGGATAAAGTCCTGATATACCTTCAACATAGTAAGTGTTCTCTGTTCAGCCTCTTCGTATGTCGCATGAATTGTATGTCCTTCCTGCCACAAGAATTCTCTTGAACGCAAGAAAGGTCTTGTTGTCTTTTCCCAACGAAGCACTGAGTTCCATTGATTCCATACTTTTGGTAAATCTCTATGTGAACGAACCATCTTGCTCCACAAGTCACAGAACAATGTCTCTGATGTAGGTCTGATGCAAAGTCTTTCCTGAAGTCTTTCCATTCCTCCATGTGTTACCCATGCTACTTCTGGTGCAAATCCTTCGATATGATCTCCTTCTTTTTCAAGCAGACTTTCCGGAATCAGCATTGGTAAAGATACGTTCTCTACACCCGTCTCTTTAAATCTTGCATCCAGATCTCTCTGAATGTTCTCCCAGATGGCATAACCATTTGGTAAGTAGTTCAAACATCCTTTTACTGATGAATAGTCACAAAGTTCTGCTTCACGTACAACATCTGTGTACCATTGTGCGAAATCTTCATCTCTCGCTGTAATCGCTTTTACAAGTTTTTTTTCGTTTGCCATGTTTTTCTCTCCTTTTTATTCGCAGGGCCCCTTGCCCCATCTTATTTTTTGAGGAAATAAAAAGAGCCGAGTCCTTTCATCCCTCCAAAAGGGACCGAAAGACTCGGCGGTACCACCCTAATTAATCATAGATTCCTCTACAATTCTCTTTAGTCATCATTAACGCTGATGTCACGCTGCATTTTCACACAGTGGCTCCAAGGTAGGTTCCATACACTTCTTGCAAGAATCTTTCACCAATCAATTCTCTCTCTGTGGCTCGTCCTGTATATACTATTCCTCTTCACAGCCAATATTCTCAGTAATTACCACTAATTCTATGAGAAATCTTGTTGTTTGTCAACCCCGTAAAATACTGATTTTTCAGAAAAATATTTTTCGAAAGCCTTCTCCTTCCGGTTCGATTTCAAATATCATCTTTTCCTTCGTTTTCGGATGCAAAAATTCCAAATGACTTGCGCAAAGAGCAATCTTACGCCTTCCATTTGACTGCTTTTCATTATATTTTGCATCTCCCCAAATCGGGCATCCTGCTGCTGCCATCTGCACTCGTATCTGGTGATGCCGCCCCGTTTCCAATTTGATATTTACAAGACTTCTTTCTTCTCCATCTTCCAGACCTTCTTCCTCGACCTCATAAAAAAGCACTGCTCTTTTTGCATCCTTTATTGACGGATCACACACTTTCGAAAGATTCACTCGTCCATCTTTCACCATATAGTGTTCCAGTTTCCCACTTTTTTCTTCAAACTTTCCACACACAACCGCTTGGTAATACTTTCCAAATCCTGCCCCCTGCATCTGCGCGCTTAGTTCTTTGGCTGCAAATGGTGTCTTTCCAAATACAAGTATACCCTCTACCGGTTGATCCAGCCGATGAATCACCGCCACATAGGGTTCTTTCTTTTCTTTTTGGTTTTTGTACAAATAATTTTTCAGAATACTCACCATATCCTGAGATCCAATTTTGCTTGTCTGCGTCGGCACCCCTGCCGGTTTATAGCAGACAATCACATGTGTATCTTCAAATAGTATCTTTAAATTCATTCATTCTCCTTTTCACGACTAAAGACGAGGGTTCTGTATAAACCCTCGTCTCCATATTTTAGAAAATATCCTGTTTTCGTCGTAAATCTACACGAATGCTTCCACAGGTTCTTCTTTTAATGCTTCCTCATATTTTTCCAATATGGTACTTTGAATTCGCTCTCTTGTATCAGAATTGATCGGATGCGCAATATCTCTATATTCTCCATCCAAAGCTTTTTTGCTCGGCATTGCGATAAAGAGCCCTTTTTCTCCTTCAATCACCTTAATATCATGCACTACGAATTCTTCATCCATCGTAATGGAAACTACTGCCTTTAATTTTCCTTCTTTTGCTACTCTTCTCACACGTACATCTGTAATCTGCATATGTCTAGCCCCTTTCCCATCTTGCATTGTCTTTCTTTTTCTGAATTCAGACTACAATGCATATCTCTCATTTTTTTCTACTACAACTTTTACCCCGTTTTCTCCAATATGACGCGTATTGGCTCTGATTGTATCACGGCTCTCTACAATACAATTCTCAATGTAGGTATTATCTCCAAGATATACATCATTCAAAATAATTGAATTTTTTATCACACAGTTATTACCCACATATACTTTCTTAAACAGAACTGAATTTTCCACTGTTCCATTGATTATACTTCCGCTGGCAACCAAACTGTTCTTTACAACTGCACCCGGATTGTATTTTGCCGGAGGCAAATCACCAACTTTTGAATAAATCGCCGGATATGTTTTGAAGAAATGTTTTCTTACATCTGCTTTCAAAAAGTCCATATTCGTCTGATAATATGCATCAACCGTGGAGATATTACTCCAATAGTCTTTAATCTTATATGCATAAATTTTCTTTAAATTCTTATAACGGATCAAAATATCCGATACAAAATCATATCTGTCGTCTTCCGCACACTGTTCGATCAGATCAATCAGCTGGCGTCTCCGGATGATATAAATACCGGTTGAGACAGTTCTTGACTTTGCCATCATCGGTTTCTCTTCAAACTCTTCCACGCGCATATTCTCATTCAGCTTCAAAGTTCCAAACCTTCTCGCATCCTCGCCATCATTCAGATCTTTGCAAACCACTGTAATATCCGCCTTCTTGGCAATATGATATTCTAACACCTTATTATAATCCATCTTATAGATCGCATCACCGGAGGTGATGATCACATATGGTTCATGGCATTTTTTCAAGAAATCAAGATTTTGATAAATTGCATCTGCGGTTCCTCTGTACCAATTGCCATTATCCGCTGTAATCGTAGGCGGAAATACATACAATCCACCCTGCTTTCTCCCGAAATCCCACCATTTTGAAGAATTCAGGTGTTCATTCAAAGATCTTGCATTGTACTGTGTCAACACCGCTACTTTCTGAATATGCGAGTTCGACATATTACTGAGTACAAAATCAATCGCTCTGTAACTTCCCGCCACCGGCATGGCTGCCGCCGCACGTTTTTTCGTCAATTCACGCATCTTATTGCTGTTACCGCCTGCTAAAATAATCCCCACTGCTCTCATGCCTGTTCACCTACCTTTATCAACGTTTCTCCACTTTCAAGTACTCCATCGACATAATCTTCTTTTGCTGTCACGCCGCTGATTGCAGTATTCTTTCCTATCTGCACATTTGCAGGGATCACTGAATTTTCCCCGATTGTAACAAGACCAAACGAATAAATATTTGGTTTTAATTTATTCGGAATATCACTTCCGATGCCCAAAGTGACATTATCTCCAACATTCACGTGTTCTGCAATGATCGACTTATCAATCACGCAGTTCTCTCCGATGACTACATCTTGCATAATAATGGAATCTCGGACAACCGCACCTTGTCCAATCACCACATTGGAGCCGATGACAGAATTATGAACCTCTCCATAAATCTCCGCACCGTTACAAATAATACTCTTGTCAATCACAGAATTCTCTGATATGTACTGCGGAGGAATACTTCCTGTATTCGTGTAAATCTTCCAAAATTCTTCATACAAATTAAAATCAGGAATAATGTCAATCAATTCCATATTGGCCTCCCAATAAGACCCCAGTGTTCCAACATCTTTCCAATATCCGTTGTATTCATATGCAAAGAGTCGTTGTCCATTTTCATGACAATATGGAATCACGTGTTTTCCAAAGTCACAGCCAGGCTCGTCCTTCTTTTTTAGCAACGCTTCTTTTAGCACCGGCCAGCTGAAAATATAAATCCCCATAGACGCAAGATTGCTTCTTGGATGTGCCGGTTTTTCCTCAAATTCTGTAACCTGGTTGTTATCGTCCGTAATTACGATACCAAATCTGCTCGCTTCTTCAATCGGAACCGGCATCGCAGCAATAGTAACATCTGCATTGTTCTCTTTGTGAAAATCCAGCATAACCTCATAATCCATCTTATAAATATGGTCTCCGGATAAAATCAGCACATAGTCCGGATTGTAACTTTCCATATATTCCAGATTCTGATAAATCGCATTGGCAGTTCCTGTATACCACTCACTGTTTGCGCTCTTTTCGTATGGCGGAAGTACCGTTACTCCTCCGATATTGCGATCCAAATCCCACGGAATCCCAATTCCGATATGTGCATTCAGGCGCAGTGGCTGATATTGTGTCAACACCCCGACCGTATCAATTCCTGAATTGATGCAGTTACTAAGCGGAAAATCAATAATTCTGTATTTTCCTCCAAATGCTACTGCCGGCTTTGCAACTTTCGCAGTTAAGACACCGAGTCTGCTGCCTTGTCCTCCTGCTAATAACATTGCTATCATTTCTTTTTTCTTCATGTCATCACCCCTTCTCAGTATTAATGTGTTTATTATAACACAATTTTTTCACATAGTGAACATATTTTACAAAAAAACAACATCTTTTTACATGTTTTTATCTAAAACCAACAAAATAAAGACCTTGGCTTTTTTGGCATATATGTATATAATATAGAGGATAGACTTATTATATGACAAAAACATAAGAATGGGATGGTAATATATGTATAAAATAAATTTTAACAAGCCTCTTCACGTTCATTTTATCGGGATTGGAGGCATCAGTATGAGCGGGCTTGCTGAGATTCTTCTAAAAGAAAATTTTACAATTTCAGGTTCTGACTCGAAAGCTTCTGCGCTCACAGAACATTTAGCCTCTATGGGTGCTTCTGTTTTTTATCCGCAAAAAGCATCTAACATCATAGATGGAATCGATGTTGTTGTCTATACAGCGGCAATTCACGAGGATAATGAAGAATTTGCAGAGGCAAAAAGACAAAATCTTCCAATGTTATCACGTGCTGAGTTGCTTGGTCAGCTGATGACCAATTACAAGACTCCGATTGCTGTTTCCGGTACTCACGGAAAGACAACGACAACCTCTATGCTCTCTCACGTATTGCTGGCAGGTGAAAAAGACCCGACAATCTCTGTCGGCGGTATTTTAAAGGCAATCGGCGGCAATATCCGTGTGGGAAGCTCTGATGTATTTGTCACAGAAGCCTGCGAATACACTAATAGCTTTTTGCATTTCTTTCCAAAGATTGGAATTATCCTGAACGTAGAAGAAGACCATATGGATTTCTTCAAAGATATTGATGATATCCGCAACTCCTTCCATCAATTTGCCGCGCTGCTCCCTGCAGATGGCACTTTGGTCATCAACCAAAATATTGAGGGAATCAATTCAATCACTGACGGACTAGACTGCAAGATCATCACATATTCTGAAAGACAGCCGGCAGACTATTCTGCTTCTGAAATTCGATTCGATGAGATTGGAAATGCTTCCTTTGATCTGTTAAGACATGGTGAATATGTGGATCGCATCACACTTGCCGTTGCCGGTAACCACAATGTATCCAATGCACTTGCCGTCATTGCTGTCTGTGAGCAGCTTGAGATTCCACTTGATATCATTAAAAAAGGGATTCTGTCGTTCACCGGAACGGACCGCCGTTTCCAATATAAAGGGGAGCGAGATGGTGTTACGATCATCGATGATTATGCGCATCATCCAACGGAGATCCGCGCGACACTAACATCTGCGCAGAATTATCCTCATAAAGATATCTGGTGTATTTTCCAACCGCACACTTACACAAGAACAAAAGCATTTTTTGACGAGTTTGCAGAGGCACTTTCTCTCGCCGACCATGTTGTCCTAGCCGACATCTATGCCGCCCGCGAGACAGACACTTTAGGAATGTCTTCCGCTGCACTTACTGAAAAAATCAAAGAACTTGGCACAGACGCATACTATTTTCCAAGCTTTGAAGAGATTGAAAATTTTGTCTCTGAAAAATGTATCCACGGTGATTTGTTGATAACTATGGGTGCCGGAGACGTTGTAAACATTGGAGAAGCGCTTCTAAAATAAGAGTTATCCACAGTTTCCACAATTTTTTTATCCACAAAAAAACCGAGATATCCACGGAAAAGTGCTTTTTCCTATGCTTATATGGTGCTATAATAGCCATTACTGAAAGAGAAGAGAACGGAAAGGATACGGCGAAAGAGGAATGAGAACACTGACACTTCGAAATCGTTTTCAAGGTAACAGTACAATTGTGGAAAACGACTTTATAGATTATTATATGACAAAGGCAAATGGCGAATATGTAAAAGTATACCTGCTTTTACTGCGCCACCTGAATACACCGGACAGCTCACTGACTATTTCAAAACTTGCAGACTGTCTGGAATGCACAGAAAAAGACATTATCCGCGCATTTAACTACTGGTCCAAGATGGGACTTCTTGTCATCGATTACGATGATGCCGGAACAATCTGTGGACTTGCTATCGGAAAGACTTCTGGACCTTCCGATGCTGCGCCAGCTATCAGAAAAGAGGAGACAGCAAAGCCGGTCGCCGCACCAAAAGCAGAGCCACCTCTCAGAAGTGTTGCTGATGAGAATCAGGAACAGCTCAGACAGCTTTACTTTGTCGCTGAGCAGTACATGGGCAAACCATTGTCCAGCAAGGAGATTCAGAAAATTAACTATTTCTTTGATACATTACATTTTTCAACAGATTTGATTGAGTATCTGATTGAATATTGTGTGGAAAACGGGCACAAAAGTATGCATTATATCGAGTCTGTCGCGCTTGCATGGTCTGATGAGAACATCAAAAGCGTAACAGAGGCAAAAGCAAGTTCTGCTGCTTACAACAAGAATTGTTTTGCCGTTCTGAATGCATTCGGAATAAAAGGAAGAAGTCCGGCTGCAGTAGAATTAAGCTACATAAAAAAATGGGCGGAAGAATACGGTCTCACTTTAGATATTATTATAGAAGCTTGTAACCGTACGATTGCGAACACACATCAGCCTGATTTCAAATATACCGACTCCATTTTAAAGAACTGGATTGCAAAAGGGGTACATCATTTATCTGATATCACCAAGATCGATCTTGTCTATCAGCAGGAAAAAGAGATGAAACGACGCGCCGCTGCAACAAGAGCTGCCGCGCCTGCCCCGAACCGTTTTAACAATTTTGAAGGACGTTCTTACGACATTAGCTCGTTGGAACAGCAACTGTTAAACACACCATAATTAAAGGAGATTCATCGTGGCTTTAAATAATTCTCAATACGATACCATTATTCGTGCCTATGAGCAAAAACAGCTGCATAATCGAAATGTATTAGACAAACGCTATAAAACAGTGTATAATCGACTACCGGAGTTAAAAGAAATCAACGATTCTATCTCTCTTTTAAGTGTGAATCACGCGCGGAAGCTTCTAGACGGAGATGAGAGTGCACTTCCCGCTTTAAAAGAAGAGATTCGGAAGTTATCTGAGCAGAAAAAAACGCTGCTTTTATCTGCCGGTTTCCCGGCAGATTATTTGGAGCCGGTCTACGAATGCGAAGACTGCAAAGATACCGGATACATCGGCAATCGAAAATGTCACTGTTTCCACAAAGCAGTCATCGATCTGCTTTATACACAATCCAATTTACAGCATATTTTGGAAAAAGAAAATTTTGATACATTTTCTCTTTCTTACTACTCAGATAATCATATTGACCCAAAAACCGGGCGCTCTTCTCTCACAAATATGAAGAATGCCTATCTTACTTGCCGCGAATTTGCAGATACATTCGCGGACAATTTTCGCAATTTATTTCTTTATGGTGATACCGGCGTCGGAAAAACTTTTTTATCCAACTGTATCGCAAAAGAATTAATTGATCATGCTTATTCGGTAATTTACTTTACTGCATTTGAGCTCTTTGACACCATTGCCAAGAGTAAATTCGAAAAAGATAACACAGCTGAGATCATGTATGAACATATTTTCAACTGTGATCTGTTAATTATTGACGATTTGGGAACGGAACTTTCCAATGCGTTTACCGTTTCACAATTGTTCCTCTGTCTGAACGAGCGATTGCTGCGCAGAAAATCAACAATCATCTCTACGAATCTTTCCTTGGAATCACTTGTAGAGATTTATTCAGAGAGAACATTTTCCCGAATTACCAGTAATTACACCATGTTAAAATTAACCGGCGATGACATTCGCATCAAAAAGAAACTAATGAACAGGGAGGCAAATTAATGTTACACCGCACAGAACGCACTTTAGAAAATATACCAGTAGGATCACTCGGTATGATTCCAATTGACGGTTGTCAGGAATTGGGAGGCAAAGTAAACGATTATCTTGTAAAATGGAGAAAAGAGGCTGTTGCCAAAACAAAAGATGATGTCGTTTTCCACGATTACCAAAAAGAGACTTACATCATCGATGCTAAGGTTCCTCGTTTTGGTTCCGGAGAAGCAAAAGGTATTATCAATGAATCGGTAAGAGGAAAAGATATTTACTTGATGGTAGATGTATGTAACTATAGTTTAACATACTCATTGTCGGGACACACAAACCACATGTCACCAGATGACCATTTCCAGAATCTGAAAAGAGTCATCGCTGCTATCGGTGGAAAAGCTCGTAGAATTAACGTAATTATGCCTTTCCTTTACGAGAGCAGACAGCACAAAAGAAGCTCGAGAGAATCTCTTGACTGTGCGCTTGCACTTCAGGAGTTAGTTCGTATGGGCGTTGACAACATCATCACTTTTGATGCTCACGACCCACGTGTGCAGAATGCGATTCCACTCAGCGGATTCGAGACAGTTCGCCCGACATACCAATTTATTAAAGGGCTTCTTCAGAATGTTCCTGATTTAAAAATTGACAGCGAACACATGATGGCAATCAGCCCGGATGAAGGTGCTACAGGACGTGCTATCTATCTTGCCAACGTGCTTGGACTTGATATGGGTATGTTCTACAAACGCCGCGATTACACAAGAATTGTAGATGGACGCAACCCAATTGTCGCTCACGAATTTTTAGGTTCTTCTGTGGAAGGAAAAGATGTGATCATCATCGACGATATGATTTCTTCCGGAGATAGTATTCTTGATGTTGCAAAACAGTTGAAAGCAAGAAAAGCGAACCGAATCTTTGCAGCAGCTACATTTGGTCTGTTCACAAACGGTATGAAGAAATTCGATGAAGCATATGAACAGGGTATTATCCACGGTATTCTGACAACAAACTTGATTTATCAGACACCGGAATTATTGAGCAAACCTTACTACATCAACTGCGATTTGAGCAAATACATCGCACTGATTATCGATACATTGAACCACGACGGTTCCATCAGCAGTATCTTAAGTCCGAACGAAAGAATTCAGAATGTAGTGAAAAAATACCGCAATGGCGAAAAGATCTAATAGAATAGGATATATTGAGAGGGTGTCCGCGACACCCTCTTGTGTTTTTCAAAAATCATACTCTCATAATAGAAAGCCCCAGCTCCACCAATATCAGCACAATAAGTAAAATCCTAAATTTTACATCCATTCTCTCGGAAGCGGTATCACCTATCCTTCACCATAACTCGTTATCATCCACTCTCCGCTTAATAAATCTTTTTTCAAGATAACTCTCCAATCCGTTAATGTTTCTTGATGTGTTTTTTTATGCACTTCTGTCATAACCACATGATATTCCGCCATTTCATCATCTTCTTTTACACGTTCAATCGTAACGTCAACAAATTGAACATCACTACTTCCCTTATCATTTACTTCCTGTTCTAAAAATCCATTTATATCATTTCCTGCATTCATTGCCTTGATAAATTGTTCTACCGTTTCATATGAAGTCAAACCCTTTGGTCTTTCATAGCGGTTCATCTGCTTATTCCACCAAACAATTATCAAGACTATGAACCCGCACAACAAAACAATCAAAATATTATTTTTCTTTTGTCTCATACACGAAGTCCCCCCCCTTCCATCACACATCTCTCTCCACATCGTAGTTGCTATTAGCACAGTCTATACAGCATTTTGTTGGGCAAATTACTGATTTTACTTTTCATCTTCCTCAGCAATACCATGTTTTCTTACTCTCAGTAATAAAATTTATCCTGAAAATTCAAATCCTCTGTTGACTTTTTCAACAAGATTTTCTCTACAAATTCAGTGCAGCTGTATAGCCTTCCGCAATAGCAACAAGTGCATTGCCAACCTTTGCAGCTCCGCTGATAACCTGAACATTATCACAAATTTTCTTTGCCGCATCTTCCAGAGGATTATAAGACCGATAACCAAATGCAGATACAACAGTAACTTCCGGAACCGATATTTTATTTCCATTTGCATCCGTATAGGTTACGCCTTCCTCGTCAATACTCTCTACTTTTGCTTTCGTCTGTATTTTTACATTAGCATCCTTAAGATATCCTATCAGGCGTCATTAAATAACCCCGGAATAAAACGATATCCCTTGCCATGTTCGTTGATTGCATAATCTTCTGTAATAATCAGCCCCCAACCTCCTTTAGCCTTCTCTTCAATATACTTGATAAAACGGTCCGTCACCATCCCATCCTCAGTACAGAAATTTGTTACCATCGCCGGCACCACCAAACGGTTCGGAATGGTACAGTTTCCAATTTTCATAGTAGAAAATAGTGTGTTAAGCATGTGCTTTACCTCCAATTCTTTTCATTCTCCATTTAGTCTCAAAATTCTCTTCTCCCTGAGTATATGCCCTGTAATAATTTGAAAGTCAACACAGATAACAAACAAAAAAACAACCCGATTACATTACAGAAATTGGGCTGTTTTTACAATTTTTTTTATTTTAATGATCGACTTTTACTTTTCTAAAAAAATCATGTCAAATAAAGCCTGAAACCATTACAATGTTTTCTCTCTCACAGGAATATGCAATTCCATCATTCGAATATCTTTCTCTCCCTCAACTCCACGTCCAAGCAGCAACGCTTCAATCGTGCTGCTTTGTTCGTAGCCGATTTCTTTCATGTATTGTAAGGCTTTCTGAGAATAATCACTATCAAATCGACCAACAGCTCCCAGATCTACAATGCTGCAAAGACAAATTTGCGAGGGGCGGTAACGCATATTCTCCAGTGACGATATGTCTAAAATATCAGCATATCTTTTTTCAATATAAAGTCCCCATAATTGGTGTTCTCCTACTTCCTCAAAACAGGGATTCCAAAACGGAGCAACTCTATCTGATAACAAAACTGCACTTATTTCATTGCTCATTTCAATTTCACCATAATAATCACCGTCTCCTTGCACCAGTGGAATAAAATAGTGTTCAGGTATCTTCCTAATCCAGTGATTTTTTAGATTAAGATGCGCTGTCTGGGCTCGCTCTGCTACAAATTCTATCCGCTCTAGCAGAAGTTGCTTATAGGCTACCTTAATCCATTCTAGCACATTTCTGCAATCTTATACAGTAATCTCTCTGTATCTTCCCAACCAATACACGGATCCGTAATAGATTTTCCAAAAATCCTCTGCTCATCAATTTTCTGATTTCCTTCCAGAAGATAACTTTCTACCATCACACCTTTGACAAGATTCTTGATGTCTGTATTATAATTTCTGCTGTGAAGTACTTCGCTGACAATACGCAGCTGTTCTTTATATTTTTTGTTGGAGTTTGAGTGATTTGCGTCCACGATGGCCGCCGGATTTTTCAAATCCCACTTCTCATACATCTCGAGAAGTCGAATCAAGTCTTCATAGTGATAGTTCGGAATGCATGTTCCGTACTTGTCCACACCGCCGCGCAGGATCGCATGTGCATATGGATTTCCGTCTGTTGTCACATCATATCCTCTGTAAATGAAATTGTGCCCTGCCTGTGCTGCCACAATCGAGTTCAGCATCACCGTAAAGTCACCGCTCGTCGGGTTTTTCATACCGACCGGAATATCCATTCCACTCGCTGTCAGTCTGTGCTGCTGGTCTTCCACGGAGCGGGCGCCAATTGCTTCATAAGAGAGAATATCGTCCAGGTAGCTTCTGTTTTCCGGATAGAGCATCTCATCGGCACATGTAAAACCATAGTCCTGAATAACACGGAGATGCATCTTGCGGATTGCGATGATCCCTCCATAAAGATCCGGCGCTTCATCCGGGATCGGCTGATGGAGCATTCCTTTATACCCCTCCCCTGTTGTACGCGGTTTGTTTGTGTAAACACGCGGAATGATCATCAATTTATCTTTCACCTGCTCATTCACTCTCGCAAGGCGACCTACATACTCACACACTGCATCTTCATTGTCCGCCGAACAAGGACCGATCAATACGATGAATTTATCAGATTCTCCTGCAAAAATCGCTTTGATCTCCTCATCCCTTTTTTCTTTTAATGCTTTCAGTGAGTCCGCCATTGGGTACTCTTTTTTCAGTGTTTCCGGGCTGCATAATTGATGGTTAATTTTCATTGACATAATTTTTCTCTCCTATTCCTAACTTTTCTAATATTTGTTGTTCTCTTTTCTGACAGGTGAAAATCAACACCTGTTTTTTATGCTCTGCAAGCCATTTCATCGTATTTTCAAGCCTTTGGTCATCATAAAACACGAATGTATCATCCAATATAACCGGATACTCTTCTTCGTGCAATAGTTCACTTGCCGCCATGCGAAGTGCAAAGTAAATCTGTTCGATCGTTCCGCGGCTCACCTGCTCAATTCCGATTTTCCGTTCTCCGGTATAAAGGCTCATTTTCAGCTTTTCATCAATTAAAAGCATCGTATATTTCCCACCTGTGATCTCAGAGAGAATCGCAGATGCCTTTTCATTTAATTTCACGCTAAGCTCCTTGTGTACATCTTTTGATAACTCCGTCAGACACTCTGAGGCAAGCTCCAGCGCCCGTTTTTTCATATCCTGTTTTTTGTAGTCATCGCCTGCCTCGTCAAGTTCGCTCAGCTGCTCCTGTACATTTCCGTACTGAATCTGCTTTTCTTTTAACTCTCCCTGCAAATGTTCTTTCTGCCACAACAGCTTATCCAATACCTTTTTCTGCTCTTCCTCCATCTCACTTTTCGGCTTCTTTTTACCTTCTTTGATTCGGTTCCACACATACATGCCCTCAGCGAGCAAAAGAACAATCATCACAAGATAATTCCACGGTCTGTGAAAAATAATGAACACTGCCACAAGAATCGCTGCCATCGCTGCAACTTTGATCGGAGATACTCTCCATCTGCCTTCCTCTTCGTATTTTCTGCACTCTTCCCTCACACGCGCTTCCTCTTTGCTGATTTTGCTGTCCGCTTCCTCAATCTCCTGTTCCAGTTTGTGGATATCACGCCAAAGATACGTCGTCTCCTGCTCTATCGCATATCGTCTCTGCTGTTTTTCCTGTAAGGACTTACGAATCTCACCCTCGACTTCTTTCTTTTTTTTGTTCAGTCGGTTCAATGCCCCATCCAGATCAATATCGCTGTTCCCAGTCGAATAATAATTTGTCGCATAGTTTTGAATTTCCACTGCAAGGCTTTGATTCGGCTCCACCTTCATCTGACCAATCGCTACTGTATTTTCATAGTTCGAGCCGTCCAGTCCATTCAATATCATCTCTAAATCCCCGTGCTCCAGCGAAAATTCTTCGCCGTCATCCTCGCAGATCAGCCTTGCACTTTTGGAATATTTATCAAAATTTCGCTCCAGTAAAAAATTCTTTCCTCCGCTTTCAAAACGAAGTGTCCCGGAATAATAATTCGGATTCTCCCACGGTTCATAGATGCTGAACGTATCGTTTACCGATGCCCTTCCTCTTCCGCGCTCCAGCCCGAACAGCATACTTTTTATAAACGTGTGAATCGTTGTCTTCCCAGACTCATTCTCCCCATAAAAAAGATTGATTCCATCTTTCAGCACAATCTTTTTTCCTGAGAACTTTCCAAAATTTCTCAAATAAAGTTCCCTTATCTCCATAGTCAACTCCTCTTCGTATCCAGCAGCGCCTGTACTCCTTCGTACAATGCCATGTGTGCTACACTGCCATCCTCACATTCTCTCAGACTCTCAATATATCTTCCCAAGAGATTTCCTTTGTTCTCCTCCAATAATCTGTCAAAATCATACGATGGTTTTGTCTCATCTACAATCTCAATAACATTCCCATAACCTTTCAGAGTCTCAGGTTCAAACGTGATATCTGCATCTCGAAAGCCTGTTAAAATAAATTTGTAAATATTCTCAATCCCATTTATCTGAATCATTTCCCGAATCTTTTCTCTTGCAAAACCATTTGTCATATTTTTCCCTACTTCAACTGGCAGATGCATGTACTCTCTTTTTGCACTCGGAACAAATTCTGCTTTCACGCCTTTTTCCGTCACCTCTCCACGGATGTATCCATGCTTTCCAGTGTCATTTTTGTCGATTGGCTCTAGCGCCCCCGCATACAAAATCTGATTTTCCACCAATGTCTGCGGTTTATGAATATGCCCCAAAGCAATATAGCTGTATCCGAGATTACTCAACACTTCTTTTTTGAACGGAATGTGCTTCTCGTCTCCGCCATGTGCAAGTAAAATCTCATATTTCTGCTTTCCGGGTGCTTTTGCCCGATCATAAAGCCCCTCTGTAATCTCTTTCCGATAATAACTCAGTCCGTAAACTCTTGTCTTTAAATCTTTAAACTCCACACTGCCCATATGCCCGTTCAATAAAGGATACACATTCTCATCCCACCGAAAAGTGAGATAATAAGAATCCGGTTTTAGAAAATCATGGTTTCCTGCTATAAATACAACTTTCGTCTTCGTCAATTTTGAAAATAAATAATTCAGCTCTTTCAGCTCTTTTTTCAATGGCTGCCGATGAAACAAATCTCCTGCAATCAGCAATAGATCGATTTCTTCCCACTCGCATATATGAATAATCTGTTCCAGACTATCCCATATCTCCTGCCCTCTGCTTTTACTGCCTGATTTTAAACCTTCTGGTTCTGCCCCTAGATGGACGTCCGCTATATGAATGAATTTCATCCTCTTTCTCCCCTTCTTCTTTATTCGGAAGTGTCACAATAAAACGTGTCTCCTTGTCATCGCTTTCTGCCCAAATAGTACCTCCATGTAACTCTACAATCTCTTTTGCAATGGCAAGTCCAAGTCCTGCACCTCCGGTCGTACTATGTCTCGCCTCATCCAAACGATAAAACTTTTCAAAGATTGTCCCCAACTGTTCCTTTGGTATCTGTTTCCCTCTATTGGAAAATACAATACGATTCCCTTCTTCTGTCATCTCTGCCTGAATCCGAATCTTTGTATTCGGATAGCAATAAGACACCGCATTTCGCAAGATATTGTCAAATACTCTTGCCAGCTTATCTGCATCTCCATAAACTACCATATCCTCAGCCGCCTCAACCTCACAAGTCAAATTTTTCTCCCTCAGCACTCCGTATAATTCATCGGCAAGCTGTTCGAGCATCATTGAAAGATTCAGCTCCACCGGCTCTAACACGATATCTTGCAGATTAAATTTTGTAATCTCGAAAAACTCACTGATCAGCTCCCCAAGTCTGATGGATTTCTCCAATGCAATATGTGTATACCGCTGTCGTTCTTCCTCCGGCATGTCCTGATAACTGTCAAGCATCGTCAGATACGCTACAATTGAAGTGAGCGGTGTTTTTAAATCATGTGCCAGAAATACAATCAGGTCATTTTTCTTTTTCTCTCCCTCAATCACTTCCTGCTCTTGCTTTTTCAAAATCTGCTTGATCTCATTAAGCCTTGTCTCAATCGGCTTCAATTCCGTGATCATATGAATAGAATCTGCCGAATCCAAAACGATGTTATCGATCCCGGTCTCCACCTGATTCAGATATTTTACCATTTTTGATAATGCCGCATAAAAAAATAAAGAAAACAGACACAAAAATCCAATCACAAGAAAGAAGTCCTTATTGTTTCCTATTACCCTCCAATACCAGTGTCTCGCACTTTCCTCCTGCACATGAACAGATGTCAGCAGTTTTACGAGATCGTTCGAAGAGTCTTCCAGAAAATATTCCAGTATAAATCCTCCGACTAAAATAGTCAGCGCTGTCACAAACACGGTCTGCAATAAAATACTTAATTTTAATTTTCGATATTTATTCTTCAACTTTATATCCCACTCCCCAGACGGTCTTGATGAAATCCGACTTTCCTGTCGGTCCACTCATTTTTTCCCGCAAATGCCTGATGTGCACCATCACCGTATTGTTGCTGTTTTTATAATATTCTTCTTTCCAAACCTTTCGAAACAGCTCCTCTGAGCTAATCACTTTGCCACGATTCTCACAGAGAAGCCATAAAATATCGAACTCAATCGGTGTCAATGTCAGCGAACGCTCATTAAAAATGCACTCGTGAGATGTTCTGTTCAGCAGCACTCCTGCAAAATCAATTACATCGCCTTCTATCTTTCCTCCATCGTTGTACTGTGTATAACGCCGAAGCTGCGCTTTCACTCTGGCAACAAGTTCCAGCGGGTTGAATGGTTTTGGAATATAATCATCCGCTCCTAGAGTCAATCCGGTAATCTTGTCCATGTAATCCACTTTCGCAGTCAGCATAATCACCGGAAATGTATATTTTTCACGTATTCTTTTTAAAATCTCAAACCCGTCAATATCCGGCAGCATCACATCCAGCAGCGCCAAATCAATCTTCGTGGTCTCAATGCAGTTTAATGCCTCTTCTCCTGTATAGAACTTATGTACCTGATATTCATCATTTTGCAGATACAATGCAATGACATCCGCAATCTCTTTTTCATCATCTACTACTAATATATTCATGCTTTTCTCCCTTTCTGATTATAAAAAAGGACGGGAGAATACTTTCCCCCGTCCCCAATCTCAATCCTCTTATAATTCGCAGTTATTCACTGTTCTTGGGAATGGTAAAACGTCTCTGATGTTCGACATTCCTGTTAAGTACATTACACAGCGTTCAAATCCAAGTCCGAATCCGGCATGTCTTGTAGAACCATATTTTCTAAGATCCAGATAGAACTGGTACTCTTCCGGTTTCAAGCCCATCTCATTCATACGCGCCAAGAGTTTTTCGTAGTTATCTTCTCTCTGACTTCCGCCGATGATCTCACCGATTCCAGGAACAAGACAGTCAACAGCAGCCACTGTCTTATTGTCATCGTTCATCTTCATGTAAAATGCCTTGATATCTTTCGGATAATCTGTTACAAACACAGGACGTTTGTAAACCTCTTCTGTAAGGTAACGCTCATGTTCTGTCTGTAAATCTGCTCCCCACGATACTTTATAATCAAATTTGTCATTGTTCTTTTCTAATATTTCAATTGCCTCTGTATAGGTCACACGTGCAAAATCAGAGCTTGCCACATTGTGCAGACGATCCAAAAGGCCCTTATCTACAAATGAGTTGAAGAAATTCATCTCTTCCGGTGCGTTCTCTAATACATAGTTGATGATGTATTTTAACATCGCCTCTGCAAGCATCATATTATCGTCTAAATCTGCAAATGCAATCTCCGGTTCTACCATCCAAAATTCTGCCGCATGACGTGTAGTGTTCGAATTCTCTGCACGGAATGTCGGACCAAATGTATAGATATTGCGGAATGCCTGCGCATATGTCTCACCATTCAACTGTCCGCTCACTGTAAGGCTTGTCTCTTTATTAAAGAAATCCTGACTGTAATCTACAGTTCCATCTTCGTTTTTCGGAATATTCTCCATATCCAATGTTGTCACACGGAACATCTCTCCGGCACCTTCACAGTCGCTTCCTGTAATGATTGGTGTGTGTACATACACAAACCCTCTTTCCTGAAAGAACTGATGAATTGCATATGCGATCAAAGAACGTACTCTAAATACTGCCTGAAACGTGTTTGTTCTCGGACGCAAATGTGAGATTGTTCTTAAATATTCAAAGCTGTGACGCTTTTTCTGAAGCGGATAATCCGGTGCTGACGCTCCTTCTACCACAACTTCTGTTGCCTGAATCTCAAACGGCTGTTTTGCCTGCGGTGTTGCTACAAGTGTTCCTTTTACAATAATTGCCGCACCTACATTTAACTTAGATATATCTGCAAAATTCTCCATTGTATCATGGTAAACAACCTGCAGTGTCTCAAAAAATGTTCCGTCATTTACAACAATAAATCCAAATGTCTTTGAATCTCTGATACTGCGAATCCAGCCGCCCACTGTAATTTCTTTGTCTAAATATTGTTCCCGATGCTTATAAAGCTCTTTGACTGTTACTAATTCCATAACCAAAACTCCTTTATTTTCACTATTCCTTATAGTATAACCTATTTTGCGCCATTTTCCTATAGTATTTCTAACAATTCTCTCACATCTCTGATTTCTTTGTCAAATGTCTCTACATTTCCAAATCCATATGCTGCAAATATAAATGGAATTCCTGCTGCTTTTGCCGCCTCACAGTCCCCCTCCGTATCTCCCACATAGACGCAGTTTTGAAGATGATTCCTTTCTATTACGAGACGGATATTCTCACCCTTACTCTTCTTTGTGTCACCATAGCACTCCGTATCCAACACATACTGTTCCAGTTGATTCTTTTTCAAAAACAGCTCAATATACCCTGATTGGCAATTGCTGACCACACAGACTTTATGTGTCTTTGCTAACTCCTGAATCGTCTCTTTCACACCCGGATACAACAAGTTCTCCTCGCATCGCTCCAACACCTCATGTTCATACATGCAGCACAGTTCCAATGCCCGTTCTTTTTCCGCTGCACTTGCACTCGGAAATAAATGATCGGCAATCACATTCATCGGCTTTCCAAACTCTCGTTTAAGCGTATCCGAGGTAATCTCCTCACATTCAATACCAAGCTCTTTCACCGCAAGATTCCACGCCTTCGCGACCTCACCTGTAGAGTCCCACAGCGTCCCATCAACATCAAATATTATATTCTCTATATTCATACTTTCTCCTGTCTGCCTGGAAATGTAATTTCCAAACGCTCATTTTGATACTTTACAAGATGCTTCCAAATCACTACAAAGGACAAAATCCCTGTTCCAGCTGTGATTCCAAGCGGTCCCCTCTTGATTATCACCATTCCCCAGAAAATTGCGAATGTGACAACAGACCGGAAAAAGTGAGGCCGAATGACAATCACAATAGAAAACATCAAATAACATACCGCCAAAATCAAAACCGGTCTCCAATAAGGGACTAACCCGAGCAATACTCCAAATGATACTGCAATTGACTTTCCTCCCATCTTCGGATTCCAAAACGGAAACGCATGCCCGAGAACCGGTGCAGCCAACACCAAACCAAAAATAAGGTGTCGCGGATTTAACACATGCATTGCCGCATGCACCGGCAGATATCCCTTCAGAAGTTCCAGCATCAATGCACAGAATCCTATCGGTGCTCCAGCGCAGAGAAATGCATTTGCCACCCCCGGATTCTGATCCGGACTTTCTTTTGTGACATCGATCTTCTTTATATATTTGGGAAGTAAATATCCATATAATACACTCCCAGACAAATATCCAAAAAGAATATAAAACAAATATTGTGTTGTCATCTTTTCTTCACTTCCTATTCCTCACCAGATAGCTTCTTCAGATGATGATAAATCTTCTCTGTCGCCATCGGCTTACTGTTAATCTCCTGAGCACGAATCATGTCACGGCGCAATCTTTCTTTCTCCAAAATCTTCTGTCCAGCCCTCAGTTGTCCAAAGAAACTCTTTCGCCCAATTGACATATGCCGTTCCTCGAAGAATTCCAGATTCCGATTCTCACATCCCGGAATTGGATTTGTGTGGATGATCGGAATTCTGCTCACCGCTGCTTCCGTACTGCTTAATCCCCCCGGTTTCGTAAAAATGACGTCACACGCTTCCATGTACTCTGCCACCTGCTCTGTGAAACCAAGGATGCGTACCCTTCTATCCCTTCTAAGTTCTCTTTTTAAAGTCTCTTCCAGTTTCTTATTATTCCCACAGATTACAACAATCTCTTCATTTTCTTTCAGTCTTCTCGCAAGCTCCAGCACAAAAATCTGGATCTTTCCAAATCCCATACTTCCACTCATTACAAGATAAATCAAGCCGTCTTGAGGCAGCTGACAGATTTCTCTGGCTTTTTTCCCGCCCAATCTCCTGCCAAACTTTTCTCTGACCGGAATCCCCCAAGGGAGCAGTTTTTCTCTCGGAATACCCCTTGATACAAATTCATTTATCAAGTCTTCATGCGGAATCACATAATAATCACACTCGGTCTCCTCCCAGAATGGAATACTTGTGTAATCGGTCGCAATCGCAACGGTCTTCTGCCTCAAAATTCCTTTTCGCTTCATCCACGTCAATGTCTCCGCCGGATACAAATGCGGTGTCACAATTATATCAAAGTCTTTATTTTCCAAATATTGTTTCAATTTTTTACCCAATCTTGCACACGCAAAATAAACCGGTGATTTCCGCTTCGCCGAAGAAATCAGCCTCCCAAGCCGATATACCAGCCCAAAAAGGTGCGGACAATGCTTTACCACATTAACATATAAGCCTCCTACAGCATTCGATGTCTTTTTGCCACTCAGCATCATCAGATCAATAAACTCTGCCTGATCCCCATGACTTTCTATATATTCCTTTATGGCTTTCCCGGCAGAATTATGCCCTTCTCCTGTGTTACAAGACAATATCAAAACTTTCATGTACTGTTGTCCTTTCTTTTATGAAGTGAACAGTAACGATTATAGCATTAGTAAAAGAAAAAAGCTAGGTGACACTTGAAGAAGCTCTTGAAATGTGCTATATTGAAAATACAAAAAGGGAAACCACAAGCGGCTACCCAATAATTAAATGCTTAATTTACACTAAGCCGTCATTATTGCAGTAATGGCGGCTATTTTCGTTTATCCTTGAAAATCTCGTAACAAAGACCTACAAGGGCAACAATGAACATTAATAACTGAATCAGATCAGAATATGTAACATACATCAGCATCGCCCTCCTTTCTTTCGTCTGGAGGGTTCGCCCCTCCGTAAAAGAGGGTAAGCCGCCCGACTTTGGTTTCCCATGTCGTGATTATAGAATATAATACACCTATATCACTTTAGTACTATTCGATTATCAATGTACCACATTCCTCATCTAAAAACTCATTTTACTCCTTTACCCCTTTGCGCTAAATCCAAAATGTTCTGCTGCCTTAATTACACCATACACATTTGTGCCCTGTTTATCTGTGCCTGCTACTTCACGAATTCTAGTAATGCTAATTTTGTATCCATTTTGTTTGCATATCGTTGCTATGCATGCTGCACCACAATCTGTAATATTTACCAACAGTACGTTCGGAGATGATTTCTCCTGATTTACATAATTCCTTGGTGATTTTAGGGGCACCATAATTCTGTTTTGATTCATCGTAAATATCCTGAATTTTAGTTTTTACGGCTTCACGTCTTTTTTCTGTATTAGAAGGAACACGTTTTAGCCATGCATGATAACCAGAACGAGAAACGCCAAGATGTTTCAACATTCCGGAGACAGAAACCTGGCGTTTCGCCTTATGGGCAGTTTCTGCCATCTCCATAACTTCGAGATAAATGGCTTCCGTCATTTTCCCAGAATGTTGATTGCTTTTTTTAATACTTCAAGGGCATCCTGTGCATCTCGTAATTCTCGTTTTAATCGTGCGATTTCTTTGGCTTCATCAGAAGCATAGTTGCCGGAACCACGGCTTTCAATATCACCTGTTTCACGCAGTTCTTTCTGCCAACGTGATAATGTCTGCTGACTGATTCCTAAGTTTGTAGCACAACCCTGCAGTCCTAAGTTTCTATGATCGTGATAGTACTGGACTGCATCCAGCTTAAATTGTTTGTCATAGTGCTTTGCCATAATGAGATCCTCCTTCAGTGCGGTACCTACATTGTACCATGATTTTTCTTATAAGGAATTCTCATTTTGACTTGTACTATTTATATTCTAGCACCACCTGCCATGAATTAAGTGTCGTGTCTATATTTACTTTTTTGAAACCACCCTAAGGATGGTTTGTTTGCTATGCAATTTTATTTTTCTCTAACCACTACCTCTTTGTTTCAAACTTATCCTTTCACAATCTTTATAATTTATTTTAATATAACTTATTCACCCATTGCCCTTATGCTACCAATAACAAAAAACGCTATATATAATGTAAAACCAATGCTTAGAAATTCTTTTTTTGCGCAAAAGCTCTCAACACAATCTTCATCCTTTAAAATAAACATTGTTTTCCCTTTAAAAACAAATATTAACACAGCACTCATTACAAATACGATTTGTAGTACTGTTGTAATTGCCCCAATCGGTATAAAATCTGATATTATTACACCAAATAAATTAAATGCCATATGCAAATAAATTGCATACTTTATTTTTCCTGTAATAATCACGATATTTGCACACAATACCCCCAAAAACATCGTGTATAACAACTGCTCCAAATTTGCATGATATAATCCAAAAAACAGACTACTAATCGCAATCGCTATAACTTTTCCATATGGTAGTAGCTTTTCTAACAATATTTTTCTAAACAAAAGTTCTTCAAAAATAGGTGAAACAATTACCGCACAAACAAAAAGTAAAACTATTGGCACATTCTCCACATAAGATTCGACAACACCTTCATTCATTTCCCCGTTTATCAAATATATTTTAAGACAATTAACTATCTTATCTGTAACGTTAGATAATAATGTTGTCATTCCTAATAATATTAGTAAATACCTACCCCCATCACAAATCGAATTTTTTCGTCCCAAGGATACTTCATTTATATTTCTTTTCTTCATACTCTTAGTAAAAAGTTGAAAGAAATATACATACCAAACACTGGACATGCATCCACCTATCATCTGAATTGATTGTGTACTTAAAGATAATTTTACAGCTTCTGTAATGCCAACAACCAAACCACTAAATATACTAGACAAAAGCATAGCACCTAGCAACGCACAACTAATTTTACTAATTGTTTTCACTTTCTAATTTTCTGCTTTCTAAATATTTTTCTTTGCACTTGTCTGAAAAGTGATAATCTTAACCTTAGGAACTTTTCATAAGTGCTTGTGCTTTTGAGACTCTGATTGATTTGCGCATACAACTAGAGTCACCTTATTATATATAAATCAGTTTGCATGAGCAAACCACTCTATACCGAAATATTTACATTATATTGGGACTAATTCCCACATATATGTCTATCTCTGTATTTTTCGGATTGAACATATTTTTCTTTAATTTCTAACATATTACTCCTTCGATATTGTGCAAAAATTATACCGAAACCTTATATTTCATCACAGTCGAACTGCCTATACATATTGGTCTTCGACCTCTACCTTTGTATCCTCATATTTCTATAAGTTTGTCTTTGCGATTATTATAGCTTTCTCTTAAATTATGCGTCAATTAAATTTCTAACAATCGAAAATTACTATCAATAATCGTTCTCGATTTTTTCAAAAAGTGTAATTTTTTCTACCCACCCTTCCTATAATGTCAAACCCAAAAGTATTGATTTTACGGGCTTTTCTTTAAATATTTTCCTCATAAAACAGGGCCGGAAGTATATGACAGTCATTCTATCTTATACTGATAGCTATAAGAGGATACACTTTATAAAGCATCCCTTGAATTGGCTTTATAAAGGCTATAAATTCTCTGTCAACTATGCTTCTTTTTAGGTAGATTCTTTTTTTAACTGCTGCCACTTGCAGAATCTATTAAGATGTGCTATATTGAAGATACAAAAAGGGAAACCGCAAGCGGCTTACCCGGTAAAATAAAAGCTGTTATTTTAAACTGCCGTCATTATTGCGAGTAATGGCGGCTATTTTCGTTTATCCTTGAAAATCTCGTAACAAAGACCTACAAGGGCAACAATGAACATTAATAACTGAATCAGATCAGAATATGTAACATACATCAGCATCGCCCTCCTTTCTTTCGACTGGAGGGTGAATCCCTCCGTAAAAGAGGGTAAGCCGCCCGGCTCTGGTTTCCCATGCCGAAATTATAGCATATTCTTAATTTGCTTTCAATTACCTGCTGCTACATTGAAGTCTTATATTCATCACATAATTCAAATAATCAATAAAATTGTTAAGCGTCTGATTTAATATTTAAATCTTTTTATCAAGGTTTTCTTCAATCTCCTTATATATTCTTTTGATCTCATCAGTGCATTTAGTAATCACCATTCCTTCGATAGTTGCATACATTCCTTTTATACATTCTAAATATGTCAACATTATTATATTTAACTATTGTGCTGCATGAGATGACGCTTCACCTAACCCCAAAATTGTTGGCCCAATTCCAACATCCCCCTTATAAACTCCACGTCTTCCAAATGTTTCTAATGCAGTAGCATGAACTGCTATATTTGCATAATCATAAAACTTCTTCCAATGTGTGCCTTTTCGCTCCCATCCGGAAATAGAGTTGTTCATAATATCCATTATCCTGTTTATTGTTCTCCTATCCGGATTTTCCACATTTAAGACATCTGATGCGATTTGCATATTGCAAGTATAATCGTCCTGTCTTGAATCGAGCCATCTCTGTATCATCCCGATTAGCGGATCATCTTCCTTAAAGTCTTCCTGCAGTTCTTCTACATATTCCTGTAACTTCTTCGGAAGAACTAATGAAAATTTTCCACTCAGATATATTTTATAGGCTTCCGCCCATGCCTGCCTGAACTCATATAGCAAAAGCTCATCATCAACAAATAAACTTTTTGCTATCGGCTCAACTCCACATTCCAATGGTAAGAATCTTCTGTTCCCTGTCTTATCAACTAAAAATTGGGCATCGTTTGTAGTACCAACAAATACACAGGTACGGTATCGCTTTTCACTTTCTCTGGCATACGCTCCGCGGTATTCATCTGATTTAGCTGTAACGGAAGACTTGACGCCCTCTATCGCACTCTTGACTGCAAGCAGTTCATTAAATTCTACAATCAACTTGCCCTGTATCAATTCCGCTGCATCCTTATTTTTGTCTATCGTTTTCAAATTCTCTAAATACCAGTCTTCATTACAACACACTTTCAAGAAAAATGTAGATTTTCCTATGCCTTGGCGCCCAGAAAGAACTAGAACATAATCAAATTTTGTCCCCGGACTAAATGCCCGGCTTATAACTGCAAGCATAACCAGTTTCATACAATGCGCCGAATACTCACTTTTAGCTACGCCAAGATAATCTGTTAAAAGATTTTCTATTCTTGGAACTCCATCCCATACCGTGCTGTTAAGCATATCTATAAACGGATTGAATTTATTTACATCCGCTGCCATTTCCAACGCTGCTAGTATTTTCTTGTCCGAATTTAAAAGGTAATACGTTTCCATATAGTAAATCAAGTATTCATTATCTATATTGGTCCATTCCCTCAATTTCTCTGATTTATTCCACGGTAACGCACCTTCTACGTTCTTCCTGTTTGATAATGTATTGAATTTAATTTTCCCCGACAAGACTGGATCACATCCAAGAACTGTAACGCAATTCTTTCTTGATTGAATCGGTATGTTTTTATCCTTCTGCATATCCAGCATACTAAATACTCTTCCTACCATTTCAATATCTGGTTTGCTACATATTCCCGGGGCAGCCCTCGTCTCTTCTGCTTCTCCGCTTCTTGCTGTTTCTCTTTCTCCCTGCACTCACTCGCCGCCTTTCTGCTTTTGCTTTCATTTTCACATTGTTTCTTGTACCACTTCGCCACATTCTTCATCTGTTGATCATGCTCTTTTTCATACTCATTAACGAAGCGGTTGTAGTATTCTCTAGCCCTGCTACAGCCTAAAAATTCAAGCCGTGTAAGAGCATCTTCGGCAAATCCCGGCCAAGTCAATTCATAGCCATAGATTTTCATAAAGAATGACTTATCAAGTCTCATATCGCAAGATATGCTGTCAAGTAGTTCTCTTCTGCTTGCCATCTACTCACCTACCGTTTTTGTACCGAAAAACCTTTCTTGAAAATACGCCACCGGAACACGGCCACGCGCTATAAGAAATCCTTTTTCCTCAAGTTCACTGTTCATTTGCCGGATATACTGATAGCTTTTGCTCTCAGACACTCCGAGAATCTCTGAAATATCTTTTGCTGTGTATACCTGCTTACTCATTTAATCAACTCCTTTCGCATCTTCCTGATCTGCTCGTCAATGTTCTGCATCTCAGCTGAATATTCAGCTTTCCAACTGCTGCCACTTTGCAGAATCAATTCCGATTTTCGTCTAACTAAGGCTGTGTAGTCTCTGATCTGATTCACTGTCATGATTTCACTCCTTTCAATCACTTCACACGCTGCCCGGCGTATTTTATTCTGTTTCAATAATTTCAGTTACATCAACGCCAAGCGACCGAGCAATCTTGCCGACTGTTTCTGGTCTTGCATCTCCGCCGCCAATAATCCGGCACAATGTGCCTTTTGGGATTCCATCAGCTTCAAGGTCCTTTTGTCCTTTGCACGCTCTCGCTCTCGCAAGTTCGTATTTTTGTCTGTTAATCTTCATCTTTTTATCACCTCTTTCTATATTCATTTTTGAATATATGCATAGTATAATATTCATTTTAGAATATATTAATGCTTTTTCATAATAAATATTCACTTTTGAATATAAATGTGTTATACTTTAGAATAAGTAGGAGGTACAACATGGGAATAAATGATTTTATACAAATTGGTAGCACTATCAAAGAACTTAGGAAAGCTAAAGGAATTTCGCAAAAAGAAATGTCTAAACTTTTGGATATTCCATATTCTACATACTCAAATTATGAAAATAATAACAGAGAGCCAAGCGCCGACGTAATAAAAAAAGTTTCTGACATCTTGGAAATATCAACAGATAGCTTAATAGAAACAGCGAAAACTAAAAGTAAAACCTTTATAGATGAAATAGATGTGTATGTTGAAAAATTCCAAAAAGATATAGCAGAACGTGGTTACAATAGAGAAATGGGAGATATTGAACTATTAAAATATTTTCGGAAATTGAATTATGAAGGGCAAGATAAGGCTATTGACTACACTAAACTACTTTCAGAAAGTCCCAAATACCAAAAAGATTATACTAAAGATAATGGCACTGTGTACGCAGCACACGAACCAACAGACATTGAAAACACCAATAATTCAGAAGAATAAAAGGTGTCAGTATTTGGTGCCCCCTTTGCAAGTGTAGGAAAATCTACGGCAGTAAATAATTTAACACCCATAACCACCGTACCTAAAAGTACGCTTGTAAAAACCGGTGTGTCCAAAATTGGACACTCCACTGTTTATATGACAGATCTAAATTGAGCCGCCGGTTGAACCGTCATCTGAATTTCCGATACTTCAAAGGGTGTAGCGTAACACGACACCTAAACACAGTCACCCAACGCAAAATTGTGTTCGGTACATTGACAATAATATACTTATTAAGGCAGCCGAGAGGGCGGCCATATCATCCGCTTCGAGTCTTAGGAAGGGGATGATAACATGGTTACATATTCGGATTTATTTACGTTTGTAATTATGATATGCGCTATTATTACATTAGTCAGAAATGACAAAGACAGAAAATAGCCGCCCTGCTCTCTGGTAAAGAATTAGGCGGCTATCTCTGATAGTTACTTTTTAATTTTTCGCCGAGGCGGATAGGTTTGAGCTATCTTCTCGACTGTCTTAGTAAGTATATTATAGTCAAAATTATAAAATATGTCAATTATCTTCAACCATTTCACACGCTGCCCGGCTTGAAATGAAAGGAGATAGACACATGCCAACTTACAAAGACGAAAAGACCGGCACATGGTTCGTAAAATGTTACTATACCGATTACATGGGGAATAAGAAACAGAAGAAAAAGAGAGGATTTGCACGTCAGAAAGATGCTAAGGAATGGGAATACAGTTTCCTCAGCTCCCTGCAGTATGATTCAGACACTACTTTCGGGAGTGTCTCTAATGACTTCATAGAGGAAAATACGCCTAGAAGACGAAAGACAACGATTAGAAGCTATAATATTGCCCTTAAGCATATTTTGCCCACATTTAAGGATATACCGCTCTCAGAGATTAATGAGAAGATGATTATCCTGTGGCAAAATGAACTGTTAAACACGGAACTTTCAGAGGTATACATCAATAAAATTGATACCATGTTCCGCACAATATATAAATATGGGGCAAAACGCTGTGGACTACGCTCCAATCCATTTGACGGCATAGAGAAGATTGGAAAAGCAAGCAACAAATCACTGCACTTTTGGACGCATGAACAGTATAATGCGTTCATACCATACATTGAGCAGCCTACTACACGAATGGCTTTTCAAGTGCTTTACTACTGCGGTATTCGTATAGGCGAGTTATTCGCCCTCACAGCCGGAGATATTGACTTAGATGAACAAATCATGCATATTACCAAATCATTGCAGAGAATGGAGCGTCAGGACGTTATAACCCCACCAAAAACACGCAAAGGAATAAGGGATATAACCTTACCTAATTTTCTTGTGAAAGAACTTGAAAATTACATGTCAATGATATATGATTGTAACGGCGAAACTAGGTTGTTTGAAATTTCCAAGCAATCGCTATATTATCCAATGAAAAAATATTCAGAGATTGCCAGAGTTCCGCGAATACGCATACATGACATAAGACATTCTCACGTTGCCTTGTTGATTGAAAAGGGTGTTTCTCCGCTCGCTATCGCTGAAAGACTCGGGCATGATGATATAAAGATTACGCTCGGAACTTATGGGCATTTATACACAAATAAACAACGAGAGATTGCGGACCTCTTGAATACTTTATAATAAAATAGTACCGTTTCAGTACCAAGAAGTATTAACAATCCCTCAGCAACCTTGATTTTAAGCCAAAAATATAAAGAGTGTTCGCGACCTTCCACTCGTAAAACAAAACTAAAGGAGAAAACAGAATATGAAAAACAAAAGTGTATTATTTATGGCACAGGCAGCCATGATCGCTGCAATCTATGTGGTGTTGACAATCGTATTTGCACCATTCAGCTTTGGGGAGGTACAGGTTCGTATCGCTGAAGCATTGACTATCTTACCGGTATTTACTCCGGCAGCTATTCCGGGACTATTCATCGGATGTCTGATTGGTAACATCCTCGGTGGTGCGCTTCTTCCGGATATTATTTTCGGAAGCCTTGCGACGTTAATCGGTGCGTTATTTACTTATTTGTTACGTAAAAGATCAAAATTCCTTGCACCACTTCCTCCGATTTTGGCAAATATTGTCGTTGTTCCTTTTATACTTCGCTATGCTTACGGTGTACTACTCCCAATCCCATTTATGATGCTCACAGTCGGCATCGGCGAGATTATTTCATGCGGTGTACTGGGAATGATTGTATATACTGCCTTACACAAATATCAATATATACTTTTTAAAAAACAAGTCTCATAGTAAAAAATAGGAAAGAGTGATGATATTCTCTTTCCTATTTTTTTATATGTTTTTCACTTGACATATATAGTCTACCGATATATTATATAGTTAAACTATATATAGTTATCCTACACATAAAAAGGAGGTATTTCAATGTCAATTGATAAAACATTAGTTTCAGGGAGTGTTACGATGCTCCTTCTCAAGCTTTTGTCGGAAAAGGATATGTATGGGTACGAGATGATTTCCACATTACGTGAGCGTTCACAGAATGTTTTCGAACTGAAAGCCGGTTCCTTATATCCTTTGCTTCACAATCTGGAAGGAAAGAATATTGTGGCTTCTTACGAGAAAGAGGTACTTGGAAAAGTACGAAAGTATTATCACATAACCAAAGAGGGGCATGCATTATTGGTTCAGAAACAAGAAGAATGGAACGAATATGTCGGTGCTGTAGCCGACGTCATGTTATTGGAGGTGTAATCTATATGGAGGAATATTTGAAAACTTTATTAGAACAAATCCGCTGTAAAAAAGCACATGCTTCCATTTATCATGAAATCAGGGGGCACATCGAAGAACAGGTGGCAGACAATATAGCAGAGGACATGAGCAAAGACGATGCTTTAAAAGCGGCGCTAAATGATATGGGGGATCCTGTTCAGACAGGTGTGGAGATGGATCAGCTCCATCGCCCGCAGATGGCTTGGCGCATAATTGTGGCAATCGGTATACTGACACTTTTCAGCATTTTGATACAGTATCTCGTCACGAGATATATTCCAGACAATAACGCATATTTTTTCCGCCATCATATATTTAATGCAATAATCAGTTTTAGTGCGATGATTGTAGTCTATAGGATCGATTACAGCCTGATCGGAAAATATTCCAAGTGGATTGCCACGATCTTCCTATTGTTTTTCGCTTTCCAAATATTTATAGTGGAGATGCGCCTCAACGGAACTCTTTATATGCGCATTTTATCCAAAGTGCTTATAATGTCACCGTTGTTCTTTCTGTACGTGCCGCTTTTCGGCGCAATCCTATATCAGTATCGAGGAAAGGGCTGGCGCGTTGTTCCAAAAATTTTCATTTGGATGGCTCTTCCGCTTTTTTTAACGCTGGAGCTGCCGAATCTCGGGGTAACCATTTCACTATTTTTCATGCTGGCAAGCCTATTGACCATTGCTGTATGGAAAGGATGGTTTACATTCCATAAAAAGAAATTTTTGACGGCATTTTGGGGAATCTCTATTTCATTCCCGATTGCCAGTGTTGCGATTCTGATGCAGACCGGAAAGCTTGCGCCATATCAAATTGCACGTATTCACGCATTGTTTGATCCTACGGTGGAAAACCATGCACTGCAAACACTCCGCAGTATCGTAACAAACAGCGCTTTTATCGGCGCAAGCAATAAGAAATCACTACTGCAGGAAGGGCAAAACAGTGATTATATTCTAGCCACACTTTCCGCTTATTACGGAATATTAGTGGCTCTTGTTGCCGTTCTTCTTATTCTCTTATTGATCAGAAAAATATTCCAGATTTCTTCCTCACAGAAAAATCAGCTTGGAATGATGATGGGATACGGATGTGGAATAGTATTTTTTGTCTCCGCTTTTTGGAATGTGCTAGTTACACTTGGACTTGTATTTCCTACCTACACTTTTTTACCATTTTTCTCCTATGGGGGCGTTACTATGGTTGTAACTTACATTCTTCTGGGAATTGTACTCAGCATTTATCGGTACAAAAATGTGTTATCCGACACATACATGTACAAAAAAAATTGGGATGTCGCCTAAGCGATACCCCAATTTTTTTCTTATTTCACATATCCGATAAACGTGTGACCACTTCCAGCTACCATAGAATCAATTTCTTCTGCTGTACTTGTGTGGACTCCTCCATCTGCCGGATCAATATAAGTGACTGTTGATGTGTCATATCCGATCAAAAGTACTGCATTGGAACTGTCTGTCATTGCAATGACCGGAGTTCCTCTTCCGATAATATAAAGCATCTCCTCTGTTGTGCATCCAGTCAGATCCATTCCCTCTCCGCCGGAATATTCACTTAGAATATCAATTGCCGATTTACCCGCGTTCATCTCCTCTGCCACATTGACGTTCTTGCCCTCCAGCGCCAAAATTTGGCGAATACATGCCGCAAAGGTCGACTCACCTTCCTGAACCGTAAATCCTTCCATCTCCACCTCATACCGAAGATCGCGGTTTCCTCTCTCCCAGACGTACGCCTGATCTGAAGATACCACTACGCCTGATACCTCATCGGCCTTTTGAACTGCATACCCGGCTTTGTCATATAAGCCAAGCATCTGTCCAAGACCGTATACATAGAATTTTCCTTTTTCACTCTCACTGTCAAATGCAACCGTTGTAGGATTCTCATACAATACCTGCTTCGGTTTTAAAATCTTTGGTTTCTTATCATCAATACCATCTGCATATACAAGTCGGTATTGCAGCTCTTTCAAACTGGTCGAGTATTCCTGTAAAGAAATATTGCTCTCTGCCTTCTCCTCATTATTTGTAATATAATCTCTGTCTATTGAAGTATAAGTATCTCCGCTTTTTGTCACACGGTTCAATGTGATCATATTGTTTTCCACAAATACATCTGAAATATAAACATTTTCAAATTCATATGTCTTTACAATCTTGTCATCAGAGTCCTTGATTTCCAGCTTGTACATTGGAAGTATCTCAGAACCGGACACTGTTTTCCCTGCATCTGACGCTCTTAAGGTTCCATACACAAAGTCTTCTGAGATAAATCCAAGAGGTCGTATATTTTCACCTTCTGCCGCTGTCACCTTCTGTGTCTCTCCGGTCATGAAATTCAAAATAGTCACTTCCGTAGAATCATTGAGTCCTCCATTATCCTGGTAAGCAATCAGATGTCCGTCGTCTCCCGCAACGTACTGACCTTCTGCTAACGATTCTACAACCGCTTCTTTTTCACCGGTCTTCAAATTTACTTTATAAATAGTTCCGTCCACTAACACATACAACATGTTCTGTTCATTGTTGTAATATACCAGTTTCCCAAGCTCCTCTTCTGCAATTGCAAAAGATTTATTACTTGGAATAAACGCTTTCTCTTCCACAACATTTTGAGACAGATTAAAGTAGTAAATCGCCGCACCTACTTCTCCTTCATGTTCCCCACGGTTCATATAGCCATAGACTGCAAATGTCGTATTTCCATCCTTATCCATGGAAATAATTTTGATCGCATGCTGGTCATACAGATTCCGCACATCTTCTTTCTCCGTATCTGCAAAACTAAATACAAGCGCCAACGAATCTTCATTCTTATCAAAGCACCACAGTTCTCTCTCCTGAATAAATGACACAATACTTCCGTCCTCATTTGTCTCATATTGAACATTTTTCGGAACAATTCCAAGGTTGATTCCTTTTCCCGATAAAATCTGGTTAGAAGACTCCAATATCTGATTCATCGTCCTGTCATAATCCAAAAGATAAAGCTTTCCTTTCAGATAGCGCACACGGAAGAATTCTCTTACATTATATGTCTCCTGATCATTGTCGTCTCCTTTACACTTAACTTGATATTTCAACTGAATCGCCGTGTAAGTAGAATTTGTTTCTTTAATATCCCACTGGATATCGCCGGAAATCTCAGGTGAAAGTTTTCCCCATGTGACATGATCCAGATCTGAATGGATCGTCACATGTTGAAGTGTGGTATTATCTCCCTCTTCATTTGGTTCAATCACAGCTGTAATACTGTCTGTGTCTGACTTATTCAACATATTCGTGTGAAGTGTGTTCGCAAAATCAATACATTCCTTCACATAGTATTCATCTGACTTCACAATTCTTGTATAATAGCGAATTTTATTGTCTTTATCTATGTTCAATGTAATCTTCAAAACACCTTCTGTCCCCTCGGTCAGAACATTTCCGACACTCAAGGTCATTGTTTCTTTAAGTGTCTTCTCCGTCTTTTGTAAAAGCCGGTCCTCTCCGTTTAATGTATATACCTCATACGTAAGCGACTCCGGATCCATCTCATACAAATTCATACGAATCTCTACTGTGTTATCTGCATTCACTGGTGTGATCGTATCGCGCATTGCCGGAATATTCATCTCATCCTTATATCCCACAAGATGATTGATTTCATCTCCGTCCGTCACAAAGGAAATCGTCGGGAATGTCGCCGCATTCATCTCGACTGTCATGTCAGAATTGCCCTGATTCGTGATAAAACTGAACACGATCACAGCAACGATAAAAACAGCCGTCAAAACCCCTATTTTAATGATTCTGTCTTTCATTTACTATACCTCTTTTTCTTCTAATAGCTTTTTCAATGTAGGCGCGATATTCAAAAACTGCTCGCAGGCCTCCAATTTCTCCCCATTCTTTTTTTGATTCCCACTCTTCACCGCACGAATCAGGATATTTTTTGGCGTATGCTCCATATCGATAAACTCTAAAATCTGTGCATCATAGCCTTGTCCTTCCAAATATTCCGCCCGCATCGCATCGGTCACAAGTGCTGCCAATCGCTCCTTGATCAGACCATATTTCAGGATCGGTGCAAGAGTCTCATTTTTGATCTGCCTGTTCAATTCATGCTGACAACACGGAACGGATAAGATTACCTTTGCATTCCATCCGACCGCTTTTGCAAGCGCAAAATCTGTTGCAGTGTCACAGGCATGCAGCGTCACGACCATGTCCACTTCATTCACGCCCGTATAGTCCGCAATATTTCCCTCCAAAAACTTCAGCTTTTTATATCCATATTTTTCACTCAGTTCATTACAATGACGTATCACCTCTTTTTTCAGGTCTAATCCTATAATACGAACATCTATCTGTTTTAATTCATGCAGATAATAATACATTGCAAATGTCAGATAAGATTTTCCACATCCGAAATCAAGAATTGTCACTTCCTTGTCCCTGTCAAGCTGTGGCAGGATATCTTCTATAAATTCCAGAAACCGGTTAATCTGACGAAACTTGTCGAATTTTGTCCTGACAATCTTTCCTTCTGCCGTCATGACTCCCAAATCCTGCAGAAACGGAACTGTTGTTCCTTCCTCTAAAATATACCGCTTACTTCTATTATGAGAAAGATCCACTTCTTTTACACAGTCAGTCTGCTGCTTTTTCTGAATCGTCACCTTCCCTTTTTTACTCACAAGCACTGTGTATTTTACTGTTTTTGTCTCCATCTGCATCTGGCGAAACTTTTCCATATATCCGCACAGTACAGACACCGCCTGAGCTGCATCACAATTTTCATGAAACACCTGATTGTTTTGGTGTTCCTCACACTGAAACAGCAACACTCCCTTTTTCAAAATCGGTCTTACCTTCACTTTTTTTAGCCCGTCTTTCTCTCGCGGATTGCTAAGCGTTGCTGCAATAAAATCTATATTCAAACTCTGTTGTAACAGTTCTTTTATTTTTTCCATAAAACTGACCTCTTTTACTTTTTTCAACTATCACCCATTATTCTACAAGTTCTGCACCCGAAACGCAAGAAAGACAAGGAATTTTTTCATCCCCTGTCTTTCATTTTGTTACTAACCCGTAACCTCTTTTAAGATTTTGTCACACTTTGTCCGACAACCGCCTTCGGAAATACGATCGTAACCTTGAATAAATCTCCATCCAGATACAGTTCAAATTTTCCGCCCTGTAATTCTGTCAGATTCTTTGCAATCGAAAGACCAAGACCACTGCCTTCCGTACTTCTTGATACATCTCCCCGGATAAACCGCTCGGTCAGCTCATCTGCCGAGATATTTAATGGCTGCTCAGAGATATTCTTCAACGAAAACTCCACTGTATGCTCTTTTTCAATCAAATCCGCATAAACTCTCGTACCTTCCAGCGCGTATTTTGCCGCATTGTTATAAATATTCTCAATTACACGCCACATCCGTCTTCCATCGGTGCGGACCATAACCGGCTTCTCCGGAACATTCAGCACAATCTGAAGATTTCGCTTTTCAAATTTCTCCGCAAACTCACCGGTTGTCTGATTAATCATTTCCACAAAATTGATATTCATATATTCCATCGTAATATTTCCACTGCTAATCTTCGACGCTTCTACCACATCCTCCGTCAGATGTTTCAGCCTCTGGGCCTTCGCCTCCAGAATATCCAAATATCCTTGAATCTTCGGATCTTGAATATTTTCACGTTTCAACAAATCAACATAATTAATGATTGATGTAAGCGGTGTCTTAATGTCATGAGATACGTTTGTGATCAGATCCGTCTTCAAACGCTCATCTTTCATACTTTTCTCTACCGCTTTGCTCAAGCCTTCCCCGATATGGTTGATGTGCAATGCCATATCAAGTTCATCATCTTTCAAGCCCTTCGTCGGAATCTGATACTCTACATTTCCATCTGCAATGTGACGAATTCCATCTTTGAGTCTCTGTCTTGCAATCGCTTTTCGAATCAGATAATACAGCGTCACTCCCTCAACGAGGAACATGACAAACATCCAGCCGCCGGTTCCCATTGTACCGATCGCAATCCAGTGTACCACAATAAATGCCAGTGCACCTGCTGTCACTTTAAATGTGCAGCTTCTATATGCAAAAAACTTCTTCAGACCACGAATCAGCCAGCGCAGAACACTGTTCTTCCACAGCATTTTCGCCTTAATTCTTCGAACAATACTCAGATAGCCGATAAAAAATGCCGCACAGCATAAAAGCATCGCAAAACCTAGCAAGATCCAATCATCATCTAAAAATCCTCGTTCCAAAATCGTCGCCGCATAGGTTCGATATCCATTGCTCCAGTATTTCACACCCCACGTGTCAATAAGCGCATAGACAAAAGAGAGTGCCAACACCCACACACCAGCAATCAACGTAAGCGCAAGCTCCGTCTTAACCCGGTCAAACCACATAAGGTGCACACCTTCATCTTTTCGAGTGCGCCCTGCAATGATGGTGAGCCATACAAATCCAATAAAGAATCCCGCAATCGAAACAAGTGCGACAGCAAGCATTGTGTTAATCATTGGCGCATATTTATCAAACAGCTTATTTTGCAAATAAAAGCTGTCCTGAATCGGATATTTCGTATCAACCGAAACCACATACATATAGTTGTCTGTACCGGCCATTGTTCTCGAAGACCAATTGTCCGCTTCCGTATCCAGATTTGTCTTGAAATCCGCAAGTTTTGGTGTCACAACTACATACTTTCCACTCTCGGTGAGATTTTTTACATATTCCTGCATGTTGTTAATGTCCGTATATACCTGTCGGTTCGTGTATAATTTTCCACTGTTAAAATCTGCAAATATATAGGTAAGGTTTGTGTTTCCTTCTGTCCAGTATTCCTGGAACTGCTCATATGCGCTCAGTTCACTTTCCAGATTAGAAAGCGTGTTACTCAATGCTCGATAAATCTCACTGAGCTTTCCATTCCACTTTGGATTCTCATTTACAATCTGCAGCAATGACTTTCCATCTGCCGTCATATAGCGCTCCGGAATAGCAGTCATATTCCAGCAATCCGTATAGACTACCTTTCCATCCGCATCCAATACCTGCATCACATCTTCATCATAATAATTCTCTTCTACATATCCATCTTCCAACTCTTCCATCTGATCAACATCAGAAGTATCGTCTGAGAACTTCAGTCCTTCTTTGAACAGCTTTGCAAACTCTTCTTCCGTATAGTATGCGTATGTACCATCCGTTTTTTTGCATACGATAATATTGTCTCCTGAGCTTTCCTCCGTTCCCCAATTGTCAACCCAGTCCGATAAATCTCCTAAGCGATATGCGATTCCGGATTCATCTTCCCCTGTAATCTTTTGGGAATCCATATATGCCATAATATCCACAAACTTATTCGCATCATATTTTCCGTCTGTCTCAAAATTCTTCTGAAGATCAATCTGATTCAAAATAGTGTGCGATGCCGACTGCAGATTCTCTTCAAACCCTCTTGTTTCCTTATACTCACCCTTTGAAAGATCATTGAGATTCTTCCCATACTCCTGTCCCGGATAAATCAAAATAAATACAACACAAAGCACTGCCAGTACTGCAAAAATATGCTCCAGAATCAGAAGAATTCCTTTCATCGGTGCTGATTTGTACCAATGTTTCATAAATACTCCCTTCTAAAGCTTTTCTATCTTATATCCTACCCCCCACACAACTTTCAGATATCTTGGTTCTTTCGGGTTAATTTCGATTTTCTCACGAATATGGCGAATATGAACTGCAACTGTGTTGTCCGCTCCTATCGCCTCTTCGTTCCAGATATTTTCATAAATCTGGTCGATAGAAAAGACTTTCCCTTGATTTTTTACTAATAGCAACAAAATATTGTACTCAATCGGTGTCAGTCTTACCGATTCACCATCTACCGTCACTTCTTTAAGTTCATCGTTAATCGAAAGTCCGCCGACTTCGTACACTTCTTTCTTCTCATCCTGCACTGTGCTTCCAAGCTGTGTGTATCTTCTAAGCTGCGATTTTGCTCTCGCAACAAGCTCTAACGGATTAAATGGTTTTGTAACATAATCATCCGCTCCAATATTCAGTCCCAAAATCTTATCTGCATCCTCTGATTTTGCAGATAAAATAATAATTGGCAGACTGTTCTCTTCACGAATCTTAAGGGTTGCTCTGATTCCGTCCAGTCTTGGCATCATCACATCCATAATTAGGAGATCGACGTGCTCTTTTTTCAATGTCTGAATCGCTTCCTCTCCATCATAGGCTTTTAATACCTCATAACCTTCCTGTGTCAAATATATTTCAATTGCCTCCACAATTTCTTTGTCATCATCACATACTAATATTTTAAACATAATCATCACCTCCCTTGTAGTATACAAGATTATCAAACAATTTTTAAGAGGCAGATAGGAAATTTCTTAATATTCGTTTAATTTAAAAACCCGCACATCATTCCGATGTGCGGATCCTATATCTTATAGCCCTTTTGCCTTTTTTACACAAGCTTTCATTGCTTCTATTACACTGCCTGTGCCGCAAACTGATAAGCCTGCTGCCCCGGCATTCCATCCGCAACTGCTCCATCTGCCATTGCCTCAATCAGCATAAACACATATGCCGGCGAACTTCCACTGACAGATACAACCACATCCATTAAGTTTTCACTTAATACCTGAGCCATTCCAAATCCACTCAAAATATTACATATATAATCAAGCTCTTCTTTTGTAACTAAATCATTGTGGCAAACACCTGTGATTCCTTCTCCTACCAGAGCAGGGGTATTGGGCATCGTACGTACAAGTTTTACCGGTTTTGCAAATGCACCCGCCAGATATTCCAATGTCTTACCCGGTGCAATAGTAACAATAATCTGAGTTTCTGTAATCAGCTCTTTGATTTCTTTAATTACTGCATCATAAAACTGTGGTTTCACAGACAGAACGAGCACTTCTGCTGTTCTTGCAACCTCTTTATTGTCTGTAGTAACATGAATTCCAAGACTTTCTTTTGCCTGTCTGAGCCCCGGCTCATACAAGTCAGATGCAATCACTTCCTCCGGCTTAAAAATATTATTTTTTAAAATACCGCCAATCATTGCTTTCGCCATATTTCTGGCGCCTATAAATCCTAATTTCATAATCTTATTCTCCTTGCTTTTTAATTAAATGACTGCTCTGTTCTCTCAATAATCTCATCTTGAAGCGCTTTGCTCAGGTTACGGAAATGATCACTATATCCCGCAACACGCACAATCAAATCTTTATACTCAGGTAGAAATTAAACACATCTTTCATGATGTTATCTGCATAATCATCGTCATTTCCATTAATCTGTTTCTATTTTTATATCTCTTTAATAAAATTATTTTTTCTTTTAGAATCTAATCATATTTTGGACACATTTTTCTTTTATACTTAGAGTCAGATAGTTGATAGAACAACTATCTCCCCCCTCATAAAGTAATTCATCTTCGGGGTAACTCGAAGATGTACACTTTACTCTCATTCCTTTAGATAACTATAAAACAACGAAGCCCGTTAGCCCTTGTGGTTAGCGGGTTTTCGCTGTTCTGTACTTGTTGCAAAATCCGCTTCGGTCAAATCTCGGTCAAATAATTTTCTAAAGAAATGTTGCACCTTTTCTATTCTCTTTCTTATTCTTGTTCTGATTATATGATTTCCTTATACAAATTCTGTAATTTATCCATTTCCGATTTTGCTTTATCATCTGTGACGTGCGTATACAAATCCAGTGTGATTGCTATGGAATAATGTCCGAGGAATCCTTGTACTACCTTTGCGTCAATCCCGGCTTCAAAACAACGCGTTGCAAAAGTATGACGAAGTGCATGTGGATAAAAATGCGGAATCGGTATAAACACTGTCTTGTTTTTCTCTGCCTGCTTTTTTCGTTCCTTATTGATAGATTTTTCTATCCAGTCTAACGTCACTTGAAAGGTGTGTTCTGTAATCGGTTTTCCGTTCTTTCCAACAAACACAAGATTTTCAAATCCCTCTAATGGTTGCCATTCACTAGCTGACAACTGCATTTCTTTCAACTGAATCCACTGACGTTTTAAAGCCTTATACACACTGTCCTGCATGGGAATCGTCCGTATACTGTTCTTTGTCTTTGGTGTCTGGTACTTGAATACATACTTCTTTGTTTCCTTATCTTTGATATACACCAACGTTTTATTTACAGAAATTTCCCGTTTCCGAAAATCTACATCATCCCATGTAAGCCCAAGCAGTTCTCCGCCACGCATTCCCGTTCCGAGTGCTACCTGTATGAGATTCTCGTGTATTCTCTCCTTTGCGTGTTCCAATACTTCCCGTTGTTCTTTCACAGTCAGTACCCGTATCTGTTTTGTCTTTGTTTTGGGAACTTCCACTCCTGCACATGGGTTGAATGTAAGAATCCTGTTATGCACTGCATATTTGAACATAGCATTGAGAATATTATACACATCCCGTATAGTCTTTGTGCTGTAATCATCATCTGCCATATTCTGAAGCAGACGTTCCAAAATAATCGGATTAAAATCTGCCACACGTTGTTTTCCTATCTGCTTCTTTATGTAACGTCTGTAAAAATCATCATAACGTACTTGTGTACTCTCCTTGATAGTCCGCTTCTTATGGGTATTCAGCCAGATATCAAACCATGTATCCAGAGTGATATTATCGCCCTTTCCTTTCAACCCATGCTTGACTTCATAGCGTAAATCTTCCATTTCTTGAACTAACTTTTTTAAGTCCGCATTATCTTTTGTATACGTTTCTCCTTTGTAATAAAACCGCCCTCTGTAAATTCCGCTTTTTCTCTGCATAATTCCCGGCGGTAATGGATTTCCTTTTAAGTCCTTGCCCAATCTGCACGCTCCTTTCCGTGCAAGGACTATCAGAACTGGTCTGACAGTATTATATGCTTATTTGTGTTTATACTGCAATTACTTCATATTTATTTTTCAGATTATGCCCTTCGTTTTTCTTCAAAAACTGGTCTAAAACCTCAGAGCGTATAAGAATCTTATTTCCAATCCTTATGACCGGAATCTTCTGCCATGTAATCAGCTTTCGCAGATTATTTCTTCCAATTCCCGTATACTCTGACGCTTCATTCACTGTAAGGGCTTTCTTTGTCTGTATCGTGTTCTGTGTATGTTCTGTCAAAGATTCTCCTTTCTTCTTCCCTCAAAAGGAAAGATTTTTTATAGTCCTCATATATGCGTTGTTGTTCTTCGTTCATCTGCCCCCGTTCTATTAGCTGGCGGATATAATCTCTGTTATCCAGTTTTCCGATTTTATCCATTAGCTTTAAAGAGGGCGAAACTGCTACGTTCAGCCACTGCCATGTTCGTTCCAGTGTCTTTTTCTCTGGATTCATGGTCAACTTTATCTTCCCTACATCCTGCATGAGTTCTTCCCACGGGGGATAAGTAGGATAAAGCCGTTTTCTTGTAACCGTGCTGTTTTCCGGCTTCTGTAAAAACCGCACTTTCTCGTTTAATACAGACAACGCAATCCGTGCCACATCCCTGTCTTTCAGAAGTTCTTCTACTAATCTGACCGCTTTTTTGTGCCGGAATCGAAGTTCATATCTGTTCCAGTCCGGGTTGAGTTCTTTTCCGAACTTTTCTGCCTGTTCATATCCCTTTTCATAGAATGTAATCCGAAAATCACTGTGTTTACTGCCGAGATATAGTGTTTTTCCCTGCGCTTCTATTTCATCCTCTTTCAGTCTATCAGAACGATTCTCTGCTGTATCACGCAACTGACTAGATATCAGCCCCTCGTTTTTCAGACGAATCAATTCCGGGATAGACAGATAAGGCTTTGTATCGTCGATTGCCAAGTCTATCCTCGGAAAATTCACCGGGTATCTGCAAACTCTTTCCAGAAAATCAAACCATGTTTCCTTATTCATCATAAGGAAATTTTCATAATTCCTGCACCCCGAACCACTCATAAGAATCTGAAATCCCTCATACTGTGCATTTCCTGTCGGTTTCAGAATCTTGATATTGTCAAATCTTGCTATCAGTTCGTGTCCAGCAATTCCTTTTTCCTTACCATGCAGTTCCATAAAACTCAGTGGAATCCGCAAGATATCTTCTATGATTATGAACACGTCTACACCTTTGACAGTAATCTGACACCAGTCAATCAGTGCTGTCAAATCTTCTTTCTGACGAGTTACCCCCCTGTTAGTATAGGGGGGTTCTGAAATTTTCATTACCTCTGTTATCATCATCCCTGCCTTTCGTAGTATGCCGTGGCTTTCGCCACGTTCCCGGAACTTCCTCTACTCCCTTTGCTCCTTTCACGCTGTACGGAGCAGTCCGCAGAGAATTTCCGGGAACAGTCTCTACACGTTTCCTTTTCCGGTAACAACACGGATACCCTTGCAGGAGATTCTGTCCACCAATACTGGGAAGTTTCCTCTCTGCACATAAGGGGCATATACCGCTTCTTCTAGTTCTACCACTGTGTAAGGCTCTACCTTTGGAAGTTCTGTTGCTTCCAGACGGATATCTACGCTGTTTCCAAGTTTCATGCTTCCGAGGTGAAGTTTCAATGCTTCCACTTCCTCGGTTTTCTTCCGGGTTTCCTTATCATACTTATAGCAGTAGTCTGCTCCCATGTAACGGAGTTCCCCGAACGCTTCTCTGACCTGTTCTTTTGTCAATGTAATCTGCATGCTACATTTCTCCTTTTTTGAAATCATGGTGAATGAGTGTCTGGTAAGTGTGACAAGTCCTTTTCATATCCACGTCTATATTTATTTCATTACTTTTCTCCTTACCTCTTAACCTCATCATAGACCTGTTTTTTCTTCTTGTCAACAATTATTTTACTTTTTCCCTTACTTTTTATTTTTGTATTTCAAACGCTTAACTATATCTTTTTATAACTTATTATAATTTTACCCTTACATTTATCCTTATCTTGTGTTATGATGAAAACAGAAACGAGGTGTGCATATGTTTGTGAATAAAGAAGCAGTAGGAAAACGAATTTTACAGATACGCAAGAAATACGGTTACAGTATGCAGAAGTTTGGGGAAATCATAGATAATGCCCCGAAAGGCTCTGTAAACAGTTGGGAAAAGGGTGTGAATCTTCCCAATGAGAAACGCTTGAAGCAGATTGCCACGTTGGGCAATATGACGCTGAATGAACTTCTGTATGGTTCATTTAAAGAATATGTAGATATGCTTATCACAGAAAAACTGGGGATTGAACTGCCGGAAGAATTTACCAGAACTTTCTATTCTCTTTTAGAGCAGAACGGATTTACCTACGGGGATGATATCGAAATTGTCCGGCTTGTAAACGGCTTTCTGACTTATCATAACCTTACAACAAAAGAAACCGCCATTTTCTATCAGCCAACTGCATACTCCGGCGATTATTTTGACGGTATCATACAAAAAGCGGATTCTTCCGTTCTGGTCTGCCGGGCATATGCAGATAAGGCAAACAACACCTTACATATCATTCCGGCTTTTGAGAATGGACAGACTGAGGAAGTAGCAGACTTCTTTCATGCACTGAAAAGCATAACCGCTCCACACAACAACAATTATTTCACTTCCGGCTTTCTGACACTCGGACTGGCATTGAGAGATTCCAAAGTAATTATCTATGGAATTGATGAAAAACAGGGAACAGCACAGGTAATCCCTTACGAATATGATTGCGAATCAGACGCTTATATCCAGAATGAACATCTGGCATATACCAGACAGGATAGCTTTTTCCGAGAAGCCACGAAAGAAGCGGTCTATCGGAAAATGCAATCCGACAGAAGTAACCCATAAGATAAACAAGAGGACTTGCAAGGTTTGTGACCTTTCAAGTCCTCTTATGTATCATGATGGTATTGGCTGTGTCCGTTCCGTAAAGGACTGCCCTACGGCGTCTCGGCTTCGCCTTGTTCCTTTACCTCACTAATAATAATGTTCTGATAGCAGAACTCTTACTTATACTTTTATCTTACTATTCTTTCAATTTTTACCGTTTCACCATCAATATTATACTTAAAAAAATAAAATTTAATAACATTTCCTTCTGATACTTGTTCTAGATCACCTTTACACTTAGTACAATCTAAACTAACTTTTGTCGTATCAAAAAATAGACTACTTTCTTCCTTCTCATTTAGTTCTATTAAAAGTGTATCAAAAGTTTTCTCTACAACAACCCCACTCAAATGAAACCAATGAGAATTATCATCTCCACTAGAACGCAACTCCATATTTTGACGATTCTCCTTAAAAACATTTCCTTTTACGCCAAGCACAATTAATACTATTGCAAGCAAAAGTATGATTAACAAAATCAATCGTTTCTTATCCATTAAATGTAGTCCCCGATATGTCTGTCCAACTATCAAAATCAAAATTCAAATAACGTACTGTATCTCCCCATCCATCAAATACCATCAATGTATGTACTGTATTTCCAGAATTATATGCTCGCAAAGTTGCATATCCCTCTGCTGCCATTGAATGCCCCGCACGTTCTCCAGTATCACTGCTAATTATACCACAATGGACAACTGCTATATCTCCTCTATCAATGCAATTAGTGAAAAAATTATAATTGGGACTATAGTCAGTATTTTGTGTTACAGAAACATTCTTTCCAGCACAAAAGTCCACAAATCCAGGTCCAATATTGCCAATAGTTGTTGAACCATATGTTATTCCTCCACTCTCCGATGAAACTGTCGTTCCTGTTGAATCCCAAATATCCATATAATCACCTGCAATATCTGTATAATCAACAGCATTATAATATGCACCACATGCTAATAATGCACTAACTGCACATGCATAATGTCCTGTTACACTTTCTATATACGGCTCATTAAAGGAAATAAATTCTTGAAGATGATTTGTTGAAACAAGCGTGTAGTTTTCATAAACTTCAGCAACATCTAGCAAAACCTCATCCCAAGTAGCTGGGTCTTTTCCCCTACTCTCATTCAATGACAGTACTGTTTTTTCTAATGTTTACTTTAATAATATATCTTATTTCCTATTTTGTCTATATTTTTTTATGTTTATTTCAAATATTTCATTCTATTTTATTTTTATCAAACTATTTTCAAACAAATCCAAACAAAGAATCTCGGGGCAAATTTCGGTCAAATCAGGATAAATAAATATAACACTTTATATGTAAGTCAATTTTAAAAAAGCCTGTAATTCCGGGCTTTACAACACTTTGTAACACAATATAAACCAGTTCGATAATCCCTCATTCCTTTAGATAACTATAAAACAACGAACCCCGTTAACCTTTCGGTTAACGGGGTTTCGCTGTTTACGGGCTTCCCCAGAATTTGGATTTATCACCTCAAACTATGTTTTCAGCATAACATACTTTTTCTCCCTCGCGGGATAAAAACTAACGCCAGAACTGCAACAAACATCGTTAAAATTTCCGCTCCTGGAACTGCAAGCCAGATTCCATTCATTCCCCAAAATTGTGGCAGCACTATCAAAAACAGCAACAACAACGCGAACGAGCGAAGGAATGTAATTCCTCCTGCAAAATATCCTTTCCCATAAGCCATCATACGTACTGCTGAGAAAATGTTAATTCCGGAAAACAAAAATCCCAAACCATATATCCGCATTCCGGAAACCGCCAGTGTATATACACTGCTATGTTTATCGGCAAAAAAAGATACACACATTGGTGCCAGAAAAAAAGTCAATGCATAAATTACAATCGGGGCAATACTGAAAAAACGATATGCATACCTCTCAAGAGCACGGCATACATCAAGTTTTTTATCTCCATATGCATATCCAAGCGGAGGTGCCATCCCCATAGAAAAACCGGAATAAATCCCAATAAACAAAAATTGCAGATACATAATAATGGAGACAGCAGCTATCCCATCTTCTCCGGCAAACGCCATCGCCGTTCTATTAAAAACAATTGTTGTGATCGCGATTGCCAATTGATTCACAAACTCGGACGTTCCGTTTATCATACAGTTAAATCCTATCTTGAAAGACAGTCCTCGAAATGTAAATTCCAAGGTATGTTTCTTCTTCACAAAATAGTAAAGTCCCATAGAAAAAGAAAGTAGCAGTCCTAAAATCGTAGCAAGTGCAGCTCCCAAAATCCCCATGTCCATACATCCCACAAAAACATAGTCCAATACAATATTTAGTAGACCTCCTGCAAGCGCCGTCAAAAAGCTGTAAGTGGGTGAGCCGTCCACGCGAATAAAATAAGTAAGCAGCTCTTTTCCAATGACAACAGGAGTACCGACAAGCCACCAAAAAGCATATGTTTTGCAATCACTCATCGTTAATTGTGTCGCGCCCAGTAATTCCAATAGCGCAGGAAGTTTTATCCAGATTAAGGCAGATACACCGCATCCAACCAACAGTGACAGCAGCATGCTGACAGAAAATGTTCTGTTTGCTTCTTCTTTTCTTTCCCCACCGATATGAAGCGCTGCAAGTGCACTCCCACCTGTTGCAAACGCCAGTGCAATTCCCGTCAATATATTTACAATCGGATACACAATATTGATAGCCGCTAATGCATTTGTCCCCACATAGGACGACACAAAAATTCCATCCACAATGGTATATACCGTATTAAACAATGCCGTCAAATACGTTGGGATAATAAACTTTAATAATTTTCCAAACCGCACTTCCTTCGCTGAATCAAAAATCAATAATTTTTCCATATGTTCCCCCTCCTCAGTGCTATTTTAAACCTTAAAGTAACTTGAAGGTCAACACAAAATATCTTATAATGAAAGAAAAATTATCAGGAGCAATCATCATGAAAAAACAATTTCACATTGGAGAGATTTCAGAATTTTTCAATCTGCCTGCTTCCACCTTACGTCACTGGGAAAGCACAGGGATTTTGACACCAAAAAAGAATCACGAAAATAACTACCGCGAGTATACGATAGAAGACTTTATGAATCTCTCCGATATTATTTTTTACAAAAGTCTGGGACTCCCGCTCAAACAGATACAAACGATGGAACAGTCCACCCCTGAAGAGCATTCCTTTTTATTACATGAAAAAATTGATGAATTAGTTCAGCAACAGCAAGAACTTCAGCACCGAATGCAAAAACTTCGCAATCATCTAAATGCTATAAATACTTTAAATGAGCTGAAATCCCATCCATTCACAGAAGTCGACATCGATACCGACTGTATTGTCTCTTTTGATTTAGGTGAAATCGAAAAACTCCGACAATATATTGAGAATCCGTATCTGTATTCTCGTGTACAGCATTCAGAACATATTCAGTCAGAGCTTCGGGGATTGACGATTCCGTCTGAACAGCGCTCTTTGTTTCCCGATACTCAGGTACTTTGGGAGAAGAGCAGACACCGTTACATCGCTTGTTTGATGAAAGAAGAAGTCACGGAAGGATTTCCTAATAATTTGTCTCAACTGCTGTCGCAGATTCAAAAGACATACCGCACCGGTTTTATAATCAGCCGATTTTTATTGCGTGCCAAAGAAAATGGAAAGCTCTATGACTTTTACAAAACATTTGTTGAAATTGAGGAGGATTCTTATTTATGTTAACATCACTTGCATTTATTTTTCTCGTAGGTCTTGCTGCCGCAGCTATTTGTCAGCAATTAAAGCTACCCCGTATTATTGGAATGCTCATCACCGGAATCATTCTAGGTCCATATGTTCTTGACTTGCTTGATCCTTCTATTTTGTCCATTTCATCCGAGTTACGGCAAATGGCTCTGATCATCATTCTGTTAAAGGCCGGATTGTCATTAGATCTGTCTGACTTAAAAAAAGTCGGGCGTCCCGCTGTTTTGATGTCATTTGTACCTGCAAGTTTTGAAATACTCGCTTTTTTCCTTTTTGCCCCTCATATTTTGGGGATTAAACCGATTGAGGCAGCTGTCATGGGAGCCGTTCTCGCTGCAGTATCTCCTGCTATTGTCGTGCCACGAATGGTCCGCCTGATGGACCAGAATTACGGTACAGATAAAAGTATTCCGCAGCTTATCCTTGCCGGTGCCTCCTGCGATGATATTTTTGTCATCGTGCTGTTTTCCACATTTTCCAATATGGCCCAAGGTGGAAATGCACATCTGATGGATTTTGTCAACATTCCGGTTTCCATCTTGTTCGGCATCGTACTCGGTGGCATTACCGGGTATCTGCTCAGTTTATTTTTCGAGACAGCATATGCACACAAGCATTGTGTCCGAAACAGTATGAAAGTGATTATTGTATTAGGAATTTCTTTTTTGTTAATGGCAATTGAAACGTGGATGAAAGACATTGTATCTATATCCGGTCTTTTAGCTGTTGTAAGCATGGCATGCCTGTTAAAAATTAAAAGCACCACTTTTGTTTCCAAAAGACTTTCTGATAAATTTGGGAAATTGTGGCTCGCCGCAGAAGTCATTCTGTTTGTTTTGGTCGGAGCTGCTGTAGATATCCGCTATACACTAAACGCAGGCGGCGCTGCCATTCTCATGATACTGGTTGCACTTCTATTTCGTTCTGTCGGAGTTGCGATATGCCTTATCCGGACAAGGCTCACAAAAAAAGAACGGTTATTCTGTATCCTTTCCTATCTTCCAAAGGCTACCGTTCAGGCTGCTATTGGCTCTGTTCCGCTTGCTATGGGACTCCCTTGCGGACAGATTGTCCTTTCCGTTGCAGTTTTAGGAATTTTAATCACTGCCCCGCTTGGTGCCATATTGATCGATGGCACTTACAAAAAACTACTTTGCCAATCAAAAAATAAGAAATAACTGAACGTTTTCATTGATTCTTCAAAAACTGTTCACATTTTTCTTACTTTTCTATCACACTTTTTACACAAAAAGCCAGTATACTAATAACCATAAAAGATATTAATCTTTTTATATCATTTTCTTTTTCATAATTGCCGGTCATAAGACCGGCTTTTCCTCTGTTTATCCCCTTTTTATATACAACATAAATCTTCTTAAGATTAACTTAATAAAATTTCCTTTTCTTTTAGAATCTAATCATATTTTGGACACATTTTTCTTTTATACTAAAGTCAGATAGTTGATAGAACAACTATCTCCCCCCTCATAAAGTAATTCATCTTCGGGGTAACTCGAAGATGTACACTTTACTCTCATTCCTTTAGATAACTATAAAACAACGAAGCCCGTTAGCCCTTGTGGTTAGCGGGTTTTCGCTGTTCTGTACTTGTTGCAAAATCCGCTTCGGTCAAATCTCGGTCAAATAATTTTCTAAAGAAATGTTGCACCTTTTCTATTCTCTTTCTTATTCTTGTTCTGATTATATGATTTCCTTATACAAATTCTGTAATTTATCCATTTCCGATTTTGCTTTATCATCTGTGACGTGCGTATACAAATCCAGTGTGATTGCTATGGAATAATGTCCGAGGAATCCTTGTACTACCTTTGCGTCAATCCCGGCTTCAAAACAACGCGTTGCAAAAGTATGACGAAGTGCATGTGGATAAAAATGCGGAATCGGTATAAACACTGTCTTGTTTTTCTCTGCCTGCTTTTTTCGTTCCTTATTGATAGATTTTTCTATCCAGTCTAACGTCACTTGAAAGGTGTGTTCTGTAATCGGTTTTCCGTTCTTTCCAACAAACACAAGATTTTCAAATCCCTCTAATGGTTGCCATTCACTAGCTGACAACTGCATTTCTTTCAACTGAATCCACTGACGTTTTAAAGCCTTATACACACTGTCCTGCATGGGAATCGTCCGTATACTGTTCTTTGTCTTTGGTGTCTGGTACTTGAATACATACTTCTTTGTTTCCTTATCTTTGATATACACCAACGTTTTATTTACAGAAATTTCCCGTTTCCGAAAATCTACATCATCCCATGTAAGCCCAAGCAGTTCTCCGCCACGCATTCCCGTTCCGAGTGCTACCTGTATGAGATTCTCGTGTATTCTCTCCTTTGCGTGTTCCAATACTTCCCGTTGTTCTTTCACAGTCAGTACCCGTATCTGTTTTGTCTTTGTTTTGGGAACTTCCACTCCTGCACATGGGTTGAATGTAAGAATCCTGTTATGCACTGCATATTTGAACATAGCATTGAGAATATTATACACATCCCGTATAGTCTTTGTGCTGTAATCATCATCTGCCATATTCTGAAGCAGACGTTCCAAAATAATCGGATTAAAATCTGCCACACGTTGTTTTCCTATCTGCTTCTTTATGTAACGTCTGTAAAAATCATCATAACGTACTTGTGTACTCTCCTTGATAGTCCGCTTCTTATGGGTATTCAGCCAGATATCAAACCATGTATCCAGAGTGATATTATCGCCCTTTCCTTTCAACCCATGCTTGACTTCATAGCGTAAATCTTCCATTTCTTGAACTAACTTTTTTAAGTCCGCATTATCTTTTGTATACGTTTCTCCTTTGTAATAAAACCGCCCTCTGTAAATTCCGCTTTTTCTCTGCATAATTCCCGGCGGTAATGGATTTCCTTTTAAGTCCTTGCCCAATCTGCACGCTCCTTTCCGTGCAAGGACTATCAGAACTGGTCTGACAGTATTATATGCTTATTTGTGTTTATACTGCAATTACTTCATATTTATTTTTCAGATTATGCCCTTCGTTTTTCTTCAAAAACTGGTCTAAAACCTCAGAGCGTATAAGAATCTTATTTCCAATCCTTATGACCGGAATCTTCTGCCATGTAATCAGCTTTCGCAGATTATTTCTTCCAATTCCCGTATACTCTGACGCTTCATTCACTGTAAGGGCTTTCTTTGTCTGTATCGTGTTCTGTGTATGTTCTGTCAAAGATTCTCCTTTCTTCTTCCCTCAAAAGGAAAGATTTTTTATAGTCCTCATATATGCGTTGTTGTTCTTCGTTCATCTGCCCCCGTTCTATTAGCTGGCGGATATAATCTCTGTTATCCAGTTTTCCGATTTTATCCATTAGCTTTAAAGAGGGCGAAACTGCTACGTTCAGCCACTGCCATGTTCGTTCCAGTGTCTTTTTCTCTGGATTCATGGTCAACTTTATCTTCCCTACATCCTGCATGAGTTCTTCCCACGGGGGATAAGTAGGATAAAGCCGTTTTCTTGTAACCGTGCTGTTTTCCGGCTTCTGTAAAAACCGCACTTTCTCGTTTAATACAGACAACGCAATCCGTGCCACATCCCTGTCTTTCAGAAGTTCTTCTACTAATCTGACCGCTTTTTTGTGCCGGAATCGAAGTTCATATCTGTTCCAGTCCGGGTTGAGTTCTTTTCCGAACTTTTCTGCCTGTTCATATCCCTTTTCATAGAATGTAATCCGAAAATCACTGTGTTTACTGCCGAGATATAGTGTTTTTCCCTGCGCTTCTATTTCATCCTCTTTCAGTCTATCAGAACGATTCTCTGCTGTATCACGCAACTGACTAGATATCAGCCCCTCGTTTTTCAGACGAATCAATTCCGGGATAGACAGATAAGGCTTTGTATCGTCGATTGCCAAGTCTATCCTCGGAAAATTCACCGGGTATCTGCAAACTCTTTCCAGAAAATCAAACCATGTTTCCTTATTCATCATAAGGAAATTTTCATAATTCCTGCACCCCGAACCACTCATAAGAATCTGAAATCCCTCATACTGTGCATTTCCTGTCGGTTTCAGAATCTTGATATTGTCAAATCTTGCTATCAGTTCGTGTCCAGCAATTCCTTTTTCCTTACCATGCAGTTCCATAAAACTCAGTGGAATCCGCAAGATATCTTCTATGATTATGAACACGTCTACACCTTTGACAGTAATCTGACACCAGTCAATCAGTGCTGTCAAATCTTCTTTCTGACGAGTTACCCCCCTGTTAGTATAGGGGGGTTCTGAAATTTTCATTACCTCTGTTATCATCATCCCTGCCTTTCGTAGTATGCCGTGGCTTTCGCCACGTTCCCGGAACTTCCTCTACTCCCTTTGCTCCTTTCACGCTGTACGGAGCAGTCCGCAGAGAATTTCCGGGAACAGTCTCTACACGTTTCCTTTTCCGGTAACAACACGGATACCCTTGCAGGAGATTCTGTCCACCAATACTGGGAAGTTTCCTCTCTGCACATAAGGGGCATATACCGCTTCTTCTAGTTCTACCACTGTGTAAGGCTCTACCTTTGGAAGTTCTGTTGCTTCCAGACGGATATCTACGCTGTTTCCAAGTTTCATGCTTCCGAGGTGAAGTTTCAATGCTTCCACTTCCTCGGTTTTCTTCCGGGTTTCCTTATCATACTTATAGCAGTAGTCTGCTCCCATGTAACGGAGTTCCCCGAACGCTTCTCTGACCTGTTCTTTTGTCAATGTAATCTGCATGCTACATTTCTCCTTTTTTGAAATCATGGTGAATGAGTGTCTGGTAAGTGTGACAAGTCCTTTTCATATCCACGTCTATATTTATTTCATTACTTTTCTCCTTACCTCTTAACCTCATCATAGACCTGTTTTTTCTTCTTGTCAACAATTATTTTACTTTTTCCCTTACTTTTTATTTTTGTATTTCAAACGCTTAACTATATCTTTTTATAACTTATTATAATTTTACCCTTACATTTATCCTTATCTTGTGTTATGATGAAAACAGAAACGAGGTGTGCATATGTTTGTGAATAAAGAAGCAGTAGGAAAACGAATTTTACAGATACGCAAGAAATACGGTTACAGTATGCAGAAGTTTGGGGAAATCATAGATAATGCCCCGAAAGGCTCTGTAAACAGTTGGGAAAAGGGTGTGAATCTTCCCAATGAGAAACGCTTGAAGCAGATTGCCACGTTGGGCAATATGACGCTGAATGAACTTCTGTATGGTTCATTTAAAGAATATGTAGATATGCTTATCACAGAAAAACTGGGGATTGAACTGCCGGAAGAATTTACCAGAACTTTCTATTCTCTTTTAGAGCAGAACGGATTTACCTACGGGGATGATATCGAAATTGTCCGGCTTGTAAACGGCTTTCTGACTTATCATAACCTTACAACAAAAGAAACCGCCATTTTCTATCAGCCAACTGCATACTCCGGCGATTATTTTGACGGTATCATACAAAAAGCGGATTCTTCCGTTCTGGTCTGCCGGGCATATGCAGATAAGGCAAACAACACCTTACATATCATTCCGGCTTTTGAGAATGGACAGACTGAGGAAGTAGCAGACTTCTTTCATGCACTGAAAAGCATAACCGCTCCACACAACAACAATTATTTCACTTCCGGCTTTCTGACACTCGGACTGGCATTGAGAGATTCCAAAGTAATTATCTATGGAATTGATGAAAAACAGGGAACAGCACAGGTAATCCCTTACGAATATGATTGCGAATCAGACGCTTATATCCAGAATGAACATCTGGCATATACCAGACAGGATAGCTTTTTCCGAGAAGCCACGAAAGAAGCGGTCTATCGGAAAATGCAATCCGACAGAAGTAACCCATAAGATAAACAAGAGGACTTGCAAGGTTTGTGACCTTTCAAGTCCTCTTATGTATCATGATGGTATTGGCTGTGTCCGTTCCGTAAAGGACTGCCCTACGGCGTCTCGGCTTCGCCTTGTTCCTTTACCTCACTAATAATAATGTTCTGATAGCAGAACTCTTACTTATACTTTTATCTTACTATTCTTTCAATTTTTACCGTTTCACCATCAATATTATACTTAAAAAAATAAAATTTAATAACATTTCCTTCTGATACTTGTTCTAGATCACCTTTACACTTAGTACAATCTAAACTAACTTTTGTCGTATCAAAAAATAGACTACTTTCTTCCTTCTCATTTAGTTCTATTAAAAGTGTATCAAAAGTTTTCTCTACAACAACCCCACTCAAATGAAACCAATGAGAATTATCATCTCCACTAGAACGCAACTCCATATTTTGACGATTCTCCTTAAAAACATTTCCTTTTACGCCAAGCACAATTAATACTATTGCAAGCAAAAGTATGATTAACAAAATCAATCGTTTCTTATCCATTAAATGTAGTCCCCGATATGTCTGTCCAACTATCAAAATCAAAATTCAAATAACGTACTGTATCTCCCCATCCATCAAATACCATCAATGTATGTACTGTATTTCCAGAATTATATGCTCGCAAAGTTGCATATCCCTCTGCTGCCATTGAATGCCCCGCACGTTCTCCAGTATCACTGCTAATTATACCACAATGGACAACTGCTATATCTCCTCTATCAATGCAATTAGTGAAAAAATTATAATTGGGACTATAGTCAGTATTTTGTGTTACAGAAACATTCTTTCCAGCACAAAAGTCCACAAATCCAGGTCCAATATTGCCAATAGTTGTTGAACCATATGTTATTCCTCCACTCTCCGATGAAACTGTCGTTCCTGTTGAATCCCAAATATCCATATAATCACCTGCAATATCTGTATAATCAACAGCATTATAATATGCACCACATGCTAATAATGCACTAACTGCACATGCATAATGTCCTGTTACACTTTCTATATACGGCTCATTAAAGGAAATAAATTCTTGAAGATGATTTGTTGAAACAAGCGTGTAGTTTTCATAAACTTCAGCAACATCTAGCAAAACCTCATCCCAAGTAGCTGGGTCTTTTCCCCTACTCTCATTCAATGACAGTACTGTTTTTTCTAATGTTTACTTTAATAATATATCTTATTTCCTATTTTGTCTATATTTTTTTATGTTTATTTCAAATATTTCATTCTATTTTATTTTTATCAAACTATTTTCAAACAAATCCAAACAAAGAATCTCGGGGCAAATTTCGGTCAAATCAGGATAAATAAATATAACACTTTATATGTAAGTCAATTTTAAAAAAGCCTGTAATTCCGGGCTTTACAACACTTTGTAACACAATATAAACCAGTTCGATAATCCCTCATTCCTTTAAATAACCAAAAAAGAAAGCTGTTACAGCTTTCTTTTTTTGTCTATCTTTTTCGTTTTTCCATCCAAGTCAGCAAATCGTCAAAAACCAGACTACGATCCACTTCATTTAAAATCTCATGGCGGTCATTTTCATATAACTTCATAGAAACATCTTCTATTCCACATGATTTGTAATTTTTATAAATGTTTTCCACACTCTTTCCAAAGTTACCAACAGGGTCGTCTTTTCCAGCAACCAAAAATATAGGAAGTGTCTTTGGTATCTTTCCATTTTTTTCCTGATGGTTTACTGCCAGTATTCCACAGAACATCTGATAATAAGCGTTTACGGTAAACACAAAGCTGCATAACGGATCTTTTGCATACTTTTGAGAATTAACGGGATTCCTTGACAGCCAGTCCGAACCATTTGTCTCTTGTGAGAACTTCTTATTGAAACCGCCAAACGCCATATTGTTCACCAATTTACTGCGGTATTCCCAGCCTTTTCCAAAAGCAATAATACGACATAGCACTTTGCCGGCTGTAAGAAGCAGATTGGACTTGCTTCCAGTTCCCATCACAATGGCTCCCGAAATGCCATCCCCATATAATCCAAGATACTGTCGAAGCAGAAAAGATCCCATACTATGTCCCAGCATAAAATATGGTACATCTTTATATTTTTTCTTCGTTATCTTTCTCAAATGGTGAATATCTCCTATCACGTAGGTATTTCCTTTGGATTCATGAAAAAATCCAAGCTTATCTTTTGACGTGACAGATTTGCCATGACCTAGATGGTCATGGCCCACAACATAATATCCTTTTTCTGCTAGAAATCGTGCAAATTCATCGTAGCGGTCAATATGCTCCACCATACCATGGCACATCTGCAATACCGCCGCCACTTTCCCATCCGGTATCCACTCAATTGCATGAATCTGCGTGGCGCCGTCTTTGGATGGATAATAAAATTCGTTTTTCACTACTCTTTTGTTCATTTACATCATCTGCTATCTATCATGAATTCTTATATAATCTCTGTGCGGACACAATGGTTTATAAGCCGGACGGATGATCTTATCCACATTCTTCAGCTCTTCTAACCGGTGTGCACTCCAACCTACGATACGTGCTGCCGCAAAAATCGGTGTATAAAGCGCTTTTGGAAGCCCAAGCATTCCATATACCAAACCACTGTAAAAATCGACATTTGCGTTAACACCTTTGTAAATTCTACGTTTTTCCCCAATCACTTCTGGCGCCATATGCTCTACCATCTCATACAAAGCATATTCTTTTTCGCAGCCTTTCTCCGTTGCAAGCTGCTTTACAAATTTTTTAAAGATATCTGCTCTTGGGTCAGAAACAGAATATACTGCATGTCCCATTCCATAGATCAGCCCTTTTTTATCAAATGCTTTTTTATCAAGCAGATCTTCCAAATATTTACGAACTGCATCCCTGTCTTCCCAGTCTGACAAATGTTCTTTCATATCTTCAAACATCTGTGTCACCTTAATATTGGCGCCACCATGCTTTGGCCCTTTCAAAGATGCCATCGCTGCCGCCATAGTCGAATAGGTATCTGTTCCGGATGAAGTTACAACGTGTGTCGTAAAGGTCGAGTTATTTCCACCGCCGTGATCCATATGTAATACTAATGCCATATCCAGAATCTTTGCCTCTAATGGTGTATATTTCCGATCTTCACGAAGCATCATTAAAATATTTTCCGCCATAGACAGTTCTTTTAATGGTGCATAGATATATAAATCTTCACCTCTGCGATAATTGTAAGCATGATAGCCATATACCATTAACATCGGGAACTGGCTGATCAAATTCAGACACTGGCGCAGAACATTCGGAATCGATGTGTCATCCGCTTTTTCATCGTAAGAATACAGATTCAGTATAGAGCGTGACAAACTATTCATCATATCTCTGCTTGGTGCTTTCATAATAATATCACGCACAAAATTCGGTGGAAGTGTTCTTCTCTCTGACAATGCTTCTGTAAATCTCTTCAGCTGCCCTTCTGTCGGAAGTTCCCCGAACAACAGCAGATATGTCGTCTCTTCAAATCCGTAATGTCCCTCTGCCAAAAATCCATTCACCAGATCCTTGATATTGTAACCCCGGTAATACAAATTTCCCTCACACGGTACTTCCTCACCGTCTACAATCTGAGATGCACAGACATCAGAAATGTTAGTCAGCCCGGCGAGAACACCCTTTCCGTTGACATCACGCAGGCCTCTTTTTACCTGATATTCTGTATATAACTCTTTTTCAATTGCATTGCTTTCTTCACACAATTTTGCAAGCTGCAAAATCTCTGGTGTAATGTCAAACAATAACTCGTCTATTGAATTTGCCATAGCCATTCCCCTTTCCGTCTTTAAAGTATTGTAGTTTATTATACTAAATTGTAAATAAAAAAACAACAAATATATCATGAACGATTTCTTAAAAAAGAGACAAATTTTTGTAAAATTTGTCTCTTTTTTCAAAATATTCTAATTGCTCGTCGGAAAATATGGTCTCAATGCTCCCGCCACATTACTGATCGGCATCGTCTGAAGCCAAACGCGTCCAGGTCCCGTAATCACTGTATTAAACAGTCCCTCTCCTCCAAATACGACATTTTTTAATCCTCTGATTGTCTGAATGTCCATCTGGCAGCTTGGTGTCATCGCCGCAAGATGTCCTGAATCAATTACGATCTGCTGTCCCGGCTGCAGTTCATATTCCACTACATGACCATCAAACTCAGCAAAAACCGTTCCTATTCCAGACACCCTCTGCAAGATAAATCCTTCTCCACCGAACAATCCCGATGCCACTTTTTTGTGGAAATGAATCGACAGTTCCACACCTGCTTCTCCCGCAAGAAACGCACTTTTCTGGAAAATCATCTCATTTCCAGGTGATACCTGAAATGCCTTGATAGAACCCGGAAAGCTTGAAGCAAATGCGATCATTCCATTTCCGCCCTGTGCTGTGTAAGTATTTTGAAATAAAGCTTCTCCTGAAAATGCTCTTCCAAATACTTTTCCGATACCTCCGTTTGATGTCGTCTGCATCTCCATATTCGGTGACATCCACGACATTGATCCACGCTCTGTGATCATTTTTTCACCGGATTCCAAATAACAGATGACAACCGGTAATGTCTCCCCTTTGATTTCATAACGCATATGAATCCCTCCTTTGTGAAGTTTATAGCTGCTGATTAATTCTATCACTAAGCACTGCAAATTCCTGCAATGTCAAAGCTTCACCTCTCACACTCGGACCTTTTCCAAGACTTTCGATCGCAGTTGTGATCACTTCTTTCGGAAGATGAATCTCCGGCGAATTATTCAGTCCGTTGGCAAGTGTTTTTCTTCTCTGATTAAAAGAAGCACGGATAATCTGGAACATTAATTTTTCATTTTCAACCTGTACCGGCGGTTCTTTATGACGTGTCAGACGAATGACTGCCGAACCAACCTTTGGTCTTGGCATAAAACAATTCGGCGGCACATTCGCAACAATATATGGTTCTGCGTAATACTGCACAGCGAGGGAAAGTGCCCCGTAATCTTTGGTCCCCGGTCCCACCTGCATCCGATCTGCCACCTCTTTTTGCACCATGACAGTAATACTTTCAATCGGTACATGGCTTTCAAACAAGCCCATAATAATCGGTGTCGTAATATAATACGGCAGATTTGCTACCACTTTGATCGGCTTGTTGTCATTATATTCCTTTGCAAGTTTTGGAATATCCACTTTCAGCACATCGTCATTGATCACAGTCACATTGTCGTATGCCTGCAACGTATCCTCCAAGATCGGAATCAATGCTTTGTCGATCTCCACCGCCACAACCTGTCTTGCAGCACATGCGAGATACTGTGTCATCGTCCCGATTCCCGGTCCGATCTCCAGCACAAAGTCATCCTTCGTAATCTCTGCTGAACTGATGATTTTATCCAACACATGTGTGTCGATCAAAAAATTCTGTCCAAACTTTTTCTGAAATGAAAAATCGTATTTTTGTAATATTTCAATTGTATTTTGCGGATTGCCTAATGTTGGCTTTGTCATATATTTACCTCAAATTCTAAATAAATCTCTTCCATTTTTCTCTGTGCGGCTAACAACTTCATCGTAGCTGATTCCTTTGAGCTGCGCGATCTCCTGAGCGATATAAGGAATATTCAGAGAAGAATTGCGTTTTCCTCGATTCGGAGCCGGTGCAAGATACGGCGAATCCGTCTCCAGCAGAATCTTTTCCATCGGTATATCTGCCACAACTTCTTTGAGTTTCTTGCTATTCTTAAATGTGACAACACCTCCGACACCGATGTGAAATCCCATCTTCACATATTCCTGCGCCATCTCTTTTGAATACGAAAAGCAATGAATTACACCGCGAAGTCCTTTTGCATGCTGCTGCATCATCTCAAGCGTGTCCGCCGCCGCATCTCTGCTGTGAATGATGACCGGAAGGTTGAATTCCCGCGCCAGTTCAAGCTGCCTTTGGAACCATTTTTTCTGTATCTCATGAGATTCGTTATCCCAATAATAGTCAAGTCCAATTTCTCCAACTGCCACAACCTTATCTCTCTTGCACTGTTCTCTCAAATATGCAAATTTTTCCTCATCCAGTATTCCTACTTCATCCGGATGCACACCTACTGCCGCATAGATAAATGGATACTCTTGTGCCAATTGTACCACTTCTGTGCAGGATTGAAAAGTGGCACCGACATTAATAATCGTGCCAATGCCATTTTCCTGCATAGAATTTAAAAGCTCTGTTCTGTCTTCCTCAAACTGCTCATCATCATAATGCGCATGGCTTTCAAATATCATTGCTTCCATCTTATAAAATCTCTTTTCTTAACTGTTCCGGAGTCTTCTGTGACAATAATGCCGGCGCAATATCAAATACTGTCTTCGCCCCACATTCACCATTTGCGGAAAGTCTGTATGCCGCTCTTGCATAAGCAACTAAAACACTTGAAGTAAACTCCGGATTTGAATCCAGTTTCAAAGAATACTCAATCACATGTTTATTTCCTTCTCTTCCTGTCTCTCCTGTGCGGATCACAAAACCACCGTGAGGCATTTTGCTGTGATTTTCCTTTAATTCTTCTTCTGTGATAAATGTCACTGTTGTGTCATAATCTGCAAAATAGTTTGGCATTTCCTTGATTGCTTTTTCAATCTGTGCCTTGTCCGCACCTTCTTCCGCTACAACATAGCATTCACGCAAATGCTTCTGTCTTGTCGTAAGCTCCGGCTCACTTCCACTTCTTACTTCTTCAACTGCCGCTTCAATCGGTACTGTATACTGGATTCCGTTTTTTACTCCTTCTACACGACGGATCGCATCAGAATGTCCCTGACTTACACCTTTTCCCCAGAATGTGTAAGTGCTTCCCTGTACTAAAATAGACTCTGCGTAAATACGGTTCAGCGAAAACATTCCCGGATCCCAGCCAACAGAGATAATCCCAATATGATTTCCCTCTTTTGCTGCTGCATCTACATTTGCAAAGTATTCCGGAATCTTTGCGTGTGTGTCAAAACTGTCAATAATATTAAAGTTCTTTGCAATCTGTGGACCCATAACCGGGAGATCTGTCGCAGAGCCCCCGCACAGAATCATCACATCCACTTCTCCTTTCAGAGAAAGTACATCATCTAAATGCACCTTTTTCACACCTTCCGTGAGAATGTTTACATCCTCCGGATTACGGCGTGTCACAACCGCCACAAGCTCCATATCATCGTTACGCTCAATTGCAAGCTCCACACCACGTCCTATATTTCCATAACCTACAATACCAATTCTGATTTTATTCATTTTTCTGTTCTCCTTTCAACTTTGGGGACGTAGTAAAATTCAATTTTACTACGTCCCCAATTGAATTTTGCCCTGTCCCTTTTTGACTTTTACGTGAACTAATTTTAACAAATTTCCGCGCCTGCCGGCATTGTTTTTTCCGGTGTCATCAGCGCAAGGTTACCTTCTGCATCTTCTGCACACAAAAGCATACCTTCTGACAGAACCCCTGCAAGTTTTGCAGGCTTCAAATTCACAAGTACCATAACTTTTTTTCCAACCATTTCTTCTGCTGTATAATGTCCTTTGATACCTGACACAATCTGTTTTACCTGACTTCCGATTTTCACCTGCGAGCAAAGTAATTTTTTCGATTTTTTTACTTCCTCACAAGCGATAATCTCTCCAACCTGGAACTGCATCTTCATGAAATCGTCAAATGTGATCTCTTCTTTTGCTTCGATATCAATTCCTTCCTCTTCTTTTTCTTCCTCTACCGGTGGATGAAGCTCTTCCACTTTTTTTATCACTTCTTCCAAATCAAGTCTCTGGAATAAGATCTCCGGCTTATCTGTTACATTTCCGCCGTTCAACTGAGCAAGAATCTTTTCAGCTGTCTCCGGCATAAAGGATGACAATAATTCTGCTCCCTTAGAAATGCTGTCAATCAAGTTATAAAGCACTGTCTCAAGACGATCTTTCTGCGCTTCATCTTTTGCAAGTACCCAAGGCATTGTCTCATCAATGTATTTGTTGCAACGTTTGAAGAGATTGAAAATCTCTGTGATCGCATCTGCCACACGAAGTTTGTCCATCTTCTCCTCGACAGCTGCCGGAGTGCCGTCTACAACCGCCTTCAAGTCTGCATCTACATCCCCTGCTACTCCCTTGTCAGTCACGCTTCCGCCAAAATATTTATTTGTCATGGAAACTGTTCTGTTCACAAGATTTCCAAGTGTATTTGCAAGATCAGAGTTCATACGCTCTACCATCAGCTCCCATGTGATTACACCATCATTTTCGAATGGCATCTCATGCAGCACAAAGTAACGGACAGCATCCACACCGAACATATTCACAAGCTCGTCTGCGTAGATTACATTTCCTTTCGATTTACTCATCTTTCCGTCACCCTGCAAAAGCCATGGATGTCCGAAAATCTGTTTCGGCAATGGCAAATCCAATGCCATCAAGAAAATCGGCCAGTAAATTGTATGGAAACGAATGATATCTTTTCCAATCAAATGCAAGTCAGCAGGCCAGTCTTTTTTGAACTGTTCTGTGCTCTCGCCGTCACAGTCATAACCAATACCAGTGATGTAGTTTGTCAGCGCATCAAGCCATACATATACAACATGTTTTGGGTCAAAGTCTACCGGAATTCCCCATTTAAATGAAGTTCTCGATACACAAAGATCCTGAAGCCCCGGCAATAAGAAATTGTTCATCATCTCATTTTTACGGGAAACCGGCTGAATAAATTCCGGATGCGTGTTAATGTGCTCAATCAGTCTGTCCGCATATTTGCTCATTTTGAAGAAATATGCTTCCTCCTGTGCTGGTTGCACCTCGCGTCCACAGTCCGGACATTTCCCGTCTACTAACTGAGATTCTGTGAAAAATGACTCACAAGGTGTACAGTACATTCCTTCGTAGTGTCCTTTGTAAATATCACCTTGTTCATATAATCTTTTGAAAATCTTCTGAACTTGTTTCTCATGGTAATCATCTGTTGTACGAATGAATTTGTCATAAGAAGTATTCATCATATCGGCAATCGCCTTTACTTCCCCGGCAACTTTATCCACAAATTCCTTTGGTGAAACGCCTGCTTCCTCCGCCTTCAACTCAATTTTCTGTCCGTGTTCGTCAGTTCCTGTCTGGAAAAATACATCATATCCCTGACTTCTCTTGTATCTTGCAATCGCATCTGCAAGTACAAATTCATATGTGTTTCCAATATGCGGCTTGCCCGATGTGTAGGCAATCGCTGTCGTCATATAAAATTTCTTCTTGTCCATGTTCCTACTCCTTTTTGTATAAAAAATGAAACCCATCTTCCCAACAAAAGTTAAGAAGACGGGTCTGATACCGTGTTACCACTTCTCTTCGCTTATACTTCACAGTATAAACCTTATCAAGTATGCTCATACACCATACTCTGTCGCTGTAAAGGGCGATCCCTTTGTGCTTCACTAAAATCTTTCAGCTTGGCACACCGCTCAGGAGCCATCTTCGATATCTCTTTCATCGTCTCTTCTCAGCTTCATGAGACTTCTCTGTAAATGTCTGAAATATCTACTCTTTCCATCATTGCGTTTCCTGTTTTTAATGTTATTTCACATGTGAAAATCGTATCACAGGATTTTCTCGGTGTCAAGATTCCCATTTTTCTTTTTTATTACAGTTCGCACATCAGTCAATAGTAAATGGCGTGGAGTGAACTGTAGTCACACATCACTCTACTTCCAATACTTATCCAAGTACTTTTCTATTTCTTCTTGTGACAATGAGAATTCTTCCATCAAATTCTTCCTTGCCTGGTCTTTAGAAATATTACATTTCATGCAAATACGAATTGTTGCTTTAATCCCTTCAGCCAATCCCTCATTTAGTAAGTCTTCCCTCAAGGCTTTTCGAAATTCTTCTTCGTCATATTCTGTCAAAATCATATCTACGACCTCCGCTCGATTTTTTTGAAGTACATCTGCAAGAATTCCATTTTTAATACAATTATCCACTGCAATCTCCACTGACTTTTCAAACTGCATCCCCTCTGCAAGATACTTGCGGATTATTGCGATAAACTCTGCATATTCTCTCAATTGCTTACACTTTTCCATCAATTCTCGATTCTTCCCCAAATTAATATTAAGCACAACTGCTGTACATTCCAGTGCTGGATTCATTTCCCCTTTGTCCTCAATAAACAAATCACTCAACTTCAACTCCTGACGTTCCGGCTCCTTTTTTGTTCCATTGTAAAATACAATATACTGTGGGAACGGAATATGTAGTGGCGATGTAGAATACAATCGATATTTCACCGGCTCAATGTACTCCCGATACAACGATGAAAAATAGAATAAGCCACGCAACGGTAAGTTGGGACTGAACGAGCTCTGATGTTCATAAAGATTCATCACATCACCAATGATAAAGGACAGATCATTTTTCATCCCCATATAGACCACGTCTTCAATCGTTGTGATAGTTAAATCATCGGGATTCGTATAATTGCTGTCATTGATCGCATTGTAAAGCTCCAGCAAATCCTTTTTCTCATGGAAAATAACTCGGAATACCCTGTCTTTATACTTCTTATTTATCTTATGTTCTACCAAATGTTTTCCTCCTTTACATTTTATCAAATACAAATCTATGAATCAATGAAAAGAGCATACTTTCATAGGCGCCACCTACCTTTTTAATACAGAATAAACTATAACTTTTTCATAAAATACAAATCGGATTTCTTGTGACGAACGCCACGGAATTTTAGAAAATATAGAATGTTTGATTTGTAGAATTAATCATAGCACGATAAGTCCCAGATTACAATATTTTTGACCAAAAGAGATGCACCGACACAATGCATCTCTTTTTCCAATCTGATTACAATTCTCCTCCGTTTGTTTTGATCACCTGCTGATACCAGTAAAATGATTTTTTCTTCAGGCGTGCAAAGTCTCCTGTTCCGTCATCATATCTTCTCACATAAATCATTCCGTAACGTTTTGCATATTCTCCGGTAGATGCAGATACAAGGTCAATGCAGCCCCACGGTGTGTATCCCATCAGATCCACTCCATCTTCCACCGCAAGCTTCATCTGTTCAATATGCTGTCTGAGATAATCGATGCGGTAGTCGTCATTTACTGTTTGGTCCTCCTCCAGTACGTCTTTTGCCCCCAATCCGTTTTCTACAACCATCAGTGGTAAATGATATCTGTCACTTAAGTCATTCAACGCATAACGCAGTCCTTCCGGATCAATTTGCCATCCCCAGTCTGAGGCTTTCAGATATGGATTTAAAACTCCTCCGAGGATATTTCCCTCCCCGCTCTTTTCTTTTGAGTCTGCCGTCTGGCAAGAAGACATATAATAAGAAAATGTGATAAAATCTACTGTTCCGTTCTTTAAGATTTCTTCATCTCCTGCTTCTTTCTCCAACACAACTCCCATCTCTTTCAGAAGAGAATCTGCATATGCCGGATATGCTCCGTATGCCTGCACATCTGCGCAGTAATAATTGTAAAGACGATTGTATTTCTGGCAGACAAGAACATCCTTTGGATTGCATGTCAGCGGATAACTCGCCGCGTAAATCATCATATTTCCGACTTTATATTCCGGATCAATCTCATGCGCCATTTTCACGGCAAGTGCAGATGCAACGAACATGTGATGAAGTCCCTGAAATCTCTGCTGCGGAATGTCCGGCTGTTCCATGAACACCGTAGGATTTTCCAAATCATTTAAGATTCCCTGATTCAAAAGCGCTCCCATCGGTGCCACAGAGCTGTTGATCTCATTAAATGTAAGCCAGTATTTTACCTTCCCTTTATAACGCTCGAAAATTGCGCGGCAATAATTGAGATAATAATCGATCATTTCTCTGCTCACCCATGCATTACATTTCTTCGTCAATCCAAATGGTACTTCATAATGCGAGATAGTAATGATCGGTTCAATTCCGTATTTCAGACATTCATCAATCACTTCCTCATAGTGTCTTAAACCTGCCTCGTTTGGCTCTTTCTCGTCGCCGTTTGGGAAAATTCTTGTCCATGCAATTGAAAAACGATAGCATTTGAATCCCATTTCCGCAAATAGTTCGATGTCCTCTCGGAACTTTTCATAGTGACGAATCCCCTCGTGACTCGGATAAAATGTCCCCTCCTCCAGCACCGGAGTAATTCGCTTGCTCTGTCCAAATTTTCCTCCTGTACAAATATCAGAAACTGACACACCTTTTCCATCTTCGTTCCATGCACCTTCACACTGATTGGCAGCTGTAGCGCCGCCCCACAAAAATTTTTCAGAAAATCCCATCTTCTTATCCTCCTATCACAAGTCTTTCATTTTCTACTGTTACTCCACCGAGCTCTTCCGCATTGGTGATGATCACCGGAGTCTGAATCTCGCATCCGGCTTTTTGAATAGCATCTATATCAAATTCCAACAGAAGCGCTCCCTTTTTAAAATGCTCCCCATTTCCGAGGATGCCTGTCGCAAATGTATTATCCTTTACTTCTGTGAGTGAAATCACCTTTCCTTTTACCGGCGCTTCGATTTCTACTTTTCCGGTAAGAACAGCTGCACTCTTCTGTAATTCTGTTTCTTCTGCAGCTTCCTCCTCTGCCTCACCCTTTGTGAGAATAAAGGAGAGGACAAAAGAAAGTACGAGCGTCACTGCAAAAATGATTACCGCATATAAAAAGTTTTTCCCTCCATCCGGAGAAATGAACTGTACCAAAGATGTCATGGACGGAGTCACAAATGCATAAGATTTTACCTGTAAAATTCCTACGATCAATCCACCGATTCCACCGGAAATACACGCTGCAACCATAGGCTTTTTCAACTTTAGAGTAACTCCATACATTGCCGGTTCTGTTACCCCTGCAAGCAGTGCAGATACAGCCGCCGGAAATGCCATCTTTTTCGTTTCTTTATCTTTTGTCTTAAATGCCGCTCCAAATGTAGCTCCCGCCTGAGCAGTGTTGCTGCACAACATTGCCGGAAGCAACATCAAATCATATCCCACACCGGAAATTCCAAGCATAGACGCCGGCACGAATGCCCAGTGCATTCCGGTCATTACGATAAACGGCATAAATCCGGCAAACAGCATCATCGCAAGCCATGGTGCAAATCCATAAATTCCGTTGATTACGGATTGCAGACCATTTCCTATGATTAATCCAAGCGGTGCGATTGCACAGAGGGTAATCGGAGTTACAATCATTACAATCAAAAGCGGTTTCAAAAAGCTTTTTGACCACTCCGGTGTGATTCGATCAACAAGTTTCTCCACATATTTTAAAAGCAGTGTTGATAACATTGCCGGAATAATCGAAGACGAATAACTTCCATGTACTACCGGTATCACACCAAACAAATATGTCGCACTATCACCGGCAAGCAATAAAACGGAGCGTCTCCAAGTGCATTCATCAAAATATAGGTGTCACTTGTCGTCTGCATCACATTCAAAAGTGTCGGACCGAAAATGACGAGCAGTACCTTCACAAGACCGCCTGCAATAATCGCTGTGAACAGCGGTGTCATACACCCTGCAATAAAGTCCAGCGCCGCAACAATCGGATTAACTTTTTCTATATGCTCTGCTGCATCGCCTCCGACCGCTGTATCAGAAATACCGGTTGCAGCTACTACTTCCTTGTAGACATTTCCAACGGAATTTCCGATAATCACCTGATACTGTCCCCCCGCAATATTGACTCCCATAACACCCGGAATCTTTTCTACCTCTTTTTTGTTTGGAATACTTTTGTCCTTCAGAACAAATCTTAATCTGGTCATGCAATGTGTCACCGACGTAATATTCGCAGTGCCACCAACTGCTTTTACGACTGCCTCTGCAATCTGTCTGTTTTTCTCTGCCATAATTTTTTCTCCTTATCGTTACTACGTTTTCTAAAATTATCTTCTCGATTCATGTGTACCTGCCCCGAGAAAACAAAAACCTCCCACAACAGAGCCGCTATACGCCATCTCTGCCATGGAAGGTAATGCCCAAATGGTTACAATCCTTCTCTCGTACATATCCTGTTAATATGCAGAATCAGATATAATTTTTCTTCTTTTGAAAGTATAATACCACATTTTCTTTTAAAATATCGTTCCAGCAGTTCGACACATACCGCAATCCCCGGAAACTCATCTTTCATGCTCTGATACATGATTCCATTGTCTGAATAAAGCATCTTGTTTCCTGCAATCCGGTCTAGCAGATACATCAGATGCGAGGAATAACGCGCAAAATTAAATGAATCTCTGTCAATCACAATTCCTATCTCATCTTCCACGATACTGATCGTGTCTTCCAGAATCTCCTGATATTGCTTCTTCAACTGATCAGCCACATCCGTCTTAAGCCTTGTATCATATCGGGCATTTACAAAATTCATTGCAATTCCCGAAGCTTCATTCGGATCTAACCGAACATTGAATCTGCGTTCTATCTGCTTCACTGCATATTTTCCAATGCGTGCCTCCGCCGGAAATGTCTGCTCCACTTCATAAATCAATGGCATCTGTACATCGATATTTTTCTGTGCCCTCTGAATACTAAAGTGAATGTGATCGGACATCGTCACGACCAAATTCGGGTTCATCTCATACCCCAGCTCATTTTTTGCAATCTCCACAAGTTTCGCTGTAAAATGAACCACTTTTTCCGGAATATCCTTGAAAAGTTCAATATACTTTGGGTCAATATCGTAAAATGTCCGTGTGATCAAGTTCAGGTCTTCAACCTCATATGGAGTTTTGGGAAATCCAATACCTTTACCGACAGCAATCAGTTCTTTCCCCTCACCATCGATACAAATGGCAAAATTATTGTTTAATTTGTTAATTACTTGCATCTCTCTCCAATAAAAAAACTCCTCAAGACACTAAACACCTCATTTTCACTAAACAGGTACTATTAGTAATGCCTCAAAGAGTAACAATCTAATTTACATGTATATATTAGCAAAATACATTAATTTTGTCCAGCGGCACATTACACAAATATTTCTTGCGATTTTTAGTGGTTTTCAAAATAATATTTTTCTTTTTAAATAATTCCATTATTTATTTTACATCTCTTCACTTTCCCCGAATATCGCTTTCAGCACCGTTGAGAATACTGCTGCGACAGGCCATATGATCCAACTTCTTCCCCAGTCAAATGTATACAAACTATATCCAAGATACACTGCCGTCACCAGTGGCCAATAGATGGCAGCCCATTTTTCTGTTTTCCTGTCTATCTTTTTGGCTTTCGCCGTATATTCTCCTTCCTGCAGCAATCTGTCGTATGTCTCTCTGACCATGCACACCTGAATCAAAAGATAGACCGCAACAGCAACAATCATAAATAAAAAAACAATTCCTGTCACTAACAGGTGATCCGGAAGTCCAAACGCCCCCATCACAATAAGTGGAAGAATTGATATGATGCATAGACTGACACCAATTACAATTCCCATTGTATAACGTTCCGAATACCCTTGTTTTTTCTCTTTGATAATTCCGGTAACGCCGTATTCCAACTCAATGATTTCTGTATCAATATACTGGTATTTTTCCATTTTCATTCCGGTTGTGATAAAAAGAGCGACTGCCGGAATCACCAACAAAATTAATGCAGCAATTCCTATGCCTCCTGCCACATCTTCACTGATTCCGATCTTTCCGTATTCCGCCATACTTGCCAAATAAATTAATATCACCGGACTCAAAATACACAAAACAACCCCCACTCCGATTCTCTTTGCCGCACACCGTCTATCCTTTATATATTCCTTCGACTCTTCCAGAGAAATTTTATAAATGGTTTCACCGCCTGCCGCTTTCTCCACCGTCTCCTCTACAAAAATTTCTGCCTTTTGTGTTTCTTCTATATCGTCTCTCAACAGATAATCCGTACTCACGCCAAACACTTGACTCAGCAGCAGAATTTTACTCAGGTCCGGAATAGAAGCGCTGCTCTCCCACTTCGACACAGACTGCCTCGACACGTGAATCTTCTCAGCAAGTTCCTCCTGAGACCAACCATTTTTCTTTCTCAGCTCCATAATCTTTTCCGCTAAAATCATATTATCTCTCCTCCTGTATTGAATTTATACCACAACTCTAATCCATTTTCCAGTTGCAATCTACCAACTCCCCTTGAAAATGTGTCAACCGGCAGTTGCAAATGCCGAAAACACGCCACTTCCTGCTGTCATACATTCCCCGCATCCCACATAAGATACTAAAAACGCTCTGGAGTCTTTTATGAAACAGAAAAAATATTACGTATCTCTTATTTCATTTTTTCTCGCTATCACCATCCTTCTCACCAGTTGTTCTTCTCCCTCCATTCCGACAAATGCGAATACTGCATTTCAAAATTTTACCCGAAATCTGTTTGAGCAAGATGTCGTTTCCACAACAATCGGTCTGCACTATACCTTGCAAAATCCAGAATCCTACGGTATCAAAGAAATTCCGATTACATATGGTTCCTTCGATATAGATGAAACCGCTTCCTACGCAGCTCTTGAAAACTGTAGTGCAGTACTCGATAAATTTTCCTATGATACTCTGTCGAAAGAAAATCAAATCACATACGATGTCCTTTCTTCTTATCTGGATACTGCAAAAAAAGGGATTCCGTACAGTCTCTACGAAGAACCACTCAGTCCGGTCACCGGCATTCAGGCACAACTTCCAGTTCTGCTCGCTGAGTATCAATTTTTTTCTGCAAAAGATATCGAAACCTATTTAGCCCTCCTTAAGACGACACCGCAATACTTTGATTCCCTGATTCAGTTTGAACAGAAAAAATCGGATACCGGATTGTTCATGGCAGATTACACCGTCGACTCCATTTTGGAACAATGCAACGCATTTCTTGCTATGGGCGATTCTAACTATCTACTATCCACGTTTGAAGAACGGCTCTCTGCACTGGAAAATCTGACAGCGGAACAAAAACAAAGTTATATCAGCCAAAATCATGAACTTCTCTCTTCTTCGATTTTGCCCGCCTACGAGCACCTTGTGTCTGCACTCACTAAGCTCAAAGGCTCTGGTAAAAATACGAAAGGTCTCTGCAATTTGCCAAATGGAAAAGATTACTATGCTTATCTTGTTTCCCGTGACACAGGTTCTCCGCATACGGTAGAAGAAATTCAAAAACGAATCTATGCTCAGATTAGCTCCGACCTCATTGATATGCAGACAGTTGCCGCCAAAAATCCAACTCTCTCTCGGGAAACTTCCGTCACTTACGACGTTCCGCCGTCTGCTATCATACAGGATTTGGAGCAAAATATTACTGATGCATTTCCAAAACCTGCAAATGTCACCACGCGGATTAAATATGTCCCAGACGCATTGGAACCATACTTAAGTCCGGCATTTTACATGATACCTTCCATCGACAATACTTCCGAAAATATCATCTATATCAATCAGGCTCATACTATGGAAGATATTCGCCTGTTTACGACACTGGCACACGAAGGCTATCCGGGACATCTCTATCAGACTACCTACTATGCCAATACCAATCCGGACCCACTCCGAAATCTTTTAAATTTCAGCGGTTACGTGGAAGGCTGGGCGACCTACGCTGAAATGTGCTCCTATTATCTGAGTTCTTTGGAAAAACCGTACGCCACGCTGCTGCAAAAAAACAGCTCTGTCCTCCTCGGGCTTTATGCGGCTGCCGACATCGGTATTCACTACGACAATTGGAGTCTTGCGCAGACCACTCAGTTTTTTACTTCTTACGGAATCAAAGATGAGAAGCCAATTCGAGAAATTTATGAGTTGATTATCTCTGATCCTGCCAATTATTTAAAATATTATGTAGGATATGTAGAAATTTTAGATTTGAAAAAAGCGTCACTCAAAAAGAAGAAAGAAAAGTTCTCACAAAAAAAATTCCATAAATCGATATTGGATATTGGTCCCGCTCCGTTTGATGTAGTGGAAAAATGGTTGTGATCTGCATACAATATAGCAATACCATTATGAAAGAAAGGGAATTTATGTATATCCTTTTTAGTATTTTCATCATCATATTACTGTTTTTCTTTGTAATCAATCACTCTCGAAAAAAATGTATTATACGTAAAATCTGCTGTATGACACTGGAAGAAAAATGTAATTTGCTAAATGCTATCATTGAACCGATGGGATTTTCCTATCTGGCTGATCAGGACATTTTTACTTCCACGCGTGATGCCTGGCAGCGCAAAATGGGATATCAGTCACTTTATAACCGAGGTGCTGTGCATTTTAATATGGTGTTCGACTATCTTCCGGTCTACTTTGACTACAACGATAAAACCTGGATGATTCAGCTCTGGAAAGGACAATACGGAATCAACACCGGAGGGGAAATCGGCGTATACTATGCAGACCACATTGTCTCGCAACAACAGCTTGACACCACATTATTCCAGGCGGTCGACGATTCGGATATGTTAAAAATGTCAATGGAGCTGATGCGAGATGGGAAATGTGTTTTTCGGCTGACCTGCGTTCATTGGTGGCTCACCGGATTTTCTATGGGGTTATTTTCATGGCCAAAACAGCTCTCCCTGAATGCCTCCATCACCTTTCCAGACTGTGCAATGATGAATGCATTTATCGAAGGGCTCCTAAAACAGTCTTACTGTCGATGTGACCTCACCATCTGCGGACTGACATTGACTTTTGACATGAAACCTCTTTGCCGCCATAAAAATTGTCTGCAAAAATTAGCTGCCTGGTTCTCTCAATGGAAAAACCGCATGTTTTGTTGGCTCTTTTTATTTGCTACTCGACCATTTTGTCTTTCTTTAGATCGGCTTCTCTATCTTTACTATTTTCTTCCGTTTGCATTTCGAAAGACAATGTATGTTCGTGGCTACAAACGAAAATATATTCGCCGTTGTGGCTGTAGGAGGCAATAATTATGGGATATGAAACAAGAATTTCAAAAGCATTTGAGGGGGCATTAAAGCTCCCTCTCAGTGACAATTCTAAATATGTTCTGTTCAGTGACTGCCATCGGGGAGTTGGCACTTCCAATGATAATTTTCTAAAAAACCAGCATTTATATTTTGCAGCCTTACAACACTATTACCAAAATAATTTTACCTATATTGAATTGGGCGATGGGGATGAACTTTGGGAAAACCGATCCTTTAACCGGATCCTTGAAATACACAGCAATGTTTTTTGGCTTCTGTCCCAGTTCTACTATCAAAAACGGCTGTATTTGATCTACGGCAACCACGATATTGTAAAACAGAATTCCTCTTTTGCCACCTTGAAATGTAAGATTTATTATTGCGATGCAACCCAATGTTACCTTCCGTTATTTCCAGGTATTACGTTTCAATCTGGGATTATTCTCTGGGATAAAAATCATAAAAAAGACATTTATCTCACTCACGGACACCAAGCTGATTTTTTTAACAGCACCCTTTGGAAAACAGCTCGTTTTCTTGTACGTTATGTCTGGGGTCCACTGGAACAAATCGGTTTTTCCAATCCAACCAGTGCCGCACGCAATCACACAAGAAAGCAGAAAATCGAAGAACGACTTACCCGATGGGCAAAAAACGAAAATCGTATCCTCATTACAGGACATACCCACCGCCCGATGCTCGGCACAAAAGATTCCCCTTATTTTAATACCGGAAGCTGCGTGCACCCACGGTGTATCACCTGTATCGAAATCGAACACCGATGTCTGACGCTCGTGAAATGGTGCCTGGATATCCACGAAGATATGAGTCTGTATGTCTCACGAGAAGAATTAGCCGGACCAATTTGCGTGGATGAATATTAATTGGGGACGTAGTAAAGCTCAAAAAGGGACAGGGCAAAGTGCAAAAAAGGGACGTAGTAAAATTCAATTTTACTACGTCCCCAATTGTTATAAATTTATATTCCCGCTCTTACCGGATGCGCTCAATCTTGACATTGCACGTGCCAAGGATGCAGAAGAAATATGGTATTCCTGTATGCTTTGTTTCTGTCTGAGTTGTTCTTCTGCACGCTCTTTTGCTTCCTGTGCTCTTTTTACGTCAATCTCTTCCGGACGTTCTGCTGTATCTACAAGCACATAAACTCGTCCGTGAGATACTCGTGCGAACCCGCTTCCGACAATCGCAATCTGCCATGTCCCATCTGGCATCTTAATCTTCAATTCTCCGCAATCAATTGCCATGATCACACTCTCATGATGTGCCAGCACTTCCCGCTGTCCATCCAGTGCCGGAATAATCACTCCGGTACACGGACCATCATAAAAGAGATGGTCACTGGCAATTAATCTGATACTAAATGTAGTTTTCATAACACTCAGCTCCTTTTAATGTTCCATTGACTTTGCTTTTTCAATCACATCATCAATTGTACCGACATTAAAAAATGCAGCTTCCGGATACTGATCCATCTCACCATCAATGATTGCTTTAAATCCGCGGATTGTCTCTTTTAATGGAACATATCTTCCCGGAATTCCTGTAAAGTTTTCCGCTACAAAGAATGGCTGAGATAAAAATCTCTGTACCTTTCTTGCCCGGTAAACAGTTGTCTTATCTTCTTCTGATAACTCTTCCATACCTAAGATGGAAATGATATCCTGAAGTTCTTTATATTTCTGCAAGATAGCCTGTACATTTCTTGCTACTTCATAGTGTTCTTCTCCCACAACATCTGCTTCCAGAATACGAGAGTTTGATTCGAGCGGATCTACCGCCGGGTAAATTCCCTGTTCTACAATCTTTCTTGACAATACAGTTGTCGCATCCAAGTGGGCAAATGTTGTCGCCGGAGCCGGGTCAGTCAAGTCATCAGCCGGCACATAAACAGCCTGTACAGATGTTACAGAACCATTTTTTGTAGACGCGATTCTCTCCTGCAGTTCACCGACTTCATTTGCAAGAGTTGGCTGATATCCTACTGCTGAAGGCATACGTCCAAGAAGCGCGGAAACTTCTGAACCAGCTTGTACGAAACGGAAAATATTATCAATAAACAACAATACATTCTGATGTTGTTCATCACGGAAATATTCTGCCATGGTAAGCCCTGTCTCAGCCACACGCATACGCGATCCAGGCGGCTCGTTCATCTGACCGAACACCAAAGCAGTCTTGTCAAGAACCCCTGACTCTTTCATCTCCGACCACAAGTCATTTCCTTCTCTGGAACGTTCTCCTACTCCGGTAAAGATAGAATATCCTCCATGCTCTGTTGCGATATTACGAATCAATTCCTGAATCAACACGGTCTTACCTACACCGGCACCACCGAACAGACCAATCTTACCACCTTTTGCATATGGAGCCAAAAGATCGATAACTTTGATACCTGTCTCCAAAATTTCTACTACAGGACTTTGTTCTTCAAATGTAGGAGCATCTCTGTGAATTACCCAATGCTCTTCATTCTCCAAAGACTCACCGCCATCAATTGTATCTCCAAGAACGTTAAATAAACGCCCCAATGTCTTATCTCCTACAGGTACTTTAATCCCTGATCCGGTTGCAGTTACTTCCATATCTCTGCTCAATCCTTCACTGGCATTCAGCATGATACAACGTACTGTATTATTTCCAATGTGCTGTGCAACTTCCATCACGCAGCGTTTCCCATTGTTATCTACTTCCAACGCATCTTTGATATATGGAATATCATTATTTTCAAATTCCACGTCAACGACAGGTCCCATAACCTGTACGATTTTCCCTTTATTCATGCGTTTGCAACCTCCCTTCTGTTATTTTGCTTTCTTCTTTTTCTGTGCTTTTGCACCACTGATTACCTCTGTGATCTCCTGCGTAATGGCAGCCTGTCTCACTCGGTTAAATTCGATATTCAGATTACGCAAAATTTCTTTTGCACTCTTTGTGGCACCATCCATTGCCATCATTCTTGAATTCTGTTCACTACAGAACGACTCAACAAGTGATCCGTAAATAAATCCAGTCACATAATTCGGAATGATACAATCCAATACATCCTTTGGTGTCGGAAGCATCGGAATCTCATCCAGCTGAATTCCCGCCGGGACCTCACAAAATGCTCCTGACTGAAGTGGAAGCAGCTGCTTTGTCTCAGCCACCATCTCCACCGCATTCTCCATTCTTGTATAAATAATATGCACCTCATCCAATTCTTTTCGATTGAATAAATCTAACATCTTCTCAGCAATCACTCTTGCGCGGTGCATCGTTGGCTTTTGCACTGTGTATTTAAAAGAAGTATCTACATCCACATTTTTCTTTTGAAAATAACTTCTTCCAAGCTGTCCCAGCACAAACAACTCATTATGTCCCGGCTTATCCAAAAACTCCTGAGCCAGTTTGATAACATTATGGTTATATCCTCCTGCAAGACCTTTATCTGCCGTTACCACAATATAGCCTTTCTTTCTGTCAGCTTCTTTTATCTCCGGGCGCTCATCAAAATACTGATGTTCGATCCCACCCTGCATATGTCCAAGAATACCGGCAATCATGATTTGCAATGTATAAAAATACGGCTCTGTCTCTTCCAAATTCTTTTTCGCTTTCTGTAAATTAGAAGAGGCAATCATATGCATAGCACTTGTGATCTTCATCGTATCTTTTATACTTTTCATTCTGCTTTGCAGCTCTCTTGTATTTGCCATACTAACACCTGCTCTTGAATTCTTTTGCTAACTCTACAATTTTATCAATTAATTCGTCGGACAATACTTTCTTTTCTTCAATTTCATTTACAATCTCTGCATGTTCTATTTCAAAGAAATTCAGCATATCCTTCTGGAAATCTTTGATTTTTGAAATCTCTACATCAACCAATACTTTATGTGTTGCCACGCACAACGTGATAACCTGTTCATGTAAACTCATTGGATGGCACAGTGGCTGTTTTAACAGTTCCATCAAACCTTTACCATATTGCAACTGCTCTTTTGTCGCTGCATCCAAATCCGAACTAAACTGTGTAAATACTTCCATCTCACGGAACTGTGCAAGGTCGATGCGGATACTTCCGGCAACTTTTTTCATTGCCTTTGTCTGTGCTGCACCACCTACACGGGATACAGAAAGACCTACATTGACCGCCGGTCTCATACCTGCAAAAAACAGATCACTCTCAAGGAAAATCTGTCCGTCTGTAATAGAAATTACGTTAGTAGGAATATACGCAGAAACATCTCCTGCCTGTGTCTCAATAATCGGAAGTGCGGTAATCGAACCACCACCAAGCTCATCACTCAATCTGCTGGAACGTTCCAACAATCTTGAATGCAAGTAAAATACATCTCCAGGATATGCCTCACGTCCAGGAGAACGTTCCAATAACAACGATAATGCACGATATGCAACTGCATGTTTTGATAAATCATCGTACACAATCAGCACATCTTTCCCTTTGTGCATAAAATACTCTGCAAGCGCTGTTCCTGAGTACGGTGCAATATATTGTAACGGTGCAGAATCACTCGCTGTCGCAGATACAACAATCGAATAATCCATGGCATCATTTTTTGTAAGAGTTGATACAATTTTTGCAATTGTAGATGCTTTCTGTCCGATTGCAACATAAATACAGATAACATCTTTTCCTTTTTGGTTGATGATCGTATCTGTTGCAATAGATGTCTTACCTGTCTGTCTGTCACCGATAATCAACTCTCTCTGTCCGCGTCCAATCGGGAACATAGAGTCAATTGCCAGGATTCCTGTCTCAAGCGGAACACTGACTGATTTACGATCAATAATTCCAGGTGCCTCTTGTTCAATCGGACGGTATCCGTCAGAAGGAATATCTCCTTTTCCATCAATTGGTGCTCCCAGAGCATCCACAACTCTTCCTAAGTATGCATCTCCAACCGGAATTCCGGCTTTCTTTCCTGTTCTTGTTACCTTTGTACCTTCTTTGATTCCTGTGTCTTTTCCAAGTAAAATGACACCGATCTCATTTCTTCTGATATCCTGAACCATACCTTTTACGCCTGTTTCAAAGATAACAATCTCTCCATACATTGCATGGTCAATTCCGTAAACAGTTGTAATTCCGTCACTGATCCAGATAACAGTTCCGACCTCCTGGTCTTTTGTTTCTAACTCATAATTTTCTATCTCGCTTTTCAAAATAGAAATAATTTCTTCTGAACTAATTGAGCTCACACTTTCACCTCCAGATCAATCTTAACTGGTTCATACGGCCACGCAGACTCCAGTCATATTCATAGTCTTTCACATGCAAAATAAATCCTCCGAGCAGCTTATCATCCTGTTCAAGCTGCCACTCTACTTCTTTTACATGATACTTTTTACATAAAAATGTTTTCATTTGCTCTAACTGCTGTTCACTAGGGCAATCCACATACGTAAGAACTGCCGGTAAAATTCCGTTCTGTTCGTTATAGTACTCTTTGTATGCGGAAAATATATCTTCAATTACTTCTACGCTATGGTAGTCGCATAAAATTTTCAGGAAATTTTTGATTTCCTTTTGAAATACTTTTTCTATAATGCTGTGTTTTACCTGAATTGGAATAATCGGACTCATCAGGGAGGTTCTAAGCTTTGGCACTTTCTTGAAAGCTTCTTCTGTCTCTTCTATGATCGTTTTGTCAATTCCTAACTCATAAAGAACTTTCGCATAATTAATTGCCGTTTGCGTCATTTTGCTCACCTACCTGGGATAAAAATTGTCCGTATAGTGCCTGATTTGCCGCCGCATTTTTCTGCTCTCCAAGCATTTTTGAAACTGCCACAAGTGCAAGATTGGCAACTTCTTTTTCCATGCCGCGCACTGCTTTTTCTCTGTCTAATTCCACAGTCTTTCTCGCATTGTCAATGATTTTTCCAGCCTGCTCATCTGCCTCTTTGACAATTCTTGAATATTCTTCCTGTGCTCTTGCCTTTGAATTTTCCACAATTCTCAAAGATTCGTCATGTGCATCATTCAACGAATTCTCATACTGAGCTTTCAACTGCATAGCATCCTGTTCCGTCTTTTTTGCAGTTTCAAGCTGAGTTTTGATCATTTCATCTCTTTTCTCAATGATTCCCATAACCGGCTTGTACAAAAACTTTCTCAGCAGCAAATACAGTACCAATATGTTAATAATGGTGATAACAAGGTTTGAAACACTTAAACTAAGCATCCTGATAACCTGCCTTCCTGTATATTATTTGTTAATATTCACACCGTTGTCTGATACGTGAACTATAAAAATTATTTTAAGAATAAGATGATTAATAATGCGATAACGAAACCGTAAATAGCTGTTGCTTCGGCTAAGGCACATCCAAGTAAGAGTGATTTACTGATCTTGCTCTCTGCTTCCGGCTGTCTTGCGATTGCATCCACTGCTTTTGATGTTGCGATACCAATACCGATACCTGCTCCAATACCTGTTAAAACTGCAATACCTGCTCCAATTGCGATTAATGTTGTTGACATAATAATTTCTCCTTTTCTTCTCTTTTTGTAATTATTCTAGTGCTTCTTTTATAAATAGTGATGTTAAAAATACAAACACATACGCCTGAATCAATCCATCGAAAATGTCGAAGTAAAAACTGAATGGAATCGGCAGTAAAGCCGGCATGATAATCTTGATCAATTCCATTACTACAAATGCTCCCAAAACATTTCCGAAAAGACGCATGCACAATGACAATGGCTTGATAAATATCTCAAGGACATTGATTGGTGCGATAATAGGCATCGGCTCCGCAAAGCTCTTTACCCATTTCTTTAACCCTTTCTGATGAAACCCTGCGTACTCAATTAAAATAATACTCATAATTGCAAGCGCTGCAGTCACATTCATATCCTTTGTCGGCGGCTTAAATCCTAGAAGCCCTATCAAGTTAGCAATTCCAATATAAATGCCAACTGACATCAAATACGGAATGTATCTCTTTCCCTCTTTTCCAATAATCTCTTCAAAAAAGTGGTTCATTCCGCCAACTGCCGTCTCTAAAATAAGCTGTTTTTTACTTACACGTTCGACCGACAGATTCCTAACGAGGCAGATACATAGCAACGTGACGACTGCCATAATAATCCAGGTAACTACAACCGATTCTGAAATAGGAATACCTCCGAAAATCGGAATAGTAAATGCTGTCTCGCAGTTTAATTCTTCTAATAATTGCGTTCCTAAATTTTCCGTATCTATTCACTCCCTTTCCTCATTTTTCGTTCGACTTATTATACAACTTTGATTTTGAGATACAATCCGCAATCCGCGAATAATTTGACGAATATCATTTGTTTTTTTCAGCAGTTTGTACATTGTATTTTTAGAAATGCGTGTATGGCTCATATTTTAATAACGATTCATCCCCCTACAATTGTTCCGCCGTCTCATCTTCCGATAAAAAACGTTCCAAAGACTGGGCCATTGCAATTGCTCGAATTACAGCACTTTTCGCCATGTCCATGTGAATACTTTCAAGTCCATTTAATCCCACAAGGGCGTATTGTTGCGCTAACGTATAATCTCTCATATTGAACCTCCTGCATCTTTGTTATTTTCATCCAAATTTTACATAGTTGCATTATAACATATAACAAAGAAAAAAATGGAGGAGTTAATGATTTCTGTAAACCATTAACTCCTCCATATCCTCAATTAGTTGCCAGCCATACACTTGCCATAATCCCAGCCAGCGTTGCAGCAAGTGCCCCGGCAAGTGTATATCTGGTCTTTCGCACTTTCGCCGCCATAAAATATACGCTCATCGTGTAAAATATTGTCTCTGTACAGCTCATCATAATCGAAGCAATCAAACCAATTCTGGAATCCGTGCCATATTCTTTAAATATATCTAGTACCAATCCCGTTGCCGCCGAGGAAGAAAACATTCTCACAATCGCAAGCGGAACCAACTGTGATGGAAATCCAACATATGCCGTCATTTTCCCGATTATTTCTGACAAAAAATCCAAGAAGCCGGAAGCTCTCAATATTCCGACTGCCACCATAAGTCCGATTAACGTCGGCATAATTTTAATCACTGTAAAAAATCCGCTTTTTGCTCCCTTGATAAAGTCATCATATACATTCACTTTATTAAATACACCATAAGCAACAATTCCTAAAATAGTAACCGGAACAATAAAATCTGATAAATATAAAAGAAGCTTCATAAATTACTCCTGTTTTCGTAATCTATAAAATATATGTACTTCATTAGCTAAACATACTAAATCAATCACCTTCTCTGAGAAAATCCCTCAAATTATCAATAAATAATACAACTTCCGTTCCCGCTTTTCTTCTTATAGTTTCTTCTTTATTATGTAAAAATACATCGCAATCAGCAATAACGATGCCAGAATCCAAGCCACCGGACTAGCCATACAGATTCCAAAATAGCTTTTATATCGTGAAGCAACAATTGCTGTCACACCTCTTCCCACAAGCTCCGCAATTCCCGCCATCATCGGAAGTAAACCAAATCCCATACCCTGAATTCCGTTTCGATATAAATTGACCACTGCCAAAGGGATAAAGAATACACCTGCACATTTTAGATAAACGTCTACGGAACCAAGGATATTTGTCAAATCTCCGGACAAAAACAATACCGTCAGGTATTTCCCAACCGTAGCAATCAAAACTCCTGTCATGATTGCATATGCAAATGAAATCAATGTTGCTGACTTAAATCCATCTCGAATACGTTTGATTTTTCCTGCTCCCACATTTTGTGCGGAATAGGTGGCAAGCGTCGTCCCCATAGCAACGAATGCCTGTGACACCAACTGCTCAATCTTACTTGCTGCTGTAAATGCAGCTACCATTGTAGAGCCGAGCACGTTCAACGCAGACTGTACCATCATTGTTCCAATCGCCGTGATTGAATACTGAAATGCCATAGGAAGTCCTATACTCAACTGAATTCTTGCCATTTTCCAATCCATTGTCCAGTCCTCACGATGCATCTTAAGCACCGGAACTGCCTTTATAATATACACAAGGCAAAGAATTCCTGATACTCCTTGTGAAATAACAGTCGCATACGCAGCTCCCGCAGCTCCCATATGAAACACGATAATAAATACCAAATCCAAGACAATATTAAGCAGTGCTGCCAAAATCAGAAAATACAACGGCACCTTACTGTTTCCAAGTGCCCGCAAAATACTTGACAGCAGATTATAAAGCACCTGTGCCACAATCCCGGCACAGATAATCATAATGTATTCATAGGCATCTGCAAAAATATCAGACGGTGTATTCATGAATGCCAAAAGCTTATGCATTCCCAGCATACTTATAATCGTAATCACAACCGAAATCACCGCCGACAACACTGCTGCCATCGCAACCGTCTTTCGCATCCCTTTCATATCTCCCGCACCAAATCTTTGCGCAGTCATCACCGTAAAACCGGCAGTCAGTCCAATCAGACTTGTAATGATCAGAAACATAATCGTTCCCGTCGATCCGACTGCCGCCAATGCTTTTGTTCCAACAAACTTTCCAACTATGATCGTATCCGCCATACTGTAAAACTGCTGAAATACATTCCCTAAAAAGATTGGAACTGTAAAATTAAAAATCACTTTTGCAGGATTTCCTACTGTCATATCCCTTTCCATCAATAATTCCCCCCCTCGTTAGTTCTTCTCTACACAAATTGAGCGCAGCTTCAATCACCTTATCCATATCATAATATTTGTAGCTTCCCAAACGCCCTCCAAATATCACATTCCTCTCCTTCTTTGCAAGCTCCTGATACTGCTCAAACAGCCGATTGTTCTGCTCATCATTTACCGGATAATACGGTTCCATTCCCACTTTCCATTCCAGCGAATACTCTCTTGAAATAACCGTTTTTTCCTGCATTCCAAATTCAAAATGCTTGTGCTCGATAATACGCGTATACGGAACCTCTCTTTCCGTATAATTCACAACTGCATTTCCCTGATAGTTGTCCGTATTCAATACTTCTGTCTCAAATCTTACCGAACGATACTGAAGCGCCCCCAACTGATAGGAAAAATACTCATCAATCATGCCTGTGAACACAGTCTTTTCTGCAATGTCCGGATTTTCCTTGATAAAGGAAAAATAGTCCGTATCGGTCTTCACCGGGATCCCATCCAGCATCTTTTCCACGATTCTTGTGTATCCGCCAATGGGAATTCCCTGAAAACGGTCATTAAAATAATTGTTGTCATAGGTAAAACGCACCGGCAAACGGCGAATAATAAATGCCGGAAGTTCCTTACACTCTCTTCCCCACTGTTTTTCGGTGTACCCCTTTACCAGTTTTTCAAACACATCTTTTCCGACAAGAGACAGTCCCTGCTCTTCTAGATTCTTTGGCTCTGTAATTCCCGTCTCAGCCACCTGCTGCGCAATCTTTTCTTTCGCCTCCTGTGGCGTTTTGATCCCCCACATTTTGCTGAATGTATTCATATTAAACGGCAAATTATAAAGTTCATCTTTGTAAACAGCAATCGGCGAATTGATATAATGATTAAATTCTGCAAACTGATTGATATAATCCCACACCTCTTTATTGGACGTGTGGAAAATATGTGCTCCATACTTGTGCACCTGAATTCCTTCTATTTCTTCACAATAAATATTTCCGGCAATGTGATTTCGTTTTTCAATCACAAGGCATTTTTTTCCACTTTTCTTTGCTTCATGTGCGAAAACTGCACCAAAAAGTCCTGCTCCCACAATCAAATAATCGTATTTCATATTTTTTCTCCATTATTTTGTCTTATCTCTCCCCATTTTAGACAATTCAGCTTAGAATCGCAATATTTTTCTCCATTGATTTTCCCTTTTTATTGCACTAAAATAGTATTTAGAAAATTAGGAGGTGTTATTTTATGGGTGCAAAACAACAAGCTTACAAAAAACTTGCAGATACCATGATCAAAAATTTTTCCAAAAGAAATATCGAGGCTTTCTATTGTGATGATCGAAATCAAGCAGTTTCATTGGCAATGGAAATGATGAAAGATGGCAATACCGTCGGTTTTGGCGGTTCTGAGACATTGAACGAAATCGGAATTTTAGATACAATCAAGAATTCTTCTTTGACTTTAATTGACCGGAATACTGCAAAGACTCCGGAAGAGAAAAAAGAGATGTATTTTAAAAATGCGATGGCAGATTATTTTTTGATGAGTTCCAACGCCGTTACGATTGACGGAGAGTTAATCAATATCGACGGTAACGGTAACCGCGTTGCCTGTCTCATTCACGGTCCGGAGCACGTCATCCTCATTGTCGGGATGAACAAAGTAGTCACAGATGTAGAATCCGGAGTTGCCCGCGTCAGAAACATCGCTTCCCCTGCAAATGCCGCTCGTCTCGGAACAAGAACTCCTTGTGGCGCAGTCGGACATTGTGGCAACTGCAATTCTCCTGACTGTATGTGCTGTCAGGTTGTCATTACAAGACACTCCAGACACACCGGAAGAATCAAAGTTATCTTAGTTGGCGAAGAATTAGGTTATTAAGAATTTCTTAAAGGGGACGTAGTAAAATTGAATTTTACTACGTCCCCTTTTGAATGTTTTAACAATATTTTTGAATGATTTCCTGCATTTTATCAAACTGCTGTTCCATCTCGTCCACCAGTTTGAACTGTGTGCGGGCGCGAACCAGATTGTGTTCCGGATACGCTGTTTTAAAGTAAGTGTCTCCCTGAAGATAATCTGTCAGGAAACGGATTCCACACTCTAATGTCATCAGTCTTGCCCCCCAAGGCAAGCTTTCTTTTTCTTCCTGTGTCAACACATCACCAGTACCTTCCAAATAGCCTTTTACATATGTGTCATACAGAGAAATATCAAAGTGAACCAAATCCAGATCCTTCTCATCTTCCGCCGCTGTGGCAGCGCCAAAGCGAATCGAATCTCCGAAGTCATTTGCTGCAAGACCAGGCATAATTGTATCTAAATCAATAATACAAAGTCCTTTTCCAGTCTTGGCATCAAATAAAATATTATTTAATTTTGTATCATTATGTGTAACACGCAACGGAAGTGTTCCCTCTTCCTGCTGTTTTACAAGCACTCCACAGTCCTCTTTTCTATTTAATGCAAACTCAATTTCTTTCTTGCAGGAAGCTGCTCTGTTCTTAATATCACGCTTTAACGACATCTGGAATGCCTCAAATCGTTTTACCGTATTGTGGAAATCCGGGATTGTCTCATTCAACTCAGATGCCGGATAATTGCCAAGCTGTTTTAAGAAATGTCCGAAACTGTTTCCTGACTGATAGAACTGTTCCGGTTTCTCCACAGACTGGAAACATACCGAATCATGGATGAAGTGATAGCTTCTCCAAGGTTGTCCCTCGTTATCCTCAAAATATGTACATCCATTCTTTGTTTTAATCGCAGCAAGTGTCTCCCTATCCGGATCACCGCCTTCTTCTCGAATCACATTTCTCAAATACTCAGTCACACGGAAAATATTTTCCATAACTCCGGCAGGATCTTTGAATACATTGTTATTTACTCTCTGCAAAATATAACACAACTCATCTTCTCCATCTACCGGCATATATACTGCATATGTCTCATTGATATGTCCTTCACCAAATGGCTTTACATAGCTGCACTGTGTTCCAAAACCAAACGCATACAATGCATCTTCAAGATTTCTGTTCTTGCCTACTCCATCTATCTTTCTTCTAGTCGAAAATACAACTTCGCCCTCTTCTACTTTTCTCTTTGACTCAATTGTACAGTTCGCCTTTACCACACTTCCAAGACCGATATGTGCGCCGCATCCCACAAAAGAATCATGGTCCACTACAGCTCCACTGTTTACCAAAACACCATGCTCAATCACAGTATTTGTGTTCACTACCGCATTCTGCATAATAAAACTTCCCTCGCCAATCTTTGCACTCGGGCTTACTACTGCAGACGGATGAATAATTGCCGGAACATTGTATCCAGCCTCCATCAATTGTTCTGTCCAATACAGACGCATTCCATTATCCCCAAGACCTGCCACTGCAGTGTCATACTTTTCCAGAAATGCTTTGTAATCACAGCATTTCCCTATAATATCTGTTCCTATAACAGCATCATCTAAAAAGACAACCTCTTCATATCCAAGTATTTTTGCCGTCTCCTGAATCATATGACCAAATCCGCCAGCACCTAAAATCAATAAATTCTTCATCGTAATCTTCTATGAGCAAATCCGCTCATGCTTCCCCTTTCACTATAATTTTTCTTCATTATAACATTTGTATCTGCTTCTGTCTCCCTTTTCATAAAATAATATTGGGTTTAGTTTTATTCATTTCATACCACTTATTGAGCGTATTGTAAACATACAACTTTTACGCTCAAAACATTTCTTAAAATTTTCAAACTCTTCGCCTTTTTCCCATCACCACCGCAAACACCACACCCACAGCCGTACTGATCGTTGTCGCCACAATCCCAGCACCTACAATCCCAGCAGGGTTCACACTTCCATATTGGCTGCGATATGCGATAATATTAATCGGTATCAACTGTAATGAGGAAATATTCAGGATTAAAAATGTACACATATCCCGGCTTGCAATTGTCTTATCCCGATTCGGGTTGATTTCCTGAAGACTCTTCATCGCCATTAATCCTGCCGGTGTCGCTGCCCAGCCAAGTCCCAGAAAATTAGCAATCATATTTGTTGTAATATGTTCATTCGCTTTATGCCCTCTTGGAATATCAGGGAACAAAATCCGCACAATCGGCTGGATTTTTCTCGATGCTGCCTTAATGATTCCTGCCTTTGTTGCTATTTCCATCAAACCGACCCAAAAAGACATCACTCCCATCATCGTAATACAAAGCGTCACTGCCTCCTTAGAAGAATCCAATGCCGCATTCGTAATTTCCGGCATCTTTCCGTTAAATGCTCCAAACAAAATTCCAATTACAATCATACCTGCCCAAAGGTAATTTAGCATCATTTCACCACATTTATTTTTTATAAAATATATGCAGGAGGTTTTCAACTTATGTTCCTGTTCACACCACGCCATTCGCAGTAAATGAATCCTCATGTAAACATGAACTCATTTGCTATTGACTGATGTGTGAGCTGTAACCAAATTATCAATCCGGTTCAGTATATTCTTTCTCTTCTCATCAAATAGCAGATTCTTGTTATATTGATAATAACGCTTGCACTCATAATTTTGCAAAAACTGTACGCTGTAAAAATTAGTGTTGAGCTCTGTCACAAACACGGTCATCTCCTGACTATTACCAAATGCAATCTCCATAAAATCAAATCCATACTCCAACATTTGTCCTGCCGCATCCAGTTCTTTTTGATACGCCTCATTTTCTTTGGCAAATTCCTTTTTCACAAGTTCAAATGCCGCTTCATGTTCCGGATTTTCTGCTTCTTTTAGTAACTTTTCATATTGCTCCAATTTCTCAATTGTCTGCTTCAACGCATACCCTTCTTCACGATTTAGTATTTTTGCTTTTTTCTTTGAATTCAATGTCTGCTCCATCTCCTCGCAAATCTGTTTCAGAGATAGTGACCCACTTTTATAGCCCTTCAGTTTTTCAAACAGAACCGTGATGCTCGCTTCTTTCTTGTATGTCTGTCGAAATGCCTCTACTGTCTTTGCAAGTACAAGACTTACAACACTTAACTTTTCATCAAACGATGCATGTCCGACTTTTTTCACAAGAATCGGATCGATTTTTCCCTGCATCACCTGTTCAATCTGGTAATCTGCCTGATATTTATAATAAAGCTCCAAATAATTTGCAAAATCTTTTGCTATCTTCGGATACTGAATATACTGCACTACAACCTCCCAGTCTACTGTGATTTCGAGTTTTTCATATACCTGAATCAGACGTGATAAATCCTCCCATCCTCGCGGAGTTGCAAACAACATTCCATCCACAGTTGTCTCCATCTGATAGAAATATGCCACTCTCGTTGTCAGATAAGAAATCACCGCCGGATGAATATCCTGCACATACGCATATTCTTTCCAAACCGAAAAATCCGGCTCCACCTCAATTTTCTTCACACGATCCATAGTCACCACGTCAAACTCACGCACTGATTTGTTATATTCTGGTGGGTTTCCCGCAGCCACAATAATCCACCCTTCCGGAATGGCATGATTTCCAAATGTTTTATATTGAAGGAACTGAAGCATCGCCGGCGCCAATGTCTCCGAAACACAGTTGATCTCGTCGATAAACAAAATTCCTTCTTTGAGGCCACTTTCTTCAATTTTATTGTACACCGATGCAACAATTTCGCTCATTGTATATTCCGTCACTGAATATTCATTTCCATCATATATGTGCGTTGAGATAAACGGAAGCCCGATAGCGCTCTGTCTCGTATGGTGCGTAATTGTATATGCGACAAGACCAATTTCACACTCTTTAGAAATCTGCTCCATGATCTGCGTTTTTCCAATTCCCGGCGCCCCAATCAGAAAAATCGGCCGCTGTCTCTGCGATGGAATCTCATAATTTCCTTCTTCATCCTTCAACAAATATGCCTCTATTGCATGTTTTATTTCCTGTTTTGCTCTCTTTATATTCATTCTATTCTTTTTTCCTCCAACTCTTCCGGTTCTATAATCAGTTTTATCGCCCAAACCGGCACATCTACATCCCGATAATCTTCTTTTAGAAATACAAATGCAACCTCATAGTTTGGACGCTTTGCCGGAAATGTTCCATACCCATCCGTAAAATAAATTAACCCTTTTAATCTGTGAAATGCTTTCGCCTTTAGCAATTGGTTGACATATCCAAACACCGGACGAAAATCCGTCCCTCCAAATCCTTTTACCTCAAAATGCTCCATATATTCATCCAACTCCTGCCGATTTGTAATCACTACATCCGACTGCACTTTATCATCGCACTGAATGACATGCACATTTATTTTTCGAAAGAAACTTTCTGATTTACCCAAAATACTGAACGTTTCCTCCAGAAATTTTTTTATTAACTCTTCTTTACAAGACATCGATGTGTCAATCGCAATGACAAAATCTTCAATTTTGCGCAATTCTTTTGTTTCCTGTGGCTCAATCAACGGCATATTCCCGTACATTTCCATTCCGTAATTATAAAAAATATAATCAAAGCTATCCTGATCCACCTGCATTTCCTCTTTTAAAATCGCAAACTTTTCCAAAAACTTTCGATAGTCATATCGGTTACGATTTTCAATCTGTACTTGATTTAAAATATTTTCCGCATTCTCAGAAGCCTCCTTTGAAAATGTCTCCATCTCCGTCTGCAATTTCTCATTTTGCTCTTTCCACTTTTTCTCCCGCTCAATGCATTTTTCAGGGGACACATTCTCGTTCCACAAAACATGATCATCCACAAAAAATTCTTCCTGCATTTTTCCAAAATGCTCTTCTTCTAAATGCATCCCCAGCAATTCCCGGTACACCCCTTTTGGCGTCAACACTTCCATCTTTTCTCTCAATTTTTGGTAAACTCCCTTTCGATATGGAGGCACATATTTGCGGACACTGTGCTCATTGAGTTCATCTATGATTGACTCCACAACAATATCACAAGCCAGATTCCAATACTGTTCATCCGTATGATCCGGTTGTTTCAAATGCCCGAAAAGACAGTGAAAAATCATATGAAGATACGCACGGTTTACTTGCACCGGCGTCCTCTGGTACAGCCCAATCAGATAGTCTGGATAAAAATAAACCGTAAATCCATCCGTCCCCATACCGGAAATCTTCGTGTCCGGCAGAAATTCAAATCCGCTTAAAATCACATCAAAAAAGCGCATGGACAAATATAGCTCATTCCTTGCATTTTTCAAAATATCTATGCAAATCTCGATTTTCTCGAGTTCTTTTTGTTGTTGTTTTTGAATTGGATTCATAACTCAAACGTCTTCCTTTTTACTTGAAATCTTTGATGTTTTAACTCCATCAAATAGCTTGTCAGTTCCACTCTGCTTTTTTTATTAACCTGCTCGATTAAATACTCCAGCGTCTTTTGCTCTGAAATACAATGCTCTGCCAAAAATTTACATTCTTTCTCCCGCATCTTTTCCGCTGCCCATTTTATGCATGTTTCAATGTGATCCTTCAAAAAGCTCATATATTTTTTCTTTGCCTTCTCACTTAACTGATACGGATATAAAAGCCTTCCGAACACGAGCCGAAATAACGTATCTTCATATTCCCTTCCTTTTGCCCATTCAAACCGCTCATCGTACAGATGAAACTGAAGTTCTTGCCGAACAAAACAATTCCGGTACATCATACCACTTCCATGCGTGTGTGTCTCCAAAATCCTCGCAGGCGTATTTTCGACCGCCTCCTCAAAAAACTCTGGGAATATCAGTTTCGCTTCCCCCTGTTTACTGTGATAAAAAATTGTCTGCTCCTCTGGCAATTCCATCAAAAGCTCACGCAGACAAGATTTTTCATTCTCCACAAAAGTCACATCAATCTCCCTCACCTTGTGACACCCCGTAAATGCTCCCGCACCGATATCTTTCAACGTATTGTAAAATTGTATTCTCCTTAAATTGCGGCAATTGTAAAATGCATATCGCCCAATTTTTTTAATAGAGTTTGGAAGGATGATTTCTTCAATCGGGGACGTAGTAAAATTTAATTTTACTACGTCCCCGATTGGTTGCGAAAATGCATAATCTCCTATCTCCGTCACCTCAAATCCATCAATTTTTTCTGGTACTTCTATAGCCATACTATTCCAAAAAGCTCCTGTAATTCGGGCTTTGTTGTCATTTACTTTATACTCATACTTTTGAAAATCTTTTTCCATTTTATTATTTTACCTCTAAAAATTTTTCAAAAAACTACAAATTTATTTTAATAAATTTTTTTTAACTTGTCAAAAAGGGACAGGGCTATTTTCGTTTTGGGACACCACAATACTCAATTGGGGACGTAGTAAAATTAAATTTTACTACGTCCCCAATTTAAACTTCTATCTCTTTTTCTTTCAATCTCCGATGTACAATTCCACGAAACAATGTATAAACCACCGAAGCAATCGGAATAAAAATCAACATTCCGACAATGCCCATCAAGCTCGCTCCAATACTGACTGCAACAAGCACCCAGATAGACGGCAGCCCCACAGAATTTCCAACGACATGCGGATAAATCAAATTTCCTTCGATCTGCTGTAATACAAGGAACATTACCACGAAGATCAATGCCTGCATCGGATTCACCATAAAGATCAAAAGTGCTCCGATTACACATCCGATAAATGCTCCAAAAATCGGAATTAATGCCGTAAATGAAATCAGGATTCCAATCAACAGTGCATATGGCATTCCAAAAATTGTCATCGCCACAAAAAACATACTTCCAAGAATAATTGCCTCAACACACTGTCCGGTTAAGAAATTAGAAAAAGTCTTATACGTCAGTGAGCTAAGCGCAAGCAAAATCTCTGTCCAGTCCTTTGGCATAAATGCGTACATCACCTTGCGAACCTGTACGTTTAACTTTTCTTTCTGAAGCAGAATATAACACGAAAATACAAAAGCAATAAAGAATGTCGTCACACCACTTACAATACTTTTTGCAGCCTCAAATGTAGATCCAAGCACGCTTCCGGCACCATTTTTAAAGAAATCAATACCGCTTTTAATCATCTCATCCCACTTGAACTCCATACTGCCAATCCACTTCACGATTTCCTTATTATCCTGAAAAATATTTTCCGCCCACTTCTGTACTTGCGGAATAAACGCCTGAATATTTCTTCCAAGATTCATCGCCGTATCTCCCAGCGCCGGCGCTACGACAAACACAACGATTCCAATGATTCCAAGTACAAACAAAATCGTAATCAGAAAGCTTGCAGGTCTGGCAAATTTCTTTGCCCATTTATTCTCCTTCATTTTCTTATTTCCGAAAAACTTTTCCTCAATGAAATGCATTGGCACATTGAGTACAAATGCAATCGCACCACCAAGTACAAACGGGAAAATCACTCTGCCGATAAAACCAAGACCATCTAGCACTACTTCGTAGTTCCATAGCCCAATCAGTATAATTGCTGTAAAAACAATCAATCCTCTTATTTTCTTAATCGTTTCCTTATCCAAATTCATTTACTCGCCTTCCTATCGTCTTTTACGAATCCATTTCAGAAGCTGAATCACTGGAAGATTCAAAAGTGCAAGACCATAAACAGTAAATAATTGTGTCACATTCAACGGAACAACCTTAAATACATTCTGTAATGCTGGAATTGTCAATACACTTGTAATCAATACAAAGCCAATCAAAAATGCACCAATCAAGTAAATATTATTCCACAATTTTTTACTGAACATCATCGGTCTGTCTGATTTACAGTTAAATCCATGTACAAGTCTTCCTGTACATAATGTACCAAATGCCATCGTACTTGCAAGCACTGCATCACCGCCACGATAACCAATCAAAAATGCTAACATTGTCATCAGACCAATACAGAAACCTTCTGTTCCAACCTTAATCAAAAAGTCTTTTGTCAGAATCGATTCATTCATCGGACGCGGTTTCTCATCCATGACAGTCTTTGTATGCGGCTCCAGTCCAAGCGCGATTGCCGGAAGACTGTCTGTCAACAAGTTGATAAACAACAGATGTACCGGGGCAAACGGAACCGGAAGTCCTGCCAGCGAAGCATATAATACTGCAAGAATTCCACCAAAGTTACCTGAGAGCAGGAACTGAATAGAACCCTTGATGTTTTTATATACATTTCTTCCATTTTCAACTGCTTTGATGATAGTTGCAAAATTATCATCTGTCAATACCATTGCCGCTGCGTCTTTTGATACTTCACTTCCTGTAATTCCCATCGCAACACCGATATCCGCCTGCTTCAATGCCGGGGCATCATTTACACCGTCACCTGTCATCGCAACAATATTTCCTTTATTCTGCCATGCACGCACGATACGAATCTTATGTTCTGGAGAAACTCTCGCATATACGGAAATTCCATCTACAAAATCCATCAATTCTTCATCAGACATATTATCAATCACAGAGCCTTCACACGCTTCTGATTCATCTTTCAAAATACCAATTCGTTTTGCGATAGCTGCCGCTGTTACTTTATGGTCTCCCGTAATCATAATAGGCTTGATTCCCGCACGGATACAATCTGCAACTGCTGCCTTAGACTCTTCTCGCGGCGGATCCATCATCGAAATCAATCCCACAAATATCAAGTCATCCTCATCTTCTAACTGCAGCACCTGATCTTTTTGAATCGGTTTATATGCAAACGCAAGTACTCGCAAACCACTTCTTGAAAATTCCTGATTCTGATTTTCAATCGCTTCTTTATCTTCCTGTGTAATCTGACAGACTTCTGTTCCCTTTTGAATCTTTGTAACACGATTTAAAAGTACATCCACCGCACCTTTTGTCACCATAACCGGTCCATTCTCCAGCACATGTGCTGTAGACATTAATTTTCTGTCGCTGTCAAACGGAATCTCACTTGTACGAGGGAATTTTCCCCTTACATACCCTGCTTCTGCTCCAAGCTTTGTTCCTAGATTAATCAGGGCTGTCTCTGTCGGATCCCCAATTTCCACACCATCTACATTTGTAGAGTCATTACATAAAATACTATATCTTAAAAGTTCTTTTTGTCCAAGCGCCTGACGGTCAATCTCTGCCGCCGGAATTCGTTTTCCATTTACATAATAATCTTCTACAGTCATACGGTTCTGAGTCAATGTTCCAGTTTTGTCAGAACAGATAATCGATACACTTCCAAGACCTTCCACTGCCTGTAATTTACGGATAATTGCATGCTCTTTTGCCATCTTCTGTGTTCCAAATGACAGCACGATCGTCACGATAGAACTAAGCGCTTCCGGAATCGCTGCAACAGCCAGTGCTACTGCAAACATAAAGGAATCTCCGATGTTGACTCCCTGAAATACATTTACACCAAACAAAATGCCACAGAAAATTAAAATTACAATTGATAATTTCTTTCCAAATTCATCTAAGTTCATCTGAAGAGGTGTTTTCTTTTCAGATGTCGTCTTCAAAAGTGTAGCAATCTTACCTACCTCTGTATCCATTCCAATAGCTGTTACAAGGAAAGAACCACGTCCATATGTCACAAAACTTCCTGAGAATACCATATTGGTTTGGTCACCTAATGGCACTTCGCCAGTAATCGTATCTTCTGACTTTTCTACCGCAAGACTTTCTCCTGTCAGTGCACTTTCGTCAATTTTCAAACTCGCATTTGTCAAAATACGTCCATCAGCCGGAACATAATCTCCTGCTTCCAGAAAAACTTCGTCACCGATTGTTACCTCTTTTGACGGAATCTGAATCACATTGCCATCACGGAGTACCTTCGCAAGTGGCGCCGATAATTCTTTCAGACTATTCAACGACTGTTCTGCCTTTACTGTCTGAACCGTTCCAAGAATTGCGTTAATCGTAATTACGATCAAAATAACAATTGCACTCTCTGCATCTCCAAGTATCCCCGATACGACTGCTGCAACAATCAAAATAATGACAAGGAAATCCTTGAACTGCTCCAGAAATATCTGAATCGTACTTTTCTTTTTTCCTTCTACAAGTTCATTCAGACCATACTTTTCCTGGTTCTGCTGCACTTCACTTGAAGTCAATGCCTCTTCTTTTCCATTGACTTCCCGCCTCACTTCATTTTGTGAGAGCTGATAATAATTTTTCATTCCAAAATCCTCCATTCTTCCGTGCACTACCTAGTCTCTATTGTTTACATTTTCACCCTTTTTATAAAAAATTACAAAAGAGAATAAAAAGAGACCTTTATTGCACGTTAATTATGCAATAAAAGTCTCACTATTTCATTACGATACGGATGAAATTCATCGTATTGACGACATCGTAAACGTTTAGTAACGCTAGTTACTCCCTTTTATCTATAAAATACTATAGTCAACTTTTTTGGTTCTGTCAACTGTAATTTTTAATTCTTTTACAATTTGATACAACAAAAGCATCATAACCTGCGTCGCCGCAAGCGACCACCAAATTCCGATAATCCCGAACACAGCCGGCAATAAAAATAGAAATATCGGTGCCACAATCAATGTCTCCCCATAGATCAACGCCATAGCCGGCTTTACTTTCAATGTTGCATTTAAATAAGATATATGAAATTTTGCAAGTCCGGTAAACAAAAACGACACCGCACTAATTCTCATTCCCACATGAAAAAACTGCTCTGACTGCTTTGACATTCCAAAAATAGCCGGAAAGAAATCCGATACTGACACGACAACTGCAAGCATAACTACTCCTAAAACAATGACACTTGCTGACGCTACTCTTTTAATATACGCAAGTTCCTCTCGTTTTCCTGCGCCACAGTAAAAGCTCATAAGCGGCTGAGAACCATCTCCCACACCTACCAGCATCGACTGCACCGGAAATACAATATAAGAAATCACTGCATAACACGCAACCGCTGCATCACCACCGTATTTCAGGCACTGCAGATTTGTAAAAATCAGCACAATCGACGGTGCCAGAGACAGTCCAAATGCAGACACCCCAATCTGAAAAATTTTCACACTTCTTTTCCAGTTCCAAACCAACTGTACCTTTGTTTTTCCTTTGATATAAATTAAGTAAATGCAAATAAAAATCACGGATATCTGCGCTGCAATCGTGCCAAGAGCAGCTCCCCGAATTCCCAGTCCCACTTTAAAAATGAATACATAATTCAATGCAAGATTTACGAACATCCCTGTGACCATACTCACCATAGCGCTGACTGCCATCCCTCTGTTTCGAAGCAACGGTATCATTCCTGAACCGATGATCTGAAAAACACATCCTAAAATAATAATCTGCACATAGGCCTCAGCCTGCATCAGTACCTCTCCTCTTGCACCAAGAAGCTGTAATAAGATCGGATACGTCAAAAACAATATTACACTTAATAAAATTCCGACTCCCACAAGCAGACACACCGTCAGATGATACGTTTTTTCACTTTCTTGTTTCTCATCTTTTCCAGCTAAATTCGAAAACAAAACACTGCCGCCACTTCCAATCCCTATCCCTGTTGCAGTAATCACTGCAACAAGCGGCCATGCAAGGTTAACTGCTGCAAGTCCGGTATCTCCCGCTGCCCGTCCTACAAATAATCCGTCCATTACGGAATAAAGTCCTGACAGCATCAGTGAAAACACCGTCGGGAGACAATCCCTGATAAGATTTTTCTGAATTACTTTCTTTTCCATAGTCACTCCTTATCGCACAAAAAGGGCAAGGATTTCCACCTTGCCCTAAAACTTCATTCTCACTAGTTTGTGATTGTTTTTTCTGTTTCTTTATCGAATACGTGAATTTTTTCTGCATCTAATGCAAATTTCACTGTATCGCCTGTTCTTGCTGTTGTTCTTGGGTTTACTCTTGCTGTCATACTTGTTCCTTCGTAATCGAAGTATAAGTAAACTTCAGCACCAAGCATCTCGTATACACGGATTGTAGCTTCGATTACTGTATTTGGTGAAGCTTCAATAAACATCTGCTCATCATGTACATCTTCCGGACGAATACCAAGTACAACTGTCTTTCCATCATATCCTCCTTCAATGAGTTTTTTCGCTTTTGCTGGTGGAAGTTCAATTGCAGAAGGTCCTGCTTGAAGATAAACTTTATCTCCTTTTACCTTACATACTGCATCTACGAAGTTCATCTGTGGTGATCCAATGAATCCTGCTACGAATAAGTTACATGGTGTATCGTATAATACCTGTGGTGTATCTACCTGTTGAACAATACCGCCACTCATAACTACGATTCTTGTTCCAAGTGTCATAGCCTCTGTCTGGTCATGTGTAACGTAGATGATCGTTGTACCTAATCTCTGGTGTAATTTAGAAATCTCGATACGCATCTGTCCTCTTAATTTTGCATCCAGGTTTGATAAAGGCTCATCCATAAGGAATACTTTTGGATTACGAACGATAGCACGTCCCATAGCAACACGCTGTCTTTGTCCACCTGATAATGCTTTTGGTTTACGATCTAATAATGCTTCCAAGTCAAGAATCTTAGCTGCTTCACGAACCATCTTGTCAATCTCATCTTTTGGCACTTTTCTTAATTTCAAACCAAATGCCATGTTGTCATATACTGTCATATGTGGGTATAACGCATAGTTCTGGAATACCATCGCAATATCTCTGTCTTTTGGCTCTACGTCATTTACTAACTTATCTCCAATTCTTAATTCTCCAGAAGAAATATCTTCCAATCCTGCAATCATACGAAGTGTTGTAGATTTACCACATCCTGATGGTCCTACAAAGATGATAAATTCTTTATCTTCAATTTCAAGGTTGAAATCTTTTACTGCTTCAAATCCATTTGGATAAACTTTATTAATATGTTTCAATGATAAACTTGCCATTTCAATCTTCCTCCTAAAAGCTTTCGTTTTCTAACTCTTTCTAAAGTATATAAAAAAAGCCAATTAGGGTCTATGCCAAAGTTGAACAAATTTTTTTCAGTTGTCTCGTCAAGTCGACGAATCTTACGAAATAAGCATCTGATACACATCCCGTTTCCCGATTCCCCGATCTTTTGCCACTTTTTTCATTGCCTCTTTCTTATCCATACCTTGATCCAAATAGAAGTCCATATGCTCCTCTATACTCATCTCTTCCCACTTTGCAACTTCTTCCTGACGAAGTTCCTCGCGGCTTTTTCCTTCAATGACAAGCACACACTCACCCTTTGGCTCATTTGCCTCATAATATGCAAGTGCTTCCTCAATTGTTGTTGCAAATGCAGTCTCGTGCTTTTTGGTCAATTCCCGGCACACCGTAATTCTTCGGTTTCCAAGTCTCTCCAACAGTTCCCGCAGTGTACGAACAAGTCTATGCGGCGCCTCATACAAAATCATTGTCCGTGTCTCATTTACAAGTTCGTTCAATACAGACTGCTTTTCTTTTTTATCTGTCGGCAGAAATGCCTCAAACGCAAATCTTCTTGTCGAAAGTCCCGACAACGTCAATGCCGTAATACATGCTGCTGCTCCAGGCAGAGATGTGACTTCAATCCCTTCCTCATAGCACATCTTCACAAGCTCTTCCCCCGGATCTGATACCCCCGGTGTTCCTGCATCCGTCACAAGTGCAATCTGCATCCCATCTTTCAGCTTCTCAATGAGCTTTTTACCTTTTTCTATCTTATTATATTCGTGATAACTTGTCATCGGAGTCTTAATTCCAAAATGATTCAAAAGCTTTATGCTATTTCTCGTATCCTCCGCTGCGATCAAATCCACCTCACCCAATGTACGCACAACACGATATGTCATATCTTCGAGATTTCCAATCGGTGTCGCACACAAATACAGCTTTCCTGACATATTTGTGCCTCCTTCTTATTTCATCGCATACTCCGAAAGCAATTCTTCTGAATATACGCCCTGCTCTTTATAGACAATCAATGGCGGCTCCACGCGCATACGTGAATTCGCCCCACGCATTCCTTCAATCAGCACCATATTCGGTTCCTTATGTACAAATGGATGTACCATTCTCATACGTTTTGGCTCAATTCCTACCTGTATCATCTTTGACAGGATTTCCGCCAATCGAAACGGTCTGTGCACCATATAAAATCGACCTCTCGGCTTTAAAATTCTTGCGCTTTCCCGCAAAATATCATTCAAATCACAAAGCACCTCATGCCTTGCAATTGCCTTTGCATCCGACGGATTCTCAATACCGTGATGTCCAATCATATATGGCGGATTTGTTGTTATGACGTCAAAAGAGGCTGGTCCGAATAATTCGGCTGCCTCTTTGATATCTCCCGTCACAATGTCAACTTTCTCTTCCAAATGATTATGGGCTACGCTTCTTCTTGCCATGTCAGCACTTTCTTCCTGTATCTCCAGTCCGGTAAAATGCATCCCTTCGGTCTTTGCCGTAAGTAAAATGGGAATGATCCCTGTTCCTGTTCCAAGATCCAGCGCACATTCTTTCTGTTTTACACGGGCAAAATTGGCAAGTAATACGGCATCCATTCCAAAACAGAATTTCCCCGGATGCTGTATGATCTCATACCCGTTAATCTGTAAGTCATCCAGACGTTCGTCTGATTTCAGATTAGTTATCATCTAATTTTGACGCTCCTTCGTTCTTCTCCAATGCTGCAAGTTCCTTCATCTCTTCTTTGGAAAGTCTCACATCATTTTTTCTCTTTCGCGGTCTGAATTTCAGCTCATCCACTTTGTACTCGCGAATCTCTTTCTCATCATTTTCTAACGTCACAACTACTTTTACAAGCTGGCGAAGCACACTGACACTCTGTACTTCTCCTTTCAAGCCCTCATTCGTTGTAACTGTGTCCCCGATTGCCGGAAGACGGCTGTTCAATTCTTCATACGTCTCTTCCTCATTGGTCAGACAACACATCAGCCTTCCACACACACCGGAAATTTTCGTCGGATTCAAAGAAAGGTTCTGTTCTTTTGCCATCTTGATTGATACCGGTGCAAACTCTGATAAATATGTGTGACAACAAAGCGGACGTCCGCAAATTCCGATTCCGCCCCGAATCTTTGTCTCATCACGCACACCAATCTGACGCAGCTCAATTCTTGTACGAAATACTGCTGCCAAATCTTTTACAAGCTCACGAAAATCAATTCTTCCGTCTGCAGTAAAATAAAACAGCACTTTATTATTGTCAAATGTATATTCGGCATTGATCAGCTTCATATCCAGATTGTGTTTTCTTATTTTTTCCAGACAAATTTCAAATGCCTCTTTTTCTTTCTCTCGGTTCTTTTCTTCCGCTCTTTTGTCTTCCTCTGTGGCAATTCGAATTACCGATTTTAGCGGCTGCATGACCTCTTCGTCCTTCACTTCTTTCGGTCCTGTCACAACAGTTCCAAACTCTATGCCTCTTGCTGTCTCCACAATTACTTTATCACCCTGTCTGATGTGAAATTTACCTGGTGCAAAATAATAAATCTTTCCTGCCGGACGAAATCTTACTCCGATTACTCTTGTCATATTCTAGTTCTCCTTTATCGTAAGCAACAATAATTCCATTACCAGATCAAAGTTTACATTCGCTTTCAGGCGTGTTTTCGCCTTTTCGATACTGTCCAGAATAATCTCAATTCCCTCATAAGAACTTTTGCTTGCCTTCTCCTTGATGTAAGTCAATTGGTCACCAAATACAACTTTTCCTGCTTCTTTTGTTGCCTTATAAAGCAGAACATCCCGGTACCAGACAGTAAGCAGATCCAGATAATCTGTCACTTCTAATTTATATTTATTAATCTCTTTTATCGCACTGACAATCTCGTTCAGTTCCATCTCATCAATATATTTTAACAACTGAACTGCTTCTTCTTTAATCTCATTAAAGTGTTCTGACGTTGCCAGCATAATGGCACGCCCCATGTTTCCCTGTGCAAATGCGGCACAGATATCTGCCTGATAATCCGGAATATGCAGTTGCTCCATCAAATACTTTTTAATCAAAGTATCCTTAATATTCCTCAATTTCAACATGACACATCTTGAACGAATTGTCGGCAGCAAACTGTCTGCATTCTCTGTCAGCAGAAAAATAATGGCATATTCCGGTGGCTCTTCAATCGTTTTTAGCAGTGCATTCTGCGCCTGCACAGTCAACAGATCCGCTTCCGGAATAATGTATATCTTATAGCGGTTGCTGTATGGCTTGATCATAATGTCACCATTGAGCTGCTCTCGTATATCATCTACACTGATTGACCCCGGCTTTTCATGCTGTATCGTAATGATATCCGGCTGATTCCCGCTATCTGCCTGCCTGCAGGAACGACACTCACCACAAGGTTCTAACTGGCTGTTCTCACATTGCAGAGTCATTGCAAATAATTTTGCAAGCATCTTTTTTCCAGAGCCTTTTGCGCCATTTAAGATATATGCATGAGATACTTTATCCTGCTCTACGGCATTTTGTATATATTGAATTATGTCTTTGTGTCCTACAACATCTTTAAATCCGCTCATATTATTACCTTTCTATTACGCACTTTCTTATACAGTTTCACTCGACGTGCAACCTTGCCATCGCTTTGCTTACGTGAACATTATATCATAATTCTTGGTGAATACATAGCATAATTTCTTGGATGCAGTTTTCCATATTGTCATTAAAATAATGGTGAGTTATCCCCATTCTTTGTAAGTTTTCCTCAGAGAAATCCTCTGCATCTGCAAGGAATCTCCTGCACAGTTCTTCGTATTTTGGCTCTTTCTGTTTTCTTTCTCGTTCTACCGCCCTTAACAATCGCACTCCATCGTCAACATCAATGTACATAGGTACCAATGAGTCCGTCCCCATATATGCGAGCATCTTTGCATATGACTCTAAAGTCCCGATTGCAATGTAATTCTCATCTCCGTCAAACTGTCCGTCATCCACCGTAAAATATTTCCACACTCCGTGTACCGTATTGTATGCGCGAAGCTCGATTACTTTCCCTTGTGCTTCGAGCTCAGCCAATCTTTTTTCATCGACAAAATAATATTCCACACCCTCCTGCTCACCTTCCCGAATCGGACGTGTTGTATAGATTACAATTGTCTTAAGATTTGGCATCCTCTCTTTGATCTGTTTAAAAATTGTATCTTTCCCGGAGGCACTTTTCCCCATAAAATAAAAAATCTTACTCATTTATCCACACCTTTATCTGTTTATCCACTTCCAGACCTTCAATCGAAAATCCTAACTGCTCATACATTTCCAAATATGCAATCACATCCTCCGTAATCTGCTCTCCCGGCACAATAATCGGGATTCCGGGTGGATACAAATACGCATATTCCATCGAAATTTTTCCGATACTCTCTTTCCATCCACAAAGTTTTCCGCACTTTTTATGCAGTACGTCAGAACTTTTTGCACAAAGTCTCGTTCTCGGAAGTTCTCTCCACACTCGTTGTTTGTTCATGGCAGACAAGGAGCAATCAATTTCTAACAATGCCTGTGTAAATCTTTCCAATCCTTCTTTCGTGTCTCCTACTGCCGTCATTCCAAGCACATAGTCTCCCGAGGTCATCTCCATCTGCAAATGATACTTCCTACGCAATATTTTTTCAAGGTCTCTGCTTGAAATATTTGTATTTCTCACTGAAATCACAAATTTAGAGCAGTCATAATGTGAAGTCTCGACAAGCCTCAAACAAGAAAGTTTTCCCAACTCTTCCCGCATTTTTTGCAAGTTATCCACATAAGCCGAAAAGATATCCTCACCTTTTTTTTCAATCAATTCCATACATTCATCTATGCTTGCCATCAATACATACGACGGACTGCTGGATTGTAACATGTGTAGATACATCCTCACTTTTTCTCTATTTACAAACGTTCCATTGATATGAAGCAATGCGGTCTGTGTGAGCGATGGAAGTGTCTTGTGCACACTATGTATGACAATGTCTGCACCATTTTCATTCGCATTTTTCGGAAAATACGGATCAAATCCAAAATGTGCTCCATGTGCCTCATCCACAATCAACGGAATCTCATGTGCATGTGCCACTTCTGCAATCTTTTTCACATCAGATACCACACCGTCATATGTCGGTGATACAATCATAACTGCCTTGATATTTGGATTTTTTTCCAATAACAACGCAATCTCATCTGCTTTTACTTCCCCGTTTAATCCTGTTTTCTCATCGTATTCCGGATAGACATACACCGGTTCCAGCTCATTTAAATAAATGGCATGATACACAGATTTGTGGCAATTACGGGCTACAAGAATCTGGTCTCCTTTGTCAGTCACTCCCATAATCGCACTCAGAATTCCAACCGTACTTCCATTTACAAGAAAATGTGTCTCATCTGCACCATATAATCTCGCTGCACGTTCCTGCGCCTCCCGAATGATCCCGTCTGCGTGGTGGAGATCATCAAACCCATCTATTTCGGTAATATCAATTTTATAAGGCAGATCATTCTCCATCATTTTTTCATTTCTTTTGTGCCCCGGCATATGCATTCCATAGAAATCACTCTCACTATATTCGTTCAGATAATTGTAAATTGTCTTCATGTTCAGCTCCCTACTAAAATGAGCCACATCACAGGATGCAGCTCATTTCTTTATTTATGCTTTTCATATTTATCATAATATTTTCAATCGTTTGATTCTTGAAATACTATAACACAAATTCAAACAAAATGAAATACAGATATTTTATAATTGCTACTATTTTCTTCTTTTTATTCCGGTTACAAACACGCCTCCAATTACTAAAGAGAAAACTGTGAAAAGCAATGGCGTCTTAATATTCGATTTATCACTGGTTTTAACACTACTTTGACTCTTTATATCAGCATTTGGTGTTGTTGAAACATGGTTGTTGCTTCCCTCCGATTTATTTGTGTCTTGTGAATTTAAATCTGCAGCACTTTTTGTTTCTACTATAATCTCCCTTGTAACCTGTGCTTTATTTCCTGCTGCATCAGTTACTTCATAGACAAGCTCATATGTGCCCGCTACGCTGGTATTCACTTTTCCTGTTACGATAATCTTATGAGTGATATCACCATCTACATTATCTTTCGCAGTAACACCTCCCATTTCATCGAAAGTATCGCCTTCTTTTAAAACTGTTTTTTCCGGAACCGTTAGCACTGGCTTTTCTGTATCTGTTTGCACATTTACATAATAAACATTCGTTCTGGACAAACCTCCGTTTTCATCTGTAACTTCAGCATACCAGCCATTGATACCCTCTTGTGCATCTTTCCACTCATAGGATGCTGTTGTTCCACTTTCAACATGTTTTACACTTCCTATAACATCTTCCTTATACACATTTACTTTAAAATCATCTGTCTCCAATGTTTTCACTTTTGGAACAATTCCAAGTTCAGAAAATGGCACTTCAAAGCTTTCTGCATCATTTAAATTAGCATTTTCTACAGAAAACTCATTTCCGGGATTTGGTGTTTCTGATGGTTTTGCATCGTAATCTCCATAATTGCTAAAATCTGATCCACCGTAAGAAGGGGTAAATGTTCTTACAATCATACGCTGTCCCTCTACATCAAAATGCATCAGTCTTATATATCCGGCTCCTCCTTCCATAAGTCCCTGATAATCAAACAGCATATTGTACACTTTTCTTGTACTTCCATCTGCATTTGTAAATGTATCAATTCTTGTCTTCGCATTATGATAATGTCCGGAAAGAACCATGCAGACATTTTCATTTTTCGAGACAACTTCATCGTAGATTCGCTGTGGTTCCTCGCCAAGTCCACCGCTTGCTAGCAAATATTCATGGAAATTCAATATCGCTTTCCTTTCCGGATATTGTGCCAACACATCGTTCATCCACTGTATTTCTTCATCTCCGATACCCCAGCCCATGTAAAGCATAATAAAGTCAATTCCGTCTACAGAAATCAAATCATAATGACCACGGTTATTTTTGTAACTTCCACCGTACCATGGATTTGATAAATAACGATTTTCTCCAAAGTACTGTGTATAGTTTGAATAATCTCCATTTAAGTGTCCCACATCGTGATTTCCCGCAAGAACTCCATACGGGAATTTAGCCACATCTAATTTTTTATAAGCCGCGTCTGCCTGTTCCCATTCTTGTATATTCGGCTCATCATCAATGATGTCTCCATCATGGAACAAATACTGAATGTTCATTCTCTGTCTGTTGCCAAGCAGCCAATTATGAATATTCATCTGATGCTGATATTGTCCGTCATTAGACTGATCAGTATTTCCATCATAATCTTCATTATAATACTGTGTATCACTCTCTACCGCAAAGGTAAAATCATAGTCTTCGCGTGGAGTATCGTTTTGATTATGTGTTTCCACATTATCCGGAGTTTCGTTCATTGCATAAGAAGCTATCTCTGGAATATCACCATTTTGTGGTGGTGTGTATCCTTCTCCATTTTGCACAATCACTCTGACTTTTCCGTCTACAATATGATTCTTCAAGACAACTTCTCCTGCCAGTGTCATCTTATCACCTTCTGTTGTCTGCTTTGCATCTACCTTCTCCCATTCTTCTGATTCTGTGTTATACACATACATAAATGTCTTGGTATTATTTGATTCTCCTGACCATTGAGCTGTAATGACTGTGTTTTCATTTGCCTCTTCATCAAGCTGTATTTGGAAACTGTCGTAAGGAAATCCATTTCCTGTATTTTCCTCAAATGCCTTTTCAATGCTTCCACTCTCTGCACTTACACCACTGTCCTGTACAATATTGGTATCTCCCAGCTCATATTTTTCACCTTTCTTGAAGGTAACAGTCATTTCATCGACTGCTTCGTCTTTTGGTGTCACAGAAAGAACCGGTGCCCTATTTACAGTCATTCCATTTTCCGGTGATACATTTTCCTCAAGACTTGCAGATTCTTCCGGTGTAGTAAAATGAATTTCCTTTTGTGCACTGTTTCCCACCTGATCTCTTGCTGTAATTTGAATCGTATGTTCACCTGCCACCATTTCCAATGCACGGAAATCATACGGAACAGAAATTGTTTTACCGTCAAGTGTTACTACTGTTGAAACGCTCTCGCTAATTGCATCCTTACTTGTAACCTCTATTGTTCCATTGTGATATTGCTTTCCCTCCTCAATATTGCTTGTAATCTCCGGTGCGGTATTGTCTACTGTTACCGATACCTGCTCATCTCCATTGGATACGGTATGCTCTCCATCCGTGGTTTCTGTTGTATCCCAAAGATAGCGCATAGCTTCAAAGTCACTATCCTCTAGTTGGAAATTTGCATATAGAATTTCATATTTTGAAGCACCGTCTCCCATTGAGATATTGGATTCCTGTGACGGAATATTAACATTTACTTTTGGAACTTGATCCAAATTGTCATGCTCCACTTCACCTAAACCTTTCTTGGCTTCATAAGAGACTGGTGTCAGTGTTTTTCCATTCGGCAAAATCATACGAATATTGCGAAGCGTAAAGTCATCGTTATTTTCAATATTATGCTCTAATACGTTTGCTTTATTTCCCGCATGGAATTCCACAGTAATTGTTTTCTTCTCTGCGTCAAACTTGTCCGCATTTATATCGTATACATAAGTTGCAACATTACTATACGTTCCCTCATTGAATACTCCTACCACATCTCCGTCTACTGCCACTGCGTTTTTGAAGAATACATCCGTGTCTGTAGCTTCAAAAGCAATTTTTCCGCTGCCGCTAATAGATTTCTGAGCCTTACTTGAATAGTCAGTTCCATCTATAAGCAGCTGCGAACCATTTGCTATAATCTGCTGTTTGTCTGTAATGACATCACCGTTCTTCAGGTTTAACCCTTGAGACATTTCACTGTCTGTATTATTAACGGTCTTTTCTTCCGTTGTAATGACAGAATATCCATCGCTCACTTCAAAATAATACGAAAAACTCTTTTTATTTAAAAGATCAACATTACTCAATATCCTTTCAAAGCGATTTTCCCCCGCACTTCTTCGTGTCAAATTATAACTCTTATAATCTGACTGATTACTGTCTTTCATATATAATGTGACTGTTTTAACTGTAGACTCTTCAGAAATAGCTTCCACTGAAAATGCCAAAGAATCTGTTTCATTATTAAATGTCGTTTCTGTATAATCTGTTACTGCCGGTTGTTTCACCGGTGCTGTTATCGATGCCTGGTACATCGCTTTTTCTTTATCTGTAATTGTGCCAGGAGTAGGTGTTTCCTCGTCAGAAGTCATTGCTGTTGTAAAGACATCATTTACATACTGATTCTGGAAAGTAATAGATTTATCTGCTGTTGTATTATCTGCATTATTATCATTATACACCACATTATCTACCATATCGCCTACATTAGTCGTAAGGCACAAGCCTCTTTTTCCACTATTTGCCATTCCTCCAACAGAGATGTCAATCAATTGATCCTCTGTTAAACTGACACCAAATTTACTATTAAAATCCGAAAGTGTCAGACCATCGTTGGAACCATTTTTAATCCAAAATATAAGAGTTTCACCTGGTTCGAGAATTTTATCTTCTGCAGTTTCCCACCATACAGTCTGCACTCCCGTATCCGGATATGTATATGACAAACGATAGTCTTTCAAATTAATACTTTTGTTTGCATTGTTACAGATTTCCACAAATTCATATGCATCGGCTCCCTCTACATTAGAACTGTCAGGAAGAATTTCTGTAATTGTCAATGTCGGAGCTTTCACACTTGATGGTGCTAACTGTTTTGCTGCTTTAGTTTCTATACTTCCCCCTTGAACTGCCAGCAGTCCGATAATTCCCAAAACTGCCAGTTGTCTGCTTCTTTTCTTCATTTTTGTCTCCTCATACTTTTTTAACTATATTTTTATCTGATATATAAAAAATACTCCTTAACTCTTTGTTTTTCTATCTTGTTTCTGTAAACACTTTTTTAAATAATTGTAAAAAAGGAGACTACTAAAAAATAAAACCCTGACTTTTACCACAACAAAAATCAGAGTTTTATTTTAACATATTTTATTTATCTTTAATCTCACTGTGAAGTTCTTGCAATGATTTCACTTCACCGCAGCCCGGTTTCTTCAATGATTGAATACCACTTACAGTTGCTTTCGCTGCTGCCATTGTTGTCATATACGGCACTTTTTTCTTAATTGCAGCTTTACGTAAATAACTATCATCTACATTTCTGTCTTTTCCAATCGGAGTATTAACGATTAAATCAATCTTTCCGTTTGTGATCAGGTCAAGGATATTTGGTCTTCCTTCCTGCAGTTTATTCACAATCTCTACTTCGATTCCGGCATCCTGAATCAATTTTCCTGTATGCTTAGATGCAAGAATCTTGAATCCTGTATCCGCGAAGTCTCTCGCCAGATCAACTACTTCATCTTTATCTTTGTCATTTACCGTAATCAACACAGTTCCTTCCAACGGAAGTTTTGTCTGTGTTGCTTCCTGTGCTTTAAAGAATGCTTCTCCGTAAAATCTTGAGAGTCCAAGTACTTCACCTGTTGAACGCATCTCAGGTCCAAGTACAGGGTCTACTTCCTGGAACATATTAAATGGAAATACAGCTTCTTTTACTCCATAGTAAGGAATATCCTGTTCTTTCAATTCCGGTACCGGAGATTTTCTTCCTGTCAATTCACTTGTCACAATATCAATTGCAAGAGGCACCATTCTGACATTACATACTTTTGATACAAGCGGCACAGTTCTAGATGCTCTTGGGTTCGCCTCAAGAACATATACTTTTCCGTTTTCAATTGCATACTGCATGTTCATAAGACCTTTTACATGCATTTCTTCTGCAATTCTTCTTGTATATTCTTTAATTGTTTTTACGTTTTCCTCAGAAATATATTTTGACGGAATGATACAAGCAGAGTCCCCTGAATGAACTCCCGCGAGCTCAATGTGTTCCATTACAGCCGGCACAAATGCATGTGTTCCGTCGCTGATTGCATCCGCCTCACACTCTGTTGCGTGTCCTAAGAAACGGTCGATCAAAATCGGACGATCCGGTGTCACACCAACTGCAGCATTCATGTATCCAACCATGCTTTCTGCATCGTATACAACTTCCATTCCACGTCCACCAAGTACGTATGACGGACGAACCATAACCGGATAACCAATCTTCTCAGCAATTTCCAATGCTTCCTCTACATTAACAGCCATTCCTGATTCCGGCATCGGAATATCTAATTTTTCCATCATTTCACGGAATAAATCTCTATCCTCTGCAAGATCAATTACAGAAGGAGCTGTTCCAAGAATCTTCACACCGTTTTTCTCAAGATCAGCAGCAAGATTCAATGGAGTCTGTCCACCAAATTGCGCGATTACTCCAACCGGTTTTTCTTTCTTATAAATACTAAGTACATCTTCCAATGTAAGTGGTTCAAAATACAACTTGTCAGATGTATCGTAATCTGTAGAAACTGTTTCTGGATTACAGTTTACAATAATTGTTTCAAATCCAAGTTTTCTAAGTGCAAGAGAAGCGTGTACACAGCAGTAATCGAACTCAATACCTTGTCCGATTCTGTTTGGTCCACCGCCAAGAATCATAATCTTCGGTTTTTCTTCACTTACCGGATTCTTATCTTCTGCATTGTATGTTGAATAGTAGTAAGCATTGTCTTTCGTAGCACTTACATGTACGCCTTCCCAAGCTTCCTCTACACCAATCTCGATTCTCTTTTCTCTGATATCGGCTTCATCTACTTCCAAAATCTGGCTCAAATATTTATCTGAAAAACCGTCTTTTTTCGCTGCAGTTAAAGCTTCATCGGAAGGAAGATTTCCTTTATAAGCTAAAAGAGCTTCTTCTTCTTCCACAAGTTCTTTCATTTGTTCAATGAACCAGTGTTTTACTTTTGTCAATTCATGAATTTCATCCACAGTTGCACCTTTGCGAAGTGCCTCATACATAATAAAATGACGTTCGCTAGTCGGTGTAATCAACATTTTCAACAATTCTTCTTTTGATTTTGTATCAAAATCTTTTGCATGTCCAAGTCCATAGCGACCTGTCTCAAGGCTTCGGATTGCTTTCTGGAATGCTTCCTTATATGTCTTACCAATACTCATAACTTCACCTACGGCGCGCATCTGAGTACCAAGTTTGTCCTCTACACCTTTGAATTTTTCAAATGCCCAACGAGCAAATTTGATTACAACGTAATCACCATCCGGAACATACTTATCCAATGTTCCATATTTTCCACATGGAATATCTTTCAATGTAAGCCCTGTTGCCAGCATTGCTGATACCAAAGCAATCGGGAAACCTGTCGCTTTAGAAGCAAGTGCCGACGAACGCGATGTTCTTGGGTTAATTTCGATAATGATATCTCTGTCTGTTTTTGGATCATGCGCCCACTGTACATTACATCCACCGATTACCTTAACAGAATCTACAACTTTATGAGATTTTTCCTGCAAACGTTTCTGTACTTCTTCTGAGATTGTAAGCATAGGAGCTGAACAGAATGAGTCACCTGTATGGACACCAAGCGGGTCAATATTTTCAATGAAACATACTGTAATCATATTACCTTCAGAGTCACGAACCACCTCAAGCTCTAACTCTTCCCAACCTAAAATAGATTCTTCAACAAGTACCTGGCCTACCAGACTCGCCTGAAGACCTCTTGCACATACAGTCTTTAATTCTTCTACATTATATACAAGACCGCCTCCTGCTCCACCCATTGTGTACGCCGGACGAAGTACTACCGGATAACCTAATTTATCTGCGATTGCAAGCGCCTCATCTACCGAATATGCAACCTCACTTCTTGCCATCTCAATTCCAAGACTGTCCATAGTCTTTTTAAATTCAATACGGTCTTCACCACGCTCAATCGCATCTACCTGAACACCGATTACTTCTACATTATATTTTTCAAGAACTCCCGCCTCAGCTAATTCCGAGCATAAATTAAGACCCGATTGTCCTCCAAGGTTTGGTAGTAATGCATCTGGTCTTTCTTTTGCGATAATCTGCTCAAGTCTTTCAACATTGAGAGGTTCAATATAAGTAACATCAGCTGTCTCCGGATCTGTCATAATAGTAGCCGGATTCGAGTTCACGAGTACGATTTCATAACCTAAATTTCTAAGAGCTTTACATGCCTGTGTACCCGAATAATCAAATTCACACGCCTGCCCAATAATAATAGGACCTGAACCAATAATAAGTACTTTCTTAATGTCTTCTCTCTTTGACATATCTATTCTCCTCCTATTCCGTAATCTCATAAATTTTTATCACCAAATATTATACATGTTGGTGATAGCGATGTCAATTACTAATTAAACTCCCTTCCTTCGTTGCCTTAACAGGCAAGAATTTTATATTTTTGTTATTTTTTCTACAAACCTGTTCAAATCTATGATATACTAAACGCTGGAATTTATTACAAAAGAATATAGGGGAAATTATGAAACACTTAAACGCATTAAAAAAGGCAATTGTTGCAGGAGTTTTAATCGGGATTGGATGTACCGTATATCTCAATATGGATAATTCGATCGCCGCTTCTTTTCTGTTTGGATTAGGTCTCTTCACGATCATCAATCTAGAATTGAACCTATTTACCGGAAAGATTGGCTATCTCGGAAAAAACAACTACATTGAAATTCTCATTACTCTGATCGGCAATGCAATTGGCGTAAATATCATGGCATTCCTTATCAAACAGACCCGTCTTAATGATCGGTTAGTGGAAAAAGCCATACCAATTGTGGATAACAAACTCTCAGATACCTACATAAGTTTATTTCTTCTTGCGGTTTTCTGCGGAATGCTAATGTTCATTGCAGTTGCAACATTTAAAAAACAGCCAAATATCCTTGGAACACTCGCGGTTTTCCTATGTGTATCTGTTTTTATTCTAGCCGGATTTGAACACTGTATTGCAAATATGTTTTATCTTGGACTTGTTAGTACTCCAACAAAATACTTCTTACCTTTGATTGTCATGATCTTAGGAAACAGTACAGGTGGAATTCTTCTTTGTAAATTAACAAAAGATGGACAATAAAAAAAGAGATAAGCTATCTCTTTTTTTATTGCATAGAACGCAATTTTCTATATAAAAAAACATCTAAGAAATCTCTTAAATGTTAAAATAAATGAAGCATCGGGGATTCGAACCCCGGACAACTTGATTAAAAGTCAAGTGCTCTACCGACTGAGCTAATGCTCCATAATAATTACTGGGCTAGTTGGATTCGAACCAACGAATGCAGGAGTCAAAGTCCTGTGCCTTACCGCTTGGCGATAGCCCACTATAGAAGGGTGGATAGTGGGACTCGAACCCACGATATCCAGAACCACAATCTGGCGCGCTAACCAACTGCACCATACCCACCACAAAGCGTGCTTGAAGGGATTCGAACCCCTGACCCACGGCTTAGAAGGCCGTTGCTCTATCCAACTGAGCTACAAACACACATTTGATTTCCTGTTCCCAAATCCTCTAAAAGGCTTTAGGAAAGCGGGTGATGGGAATCGAACCCACGTATCTAGCTTGGAAGGCTAGTGTTCTACCATTG
>ERZ835762.77-NODE-77-length-126440-cov-18.505274_pt1 | contig 126440 bp, 106 predicted proteins | sample MGYA00519687_ERZ835762 | MGnify/ENA primary metagenome ERZ835762 (study PRJEB31850, sample SAMEA3708783) | human gut metagenome | biome: human gut; feature: human-associated habitat; material: faeces | place: China | collected 2014 ... | reverse complement strand
GGCAGCAAATGTTAAAAGCATATAAATACAGGGTATATCCAAACAATGAGCAGAAAATGCAGATAGCTAAAACATTTGGATGCTGTCGTTTTGTATATAACCAGACACTTGCATATAAAAAAGATACATATGAGCAGGAAAAGAAATCTGTCAGCAAAACGGATTGTAATAATTACTGTAACAGAGAATTAAAGAATACATATGAATGGTTAAAAGAAGTGGATAAGTTTGCCCTGACGAATGCAATCTATAATATGGATTCAGCTTATCAGAAGTTTTTCAAAGAACATACGGGCTATCCAAAGTTTAAGAGTAAACACGATAACCATAAATCATATACAACGAATTTTACGAATGGAAATATAGCTATAGATTTTGAGAATGGAAAAATAAAGCTGCCAAAGTTAAAAGAAGTAAAAGCAAAACTGCACAGAGAATTCCATGGCAAAATAAAATCAGCCACGGTCAGTCAGGTTCCAAGTGGGAAATACTATGTGTCAATACTGGTAGAAACAGAGCATGAAGAATTACCACACAGAAATCAAAATATAGGATTGGATATAGGAATTAAGGATTTATGTATCACATCGGATGGGATAAGGTACGAAAATCTAAAGATAATGAAAAAGAATGGGAGAAAGCTGTCAAGACTGCAAAGGCAACTGTCACACAAGGAAAAAGGTAGCAGCAATTACCAGAAGAAGAAAAAAGAAATTGCAATATGCCATGAGAAGATAAGAAATACCAGAAAAGATTATCTGCATAAGATTTCACACGAAATTGTTAGCGAAAACCAAGTAATAGTTTCGGAGAATTTGCAGATAAAAAACATGGTAAAAAATCATCATTTAGCAAAATCAATCAGTGATGTGTCATGGTATGAGCTTACAAGGCAACTGGAATATAAGTCAAAATGGAATGGCAGGGAATATATCAGAATAGACACATTTTATGCCAGCAGCCAGTTGTGTTATACCTGTGGATATCAAAATACAGCTACAAAAGATTTATCAGTAAGGGAATGGATATGTCCGAATTGTGGAACAAAACATGATAGAGATATCAATGCCGCAAAAAATATACTGGCAGAAGGATTAAGGCAAATAGCATAATAAGAAATAATGTATAGGGCAGGGACTGCCCAAATTAACGCCTGTGGAGATAGTAGGTTACGAGGTCGATGAAGCAGGAAGCCCATTGGCTTTAGACAATGGGTAGTTCACAAAGATGATCCTGTGTGCATGGAGAAATGAATCCTGTAAAAGCAGCGAGCATTAGAAGCAGCGGACATTAAAAGCAGCGAGCATTAGAAGCAGCGGACATCAAAAGCAGCGAGCATCAAAAGAGAGGCAGACAGTTTTTTGCGTAAACAGGTATCAGGAAGGAGGCACAGGGATGGGACATCTGACGTCAAGAGATGCATATCGGAATTTAAGTGATCGGATTAACTGGTTCACTCAAGGGGCTCCGGAATCGGAGACGCTTTATAAGATTCTTCAGGTACTGTATACAGAAAAAGAAGCAAAGTGGGTGGCGCTTTTGCCGGTTCGCCCGTTTACCCTGAAAAAGGCGGCAAGAGTGTGGGGGACAACAGAGGCTAAGGCAGAGAAGCTTTTGGATCATCTTTGCAATAAAGCCCTTCTGGTTGATTCCTGGCATAATGGGGAGAGAAAATTTGTAATGCCGCCGCCTATGGCCGGTTTTATTGAGTTTGCTCTGATGAGAACCAGGGGAGATATTGATCAGAAATATCTGGCAGAGCTGTATTACCAGTATATGAACGTGGAGGAGGATTTTATAAAGGATCTGTTTTATGCCACGGAAACGAAGCTGGGACGGGTTTTTGTTCAGGAGCCGGTGCTTCTGAATGATAAGGCGAATCATATTCTTGAGTATGAGCGGGCAACCCATATTGTCAGAGAAGCGGAATACATCGGGCTTGGCCTTTGTTACTGCCGTCACAAAATGTTTCATGCCGGTCATCCCTGTGAGATTGATGCGCCCTGGGATGTATGTCTGACCTTTGACAACGTGGCCAGGTCTCTGGCAGAGCACGGAGATTATACCCGTCTGATTTCCAAAGAAGAGGCGCTGGATGCCCTGGAACGATCCTATGCCAGCAATCTTGTCCAGATTGGTGAAAATGTGAGGGAGCATCCGTCCTTTATCTGCAATTGCTGCGGATGCTGCTGCGAGGCTCTTCAGGCAGCCAGACATTTCAGCCCTATGCAGCCGGTTGCAACGACGGGATTTATTCCGGAGTTTTCTGAGGAGACATGTGTGGGCTGCGGAAAGTGCGCCAGGGTCTGTCCTGTACTGGCTGTTTCCATGAAAGAAGGGGAGAATGGAAAGAAAAAGGCAGTTCTGGATCAGGACATCTGTCTGGGCTGCGGAGTCTGCGCCCGCAACTGCAGTATAAAGGCGATTACAATGAAACGGCGAAGTCAGCAGGTGATAACGCCGGTAAACAGTACGCACCGGTTTGTACTCCAGGCGATTGAAAAGGGAACCCTGGCAAATCTGATTTTCGATAATCAGGCCTTTGCCAATCACAGGGCGCTGGCAGCGGCTTTAAGTGCAATTTTGGAGCTGTCCCCGGTAAAGCAGGCGCTGGCCAGTAAGCAGCTGAAATCAGTATATCTGGATCGTCTGCTGTCTATGCAGGAGGAGAGAAAGCAGAAGAAGAGGGATGCACAAAGAAATAAATAAAAAATAAGGCAGGAATACAAAAGATGGAACAGGAACATGATTTAACACAGGGGAGTCTGGTAAAAACCGTAGTGGTTTTTGCCATTCCGTTTTTGCTGGCAAATCTGATACAGGCATTTTACGGAGCAGCGGATTTGATGGTGGTTGGCTGGTACTGCGGAAGGGATGCGGTGGCGGCTGTTTCTACGGGCACACAGGTGACGCAGATTATTACCAGTTTGATTACAGGCCTGACTCTCGGAAGTACGGTTCTGGTTGGAAATTATACAGGACAGAAACGGCCGGAGGAGGTGAAGAAAACCATTGGCACCAGTTTTTGTCTCTTTGCAGGGACAGGAGCAGTGCTTTCGGTTTTGCTGTTTTTGCTTTGCCCGTGGATTCTGACAGCTCTTCAGACACCGGAGGAGGCCTATGAACTGGCCGGACAATATGTGCAGGTCTGCGCCTGCGGTGTGGTTTTTATCTGCGGATATAATGCCATCAGCGCTGTGCTGCGGGGCTGCGGAGATTCCAGAAGTCCGCTTTTGTTTGTGGCAGTTGCAGGGTGTATGAATGTTGTGGGAGATATTGTTCTGGTAAAATATTTTCACATGGGTGTCCGCGGGACCGCTGTTGCCACTATTTTTTCTCAGGGCTTCAGCATGGTCTGTGCAGCTCTGTATCTGAATAAGAGAAATTTTATTTTTCAGTTCCGCCTGAAGAATTTTAAGATGGATAAAGAGAAGGCTGGAGAGCTGTTAAAAGTGGGAATCCCCATTTCTCTTCAGGAGTGTATGGTACGGTTTTCCTTTCTTTATCTGACCTCGGTGACTAATGCGCTGGGAGTGGCAGCCTCCTCTGCCGTGGGAATTGCGGGAAAATATGATGTGTTTGCCATGCTTCCGGCCACATCGGCAGCCAGTGCTCTGGCTTCGATTGTGGCTCAGAATTATGGGGCAAAGAAATACGATCGGATGAACAGGGCGCTGTGGATCGCCATTTTGGCGGCTGCTCCGTTTTCCCTGGCATTTTTCCTGTGGGCGCAGATTTCCCCGGAAACCATGATAGGTATTTTTTCAAAGGATGCGTCAATTCTTGAGGCAGGAATTCCATTTTTCAGAACCTGCAGCTATGACTACCTGGCTGTGTTGTTTGTTTTCTCTATGAACGGATATTTAAACGGACGGGGAAAAACGATTTTTACCATGATCAGCTGCTGCTTCGGCGCCCTGGCCCTTCGTATTCCTCTGTTGGTTCTGGCATGCCGCATTATGCCGGACAGCCTGGGAATCATCGGCGCAGTAGCGCCGGCAGTATCGGCAGTGATGGCTGTTTATACCTGTATTTATGTATTGCGGTGCAGAAAAATAACGGAAGAGTCATGTTGAATGTGACAAGATAAGACCTATAGTATTTTACTATGGGTCTTATCATTATTATAGTATTTGACTATCGAATGAAACAGGTGCATACTTAAGTCAGAACAAAGAGACATTTCCTGAAAAAAGGAGAACAATAATGGTAAAATTGTATGACGGCGGTGCTTATCTGATTCATGGAACGCATCTGGTTCCGGAGAAGGAGGCAGAAAAGGCTGCAGCTTTGACTGGAAAAACTGCAGATAAAGAAGAAGCAAGAAAAGGAACAATGGCCTATTCGATTCTGAAGGCTCACAATACTTCTGGAAATATGGAAAACCTGAAGGTGAAATTTGATGCAATGACATCCCATGATATTACCTTTGTGGGAATTATTCAGACGGCGAAGGCTTCTGGCATGGAGAAATTTCCTCTTCCCTATGTTCTGACCAACTGTCACAATTCCCTGTGTGCAGTAGGAGGAACCATCAATGAGGATGATCACGTGTTCGGACTTTCTGCATGCAAAAAATACGGCGGAATTTTTGTTCCTCCGCATATTGCGGTGATTCACCAGTATATGCGTGAGATGATGGCCGGATGCGGAAAAATGATTCTGGGTTCTGACAGTCATACCCGTTATGGTGCTCTGGGAACCATGGCAATCGGAGAAGGCGGCGGAGAGCTGGTAAAGCAGCTGCTTTGTGATACCTACGATATTAAATATCCCGGTGTGGTTGCCGTTTATCTGGAGGGTGAGCCGAGTCCGGGCGTAGGACCGCAGGATATTGCGCTGGCGATTATCGGAGCTGTTTACAAATCCGGTTATGTGAAAAACAAAGTGATGGAATTTGTCGGGCCGGGCATTGCCTCTATGACCACAGATTTCAGAAATGGCGTAGATGTGATGACAACGGAAACCACCTGTCTGTCTTCTATCTGGAGAACGGATGAGGATACAAAGTCATTTCTCACTATGCACGGAAGAGGAGAGGATTACCGGGAAATGAATCCGGCGGATGTGGCATATTATGACGGTGTGGTGTATGTGGATTTAAGCACAGTGAAGCCTATGATTGCCATGCCTTTCCATCCCAGCAATACTTATGAGATAGAAGAACTGAACGCAAATCTGGGCGATATTTTAAGAAGCATTGAGAAAGAGGCGGCAAAACTTACTGGAGATGCAGACATTGATTTCAGTCTGACGGATAAAATAGAAAATGGAAAACTGAGGGCAACGCAGGGAATTATTGCAGGCTGCGCAGGAGGAAATTATACAAATGTAATGGCTGCAGCCCATATTTTACAGGGAAGAAGCTGCGGAGCAGATGAGTTTGCTCTTTCCGTTTATCCGTCCTCTCAGCCGGTATACATTGATCTGGTGAGAAAGGGTGCGATTGCAGACTTGATGGCAGCGGGCGCAGTGTTAAAGACTGCATTCTGCGGTCCCTGCTTTGGTGCAGGAGACACACCGGCCAATAACGGATTTTCGATTCGCCATACGACAAGAAACTTCCCGAACAGAGAAGGCTCCAAGCCCGGTTCCGGACAGATGTCGGCAGTGGCTCTGATGGATGCCCGCTCTATTGCGGCAACAGCAGCCAACGGGGGAATTCTTACTCCGGCAACGGCAGTTGTGGATGATTATAAGGTGCCGGAGTACAGTTTTGATGACAGCGTGTATCGCGCAAGAGTTTACCAGGGGTATCAGAAGGCGGATGAAAATGCCAGTCTGGTTTACGGTCCCAATATTAAGGACTGGCCGGAAATGAGTCCTTTGACAGATAATATTCTGCTGAAGGTCTGCTCAAAAATCATGGATCCGGTAACAACAACAGACGAGCTGATTCCCTCCGGCGAGACCTCCTCCTACCGCTCTAATCCTCTGGGACTGGCTGAGTTTGCCTTGTCCAGACGGGATCCGGAGTATGTGGGAAAAAGTAAGGCTGTTGATAAACTGGAAAAAGCAAGAAGAGAAGGTAAGAGTCCTTTTGAAATCGAACCGGAGCTGAACCAGGTGTTTGATAAGATCCATACCATTGCGGGACAGGAAAAGGTAAAGGCAAGCGAGACAGAGATTGGAAGCATGATTTATGCAGTGCGTCCGGGAGACGGATCTGCAAGGGAGCAGGCAGCCAGCTGTCAGCGTGTGCTGGGCGGCCTGGCAAATATCTGTGAGGAATATGCGACCAAGCGTTATCGCTCCAATGTGATGAACTGGGGTATGATTCCCTTCCAGATGAAGGAAACTCCGGATGCCTTTGAAGTGGGCAGTTACATCTATGTGCCTGGCATTCGGGAGGCTTTAAGCGGTGACGGAAAAGATATTACAGCTTATGTGATTGGAAAAGAGATAAAGGAACTTCATCTTTATCTTTCAGATATGACACCGGAGGAAAAAGAAATTGTAAAAGCCGGGTGTCTGATTAATTACAATAGAAATAGATAGGCATCCCCAAATCAGCCTTTCTGTTGCTATATATAAACTCCATATATGACCTCCGGGGCGGTGTGTTTGATGCACACCGCCCCGGAGGTCTTTTGATTTCATAAGAGACTGCATTCTGTTTTTTAGGCATCCAGTTCTTTGAAAAAGAGCTTAATCTGAGGAAGCTCAGAATAAATATTTTTGTATAGAAGATAGGTGTTGCGTACAAATGGTGTACCATCAGGAAGAATCAGGGGCTCAACGAAACCGTCAAAATCGTCTAGGCAGATCTGGGGAAGAATACACCAGCCAAGGCCGTGCCTAGCCATTTCTTTGCAGGTATCAATGCTATCAATCCACAGACCGGAGCGGATATTAGACAGTCCGTGAACCATGAGCCAGCTTTCAATCTGTCTGGAAAGCTCCGTGTCTGTATGGCGTCCGATATAGGGATAGTCTGTAAGGGGACGCCCCTGATTTTCGCGGCTGCATACCAGGCACATGGGTTCCGAAGAAATTTTATGCATTCCCTCAGGCCAGGTAAAGGAACCACGAAGAATTGCGACAGAAATTTGATCCTGCTTTAGCATATGGAAAAGATGACGGCTTTGTCCCGTGGTAATCTGAATATCTACATTTGGATATTTTTCTTTATAATTTTGGAGAATTGCGGGGAGCCGGTAATGGGAAAAATTTAAAGAGGAGCCAAGGTGAATTGTGCCGCAGATTTCGTTTCGGCTGATATCAATCTGTTCCCGGATACGGCGGTTATTTTCTGCAATTGCAGTAACATAGGGAAGGATGGATTCTCCGGCGGGTGTAAAGGTAACGCCCTTTCGAGTACGGAGAAGAAGCTGACACTGGAGTTCTTCTTCAATTTTTTGGATGCGCTTGGTTAATGCCGGTTGTGTAATGAAAAGTTTTTGTGCAGTTTTTGTGATGTTTTTTGATTGTTTTAATTCCAGAAGCAGTTCGCAGTCTTTTTCGTCCATAAATATCATTTCCTTTTTCATTTATCATTCCAATTAGTTATGAATATCAATAAAATTGTACCATTTTACTTTATGATACGCAAGTATTATAGTAAAGATGATGAGAGAAAAGAAAAAAACAAGAGATTTTTTGTGAAAGGAGAACAAGGATGCGGGTAGTGGAGGCGGCTCAGGAAAGATTTGGAAATTTAATTGAAGAAGAATTGCAGCGGATTGAAAGCATGAAAAATGACCATGAGGTGACGGATTTTTCCAAACTGGATAAAGTTATCATTGGTATTTTGCCTGGAGACGGAATTGGCCCGATTATTATGAAGCAGGCCCTTAGGGTGATTCAGAAGCTGCTGAAGCCGGAACTGGAAAACGGACATGTGGAAATACGAATGATTGAGGGTATGACTATTGAAAACCGTGCAGCAAAGCAGCAGAGTCTTCCGGATGAAGTTTTTGAAAAAATAAAGAATTGCAATGTACTGCTGAAGGGACCAATGGTAACACCCAGGGCAGGGGATCCGTGGCCGAATCTTGTTTCAGCAAACAGTCTGCTGCGCCGAGGCCTGGAATTATTTGCTGCTGTAAGGCCCATAAGGATTCCGGAAAAGCAGATTGACTGGACGTTTTTTCGCGAAAATATAGAGGGAGAATATATTTGGGGAAATAAAGGAATTCAGGTTAATGAGGATTTAGCAATTGATTTTAAGATACAGACAAAACAGGGAAGTCAGCGAATTGCCAGAGCTGCTTTTGAGTATGCAAGAAAAAATGGAAAGAAGAACGTAACTATTGTTACGAAAGCTAATATTGTAAAGCTGGCTGATGGAAATTTTATTAAGGAGGTGCGCAGAGTTGGAGAGGAGTATCCGGAAATCGAGATTCAGGAGCGTCTGGTAGATGCCATGTGTGCAAAGATGATGGACTCAGAATTTCATAAAGGTATGGAGGTGATTGTTCTTCCAAATTTATATGGAGACATTGTAACTGATATTGCGGCGGAATATCAGGGGGGTCTGGGCACCGCTTCTTCTTCTAATATTGGAAATAAATATGCCATGTTTGAGGCGATTCACGGAACTGCTCCATTTTTGATGAATCATGGCCGTGGAGATTATGCAGATCCATGTTCTCTGATTCGCGCAGCAGGTATGATGATGGCACATATCGGTTATGGAGAACGAAAAGAACTTCTTGACAAAGCGCTGGATATCTGTACGGTATCTGAAAGAAAAAAAGTAATTACTACGGATGTGGATGGAGCAACAGCAGAAGAGTTTACAGATTATCTGCTGGAAACCATACAACAGATAGAAAACGAAAAATAAATGGAAAAAAGGAGGAAATGAAAATGTATATGAAAAAATATCCCTGTGTTTATATGAGAGGAGGTACAAGCAAGGCTGTATTTTTCCATGAAAAGGATCTTCCGGAGGACAAGACTTTATGGGATGAAATTTTTATGAAAGTAATGGGAACGCCGGATGTAAAGCAGATTGATGGAATGGGGGGAACGGTTTCTTCCACCAGTAAAATTGCAGTGATTTCTCCGTCGGATCGGGAAGATGCGGATGTTAACTATACCTTCAAACAGGTGGATATTGTAATTCCACGAGTAGACGGAAGTGCAAACTGTGGAAATATATCTTCAGCAGTAGGACCTTTTGCTATTGATGAGGGACTGGTTCAGGCAATAGAGCCGATTACGGTAGTCCGGGTTTTGAATACCAATACAAATAAAATTATTGAGGAGCATGTGCGGGTAAAGGACGGAAAAGCAATGGTTCATGGAGATGAGGTGATTCAGGGCGTTCCTGGAACCGGTTCACGGATTGATATGTATTTTGAGGATCCTGCAGGCTCTAAAACCGGAAAGCTGTTTCCGACAGGAAAGAAAAAAGAAATATTTGATGTACCGGATTTTGGGGAAATTGAAGTAACGGTTCTGGATTGCTCGAATCCTATGGTATTTATTCGAGCAAAGGATTTGGGAATCCAGGGAACGGAGCTGGTGGAACTGAATCAGAATCAATCCGTTATGGAGCATATTGAGAGAATCCGATGCATTGCAGCATGGAAATGCGGATTTGTTGAACACTGGGAAGATGCGCGGACAAAATCAACATCCGCACCTAAGGTATCTATCATATCCGCACCTCAGAATTATATGGATATGGATAAGCATACGGTTCAGGCAGAGAGTATGGATATTTGCTGCCGTGCAATTTCTGTAGGAGCTCTTCATAAGGCATATCCAATGACAGTAGCTGTAGGAACCGGAGCGGCAGCGAGGATTCCCGGAACCATTGTAAATGAGATTGTAAATCCGAAACCGGATCAGGAGATTATCCGGATTGGTCATGCAAGCGGTGTAACAGAGGTTGATATTAAAATGAACGGAGAGAAAGTTCTTAAAGGAGGTGTAACCCGTACTGCACGAAGAATTATGGATGGATGGGTATATGTAAGAGAGTAAAAATAAAGAAAATATGAGGTACATGTTATCGGTCTACTGGAGGGATTTCTGTAAGTCTGGTAAGAAACGATTATTTTCTGGATCAGAACTGAAATTCAATCTTTTTTGTGAAATGAGAAAGTTAGGTTTCTATTGTTATTAAAATAAGGAGAACTGAGATTATGGTTACACTACATAAAGGAAAGCATTTTATTATAAACAATAAGACAATTGTTCCGGAACAGGAGGCGGCTGGTTTTTCTTCGGAGGAAGGAAAAAAACAGACTCTTACTTACCAGGTGCTGGAGAACCACAATCACGGGGAAAGTATGGAGCATCTGGAAATAAAATTTGACTCTATGGGAGTATATGATAATACATATGTGGGTATTCTTCAAACTGCCTATGCCAGCGGCCTGAAGGAATTTCCGATGCCCTGTGTATTTACCAACTGTCACAACTGCCTGTGTGCCGTAGGCGGAACGATTAATACGGATGTACACAAATATGCAGAATCAGCCTGCAGAAAGTCCGGCGGAATTTTTGTGCCGCCTCATGAGGCTGTGATTCATCAGTATATGAGGGAGATGATTGTAAAATCCGGCGATATGTCGATTGTCTCTGATTCTCATACACGCTATGGAACACAGGGTTCTCTTTCTATCGGAGAAGGAGGGCCGGAGTTGGCAAAAGCGATGCTGGGGAAATACTATGAGATTGACTATCCTGAGGTTATTGCCGTATTTTTGACAGGTTCTCCAAAGCCCTGGGTAGGACCGATGGATGTAGCGCTCAGCATTATTGGCAAGGTATTTAAAAATAAGTTTGTAAAAAATAAAGTATTAGAATTTATCGGGCCGGGAGTATCCAGCCTATCCATGGATTTCCGAAATGGAATTGATACAATGACCACAGAGTCAGCCTGTCTTTCTTCTATTTGGATGACAGATAAAAAGGTACAGGAATATTTTGAAATTCATAAACGCCCGGAAGCTTTTAAGCCTATGCATCAGGGAGATGCGGCCTGGTATGATGGGGTGGTAGAGGTTAATTTGGATACGATAGTTCCTATGATTGCTCTTCCGTTCCATCCCAGCAATGCGTATCCTCTGGCTGATGTGATTGCAGATCCGGAAAAGTATCTGGCTATGACAGAAAAAGAGGCAGAGAGAGTATTTGAAAATAATAAGGATATTCATTTGGATTTACGCTCTAAAATTCATGAAAATGGAAGAATCAAAGTAGATCAGGCGGCAATTGCCGGCTGTGCAGCAGGATCTTTCGAGAATATCTGTGTGGTAGATGAGATTGCGAAAAAAATGAACCGGGGATTGGGAACCTTCCCGCTTAATATTTATCCGGCATCCCAGCCGATTATGTATGAATTAAATAAAGCAGGAGTTTTAAATGATTTGATGGGCTATGGTGCAAGAATAAAAACAGCATTCTGCGGACCTTGCTTTGGTGCATCGGATGCACCTGGAAATAATGATTTCTGCATCCGGCACAGTACAAGAAACTTCCCCAACAGGGAAGGCTCCAGTCCGGCCAACGGTCAGATTGCTTCGGTGGCACTGATGGACTCCCGCTCAATAGCTGCGACAGCATTTAATGGAGGATATTTAACATCAGCGGAAGAATTCCCTGTAGAAGTCGAGATACCTGCATATGAATTTAATAAACAGATCTATGATAATATTGTATATAACGGATATGGAAAGGCACAGCCGGATACAGAAATTATATATGGCCCATCGATCAAAGACTGGCCAAAGATGGAGGCGCTTACAGAGAATCTGCTGCTTCAGGTGGCAAGTGTGATTCGGGATGAGGTAACGACAACAGACGAGCTGATTCCTTCTGGAGAAACAGCATCTTATCGTTCAAATCCGTATAAGATTTCAGAGTATACTCTGATTCGGAAGGATCCGGAATATGTGGGAAGAGCAAAAGCTGCACAGGTTTATGAGAAGGCCAGACTTGCAGGAGACAAGAAAAAAACAGCAGAATTTTATCAGGTGTTAAAGAATGCGGGAGTGGATACCCCTGTAGAAGAACTGATGGAAACCACAGGAATCGGTTCGGTACTATATGCAAAGCGTCCGGGAGATGGTTCTGCCCGTGAGTATGCGGCAAGCTGTCAGAAGGTTCTGGGTGGTCTGGCAAATATTTGTATTGAATATGCTACCAAACGGTATCGGAGCAATTGTGTAAACTGGGGAATGCTGCCGTTTACCTGCCCGGAAAAGGAGATTTGCCTGGAAGCAGGAGAATATATTTATTTACCGGGCATTCGGCGGGCAATGGAAGAGCGTAGAGAAAGAATTTGTGTATCTGTAATCGGAAAGGATGGTTCTGTGCGTCAGCTGGAACTGGAACTGAAGGGAGTGACTGAGGCAGAACGAAAGGTGCTTCTTGCGGGAAGTCTGATTAATTCATACAGAGAGGAAAAATAAAGCAGAAAAGGCTTTGTTCGGATTATAAAGAGTAAAGCTTATATAAGGAGAAACGGTATGGGAGAAAAGACAGAGCATATCCGTTGTTTGGCGGAGTTTATCCGCAATTTAACATGGGAACAGGTTCCGGAAGATGTGAAGGAGCTAGCTGTTATGCGGGTTTTGGATTTAATCAGTGTTGCTGTGGGAGCTGCCGGAGATCCGATGATTGTAAAGATTGGGGATATGCTGGAAAAAAGGGAAGGAACAGGAAACTGCAGTGTATGGGGATGGGAGAAGCAGTTTTCTCCGGCATCGGCAGCTATGCTGAACGCAATGCTGGCCCATACGCTGGAGCTGGACGATGTTCATTCGGCTTCAAAGACACATGGGAGTGCCAGCCTGATTCCTGCAGCATGGAGCTGCGCTCAGTATCTGGGAAAGACAGGACGGGATTTTTTGCTGGCGGTGATTTGCGGATATGAGACGGTCAGCAGAATTGGAATGGCTTTTAAGGTAGCAGAGCATAGAAAACGTGGATGGCATGCGACAGCGACCTGTGGTGTTTTTGGATGCGCAGCGGCATGTGGAAAGCTTTTAGATTTAAGTACGGAACAGCTGATTTCCGCGTTGGGAATGGCGGGAACTCAAAGCAGCGGTGTCTGGGCTTTTCTGGGAGATCGGAGTACCTGTAAGGTTCTTCATACTGGGCGGGCTGCAGTAGCTGGAATGGATGCGGCTTTTTTGGCGCAGGCAGGAATGACAGGCCCGGAACATATTCTGGATGCGGAGGATGGAGGGCTTTTAAAGGCCATGTCTGATGGTGGAGATATTTCCAGAGTATCAGAAGGGTTGGGACAGGTTTATGAAATCCGGAATATAGATATGAAACCGTATCCCTGCTGTCGCAGTGCGCATTGTGCGATAGACTGTGCTCTGGAACTGAGAAAGAAAATTTTGGACGGGACAGAGTCGGAAGGAGAAAACAGTATAAAATACCAGATGGAAAAAATAGCAGACGAGGTGAAAGAAATCAGAATTGATACTTATTTAGTTGGGTATCAACAGTGCGCTGTAACAGAGGGATGTCTGCATCCTCAAAACTCTATGGAAGCAAAATTTTCTACTCCTTACGCAGTTGCGGCAGCTTTTCTTTATGGGCAGGTAAGCATGAGGGAATTTGAACCGGATGTGGTTACAAATATAAGGGTTCAGCAGCTTCTTGAAAAAGTCCATGTATTTCCGGCAGAACGTTTTTCGACACAATACCCGGAACATTGGGGATGTGCCATGAAAGTGATTATGAAGGATGGAGAAATGTGGACCAAAGAAGTTCAAGATCCTCTAGGCAGCACAGCAAAGCCTTTGACAAGAGAGCGGGAACTAAATAAGGCAACGGTCTTTTTGTCCATGGCGTTTGGAGAGGATGGGAAATCTGCTGCAGAAGAAATTCTTAAATTACCATTGGCAGATAAACTACCATATTTTTGTAGTGTAAAAGAATAGGAGGAACTAAAACTATGAGTACATTGGCGATAATCGGGTTTATATTGATGGCTGTATTAATGTATGTGTTGATTAAGGAAAAAATGGCTCCGCCACTAGCATTTATTCTGCTTCCTTTAATTGCTGCAATGACTGCGGGATTTAATCTGGAAGAGATTTCCGGATTTATAAGTACAGGAATGAAGACGATGTTAAGTACGGCAATCTTATTCATTTTTTCAATCTCTTATTTTACAATGATGTCAGATGCGGGATTGTTTGATCCAATCATTAATTTCTTAATAAAAAAAGCTGGGAAAAGCACGGTTACGATTTTCATTGCGATTCTTCTTACTACTTTTGTAGCACATTTAGATGGATCTGGAGCAACGACATTTTTAATTGTAGTTCCTGCTTTTTTACCATTTTGTAAAAAAATGGGAATTCGTCCGCAGGCACTTTTAGCTGCCATGTGTGGTGGTTATGGTGTTATGAATCTGGTTCCCTGGGGTGGCCCTACCATGAGGTCCGCAAGTGTATCTGGCATGGATGTGGGGGAATTATATAATTTTATCCTTCCAGGTGTTGCATGTTTGGTTTTATTAGCTTTTATTATTGCTATCGTTGTAGCCTTCATAGAAAAGAAAAATGGTGCTTCCATGCAGACAACAAAAACTTCTGTTGATTTTCAGGAAAAGCAGGAGACAGGAGGCAAGAAAAAGGGAATTTATTATTTTAATCTTTTGTTAACAATGGTAATGCTTGTATTTTTGTTTTGCGATATAGGATTACCTCTTTATAGTATTTTTATGGCGGCATTTGCTATAGGACTGATGGTGAATTTTCCAAAAGCAAAGGAGCAGAATAAGAAGATTAAGGAATATGGAACGAATGCAATGGTAATGACTATGACTTTGTTTTCTGTCGGTATATTTATGGGGGTTATTAAAGATTCTGGAATGGTAGAAGCAATGGCCACAGCAATTGTAACGATTCTTCCGGCGTCAATTGCACCGCATATGCATTGGTTTATGGCACTGTTTTCTGTTCCGCTGCTGATGATATTAGGAACAGATGCATTTTATTATGCATTGCTTCCAATCATTATGGGAGTAGTAGAACCTTTCGGAGTGTCACCGCAGTCGGTGGCAGCGGCATTTTTATTAACAGCAACTTTTGGAACACCAATTAGTCCTTCTGTTGCAGCAACCTATGTGGGGTTAGGGCTTGCAGATGTGTCAATTGGAGAGCATATAAAATACTCACTGCGTCTTTTATGGCCGGGAAGTATAGTAGTGTTGATTCTGGCGACACTAATTGGGGTAATTCCATTTTAACACTTTCTTTGCTTGCATCCAGGCAAAAACAGAGATAATATAGATACAGAAATTGCATATTTTTGTACCGGATTTCCCCAACATCGATCCGGCTCAAGGTATGTAATATCTCCATATATCAGTTTTATCTGAAAAAGAAAGCCGGCAAATCCATGGCATTTTTCATGCGGAACAGGGTTTGCGGCTTTCTTTTCTTTTGAAAATCTTTTTTCTCAGCTTTTTCAGATTTCTTTAATGAGAGGAAGATACCAGTGTTTTCTTTTCCCAGTGGCCGGTGCGATACCAGAGATAAGAAATGATATAGTTTGTACCCCAGCCGAGCGGTACAGCATACCACACAAATTCAATTCCCCAGAGAGGAGAGCAGAGCTGCGCGACAGCAACCCGGATGGAGAGATTGACAAGATTTGCCGCCATATAAACGCCCACATCTCCCGCACCCCGCAGAACGCCATCGGTTGAGGCCTTAAATCCCAGAAAGCAGAAGAAAAAGCCGATAAAGCGAAGGTAACTGGCTCCGGTGGAATAGGCCACAGGGGATGATTCCACATCAAGAAAGGCAGAGAGGATGGGACGGTAAAACAGCTGGGTGGCGATGAGAAGGATAGCACTGAAGGAAAGAATGATGAGGTACGAGGTCCGATACCCCTGGCGAACTCGTTCCTTCTGGCCTGCGCCCAGATTTTGGGCAGTAAAGGTAGAGACAGCATTTCCTGTGGCTATCATTGGTACAATCGCCAGGGATTCCAGACGCATGCCGGCAGAGTATCCGGCCAGTGCGGAGGAGCCGAAACGGTTTACTGCAGACTGGGTCAGCAGGATGCCGATGCTGACAATGGACTGCTGAATGATGGAAGGAATGGCGATTTTTGTTCCGTTTACCAGCATAGAGCGATCAAAAAGGGAAATTTTTCCTTCTGTGTGAAAAGTGCCGAGGAAAAGCAGAAGGATCAGGAAGGAAAGCAGAGAGGAAATTCCCTGAGCAAGAACAGTGGCAATCGCCACGCCTTCCACGCCCATTCCCAGCTTCAAAACCATAAATAAATCCAGAAATACATTTAATACAGAGGAGAAGATTAGAAGAACCAGAGGAATCACGGATTTCCCCAGTGCATTAAAATTGGCGGAAAGCACGTTGTACATAAACATAAAGGGCAGTCCGCAAAAGTAAATCTGAAGATAGAGAACAGCGTCGCTGAAAATATCCTCCGGTGTCTTCAGCAGCCGCATAACCGTCGGGTTTAACAAAAAACCGAAGCATGCAAGCAGGGAACTGAGAACAAGGAAGGTAATCAGAAAGGTTGCGACAGAGGTTTTCATTTCCCGGAGTTTTCCTGCGCCCAGATATTGGCTGGTCAGTACGGAGGCGCCGATTCCGCCTCCGATAGCAATCATAATAAAGACGTTGGTAAAGGAATAGGAGGCACCTACGGCTGCCAGGGCATTTTCGCCTACAAAGCGTCCGACAATGATGGAATCAGCCATATTATAGAATTGCTGAAACAGATTTCCGATAATCATGGGAAGAGCAAAGACAAGAAGAGCCCGTCCCGGAGTGTCAGTTAGCAGGGGCTGCTTTTTATTCATGGGTTTTATCTCCTTTTAAATGTCAGGTAATAGAAGGATTCTGGTTGTCGGATAGGGGAAACTGTTCCTTCAGAATCCGGATAAACAGCTGATCTGCCTTAGACAGAAAGCTGTCGTTAAGGGTGGCAATACACATATCCCAACCGGCTCCGTAAATCTGATCGATGCAGAGGCGAGCCGGCTGAAGCTTTCCGGAATGAATCCGTGAATACTGTTCCGGCACAAGCATGACTCCCATTCCGCGGGCTGCGAGAAGCTGGGCTGTTTCAAAGCTTTTCAGGGTCAGAACGGTTTTGGGCCGGGAAATTCCTGCCCGAAGAAGGACTTCATCTGTAATCTGGCGGATCCTCTGGGTCTGGTGGAGCATCAGAAAGGGTTCATCGGCCAGAAGCTTCAGATCCAGAACAGGATAGGGATAACCTTCCCGGGAAACTGCTTTTTGAAGCAGCGGGTGATCTGGGGATAAAACAATGACAAAGGGATCTCTGCTCAGAAGTTCATAGTGAAGGGCAGCCAGAGAACTCTTTTCCGGAGGCGCATGCATTACAGCAAAATCCAGTTTTCCCGCCAGAAGCTGCTGCTCCAGAGAAGCCGTGTTTTCCTCCGTGATGGTAATTTCCACATGAGGACCTATTTTTTTGTAGGCAGGGAGAACTCTGGGGAGTACAAGGGTGCCAAGATGGCTGGTAATCCCAACGTGGATGCGTCCTGTTTTCAGATTATTGATATCGCTGATTTCCAGCTGAAAATCCTCATACATTTTTAAAATCTGGACAGCCATATGGTAATATCGCTCACCGGCAAAGGTAAGGGTAAGTCCGGTGGAAGTTCTGTTAAATAAGGTTGTGCCGATGCTGTCTTCGATTCTCTGAATGGACTGGCTTAAAGACGGCTGGGCTATAAATAATTTTTTTGCGGCTTTTGATATATTGTGCTCATCGGCAACTGTTTTTACATACAGCAATTCTTTTGTCGTCATAGGAATTCTCCTTTCTTGTGCAATTATAATACGAAATGCGAAAAAAGTCATCCGGGCGCGAAACTGGACATTGACTTGTGAGGACAGTATGGGTATGATAGTAAAAGTCTGTTTTTTTTATCCAGAATAAGGGAAAAGGGAGGAATGAGGAAAAATGAACAGCGCGAAATCAGGAAATGAAGGAAAAGTCTGGTTTCTGCAGGGAATGAAACATGGAATTCCTATTGGTCTGGGGTATTTTGCAGTATCCTTTACCCTGGGAATTGCTTCAAAAAAAGCGGGACTGTCTGCATTTCAGGCAGCGGTGATGTCATCAGCCATGATGGCTTCTGCAGGGCAGTTTGCAGGAATCGGCATGATTGCAGCGGGAGCCGGTTATCTGGAGATGGCAGTGACAACGATGGTAGTAAATATGCGGTACTTGTTAATGTCCAGTGCACTTTCTCAGAAGGTGAGACAGGATGTACCGTTTTATCACAGATTTTTAATGGCTTATGAAGTAACCGATGAAATTTTCGGTATTGCCATTTCAGTTCCGGATAAGCTTCATCCTGCTTATATGTACGGCGCAGTGGCTGTGGCAGGACCGGGCTGGGTATTGGGAACCTATCTGGGGGCTGTTATCGGCATGATTCTTCCGGAGGGAGTTATGAGCGCTTTAAACGTGGCCCTTTACGGAATGTTTATGGCAGTTGTGATTCCGCCGTCAAGAAAAAGCAAAGTAATTGCAGGTGTGGTAGCGGTTTCTATGATATGCAGCGCGGCATTTTCCATAATACCTGGAATTCGTGAAATATCATCCGGATTTCAGATGATTCTTTTAACAGTTCTTTTGGCCGGAGGGGCAGCCGTGCTGTTCCCGGTAAAAGAAGAGAAGGAGGCAGCAGTTCATGAGTGCTAATATTCCTGTAAGCATCCTTGTGATGTTTCTGACGATTTACGGGGTGCGGGTACTTCCCCTGACTCTCCTGAAAAAGGAAATAAAAAGTCCATTTATCCGTTCTTTTTTATATTATGTACCTTATGTCAGTCTGTCCGTTATGACATTTCCAGCCATTTTATCAGCTACGGCTGATGTTCGCTCCGGTCTTGCCGGCTTTGCTGCGGCCGTGATTCTTGCGTGGGTGGATGGGAATTTGTTTCGGGTATCCATTGGAGCATGTGTGGTTGTTTATCTGGCAGAGCTGTTTTTATAAGTCATTGAAAAGGAGGAAAAAGGCATGAGCGGAATTCTGGCTGTGCTGACGAAGGCAGCAGCATTTATCTTGATTATTGTGATGGGATATGTATTGAAACGAAAAGGTTTTTTTCATCCGGATGATTTTTATCTGATTTCTAAAATCGTAATCCGGATTACCCTGCCCTGTGCGATTATTTCTAATTTCAGCAATATCACCATGGAGCGCTCACTGCTCATTTTATGTCTGCTGGGAATTCTTTATAATATTATTATGGTAGGTATCGGCTATGTGACCAATCTGCGCCGGGACGGGGAGAGAAAGGCCTTTGATATGATTAACCTGTCCGGGTACAACATTGGAAATTTCACCCTGCCTTTTGTTCAGAGCTTTCTGGGACCGGTCGGATTTGCGGCAACCAGTCTGTTTGATGCCGGAAATGCGGTTATGTGTACAGGAGTAACCTATACTCTGGCTTCGATGGTTAAGGGAACGGGCGAAAAAGCATCACCGGGAAATATTGTAAAGAGCCTGCTTTCCTCCATGCCCTTTGATGCTTATGTAATTATGACAATTCTTGCTATGCTGGGGATATCGCTTCCGGATGTAGTTGTTTCTTTCGCCGGTACTGTGGGAGCCGCCAATGCCTTCCTGGCTCTTTTGATGATTGGAATCGGATTTGAAATCCGTCTGGGACGAGATAAGATTTTCCGGATTTTCCGTCTGATGGCTCTGCGCTACGGCATGGCTGTTGCTTTTTCTCTGGCAGGATTTTATCTGCTGCCCTTTGAACTGGAGGTTCGTCAGGCCATGGCTATTGTGGCCTTCGGACCGGTTTCTTCTGTGGCGACAGCTTTTACAGGAAAGCTGGGCAGTGATGTGGAAATGTCCAGTGCCGTCAATTCCATGTCAATTGTTTTGAGTATGGCAGCTATTACAATAACTCTTATTCTTGTGCTGTGATGTCTTGATATTCAAAGGATTTCATTGACAAAAAAGGAAAAGGGATATATAATGCACTCAGCGCAGGGGGAAGAACTGTGCAGGAAATCAATAGGTTCCAGAGTCAAATGAGGAGGAAAAGGATTATGGCAGCAGTAAAGAAAGTAGCTGACAAAGCAGTAGAGGGGAATGCAGTTGCTGAGAAGGAAACTGAGAAGACAACAACAGCTTCCAAGGCAGTAAAGAAACCGGCAGAGAAGAAAGCAGCAGCGCCGAAGAAGACAGCTGCAGAAAAAGCACCGGCTGCAGAAAAGACCCAGGCTGCAGAAAAAGCTCCGGCTGCAAAGAAAACTCCAGCAAAAAAAGCTGAGCCGAAGGCAAAGGTTGTTATTGAGTATGGCGAGAATCAGATTGTTGCAAAGGATGTACTGGATGCAGCAACCAAAGCATACAAGGCCAACCACAGGGGCGTTACCATCAAAACCATTGAAGTTTATATCCAACCTGAAAATAATGTGGCTTACTATGTCGTAAACGGAGAAGGTTCCGACGATTTCAAGGTTTCCCTGTAATCGAAGGATTTGATAAAGGTGTAATGACGAAAAGGCTGTGCGTCTGTTGTGACAGATGTGCAACCTTTTTTTCATTTCATAGGAAATTACGTCCTATGACATAAAAACGCTCCGCGAGGATCGCCGTGCGGCGGTAGAGAATTTTGTCGCAGATAGGGTATTTACAGGAAATCCTCAGACCGATATAATGAAAAAAAGCGGTAAGAGACTAAAGACTGCAGGAAAATAATGAAAACCCGGGAGACAATGATGGCTGAAAAGAAGAATCAGGATAAAAATAAAAAATCGGCATATAAAAAAATAGAAGAAATAGAAGAAAAGGAAATCGAAGAACTCGTGGAAGCAAATGAAAAAATAAATCAAAAAACAGAATTGCCGGAAGCATTTTTGAAGCGGATGAAGGAGCTTTTAGGCGGGGAGTTTCCGGCGTTTCTTGAAAGCTATGAGGCAGAGCGGGTACAGGGGCTGAGATGGAATCCTCTGAAAGGGGAGGCGTCAGAGCTTTCTCTACGCTATGGAAAGAGATTCGGGCTTGATCCTGTAAGCTGGTGTCCGGAAGGATATTACTATGACCAGAAAACCAGGCCGGGAAAGCATGCGCTTCATGAAGCAGGAATTTATTATATTCAGGAGCCCAGCGCCATGGCAGTGACGGTGCTTCTGGATCCTCAGCCGGGAGAACGGATTCTGGATCTGTGCGCGGCGCCGGGAGGAAAGACAACTCATATTGCAGGACGTATGAGAAACCAGGGGCTTTTGGTAAGCAACGAGATTCATCCGGCAAGGGCAAAGATTTTGTCCCGGAATGTGGAGCGGATGGGAATTGGAAACTGTGTTGTGACCAATGAGGATTCGGGTCATCTGAGGCTTTCTTTTCCGGAATTTTTTGACAGGATTGTGGTAGATGCGCCTTGTTCCGGTGAGGGAATGTTCCGTAAGGACGAGCTGGCACGCAGTCAGTGGAGTCCGGAGAATGTGGAAAACTGCGCCAGACGCCAGCAGGAAATTTTAGACAATGCGGCTGCCATGTTAAAGCCCGGCGGACGGCTTGTTTACTCCACCTGTACCTTTGCTCCGGAGGAGGATGAACAGGCAATAGAACTGTTTTTGCAGGAACACCGTGATTTTTCCATAGTGAAGCCGGAATCGGCTGACGCTTTGGAGGGCCTTTCTCACGGAAGGCCGGAATGGAGCCGGACCAATATGTCCGGTCTGGAGAATAGCTTCCGGATCTGGCCTCACAAATGCGAGGGAGAAGGACATTACCTGGCCTGTTTGAAGAAGGAAGGCGGCGCTGCATGCGGGGATGAGCTTCAGGAAGCCGCAGAGACAGACGTTCGTAAAAATGGAAAGAAGAAAGACCGCAGCAGTCAGAACGGAAAAAAGAAAGGCGGGGGAGAAAATCAGGCATTGTTAAAAGCCATGTTTCAGGAGATTTTTCCGGGGCGGGAGGCAGAAATCTGGATGGAGACCTGCAGCCCGGAACGGACGATTGCCTATGGCGATCAGATTTATCTGCTGCCTGAGAAAACTCCGGATCTGTCCGGTCTCAGAGTTTTAAGACCGGGACTTCATCTTGCAGCAGGAAAGAAAAACAGACTGGAGCCGTCCCATGCCTTGGCGCTTTTTCTGAATCCGGATACGGTAAGCCGGAGAATGGAACTGGCGGCAGAGTCAGAAGAAATCAGAACCTATCTTTCCGGAGGAACCCTTTCCGCGGAAAAAAAAGAAAACGGATGGACCTTAATCTGTGCAGACGGCTGGCCGGCCGGCTGGGCAAAGACCTCTTCGGGAATTCTTAAGAATCATTACCCAAAGGGGCTTCGCCAGGAGCTGTAAAAGGACGTCTGGCTTCTCCCTCCGGAAGAAAGCACTGCATATCATCAGGAACCGCAGCCGTAAAGGCCAGCGGTTCTTTTGTTATGGGATGAGTAAATTCCAGCTTCCAGGAGTGAAGGCTCTGTCTTTGAATCAGACTGAAGTCCGGATAATAAAGAAAATCACCCAGGAGAGGAAAACCAAGATATTTCATATGAACGCGGATCTGATGGGTGCGTCCTGTTTCCAGGTGAAGCTCTACCAGGGAGGTGCCGGAGGCAGGATTGGTGTAAAGAACCTGGTAGCGGGTGACGGCCTGCTCGCCATGGACAAAATCCACGCACCGCTCAATGGTGGAGTTGTCAGCTCTGGAAATCGGCGCACAGATCACTCCGGATTCCGGCTCCGGCTTTCCCTGTACAGCAGCCAGATAGGTGCGCCGGATTTCTCGTTTTTTCATCATATCCGAAAGAAGACAGGCGCTGAGGCTGTGCTTGGCCAGAATCAGAAGGCCGGTCGTATCCCGATCCAGCCGGTTCACAACCCGGAAGGTAAAGGGAAGATTTTTCTGACGAAAATACCAGGCTGCGCCGTTGGCGAGGGAATTGTCATGGTTTCCCTGGGAAGGATGGATGGGCATTCCCGATGGTTTATTCAGAATCATCAGGTGTTCGTCTTCATAAACAACGGGAAAGGGCAGACAGACCGGATCAATATGAGGAGAATTCTTTTCCGGCGGAAGGGTAACCGTAAGTGTTTGTCCCGGCTGCAGCACATAGGGAGTGCAGACACGATGGCCTTCCACGGTAAGACCGTCCTCCAGGGCCTTTAAATCAATAATCAGACGTTTGGAATAGCCCCGGGAGAGGAGCAGATTCTGTACAGTAATTTCCGTCTGAGGGGATACAGTATAAGTAAATACCTGTCTCACGGCTGGTATGGTTCTCCTTTCTGCTTCAGATGTTTTTTCTTGCTGACCGTATGATCCACAACCAGGTCTTTTTCCAGAAAGCTGGCCCGTTTGATGCTGTCAACGCCGTATTTGTCGCGGATAGAGTCAACGGCCTTTTCCAGAGCGTTCATGCGGCGGGACTGTTCTGTTTCAAACAGATTCATCTGGTGGAACCGGGTTTCGTCAATACGGCTGGTCCTAAGACCGATGAGACGAACCGGGGTAAAATCCCAGAATTCCTTCAGGAGCTGGCAAGCCTTCTGGTAAATCAGCGTGGTGGAATCTGTTGCATAGGGAAGCGCTGCCTGATGGGAATGGCTGTGGAACTGCCAGTCCTTTAATTCCACGCAGACGCAGGTGCAGCGAACATGGCTTTCCCTCAGCCGTGCTCCGACAGTTTCGCTGAGCGCAAGAAGAACCTGGCAGGCAGTGGAATAGTCGGAAATATCCTGGGGCAGAGTAATACTGTTGCCATAGCCCTTGTTGAGCGGTTCTCTTTCTTCCACGGGAGAGTCGTCAATCCCATTTGCATACCGGTGGATCAGGGTGCCGTATTTGTCTCCCAGATGGGCTTTCAAAATCGAGCAGTCGCAGGAGGCAATATCTCCGATGGTGTGAAGACCGATTTTTTCCATGCGCAGGGCAGCGGAGCTCCCTACAAAAAACAGACTGCGCAGGGGAAGAGGCCACATTTTGTCCGGTATTTCAGAAGGAAAAAGGGTATGGGTTTTATCAGGCTTTTCAAAATCAGAGGCCATTTTTGCCAGAAGTTTGTTGGAAGAAACCCCTACATTGACGGTAAAGCCAAGCTCTCTGTGAATCCGTTCCCGAATGCGATCCGCAGTTTCAGCAGGACTGCCAAAGAGGTGGATGGTTTCTGTCATATCAAGAAATGCCTCATCAATACTGAATTTTTCAATATCAGGCGTATACTCTTCAAGGAGACGGATCAGTTTTCCGGAATACTCCAGGTAAAGGTCAAAGCGGGATGGAACAATGGTTAATTCCGGGCATTTTTTCAGGGCGGATACCAGAGGTTCGGCTGTGGAAATTCCATATTGTCTGGCAGGAACTGATTTTGCCAGTACAATCCCGTGGCGGGATTTGGCATCTCCTCCGACTGCAGATGGAATGGTTCGCAGATCTACTGCATGGGGATCCTTTGACAGACGATAGACAGATTCCCAGCTGAGAAAGGCGGAATTCACATCAATATGAAAAATAAGTCTCTGCCGTTCCATAGACAGACCTCCCTTCGACTTTGACACCCGGGAAATATCCCGCAGTTTCTTTGTCTATCATACCAGAATAATTAAAAAAATACCAGAATAGGATCAGGTAATGATAGGTTCCGGGTGAGAGAATGGGAAAACGAAGCCGTGCCTGCGGTTTAATGATAGGAATTACAGCCGGATTTGCTGTGTGGGGAAGCGCTTCTATGCCGGCCCGCACCATACCGGTGGAGAATACACAATGGGAAGGGACAATACGGGAGAGGAGCATAGAAGGATCTGAAATACAGGAGACGGACTTTGGCCGCCCAGACCTTCGTCTTCATGCAGTCAGCGCTGTTTTGATGGATGCAGACAGCGGACGCATTCTTTATGGAAAGGAGGAGAAAACCTTTCGTCCCATGGCCAGTACGACGAAAATCATGACCTGCATTCTGGCTCTGGAAAACGGGAATCCGGAGGAATTCTGCCGGTTTTCCCCGAAGGCTGCCTCTCAGCCCAAGGTTCATCTGGGGGTTCCGGCCGGTACGGAATTTCGCCTTCAGGAGCTTTTGTATTCTCTGATGCTGGAGTCTCACAATGATTCTGCGGTGGCGATTGCAGAGCATATAGGGGGAAGCGTGGAGGGATTTGCATCCATGATGAATCAGAAGGCGAGGGATATCGGCTGTAAAAACACCTGGTTTATTACGCCGAACGGACTGGATGCCGTTTCTTCTATGCCGGACGGAAGTGAGAAAAATCACGGGACAACAGCAGAAGATTTAGCGGCGATTCTAAGATACTGTATCCGGGATTCACCAAAGAAGGAGGCATTTCTGGAAATCACAGGAACCTCGGGAAAAACCATTGCCGATCGCTCCGGCCGTTATTCCCGGTACTGCGGAAACCATAATGCCCTTTTGACCATGATGGAGGGAGCCCTGACGGGAAAGACAGGCTTTACCGGAGGCGCGGGGTATTCTTATGTAGGGGCTCTGGAAAGTGAGGGAAGGACTTTTATTATCGCGCTTCTGGGAAGCGGGTGGCCTCCTCATAAAACTTATAAATGGGAAGATGCAAGGACGCTTTTGGAGTATGGAAAGACCTGTTATCATTACCGGGATGTATTCGAGCCGGAGCAGTCATGGAGTATGCTGGTGGAAGGAGGAAAAGAACCTGTGAGGGTTCCTGTCAGCAGCCGTCTGAGGGAAGAGGAACGTCATTTAAGACTTCTGGTATCAGACCGGGATCAGGTGGAATGCTGTACCAGGCTTCCGGACAGGAGGAGAGCTCCGGTACGGGCAGGGGATGTGGCGGGATACCGGATATACCGTCTTAACGGGACGGTGATTGCAGTGTATCCGCTTTATCTGGAAGCTTCGGTGGAGGAGTGGAAATTTTCTTCCTGTCTTCGAATGGTTATGGAGATTTTTTGGCAAAAAATGCCTAAAAAAATCAAAAGTTAAAAAAATAACTTGAAATTTGCTGCAGGACATTATACAATTAAAATCGGCAGAAATTGGATTTACTAAGCGACAGGACGAGATTTTCCGCTTTGTTTTTTGCGGGGTTTCGTCATGTCGTGAAAATATTTCAAAATGGAGGATTGCAAAATGAGTAATTCAGCACAAACATCAGCAAGTAACAGAATCAATGCATTGCTTGATGAGAACAGTTTTGTTGAAGTCGGCGCTTATGTAACAGCAAGAAGCACTGATTTTAACATGACTGACAGGGAAACTCCCGCAGATGGTGTAGTAACCGGTTACGGTACCATTGAGGGATGCCTGGTGTATGTGTACAGCCAGGATGCGTCTGTACTGGGCGGTTCCATGGGTGAGATGCATGCAAAGAAGATTTCCAACATTTATTCCATGGCAGTGAAGATGGGAGCGCCGGTTATCGGACTGATTGACTGTGCCGGTTTAAGACTGCAGGAAGCAACGGACGCATTAAACGGTTTTGGCCAGATGTATTTAAGCCAGGCAATGGCTTCCGGTGTTGTTCCGCAGATTTCCGCAGTGTTCGGTACCTGCGGCGGCGGTATGGCAGTATCTTCTGCAATGGCAGATTTTGTGTTTATGGAGAACAAAAAGGCAAAACTGTTTGTAAATTCTCCCAATGCGATTGACGGCAACCGCATTGAAAAATGTGACACCTCCTGTGCTGCTTTCCAGAGTGAAGAGGCTGGTCTGGCAGATTTTACCGGCAGTGAGGATGAGATTCTTTCTCAGATTCGCACACTGGTTTCTATTCTGCCTGCAAACAATGAGGATGATATGTCCTACAGCGAGTGTGAGGATGATTTAAACCGCATCTGCTCTGATATTGAGAACTGTGCAGGTGCTACCGATCTGGCTCTGGCTCAGATTTCAGATGACAACTTCTTTATGGAAGTAAAGAAAGACTACGATCCGTCCATGGTTACCGGATTTATCCGTCTGAACGGCATGACCGTAGGCTGTGTGGCAAACAGAACCGAGGTATATGGTGAAAACGGTGTGAAGGAAGGCGAGTATGACGCAGTTCTTTCCTATCGCGGCTGCGAGAAGGCAGAGAAGTTTGTTTCCTTCTGTGACGCTTTCAACATTCCTCTGTTAACCCTGGTAAATGTAAAGGGCTATAAAGCAAGCAAATGTACAGAGCGCCGGATTGCAAAGGCAGCAGGCCGTCTGACCTATGCATTTGCAGATGCAAGCGTTCCGAAAGTGACTGTAATTGTAGGCGAAGCATACGGCAGCGCATATCTGACTATGAACAGCAAGTCTATTGGCGCTGATCTTGTTTATGCATGGCCGAACGCTTCTGTCGGAATGATGGATGCACAGGCAGCTGCAAAGATTATGTATGCAGATGAGATTGCAAAGGCAGACGACAGCCTGGCTCTGATTGCAGAGAAGGCAGAGGCATACCGCCAGCTTCAGTCCAGCGCTGTAGCAGCGGCAAAGAGAGGTTATGTGGATGACATCATCGATGCATGCGATACCAGAAAACGTGTGATTGCAGCTTTCGAGATGCTGTTTACCAAGAGAGAGGATCGTCCTGACAGAAAACATGGAACGGTTTAAAACGAGGTGACTGATATATGAAACAGTATATAAAGCGAGTATTGTTAGTGTTATGCATGACAGTCAGCCTCTTTTCCCTGTCCGCCTGCTCTGCCGGTACGGAAACCAAGGGGAAAGAGCTTGACCCCATGACATCTATGGGTGTTTCTCAGAGTGCGGAAGGACTTCTGCAGAATATTGCAGCTCTTGACGAGGCTCAGGCCAAGGAACTGGAAGCAACACTTCTGGAGGACAAGGAGTACGGTCTTGCAGGCGGTGTTACCTCCTGGATGAGCGTAATGAATGATACCGGCGCATTTGTAGGAGTGATTTCTTCTGATACTGTACTTTCCGAGGATGACGAATATGTCAGCACGGTTATGGCACAGTTTGAAAAGCGGAATGTAGAATTCAAGATGTTTATGGCTGAGAGCGATCAGGGCCTGATGCCGACATCCATCACATTTACTCCGGAATACAGCTTCGGAGAAAAGATGGAAAAGGCAGCTATGAATACCCTTCTGGGTATGGGAACTGTATTTATGGTTCTGATTTTCATCAGCCTGATCATTGCCGGAATGAAGTTTGTCAATATCTTTGAAGCAAAGATGAAGGCAAAACAGGAGGCGGCAGCACCGGCGGCTCCTGCACCGGTTGTGGAAGCGGTAGAGGCAGAAGAAGAGGAACTGGTTGACGATCTGGAACTGGTGGCAGTTATTACTGCAGCAATTGCAGCTGCTTCCAATTCTTCAACGGACGGCCTGGTAGTGCGTTCCATCAAACGTGCACCCGGCGCAAAATGGAAAAGAGCATAAGCATATTAGGAGGAATTTATCATGAAAAATTATACAATTACAGTGAATGGTAATGTTTATGAAGTAACCGTAGAGGAAGGAACCTCCACCGGCGCAGCAGCTGCAGCTCCCAAGGCAGCACCGAAAGCAGCACCGAAGGCAGCTCCCAAGGCAGCAGCACCGGCAGGCGCAGCCGGCTCCGTAAAGGTATCTGCTCCCATGCCGGGTAAGATCCTTGCAGTAAAGGCAACCGTTGGACAGGCAGTAAAGAAGGGTGATGCAATCATGGTTCTGGAAGCCATGAAGATGGAGAATGATATCGTAGCTCCTCAGGACGGCACCGTTGCAAGTCTGAATGCAGCAGTTGGCGATTCCGTAGAAGCCGGCGCAGTTCTTGCTACATTAAACTAACAGCTTGCAATTAACGGCAAGTTCCTTATGGAGGGATTAAAATGGATTATATTGGAACAACATTGATTAATCTTCTTCAGCAGACAGCCTTTTGCAATCTTACGTATGGCAATTTCCTGATGATCGGCGTAGCGCTGGTATTTTTATACCTGGCTATCCGAAAAGGATTTGAGCCGCTGCTTTTGGTGCCGATTGCATTTGGTATGCTGCTGGTGAATATCTATCCGGACATTATGGCAAAGCCGGAGGATATGTCCAATGGCGTTGGCGGACTGCTTCATTACTTCTTCCTTCTGGATGAGTGGAGTATTCTTCCGTCTCTGATTTTCATGGGTGTTGGTGCAATGACAGACTTCGGTCCCCTGATTGCTAACCCCAAGAGCTTCCTTCTGGGAGCTGCTGCACAGTTCGGTATTTATGCAGCATATTTTATGGCAATTGCATTTGGATTCAACGACAAGGCTGCAGCCGCTATTTCCATCATCGGCGGTGCAGACGGCCCGACATCTATCTTCCTGGCAGGTAAGCTGGGACAGACTGAGTTTATGGGACCGATCGCAGTAGCAGCTTATTCCTACATGGCTCTGGTACCGATTATCCAGCCGCCGATTATGAAGCTGCTTACTACAGAGCAGGAGCGTAAGATCCGCATGGATCAGCTTCGTCCCGTATCCAAGCTGGAGAAGATCCTGTTCCCGATTATTGTTACCATTGTTGTATGTCTGATTCTGCCGACCACAGCTCCCCTTGTTGGTATGCTGATGCTTGGTAACCTGTTCCGTGAGAGCGGTGTTGTTAAGCAGCTGACAGAGACAGCAAGCAACGCACTGATGTACATCGTAGTTATCCTGCTGGGTACCTCCGTAGGCGCTTCCACCAGCGCAGAGGCATTCTTAAAGCCCACCACACTGCTGATTGTAGTTCTGGGTCTGATTGCATTTGCATTCGGTACAGCAGCCGGTGTAGTATTCGGTAAGATTATGTGCAAGATAACCGGCGGCAAGGTAAATCCGCTGATTGGTTCAGCCGGTGTATCTGCAGTTCCTATGGCGGCCCGTGTATCTCAGAAGGTGGGAGCAGAGGCAGATCCTACCAACTTCCTGCTGATGCATGCCATGGGACCCAACGTAGCCGGTGTTATCGGTACGGCAGTAGCAGCCGGTACCTTCATGGCGATCTTTGGAATTTAACGATAGAATATTCAGGAGGTAAATTAAAATGGCAGAGATTCAGAAAAAGCCGGTTAAGATTGTAGAGACTGTCCTGCGTGACGCGCATCAGTCTTTGATCGCAACCAGAATGAGTACAGAACAGATGCTTCCTATCATTGATAAGATGGATCAGGTTGGTTATTATGCAGTAGAGTGCTGGGGCGGCGCTACCTTTGATGCTTCCCTTCGTTTCCTGAAGGAAGATCCCTGGGAGAGACTGAGAAAGCTGAGAGCCGGCTTTAAGAACACCAAGCTGCAGATGCTGTTCCGCGGACAGAATATTCTGGGATACAACCACTATGCAGATGATGTAGTAGAGTACTTTGTACAGAAATCCGTAGCAAACGGTATTGATATTATCCGTATTTTTGACTGCTTAAACGACCTGCGCAATCTGCAGACCGCTGTAAAGGCAGCAAAGAAGGAAAAGGCTCACGCTCAGATCGCTCTGTGCTATACTCTGGGTGAGGCTTATACCCTGGATTATTGGAAGGATATTGCAAAGAGAATTGAGGATATGGGCGCAGATTCTATCTGTATCAAGGATATGGCTGGTCTGCTGACTCCTTATGCAGCTCAGGAACTGGTAGGCGCTCTGAAAGAGTCTACAGAGCTTCCGATTGACCTGCATACCCACTATACTTCCGGCGTTGCTTCTATGACATACTTAAAGGCAGTGGAGAACGGTTGCGATATTATTGATACTGCAATGTCTCCTCTGGCTCTGGGTACCAGCCAGCCTGCAACTGAGGTTATGGTTGAGACCTTCAAGGGCACTCCTTATGATACCGGCCTGTCTCAGGATAAGCTGGCAGAGATTGCCGAGTACTTTGCGCCGCTTCGCGAGGAATCCTTAAAGAGCGGTCTGCTGAATCCGAAGGTTCTGGGTGTTAATATCAAGACTCTGCGGTATCAGGTACCGGGCGGTATGCTGTCCAACCTGGTAAATCAGCTGAAGGAAGCCGGCAAGGAAGATAAGTTCCAGGAGGTTCTGGAAGAGATTCCGAGAGTAAGAAAAGACTTTGGTGAGCCGCCGTTAGTTACTCCGTCTTCTCAGATTGTAGGTACACAGGCAGTTATGAATGTAATTTCCGGTGAGCGCTACAAACTGGTTCCGAAGGAGTCCAAGAAGATTATGATGGGCGAGTTCGGTCAGACTGTAACACCGGTTAATAAAGAAGTACAGAAGAAGATTATTGGAGATGAGACTCCGATCACCTGCCGTCCGGCAGATCTGATTCCTCCGCAGCTGCCGCAGTTCGAAAAGGAATGTGCGCAGTGGAAGCAGCAGGAAGAGGACGTTCTGTCTTATGCTCTGTTCCCGAAGGTAGCAGAGGAGTTCTTTAAATACAGAGAGGCACAGCAGACAAAAGTAGATGCTGCTGTTGCAGATACTGCAAATAAGGCTTATCCTGTATAAAAGACTGGAAATGAAGTGATCATTACGCGCACCGGGGTTCCTGCCAGTGATAGGGCAGGTGCTCCGGTGCGTTTGTGCGTTCTGCCGTTTGCATATGGAGGCTGTACGGGATGGGGAGATTCTGCCAATTTCTCCGCCGTCCTGAGCAGCTGCGTCATATTAAAAGTTTCTTACAAATTTCGCAGGATATCTGAACTTTGATTTGATTAGGTTGACTATCCCAGTATTTGTCATTATAATAAGAAACATGTAAAAATCCGGTTTTCTGCTCGTGGGCAGATGCGGAACAGAATCTACCTTTTGAGGAGAAAATACATGAAAAAACGATCATGGAAAAGAGGGCTGGCTGTAGCTATGGGAGTGGTGCTTGGGGTTTCTCAGCCTGCAGGCACCTCGCTCAGAGTTAACCAGGCCTATGCCTATACAGAACGCTCGGCAAAGGTCAGTGCGACAACGCTGAATGTCAGAAGCGGTCCGGGAACTTCCAATGCATCTGTAGCAAGGCTGAATAAGAATTCAGCAGTCACAGTGATTGGTGAGACAACCGGGAGTGATGGAAAACTGTGGTATCAGATTCGCTTTACAGGGACAGGCGGGCAGACGGCAACGGGATATGTGCTGGGAACCTATGTCAGCTTTCCCGCTTCCTACAGTCACGATGGAGATTTTGAGGCAAGTCTGAATGCCCAGGGGTTTCCGGAGTCTTACAAAAACAGCCTGAGACAGCTTCATGCAAAATATCCTCAGTGGAGATTTGAGGCACAGCACACAGGTCTGGACTGGAATACCGTGATCCAGAATGAGGCTGTTCTGGGGCGCAATCTGGTACATACAGGCAGCATTTCGTCTTATAAGTCTCTGGCAGAGGGGGCTTATAACTGGGATAACGGAGTGTGGACCGGTTTTGACGGAAGTACATGGGTAGCAGCTTCAGAGGATATTCTGCGTTTTTATATGGATCCGCGGAATTTCCTGGATGAGGCTTATATTTTTCAGTTTATGTCACAGAAATACGATCCGGCTGTTCATACAAGAGAAGGACTGCAGTCCATGTTAAAGGGCAGTTTTATGGAGAACGGGCAGATCGGTGCAGGAGGCTCCGGCAGCAGCTCTGCCGGTCCGGGCGGCAGTTCAGGAGGAAGCAGCACCGGCGGAAGTCCGGTAGTGGGTCCCGGTGTTTCCGGCGGCAGTTCTTCTGTGCCGGGCGGACAGAGCGCAGTGATTGTGGGACCGGGATCAAACGGCAGTTCTTCAGGAACAGCTTCTCAGCCGTCAGGCAATGCCGGTTCACAGGCACCGTCAGATACCTCTGATTCAGAGGTCCGGTTTGAAGGACCTCACGCATCTGTCAGCAAACATCAGGCAGCTTACGTGGCATCAAATGTTATTACAGCAGGAGGCCCGGGCGCCTCTTCGGGAAACAGCTCTTCTCCGGGAGCAGCGGCACCGGGCGGAGTGACCTCTGGAGGAGGGAACAGTTCAGGCGCCACAGTCAGCTATGTAGATGCGATTATGAATGCTGCATCTGCATCAGGAGTTAATCCCTATGTCATTGCAGCTATGATTATTCAGGAGCAGGGACGCGATGGCCGCGGCAATTCTATTTCCGGAAACTATGCAGGATACACAGGCGTTTACAATTACTTTAACGTAGGAGCCTATGCCTCAGACGGGATGGGTGCAGTGGAGCGGGGACTCTGGTATGCTTCTCAGTCCGGAACCTACGGACGGCCATGGAATTCTCCGGAAAGTTCAATTCTTGGAGGAGCCCAGTTTTACGGAACCAACTATGTCAATGCCGGACAGGATACTCTGTATCTGAAAAAGTATAATGTCCAGGGAAGCAATATGTACAAGCATCAGTACATGACCAATGTAGATGGTGCAGCATCAGAGGGCTCTATTTTTGCAGAGGGATTTTCAGAACAGCTGAAAAATACAGCTTTGACATTTAAGATTCCTGTGTATACCAATATGCCGGAGTCACCCTGTGTGAAGCCGACCGTAGACGGAAGTCCCAACAACAAGCTGAAGGGACTGGGAGCAGAAGGCTTTACCTTAACGCCTACTTTTGATAAGGATACTCTATCTTATGATCTGATTGTGGATCACTCTGTATCCAGTGTAAATTTAAGCGCAGTGACGATTGATTCGAAGGCATCTGTCAGCGGAGTGGGAACTATTCAGCTGCAGAGCGGAAATAATGAGATTCCGGTGGTTGTGCGTGCAGAGAATGGAACAGAGCGTACTTATACCATTCATGTGGTACGTCAGACAAATGGTCCGACCTACAATGCGGGGCTGGGAAGCGGCATTACCGTTACCCCGGGAAATGGAAATACGGGCAGTTCCGGAAGTTCGGTTCAGACAGGCGGTTCATCCGGCGGTCCCGGCATCTCCAATTCAGGTCCCGGCATCTCCAATGTCGGTTCCGGAAGCGGGGGAGGAAGTCAGCCTGGATTTTCTGCTCCGGGAAGTACAGCAGGTGCAGCGCCTGGCGGACAGAGTGCTGTGATTGTAGCTCCGGGAAACTGACGGATTCAGAGTCCGGGAGAATAAAATAAAACAGAAACAGCCGAAGAATGAAACAGTACTCCGGCTGTTTCTGAAAAGAATGCGGGAGGAAATATGTACAATAAAGTGAAACATTTTTGCCTGCGGACGGCAGCTGTAATGATGCTGGTTTTTGCTCTGCCATTTCAGAGCTTTGCAGCCAGTGCAAAAATTGCATTTTCAGATCCGTCTACACAGGCAGGCAGTGAGTTTGATGTAAGAATGAAGTTTACATCCACCAGCGGAGATACTCTGGGAAATACGGATGTAATGCTGGCTTATGATGCGACAGCCCTGGAATTTCTGGGAGGTTCAGAAAACGCCAGCGGCGGTTCCGGAGCAATCCGTGTTACCAGCGGAATGGAAGGAAAAACAGAAATTGTTACAAATCTGAAGTTTCGTGCCTTAAAAGCCGGAACCACGCAGATTACGGTTTCCTCCTGGGAGGGCTATGATGCGGACGGACAGACTCTGACTATGGATAAGCAGGGAAGTTCCACAATTCAGATTGCAGCCGGCGAGCAGACCTATTCCAGTGATGCGGCTCTGCAGTCTCTGCAGATTTCACCGGGAACCCTGGAACCTGCATTCAGCCCGGATGTAGAGAATTACACGGCAACCGTTGGTCTGGAGACAGAGAGACTGACCGTAGGCGCTATTGCAAACAGCGATAAGGCGGTGGTTTCTGTAGAAGGCGCAGAGGGTCTGCAGCCTGGAGAGAATACAGTGGTCTGCCGGGTAACAGCAGAGGACGGCTCTACTGTCAGAACCTATACGGTTGTTGTCAATAAGGCAGAGGGCGGAGAAAATACGGAAACCAATGACGGCGGCGCAGAGCAGACAGTAACACCGGCAGATGTTCTGGTTCACTTAGAGGCAGGAAGAACACCGGCAAGTATTGGAATTACCGCAATTCCGTCTGATGCAGAAATCCCGGCCGGAATGGTAGAACGGGATCTGATCATTGGTGAAGCTACAGTCAAGGGCTGGATTCCTGATGTGGAAGGAAAAGAACAGGATCCGGACTACTGTATCTTCTATGGTATTGATGCAAATGGAGAAGCCGGCTTCTACCGTTACGATACAAAGAATAAGACTATTCAGAAATACTTTGAGTATGACAACAGCGGCGAGATGGATCCGGAATATATTGAGCTGGCAACCAGATACAATGAGCTGACCGATGATTACAGCACCATGCTGTACATTGCTATTGGCGCTTCGGCGGCAGCGGCAGTTCTTCTGCTGATTCTGATTCTGGTTCTGGTAAAGCGTTCCCGCTCCGGCCATGGCGGCATGGATCAGGGAGAGGATGCTTATGAGAAGACTGGTTCTTCCGGAAGCAGCCGCGGCTCTGAGAGAAAGCTGTCTGAGGAAGAACGGTATATGATGGGTGAAGAGGATCATGAGGAAGAGGATTTCCGGGCTTCTTCGGAAGCAGCAGCTTCCAGAGAGGAGGACCGGTACCTTCCGGATGAAAGCGAACTGGAAATGGTAGATCTGGAGTTTGACGATCCTCTTGACGATGCAGTAGGAGATGTGGAAACGGCAATATCCAGAAATCTGGCCCGTGAAGCGGAGGAAGAAAGCTCTTCTGTAAAAGCCTATAAGCAGCCGATGCATCCTTCTGAGATGGAAGAACAGGAAAATGAAGACGATTTTGAGGTGTTTGATTTAGACAAGGATTGATAAGGGCGGTGTCAGGCTCCTGAAAAGAGGAGCCTGGCATTTCCTGTTTCAAAAAAAGTAACGCTTCAGGATATCCGGTCTGTCAGAACGGAATATTTGAACATTCCTGGGTGATTACTGAAAATATAAGAATTGGGGGAACAGAAATGAACAAAAAAAGACTTGGAATTTTGGGAAGCGGATATTTATCCGGTATTGTAGTGGATGCCTGGAAACAGGGACTGCTGGAAGACTACGAAATTGTAGGTGTTATGGGAAGAACTCCCGAGACGGTTTCTGAAATGGCGAAAAAAGCCGGATGTGCAGCCTGCCTTACTCTGGAAGAGCTTCTGGCCCAGAAACCGGACTATATTGCAGAGGCGGCTTCTGTACAGATGGTAAAGGATTCTGCAGAAAAAATCCTTTCCTCAGGAAGCAGCTTGATTGTGCTTTCTATTGGAGCTTTTGCAGATCAGGAGTTTTATGAGAAGGCTCAGAAGACCGCGAAGGAAAACGGCACGAGAATTTACATTGCTTCCGGAGCAGTCGGCGGTTTTGACGTACTGCGCACAGTATCCTTAATGGGACAGGCTACAGCAGGAATTGAAACAAGAAAGGGTCCGGCTTCTCTGAGAAATACACCTCTGTTTGAGGAGCATCTGATGACAGATACCGAGGAGACCCATGTATTTTCCGGAAATGCCCGGGAGGCAATCGGACTTCTTCCTACAAAGGTAAATGTGGCAGTCGCTTCTTCTCTGGCTACGGTAGGGCCTGAGAACACAAGTGTTAATATTACCAGTGTACCTGGTTTTGTAGGTGACGATCATAAGATCACTGCAGAAATTGAGGGTGTAAAAGCTGTTGTAGATATTTATTCCAGCACCAGCGCCATTGCAGGATGGAGTGTGGTTGCAGTTCTGAGAAATATCGTCTCTCCGGTTGTATTTTAGGAATAACAGCTGCAGGAGAGAATAAGGAAAGAGGGCAAGGAGGAGAAATATGTTTCAGAAGCTGGTAGCAATTGAGCCGGTCAGCCTGGTAGAAGAGGCTGAGAAAAAACTGTATGATTACGCAAAGGAGGTTGTTCTGTTTACGGATATTCCAGGTGATGACGAAGAAATTATTCGCCGCATCGGTGATGCAGATGCAGTTCTGGTAAGCTATACTTCCAGAATTAACAGCTATGTGATGGAACACTGTCCGAATATCAAATATATAGGTATGTGCTGCAGTCTCTATTCTGAGGAAAGTGCCAATGTGGATATTGCATACGCAAGAGAGCATGGAATCCAGGTCCTTGGAATTCGTGACTACGGAGATCGCGGTGTTGTAGAGTTTGTGCTTTGCGAACTGGTTCGTCTGCTGCACGGATACGATCGCCCCATGTGGAAGGAACTGCCGGAGGAAATTACCGGACTGAAGGTGGGAATCGTGGGAATCGGTGTTTCCGGAGGAATGATTGCAGATGCCATGCAGTTTATGGGAGCAGAGGTATCTTATTATTCCCGGACCCGCAAGCCGGAGAGAGAAAATCAGGGAATGACCTATCGTCCGCTGAATGAACTTCTGGCATACTGCGATGTGGTTTTCACCTGCCTGAACAAGAATGTGATTCTTCTTGGAGAAGAGCAGTTTGCAGCCCTGGGCAGCCATAAAATTCTTTTCAATACTTCCATTGGTCCTTCCCATGAGATCGAGCCTTTGAAAAAGTGGCTGGAAAAGGGAGACAATTATTTCATCTGTGATACGGCTGGTGCGCTGGGAGATCCGTCAGGGGAGCTTTTGTCATCTCCGCAGGTTATCTGTCCCAATGCATCCGCAGGACGCACTCGTCAGGCATTTATTCTTCTGAGTGAAAAAGTGCTGGCAAATCTGGAAACAGCCGCAGGCTGAATCCGGGAACAGGCGGGGCAGACTGCTATTGTATGCGGGGCCGGATGAAGATGGAATGAGCTTCCGGAGTAAATCCTGCAGAATTAAATGCTTGACATATTTTCGGGGCGTGTTATAATCAGAAACAGGTATGAAGTTATTTCCATAGTCAACGCGCAGATGAGACCAGTAACCTGAAAAAAGCGCACAGAGAGGGATACAGATGGTGGAAGCATCCTGCAGGGATTTCAGGAGAAGACCAGCTCGGAGCGGTCCTTAATCGGATCCGGTGATTCCGTTATCGTCAGAATGAGAGGCTGAATTACTTTTCAGTAGAGGCGCAGACAGGTCTGTTGTCAGAAATTGAGATTCAGCAAGCAGGGTGGAACCGCGAAGCATTTACAGAATGATCGTCCCTTGCCAGATGTCAGAAGACGTCTGGCAGGGGATTTTTGTTTTCATAGGAAATACAGAAAAATTCATTCCGTGAAATCAAAAGCGCTCCGGGAGGATGCGCTATGGAAAACTCATCACATCAAAGGAAAAAGGAGCAAAGCCATGAGGATTACATTAAAAGACGGAAGTGTGAAGGAATATGCACAGCCAATGTCTGTACTGGATGTGGCAAAAGATTTAAGCGAAGGTCTGGCACGGGTGGCATGTGCCGGTGAAGTAGATGGAGAAGCAGTTGATCTGCGTACAGTTCTGGAAGAGGATTGTTCTCTGAATATCCTGACCGCAAAGGACGAGAAGGGTCTGGCTGCACTGCGCCATTCTGCCAGCCATGTAATGGCACAGGCAATTAAGCGTCTGTATCCCAGCGCCAAGCTGGCAATCGGTCCTTCCATTGCTGATGGATTCTACTATGATATGGATTTTGAAAATCCGATTACAGCAGAGGATCTGGAAAAGATCGAAGCAGAGATGAAGAAGATTGTAAAAGAAGCTCTTCCGATCGAGCGCTTCACCCTACCCAGAGAGGAAGCAATTGCTTTCATGAAGGAAAAAGAGGAGCCGTACAAGGTGGAGCTGATTGAGGATCTTCCGGAAGGAGAGGAAATCAGCTTCTACAAGCAGGGTGAGTTCACTGATCTGTGTGCAGGCCCGCATCTGATGAGCACCAAGGATATTGGCAAGGCATACAAGCTGATGAGCATTGCAGGCGCATACTGGAGAGGCGATGAGCATAACAAAATGCTGACTCGTATTTATGCTACTGCATTTGCAAAGAAGGAAGAGCTGGAAGCTTACATTACCATGATGGAAGAAGCAAAGAAGCGTGACCACCGGAAACTGGGCAAAGAGCTGGGACTGTTTATGATGCACGAAGCCGGACCGGGATTCCCCTTCTTCCTGCCAAAGGGCATGGTGCTGAAGAATACTCTTCTGGATTACTGGAGAGAAATTCATAAAAAAGCCGGTTATGTAGAGATTTCCACACCGGTAATTTTAAACAGAAGCCTGTGGGAGACCTCCGGTCACTGGGATCACTATAAAGATAATATGTACACCACGGTTATTGATGAGCAGGATTATGCGGTAAAACCCATGAACTGCCCGGGCGGTGTTCTTGTATATGCATCTGAGCCCCGTTCCTACCGTGATCTGCCCCTTCGTCTGGGCGAGCTGGGTCTGGTTCACCGTCATGAGAAATCCGGCCAGCTTCATGGTCTGATGCGTGTGCGCTGCTTTACTCAGGATGATGCTCATATCTTCATGACTCCGGAGCAGATCAAAGAGGAAATCAAGGGTGTTGCACAGCTGATTGACAGTGTATACAGCCTGTTTGGTTTCCAGTATCATGTAGAGCTGTCTACCAGACCGGAAGACAGCATGGGAAGCGACGAGGACTGGGAGATGGCTACCGATGGTCTGCGCAGCGCTCTGGATGAAATGGGTCTGGATTATGTGGTTAACGAAGGCGACGGCGCATTCTATGGTCCGAAGATTGACTTCCATCTGGTTGATGCTATTGGAAGAACCTGGCAGTGCGGTACCATTCAGTTAGACTTCCAGCTGCCTCAGCGGTTTGAACTGGAGTATATTGGTGCAGACGGCGAAAAGCACAGACCGATTATGATTCACCGCGTGGCATTTGGCTCCATTGAGCGGTTTATCGGTATTCTGATTGAGCATTTTGCAGGTGCATTCCCCACCTGGCTGGCTCCGGTACAGGTAAAGGTTCTGCCGATTTCCGATAAATATCTGGACTACGCAGGCAAGGTAAAGGCTGCTCTGGATGAGGCAGGAATCCGTGCAGAGCTGGATATCCGCTCTGAAAAGATCGGCTACAAGATTCGTGAAGCCCAGAAGAACAAGATTCCGTATATGCTGGTTGTAGGCCAGAAGGAAGAGGAAGAGGGCGTAGTGGCAGTCCGCAGCCGTTTCAAAGGCGACGAAGGCCAGAGATCCCTGGATGCATTTATCGAGGATCTCAAAAAAGAAATTGCTTCCAGAGAGGTTCGTGCAGTGGAAGTAAAGCAGGAGCAGAAATAATTCGATTTCCTCAAATAAAATAGAATAGAATGAAAAGATAAATGCATACTATCCCTGATAGACAAATCTATCATGATTAATCAAGGAGGTATGCATTTATTATGACCAAATTAGCATGTACCGTAACAAACTGCCTTCACAACTGTGACAGCCGCTGCTGCAAGCAGACCATTGTAGTAGACGGACAGGATGCCTGTCAGTGCAGCGAAACCTGCTGCGGAAGTTTCGACGAAAACAAAGACGGGGCTTTCCAGAATGTATTTAAAACTCCGGAAAACCGTCTGGAGATCGACTGTGAGGCAGTGAAATGTGTTTACAATGAAAATCACCACTGCACGGCGAAGAATATTGACATCAGCGGTGACGGAGCAAGCAGATCCGAGCACACACAGTGTGCAACCTTTCAGATGAAATAAAGCGAAGATACAGCAGAGCATGGAAAAGTCCGGCTCTGCTGTATTTTTTATGGGAAATTAGTCCTATGAAATAAAAACGCTCCGTGGGGATCGCCATGCGGCGGTAGAGAATTTTGCCGCAGAAGCGCCCCGCCGCAGGCGGAGAAGCTCGCTTGCGAGCTTCTTTCTTGTAGGAAATTACGTTCTGTTTTTGAGAAATAGTTTGACTTATGAGAATAATTAAAACAATTTGAAAAATTTCAGAAAATATATAATATTTTAGATAAAAAGAACAAAACTTTATTTTACTAAGTTCATTTAGAAGAAAAACAGGTTTTTGCGGAAGAAAATAAATTGACATTTAATAAAATTTAGTTTAAAATGGCACTTACACAAAACGAAGGCGTTTTGAAGTTTATACTTCAAGGCGCCTTTGTGCTTTTCCGGGTTTGCAGAGACAGGCGGACGAGGGAAATAGAAAGTTTGGGAACCGGGAGGGAGAAAAATCATGGCGATGATCAAAATGGAGCATGTGAATAAATATTTCGGCGATCTTCATGTGCTGAAGGATGTGAATCTGGAGGTCAAAGAGGGAGAGAAGCTGGTTATTATCGGCCCGTCAGGTTCTGGAAAATCTACTACGGTTCGCTGTATGAATTTTCTGGAGGAGCCTACCAGCGGCAAGGTCTGGGTGGATGGAAAGGAACTGAACCATAAAAACAAGGTTCATGTGATTCGGGAAACCTCATCCATGGTATTTCAGCAGTTTAACCTGTACCCTCACATGACGGTTTTGAAGAATCTGACTCTGGCGCCGATGAAGCTGCACCACAAGAGCAGGGCTGAGGCAGAGGAGCTGGCTTATCATTATCTGGATGTAGTAGGACTGAGGGATAAGGCTCATGTGTATCCCACGACTCTTTCCGGCGGACAGCAGCAGAGAATTGCGATAGCAAGAGCGCTCTGTATGCAGTCAAAGATGATTCTGTTTGATGAACCCACATCAGCGCTGGATCCGGAAACCATTCAGGAGGTTCTGGATACGATGATCAAGCTGGCAGATGAGAATATCACAATGGTGGTGGTTACTCATGAAATGGGATTTGCCAGACAGGTGGCAGACAGGATTGTATTTATGGATCACGGGGAGATTATTGAGGAGGGAACTCCGGAGCATTTCTTTACCAATCCCCAGCATGAGAGAGTAAAGCAGTTCCTCGGAAAAATTATAAGATAGAGAATTTTTGAAAAGAAAAGGAATATGATTTAGGGCATATCTTTTATGCTTTAGATAATCTCAGGACGGCATAACTGAAAACAGGGAACGGCCGGACAGAGCAAAGAAAAAGGAAAATGAGGAGGAGACATTATGAAAAAGAAAATCGCATTATTACTGGCAGGACTGATGACAGCAGCTATGGTGACCGGATGCTCAGGCTCAGGAAGCGCAGATACCACAGCGGCAGACACAAAGACAGCTGAAACTGCAGCATCAGATACTACGGCAGCAGACACAAAGGCAGCAGACACCACAGCGGCAGATGCAGCCGGCGACGTTTCCGCAGATGTGCAGGCCATTAAGGACAGAGGCGTCCTCCGTGTAGGCGTTAAAAACGCAGTTCCCGGCTTTGGTCTTCAGGATGCCCTGACCGGTGAATATACAGGAATGGAAATTGATCTGGCGGCAAAGATTGCCGAAGAGCTGGGTGTGGATGTAGAGTACACCACCGTTACCGCAGCAACAAGAGGAGAGCTTCTTGATTCCGGCGATATCGATTGTGTTCTGGCTACCTTCACGATTACAGAGGAGAGAAAAAAGACCTGGGATTTCACAACCCCGTATTATACAGATGCGGTTACTGTTCTGGTTGAGGATGCCTCCGGAATCAAAACCCTGGCAGACCTGACTGACAAAAAGGTAGGCGTTTCCTCCGGATCCACTTCTGCAAGAGAGCTGACAGCAGCCATGATTGAGGCCGGCGTGTTAGACGGCGAAGGCTTTGACCGTGATACCTTTGATGCAGCAACCTGGACCAAGGGAATCAGCTACCGTCAGTACGAGGATTATCCGGCAATCTCCACCGCTCTCAGCGCAGGTGAGATTGATGCCTTCTGTGTTGATAAATCCATTCTGGCAATCTACAAGACAGACGGACGCTCCTACATTGAAGATAAATTTGCTCCTCAGGAGTATGGCGTTGTAACAAAGAAGGATTCCGGCTTCTCCAAGGTCTGCGAGGATCTGGTAACAAAATGGCTGGATGACGGAACAATCCAGGGTCTGGTTGACGAGTACGGACTCAACTAAAACAGTGATTATGAAAAATGCCGGCAGGTGAGGCAGGGGAGGTAAAAAATGGCAGGTTTATTTTCAGCTGATGCATGGGAAAAGGTGTGGACCTTTCGCGGAACGTTTTTTCTGGGAGTGGAGCATACGCTGATGACCGCAGTGTTTGCGCTTTTCATATCCCTGCTTCTGGGAATTGCGTTTGGACTGATGTCCACAGGAAGAAACAGGGCACTGCGGGCGGTTGCCCGGGTTTACGTGGAATTTATACAGAATACGCCGCTGCTTCTGCAGGTTTGTTTTCTGTATTACGCCCTGGCATTTTCCGGAAACAGCATAGGCATTATTGCAACCGGAATTGTTTCGCTGGGAGTGTATCACGGAGCTTATGTGGCCGAGGTTATCCGGGCGGGAATCGAAGCGATTCCCAAAGGACAGTTTGAGGCAGCCGAGTCTCAGGGCTTTGATTATTTTCAGAAAATGTATTACATTATTCTGCCTCAGAGCGTGAAGATTATTCTGCCTCCCATGGTGAATCAGGTTGTGAACCTGGTGAAAAATACCTCCTGTCTCTATATTATCGGAGGAACGGATTTGATTTCTGTTACCTACAGCTTTGTAACAGGAGCCAGTACCGGCGGCGCTTACGCGCCGGCCTACCTGCTCAGCGGCCTGCTTTTCTTTGTTATCTGCTTTCCGCTGTCTACACTGGCAAGTGTATGGGAGAACTCGTTAAAGAAGCGGGATGCAAGAGTGACTGTGACAGAAGAAGCTGCAGCATAAAAGAAAGGGGAGAATGAGTCTATGAGTACAATCGAAGGAAGTCTGCGGATTATTACCAATCCGGCAGTTCTGAAGTTTATTATGAAAGGCGTGGCATTTACCCTGATTGTTTCTGTAGTGGCAGTGCTTCTGGGAATTTTTGTGGGATCGATTCTGGCTCTGGTGCGGAATTACTGCAACAGAGGTCCGGCCCGGATTTTCAAATGGATGGCAATTGTGTATATTGAAATATTCCGGAACACTCCCCTGCTTTTGTGGATTTTTGTCTGCCTGATTTTCTGTCCCTGTCCGTCTTTTCTTCAGAGGAAAATGTTCGGGCTGACCTCTGTAGAGGTCAAGCTGCTGTTTAAGGCTGCGACAGCGCTGGTTCTGTTTACCTCTTCTGTTATTGCGGAGATTGTAAGAGGCGGACTGAATTCGGTTGCGCTGGGCCAGTTTGAGGCAGGCCATTCTCAGGGCTTTCATGTAGTTCAGGTTATGTATTATATTGTACTGCCGCAGGCGTACCGCAATATAGTGCCCACTCTGTTAAGCCAGGTGGTGACAACCATTAAGGATTCCTCTTATCTGGCCAATGTGGCAGTGATTGAGCTGATGGCCAGAGTGCGTCAGGTTATGAACGCATCTTATCAGTATAACGGGCTGGGAACGACCAATGTATCAGATGTTTTCGTTCTGTTTGGTCTGGCGGCCATGATTTATTTTGTTATTAATTTTACCCTGTCCTGTATCGTAAGAAGCATGCAGCAGAGAAGAATCAAGGCGGCTCCGGCAGCAGGAAGGGCAGCCCAGGCTGCGATTCGTACATCAGAGGCCTGATGGATACAAGAAATGCAAAAGGAGGGCCTGAAGGCAGAAATGAAGGATTCATACGTAATTACCATATCGCGGCAGTTTGGAAGTATGGGAAGGCCGATTGCCTGTGAACTATCGCAGCGGCTGGGAATCCCCTTTTATGACCGGGATATTGTAGAGGAAACTGCAAAGCGCATGGGACTTCCGATTTCCGTTGTCAGTGACAAAGAAGAGGTTTCCAATTTTCCCTACCTGCGGTATTTGTATCCTCTGGGAATGGTAGTGCCCAGTATGCAGGATGAGATTTTTCAGATTGAGAAAAATATTATTATGGATCTGGCGGATAAGGGGCCGTGTATTCTGGTAGGCAGATGTGCGGACAGTATTCTGGCAGAGAGAAAGAATCATTTCAGCATTTATATTTACGCATCTTATGAAAACAGGCTGAAAAACTGCTGTGAATATTTTGAGATGGAAAAGGCTGCGGCAGAGAAGATGATTGTAGATGCAGATCATTCCAGAACCCTGTATCACAAGAGATACAGCAAGGGATATCACAGTGCGCTGGATTATAAGGATGTTGCCTTAAACAGCGGTTCCTTTGGGGTGAAAGGAAGCGCGGAAATTCTGGAGACCATGATTCGAAACTGGCTGAATTGTTGAAGTTCATAAAAATCGTTAAAGAGAATCCTGCAGGCCGGGATTCTCTTTTCCTATGAATTGCCTTTTTGAGGTTCCTATGATATAGTTTAGTTATAAAAAAACGGTGTGGAAACCGAAGAATCTGAGGGAGAGAAAAGATGAAAGATACGACGTTGGTAATTATGGCAGCTGGTATTGGCAGTCGTTTTGGCGGAGGAATCAAGCAGCTGGCTCCGGTGGGACCGAATGGTGAAATTATTATGGATTATTCCATTCATGATGCGCTGGAAGCAGGCTTTAATAAGATTATTTTTATTATTCGCAAGGACCTGGAAAAGGATTTCCGGGAGATTATCGGCAACAGAATTGAAAAGATCGCTCATGTAGAATATGCCTTTCAGGAGCTGGAGGAGCTTCCTGCGGGATATCAGGTTCCGGCAGGACGGACAAAGCCCTGGGGTACCGGTCAGGCGGTGCTGGCAGTAAAGGGCATGGTTCACGAGCCGTTCCTGGTAATCAATGCAGATGATTATTACGGCAAGGAGGGCTTCTTCAAGATTCATGATTATATGGTTCATGAGATGGATACGGAGTCTGACGTTTATGATATGTGCATGGGCGGATTTATTCTGGAAAATACGTTAAGTGACAACGGAACCGTGACACGCGGCGTGTGCCAGGTGAATGAGGACGGCACGCTTAGGGATGTGACAGAGACCTTTGATATTGAATGGAAGGATGGCAGCTTAAAGGCCAATGACGAGCAGGGAAATCCTGTTTCTGTAAATCCGGATCAGCATGTATCCATGAATATGTGGGGACTTCCGCCCCGTTTCCTGGAGGAGCTGGAGACTGGTTTTCCGGAGTTCCTGGATCAGATTCCGGAGGGCAATTTAAAGGCGGAGTACCTGCTTCCCAGAATTATTGACAAGCTGATCAAGAGCGGCAAGGGCAAGGTAAAGGTGCTGGAGACAAGAGATAAATGGTTCGGTGTTACCTACCAGGAGGATAAGGCTGCTGTTGTGGATTCTATCCGCCGTCTGATTGAGGAAGGTGTTTATAAGGAGAAATTGTATGACTAAATTGATTTCCTGGAATGTGAACGGAATCCGTGCCTGCGCAGGCAAGGGCTTTCTGGATTTTTTCCGCCAGGCAGATGCAGATGTGTTCTGCCTGCAGGAGACGAAGCTTCAGGCGGGACAGCTGGAGCTGGATTTGCCCGGATATTATCAGTACTGGAATTATGCAGAGAAAAAGGGTTATTCCGGTACTGCGCTTTTTACCAGGCAGGAGCCCCTGTCCGTGACCTATGGAATCGGGATTCCGGAGCACGACAGGGAGGGGCGTGTGATTACGGCAGAGTTTCCGGATTATTATGTGGTAACCTGCTATACGCCTAATTCCCAGAACGAGCTGGCACGCCTGGACTACCGCATGGAGTGGGAGGACGCCTGGCTTGGCTATTTAAAGGGGCTGGAGGAGAGAAAACCCGTGATTTTCTGCGGGGATCTTAACGTGGCCCATCAGGAGATTGATTTGAAAAATCCTAAGACAAACAGAAAGAATGCAGGTTTTACGGATCAGGAGAGGGAGAAGTTTACCCGGCTTCTGGAAGCGGGCTTTGTGGATACCTACCGGTATTTTTATCCGGATCAGGAAGGGGTATATTCCTGGTGGTCTTACCGGTTTAAGGCCCGGGAGAAAAATGCAGGGTGGAGAATTGATTATTTCTGCGTGTCGGAGGTATTAAAGAGCCGGCTGGAGAGCGCGGCGATTCACACAGAGATAACGGGATCGGATCATTGCCCGGTGGAACTGGTGATTTCTTAGTTTTTGGGGGTTCCTGCGGCAGACCGGGGGCTGTCGCGGGAATATGTTTTCTTCTTTGTAACTTAATAACGGGGACGTGAAATGGAAAGGTGGAAGGATGAGACAGTATCAGATTCGCATAGACAGCGCAGGGATATATCCGATGGGGCTTACACCAACGGAGAAAGGAATTCACGTATCGGTTGCAGTGGCTGCAAAGGAGTGCAGCCTCCTTTTGTTTTCGCCGGAAAAGGGAAAGGGCGAAAAACAGGAAGCGGCAAAAATCAGATTTCCTGAAGCAGGACGTCATGGCCAGGTATGGGAGATGACTGTGGAGGGAGAAGATCTGGAACAGTATGAGTATGCATTTGAGGCAGACGGAAAACGGTTTTCCGATCCCTGCGGCAGAAGTTTTTCAGGAAATGAAACATGGGGCTGTCTGGAAAACGGAGAACGGTTTCTTACCACTCCGGTCAGCCAGCCGGAATTTGACTGGGAAGGGGACGTCTGTCTGAGGATTCCCTATGAGGAGTGTATTGTATACAGGACGCATGTGCGCGGGCTGACAAAGGACAGCTCCTCCGGTGTCCGGAATAAAGGAACCTTTGCAGGCGTTGTGGAGAAGATTCCCTATCTGAAAGAGCTGGGAATCACGACACTGGAGCTTATGCCTGCGGCAGAGTTTCAGGAGATTGAGATGCCGGATGTGGCGGACGGCAATCCTTATGGAAATGGTCCGAAGCCTACGGGACGGCTGAATTACTGGGGCTATGGGGCGGCCTTCTACTATGCGCCGAAGGCTTCCTACGCCGGCACGGGAAGAAATCCGGCTGTGGAATTCAAGAAGATGGTAAAGGCTCTTCATCAGGCAGGAATGGAAGTGGTTATTGAACTGTTTTTCACAGGCAAAGAGACGCCTGCGGCAGTTCTTGATGTGGTACGGTTCTGGGTTCGGGAATTCCATGTGGACGGAGTTCATCTGACGGGACAGGCACCGGCCTGGATTCTGGCCAGGGATCCCTATCTGACCGATACAAAGCTTTGGGCTACCTACTGGGATGACGGAGAGAAGGATCCGGGATATCAGAAAAATCTTGGAGAATTCAACGACGGTTTTCTGGTGGATATGAGGCGCGCTTTAAAGGGAGATGAGGATCAGATGAAAAATCTGATTTTCCGCAGCCGCCGCAATCCGGCCGGTCATGGTGTGATCAATTATATGGCTACCAACAACGGATTTACGCTGATGGATATGGTTTCCTATGAGCGAAAGCACAATGAGGCCAACGGAGAAGAAAACCAGGATGGAACGGATTATAATTACACCTGGAACTGCGGGGAGGAAGGCGCCAGCCGGAAGAAAAAGCTGGTTCAGATGCGCAGACAGCAGCTCCGCAATGCGCTTTTGATGGTATTTTTAAGTCAGGGTACACCTTTGATCCAGGCGGGAGATGAATTTGGCCAGAGTCAGGGCGGAAATAATAACGCATACTGTCAGGATAATGAGATTTCCTGGCTGAACTGGAAGCTTCAGAAGAATAACCGGGATCTGCTCGCCTTTGTAAAACAGGTGATTGCCTTCAGAAAGGCCCATCCTGTGTTTCATATGAAGGAGGAGCCGAAGGTAATGGATTACCGGGCTGTGGGAAAGCCGGATATTTCCTATCACGGAGTCAACGCCTGGAAACCGGAGTTTGAGAATTTCCGCCGGCAGATTGGCATTATGTACTGGGGCCCCTATGGGAAAAAAGCAGACGGAACGGCGGATGAAACCTTTTTTGTCGCATATAATATGCATTGGGAGCCGCACGAGTTCGCACTTCCCCATCTGCCCAGATCCCAGCAGTGGAAGATTGCCTTTGATACCAGTGACAGCAGCGGATATTATGAAGCGGGACAGGAAAAGAAGCTGGAAAATCAGAAGCGGTATATGGTTCCTTACCGTTCGATTATTGTATTTGTAGGCAAGCCTGCGCCGGATCAGGGGAAAGAGGAGAAACGCAGGAAGGGCTCCAGGGTTGCGAAGGCGGGAAAATCTGTGAAAGCGGAAGAAGCTGTGAAGGCGGAAAAGCCTGTGAAGACGGAAGAAGCTGTGAAGGCGGAAAAGCCTGTGAAAGCAGAAGAAACTGTGAAGACGGAAAAGCCTGTGAAGGCAGAAGAAACTGTGAAGACGGAAAAGCCTGTGAAGGCAGAGGAACCTGTGAATGAGGCGGAGCAGGTGACACAGGAAGGAGGAGCAGATGCACACATTTGAGGATTTGAAAGAGATTGTTGCAGTCCTTCGTTCGGAGCATGGATGTCCCTGGGACAGAAAGCAGACTCTGGAGAGCCTGAAGCCTTACCTGCTGGAGGAAAGCGGAGAAGTGCTGGAGGCTATTGATCATCACGATATGGAAAATCTCTGCGAGGAGCTGGGGGATGTGCTTTATCAGGTCATGATTCAGAGCCAGATTGCCAGCGAGCAGGGACTCTTTACGGTAGAGGATGTAATAGACGGTTTATGCGAGAAAATGATTCGCCGTCACCCCCATGTATTCGGGGATGCAGTGGCTGATACACCGGAGGAAAGTCTCGATTTATGGAATGAGATTAAAAAGCAGGAAAAAGCCAAAAAAACTTGACAAAGAGCAGTAAACCATATATAAATGGAAGAGTACATTTTTTTATTTGATTAGTGTCCGTCAGGGCGCCGCAGAGGCATGTCGGACCATTGCAGGAGGAATTAATAATGAACAAGACAGAATTAGTTGCAGCAGTAGCTGAGCAGGCTGGTCTTTCCCGTAAGGATGCAGAGGCAGCAGTAAAGGCTTTCACAGATGTGGTTGCTGATGCTTTAAAGAATGGTGATAAGATTCAGCTGGTAGGCTTTGGTACATTCGAGGTATCTGAGAGAGCAGCAAGAGAAGGAAGAAATCCGAAGACCGGCGAGAGCATGAAGATCGAAGCCTGCAAGACTCCGAAGTTCAAAGCAGGTAAGGCTCTGAAGGATCTGGTAAACGCATAATTTATGAGGCTGGACAAATATCTGAAGGTTTCCCGACTGATTAAGCGCAGGACGGTGGCCAATGAAGCCTGCGACGCAGGACGTGTGCTGCTCAACGACCGGCCGGCCAGGGCATCGGCCAGTGTAAAAGCCGGGGATATTATTGAAATACAGTTTGGAACAAGCTCCGTAAAGGTGGAGGTTCTTGATGTGCAGGAAACCGTGCGCAAGGACGATGCCAAAGAACTGTACCGTTATCTTTAAAAGTCATTATCATAAATTTTATAATCTCCCCATATACTGAACCAGAGGTTCGGATATGGGGAGGTTTTGATTTATATGGAAGAAAAAGAGGGAATCCGTCCTCATTCCTGTCAGGTTCAGAACCGTTCGTCTGTCAGGCTGACAGGAATCCGCGAGGTGGTATCCTTTGACGAGCAGCAGGCTGTGATGGATACGGATATGGGACTTCTGACAATAAAGGGAAAGGATCTCCATGTAAGCCGTCTGACGGTGGAGCAGGGAGAGGTGGATCTGGAGGGAACGGTGGACAGTCTGGTTTATTCCTCCAATGAAGCATACCGGAAGGCCGGAGAGTCTTTGCTTTCCCGCCTGTTTAAATAAAGTGTCAGGAGCGTGAAGCATGAGTCCCAGTATTCAGACAGAGGCAAGGCTGATTCTGGTCAGCGCAGCAGCCGGAGCAGGGCTGATGGCAGTTTATGACGGTCTGAGAATTTTTCGTCTTCTGGTGCGCCACAGCTGGCTGTGGGTGGGACTGGAGGATTTTTTATACTGGATTTTTGCAGGCTTTGCCACATTTTACCTGCTTTATCGGGAAAATGACGGAGGTCTGCGTTTCTGTGTGATTGGCGGAGTTTTGGCAGCGATGCTGGTATATGACCGGGTTTTCAGCGCAAATTTTATGAAGCTATTGAAAAAGACCGGGAGATGGATTAGAATAAAACGTAAGAGGTAACAGGGCAACAAGGATTTAAAGCTGGTGATAGTATGAGAGGACGCGGAAAAACCCGGAGAAAGAAACGGGATCGATGGGGCAACCGTATGGCCATTATGGGTATTACCCTGGTGGTGGCCAGCCTGGCGGTTGTAGTGAATTTGAAAAGCACCTCTATGAGGAAGAAGGAGCTGGAATATCAGATCCGCGAGGAGACTCTGGAGAAGCAGAAGGCCGAGGAGGAAAACAGGGCCAGAGAGCTGGAGGAGTACCGGGTGTATGTACAGACGAAGCAGTACATAGAGGAAATTGCCAAACAGAAGCTGGGGCTGGTGAATCCGGATGAGATTCTTCTGAAGCCGGCGCCAAAAGAATAAGGACAGGCATAGAATCCCCTTCTGCCGCATATAATGTGGCTTAGGAGGGGATTTTTGTGTGGAAACGGACAAGACGCCGCGATATGGCGGATGTGAATGTATATACAGCAGGACGTCTCAGCGAGATGTCCCGCTCGCTGGGGCTTTTGGCAAGATCCTGTACAGACAGTCTGGAGGAGGAAAAGGGGCTTACCAGGGAGGATGCGCTGGCAGCCATGCAGATGGCGGCGGCTCTGGTATGCGGGGACTGCAGCAGGTGCAATCTGTACCGGGACAGTGAAAAAGAGGACAGTTATTATATTTATTATCTGCTTCGGGCCTTTGAGCAGAAGGGACGGGTTGAGGAGGAGGACATGCCCAGGCTGTTTCTGGAAACCTGCCGTCAGAAGGATGATTATATGATGCATCTGAACAGAAATCTGGGCAGGGCAACCATGAATCTGGAATGGAAGAACCGGTTTCTGGAAAGCCGTGATACGGTGATGGTGCAGTTTCGGGAGCTGGCTCTTATACTGGATGAATTTGCCCACCAGATGGAGCAGGCCACCGATATTACGGAGAGAAGAGAAGCGGCTGTCAGGAGAGTGTTCCGGCTTCATCAGGCAGTGGTAGAAAATATGCTGATTCTGGAATATGAAAACAGACGCAGAGAGGCCTACCTTACTGTCCGGATGCTGGGAGGCAGATGCATGACCTCCAGGGATGCGGCAGAGCTGTTTGGACAGGCTATGGGAAGCGGAGTCTGGTATGCGCCTGCGGATACGAGAAATCTGATTACCAGGCAGTCTGGAACTATCCGGTTTGCAGAAACAGGACAGTACCGGATGGTCTGCGGAGCTGCCCGGATACCAAAAGAAGGAGAACAGGTATCCGGAGATAATTATACCTTTATTAATCTGCCGGGGCAGGCGGTGCTGAGTCTTTCAGACGGTCTCGGAAGCGGAGAAACCGCATGCAGGGAAAGCGGCCGCGTAGTGGAGCTGACTCAGCAGCTTTTGGAGGCCGGTTTTTCTGCCAGATCCGCGCTGAAAATGGTAAATACCATTCTGCTTCTGACAGGAGCCCAGCAGCATCCGGCTACAGTGGATCTGTGCTGTGTGGATCTGCATACAGGAGTGCTTGAGGCAATGAAAATGGGGGCTGTGGCGGCCTTCGTGCTTCATGAGGGAAGCGCTGAGATTCTGGAGGCAGGTCAGGTTCCGGCCGGTGTGATTGGACAGGCAGAGCCGCTGCTTTTATCGAAAAAGCTGTGGGACGGGGATCGGATTGTCATGGTAACAGACGGTGTGCTGGATGCCTGGCCGGGAGAAGACAAGGAGGGAGCAGTGAAGGAATATCTGGAGGGGATGATATTAAAAGCCCCTCAGGAGATGGCTGAGGAAATTCTTCAGTTTGCCTGTCAGTGGGGAGACGGTCCTCAGGATGACATGACGGTTCTTGCAGCAGGGGTCTGGAAGCGGTAAAAGGGGCTTTACTTTGCGTCCCGTGTCGGCTATAGTGGGAGTAGAAAAGACAGAGGGCGAAATGACGGGATAAAGGAAGATGGAGAGATACATGCAGAAATCAATCGTAACGGAAATCAGGTCGTATATGAAAATTTATGAAATGCTGAGGCCGGGAGACAGGGTCATTGCGGCAGTGTCGGGAGGGGCAGATTCGGTCTGTCTTCTGTGGGCATTGCAGAAAATTGCCCCTGAGCTTCCGGCATTTCTGCGTGTGGTTCACGTTCATCATGGACTGCGGGGAGAAGAGGCGGACAGGGATGAAAGATTTGTGGAGGATCTGTGCCGGAAGCTTGAAATTCCGTTTCAGACAGTGCGCTGCAATGCGGCCGAGTACGCCAAAGACCATGGAATGTCTACGGAGGAGGCCGGGCGGGTGCTGCGCTATGAGGCCCTGGAAGAGGCCGCAAAAACCTGGGAAAAGGAAGCCGGGGCTGACTTTGACCGTCCGGTGAAAATAGCAGTGGCCCATCACCGGGAAGACAGTGCAGAGACGGTTCTTCACAATCTTCTGCGGGGCAGCGGACTGAGAGGACTGTCGGGAATCCGCCCGGTACAGGGGCGGCTGATTCGTCCCCTTCTTTTTGTCAGCAGGGAGGACATCTGCGCATGGCTGGAGTCTGAGGGCGTTTCCTGGTGTGAGGACTCCACCAATCAGTCAGAAGCTTATACCCGCAATGTGATCCGGCGCAGGATTCTGCCGCTGATGAGGGAAGCGGTGAATCAGAAGGCAGAGGAAAACATTCTGCGGGCAGCGGACATTATGGCCCAGGCAGACCGGTACCTGGAACAGCAGGCAGAGCGGGTCTGGGAACAGGGCGGCAGGCTGGAGCAGGCAGAGAACGGAAAACCGGAGGCGGACAAACCGGGGGCAGAAGGCGGCGAATCGAAGGCAGAAATCGGCGAATCGAGGGCAGAGGAACGCAGGCCGGGCAAAACGGAGGACGGGACTTGCAGGGTGTCTGCAGAGATAGACAGCGGACTGTTTCTGGAGCAGGAAGAGATTATTCAGACTTATCTTCTCCGGCGAATGCTGGATGCGGCAGCGCCGGGCTGGAAGGATATCACCAGCCGTCATTTTGCAGCTCTGACAGCTCTGGCCCGCAATCATGCGGGAAGCCGGATGGATCTTCCCTGCGGTCTGGCAGCAGAAAAAACGTATGAGACGCTTCGCATTTACCGGAAGAGCAGGAGTGGAAAAAGGGCAGAGGAAGGGAATTTGCTTTTCACGGAAAGAACATATATCAGGGAAGGAGAGGAGCTGTGCCTGGAAGTGGAAATTCCTGCAGAAAGGATTCAGATCTGCACATTTTCCAGGGAAAAAGCAGGAGAAATTCCCAAAAACCAGTATACGAAATGGTTTGATTATGATAAGATTAAAAATATGCTTTCTTACAGGCACCGGCGTCCGGGGGATTTTTTAGTGCTGGCAGGCGGAGGAAAAAAGACCGTGGCCCGCTGTATGATTGACGATAAGATTCCCCGCGGTGAGAGAGAGCAAATTCCTGTGCTGGCTGAAGGAAACCATGTACTTTGGGTGGTGGGAGGCCGGATCAGTGAATATTATAAAATAACAGACCAGACAAAAACCATTTTACAGGTCACATATAATGGAGGAGAAGAACATGGCAGATAAAATCAGAGTATTGTTGTCAGAAGAAGAAGTAAACAAACGAATCAGCGAAGTTGCAGAACAGATCACCAGGGATTATCAGGGGAAAGAAATTCACCTGATCTGCATTTTAAAGGGCGGAGTATTTTTCACCTGTGAACTGGCTAAGAGACTGGATCTTCCGGTTACTCTGGACTTTATGTCCGTATCCAGCTACGGCAATGACACCAAATCCAGCGGAGTTGTGCGCATCGTGAAGGATCTGGATGAGCCGCTGGCAGGCAAGGATGTGCTGATCGTAGAGGATATTATTGACTCCGGACGGACTCTGTCCTATCTGATTGAAGTATTGAAGCAGAGAGGGCCTAAGAGCATCCGCCTGTGCACACTTTTGGATAAGCCGGAGCGCCGCGTGAAAAAACAGGTGACAGTAGATTACACCTGCTTTACCATTCCGGATGAATTTGTTGTAGGATACGGCCTGGATTATGCCCAGAAATACCGCAATCTGCCGTACATCGGAGTTGTGGAGCAGTAAGGAGGAAAATAAGTGAAACAGCAGACCTATTTTCGCAGCAGCTGGTTATTTATCCTGCTGCTGTTTGGAATGTTCGCATGGATGCTTTACACATCCGGCGGAAGACAAAATGAGCTGAGCAGCCAGCAGTTCCAGGAGGTTCTGGAGCAGGATGAGATTATGGCGGCAGAGATTAAGCAGAACGAGCAGGCGCCGACAGGTGTGATTCGGATGATGTTAAATGACGGAAATTATTATGAAGTCAATGTGCCGGATGTAACAGCTGCTCAGGAGCTTCTGGATGAAAAGGGCGTTGATTACGTTACCAGAGATGTTCCGCGGGTGAATTACTGGCTCAGTCTGGCGCTGCCGGTGATCATGATGGTGGGAACCGTGGTGGTCCTGGTGCTGATGATGAATATGAAGGCGGCCGGAGGCGGCGGAGCCAATGCCAAGATGATGAATTTCGGCAAGAGCCGTGCGCGAATGACTCATACCAGCAATATCAGCTTTAAAAATGTGGCAGGACTGATGGAGGAGAAAGAGGATCTGGAGGAGATGGTGGATTTCCTGAGGAATCCTCAGAAATATACCAGTGTCGGAGCCCGGATTCCCAAGGGCGTTATTCTGGTAGGCCCTCCCGGAACAGGTAAAACCCTTCTTGCCAAGGCAGTTGCAGGAGAGGCGGGAGTTCCGTTTTTCTCGATTTCCGGTTCTGACTTTGTGGAAATGTTTGTGGGAGTGGGTGCATCCCGTGTCCGGGATCTGTTTGAGGACGCCAAGAAAAATGCTCCCTGTATTGTATTTATCGATGAGATTGATGCTGTAGCCCGCCGCAGAGGAAGCGGAATGGGCGGCGGCCATGATGAGAGAGAGCAGACCTTAAACCAGCTTCTGGTAGAGATGGATGGTTTCGGGGTAAATGAAGGAATCATTGTTATGGCGGCTACCAACCGGGTGGATATTCTGGATCCGGCTATTCTCCGTCCGGGCCGTTTTGACCGGAAGGTAATGGTGGGACGTCCTGATGTGAAGGGACGCCAGGAGATTTTACAGGTTCACTCCAAGTCAAAGCCTTTAGGTGAGGATGTGGATCTTCATCGTGTGGCAAAGACCACCTCGGGCTTTACCGGCGCGGATCTGGAAAACCTGCTGAATGAGGCTGCGATTCTGGCAGCCAAGGAAAACAGAAGCTTTATCCGCCAGTCTGATATTGACCGTTCCTTTGTCAAGGTTGGAATCGGCGCGGAGAAGAAGAGCCGCGTGATTTCTGAGAAAGAAAAGAAAATTACGGCATATCATGAGTCCGGACACGCAATTTTGTTCCATGTTCTGCCGGATGTGGGACCTGTGCATACGGTTTCCGTTATTCCTACAGGAGTAGGCGCGGCCGGATATACCATGCCGCTTCCAGGGGAAGATGAGATGTTTAATACCAAGGGAAAAATGCTTCAGGATATTATGGTGTCTCTGGGCGGCCGGATTGCCGAGGAAATTATTTTTGATGATGTGACAACCGGCGCTTCTCAGGATATCAAGCAGGCAACCAAGATTGCCCGGGCGATGGTAACCCGGTATGGAATGTCTGAGCAGATGGGTATGATTGATTACGGCGATGATGATGAGGTATTTATCGGCCGTGACTTTGGACACACCAAGGGATACGGCGAAGAGGTGGCATCCATGATTGACCGCGAGGTGAAGCGGATTATTGATGAATGCTACAAAAAGGCCAGAGAAATCATTGAGCAGCACAGGGAAGTGCTGGATCGCTGCAGCAGCCTGCTGATGGAAAAAGAAAAAATCGGTCAGGATGAGTTTGAAAGCCTGTTTGCAGAAGCAGAAGGGGAAGCGAAGGAGTGCTGAGTTTATGTGGAGTGCAGGAAAATTTCACGGAAAATTTATATGTGAAATACTGTTCCGTCATTCTGCATAAAAAATAAAATGAAATTTATAGAAGTTTGTGCACACTTATTTTCATCTTTATGGTACTATAATTAGCGTAAACCCCCCAATACATTATATAGTTTTTGCTACACCCCATAAGAAACGAAATACCTTCTCCTGAAAGAGCCGACTGCCCCGTTGGCTCTTTCTCTTTGTGTGAACGCCTGTTTCGGCTGCGCGCCGGCGGGCGAGTCCTGAAGGTGAAAGCTCTGTGATATACAAATGCTGCGCGAAGAGGTGAACGGCGCTTTGATGTCTTCCCTTCGCGTGAAAAAACAGTTGTATCTTGTCGGGGAATGGGATAAAATAACAGTAACGACACGGAGGGAGTATAGATGATGCCAGAACAACAGATGGAAAGACTGAATAAGCGGGCGCTGTTCGCAGACGAGACTCTGGACTACCGGATACCGGAAGAGCCTGATGCAGGAGACAGTGTAGTCCTCCGGTTCCGCACAGGAAAAGATAATATTGATCATGTGTATTACATTACGGATGAGGGAAAAATAGAGATGAAAAAAACCTCATCCGATTCTTTGTTTGATTATTATGAAATTCGGATAACAGCAGGGGAAGAGCCCCTTTACTATTATTTCCAGGCAGAAAAGGGTGAGCAGGTCTGCTTCTATGACCGTCTGGGGGCTGATGCGGATTTTAAAGGAAGCCATGCCTTCTGTATTACTCCGGGCTTCCATACACCGGAGTGGGCCAAGGGAGCGGTTATGTATCAGATTTACATTGACCGTTTCTGCAATGGAGATCCGGACAATGATGTGACGGATGACGAATATATTTATATCGGCTGTCCGGTACAGCAGGTAAAGGACTGGAATGCAGAGCCTGAAACGATGGATGTGGGAAGATTTTACGGCGGAGATCTGCAGGGAGTCTGGGATAAGCTGGATTATCTGCAGTATCTGGGGGTTGAGGTGATTTATTTTAATCCTCTGTTTGTGTCTCCGTCGAATCACAAGTATGACAGCCAGGATTATGAGCATATTGATCCCCATTACGGCGTGATTGTCCGTGACGGCGGACAGGCCGTTCCGAAGGGGGCTGTATCCAATGAGGATGCGTCCCGCTACAGACTCCGCAGTGCAGCTCCGGAAAATCTGACGGCCAGCGATGCGTTTTTCGCAGAATTTGTGGAAGAGCTTCACCGGAGAGGAATGCGGGTGATTATTGACGGTGTGTTTAATCACTGCGGTTCTTTTAATAAATGGCTGGATCGGGAAAAGATTTATGAAAAAACGGGCGGCTATGAGGCCGGGGCATATGTCAGCAAGGACAGTCCCTACCGCAGCTTTTTCCGGTTTAATGATGAGACGGCATGGCCGGATAATGATTCCTATGACGGCTGGTGGGGCCACGATACCCTTCCCAAGCTGAATTACGAGGGTTCTGACCGGTTATATAACTATGTAATGTCTATTGCCCGCAAATGGGTGTCTCCGCCCTTTAACGTGGACGGATGGAGACTGGATGTGGCAGCAGATCTGGGCCACAGCAGCGAGTATAATCACAAATTCTGGAGGGATTTCCGGAAGAATGTAAAGGAGGCCAATCCAGAGGCAATCATTCTGGCAGAGCATTACGGGGATCCGGGAAGCTGGCTTGCCGGGGATCAGTGGGATACTGTGATGAATTATGATGCCTTCATGGAGCCTCTTACCTGGTTCCTTACGGGGATGGAAAAGCACAGCGATGAGTATAATGGAATTCTTTTGGGGGACGGAGTGAGCTTTTTCCGTTCTATGAATTACCATATGGCGAGAATGAAAACTCCCTCTCTTCTTACATCAATGAATCAGCTTTCCAACCACGATCACAGCCGGTTTCTGACCAGAACCAATCAGACTGTGGGACGTCTGGCTACAGCCGGGGCGAAAAAGGCAGAAGAAGGCATTCACTACGGCGTATTTCGGGAAGCGGTGATGGTGCAGATGACCTGGCCGGGCGCTCCTACTCTGTATTATGGAGATGAGGCGGGGGTGTGCGGCTGGACAGATCCGGATAACCGGAGAACCTATCCCTGGGGCCGTGAGAATTTTGAACTGATTGAGTTTTACAGCTATATGATCCGGATTCACAAAGGAATGCCGGCTCTTCGCCGCGGTTCATTAAAGCAGCTTCTGGCTGACCGCCAGCTGATTGCCTACGGACGGGTTCGGGGAAGGAACCGCTGCGTCGTAGCAGTCAATAACCGCAATAACAGACGGGAGATTCAGCTGCCTGTATGGGAACTGGGAATTACGGATGAGGAAAAAATCATGCGTGTAATGCTGACGGAGGAAAACGGCTACAATGTGGGAATTTTGGAATATCACTCCAGAGATGGTATTCTGACCCTGGAGATGCCGGCTCACGGCAGTATTCTTCTGGTGGCCGGAATGGACGAGACAGGAAGGGAAACATCCTCAGGAAAAGAAATCAGAGCAGAAAGATAAGGAAAAAGAGTGTAAAAACGAGAAATTCAAAAAATAAAAAAGGTATTTGAAAAAAACTTCTTGATTTTTTATCTATGCTGTGATAAGATAACTCTGCTTGTTAAAGCCGGTATGGGCGGGTTCCCGAGTGGCCAAAGGGGGCAGACTGTAAATCTGTTAGCAGTGCTTTCGATGGTTCGAATCCATCTCCGCCCATTTCGCCGCAGTGGCGGAACTGGCAGACGCACAGGACTTAAAATCCTGCGGGACTAATCTCCCGTGCCGGTTCGATTCCGGCCTGCGGCATTGAGCGAGAGTCTTAGACTTCTGAAGAGAGGTTTAGGACTTTTTTTGTTTTACAGAAGTTTGCAAGGGAGCTTCTCTCTTGTTACACAGAAAGGTTCATCTATAAAAGAAAAGGAGAAAGAATATGAAAAGCAGAGTGTTTGAAACTGTATTATATTACACACCGGAGCCATCAGAAAAGGCAGTGAAGCTGAAGGGCGTGCTTGTGAGAATGGGAATCCGGATCAAAAACATTTCTCCGGAGCAGGCAGGGGAAACCATAGGAAGTCTTCTGGGGATAGCAGGATATGAGAAAAACAGCGGAGAAAACGAGGCGGCAGAGAAAGTTCTTCCGGTGATGGATCAGGAAATGCTGGTTATGCACCGTTTTTCAGAGAGGCGTCTGGATGAGCTTTTGATGAATCTGCGGAAAGCCGGTGTTCCGAAAATCGCCCTGAAGGCAATTGTAACAGAAAGCAATGCAGGCTGGAGCTTTGGCCAGTTATATGAAGAGCTTTTGGAAGAGCACCGGAGAATGTCCGGGATGGGACAGTAAAAAGCTGCAGAGAAGTATGAATCTCCTCAGAACGGTTATGCTTATGGTATATTCAAGCAGGCATAAAGGAGGTTTTAAAAAAGTTATGAGTGAGATGAATATTTCTCTGAAAGGACCGGAGGATGCTCTGGAATTTGTGCGTCGGGTGGAAAAATATCCGTATACGATGGATTTGTGCTGCGGAAGCATTGTGGTAGATGCAAAATCGATTCTTGGAATTTTATATCTGGGTTTTGATCATGTGGTTCATTTGAAGGTACATGCGGGAGAGTGCGGTGAACTGAGAAAAGACCTGGAGAAGTTTCTTGCAGCCTGAAAATTGTCCGAAAAATGGAGGAAATTCTTTCAAAAAACAGGAGATCCGTATCTTTTCCTTTTTTTAAAAGTGTGATAAACTGTCCACAACATCGTTACAGCGGTAAAAAACGGAGAAGATGAGGAGAATACCAATGTATAAAATAGTTTCCAGACTGTTGATTTACGGCGATATGCCAAAAGACACGATTCTGATGGAGCTGGCGGATATTGTCCGTAAAATGGATGACAAAACCCAGACAAAGGAAGAGCTTTCTACCCGGGTGTTTACACAGATGAAGCATCTTCTGCAGGTGGCTACAGATTACGGCTTTGACAGAAATCTGTGGCACAATTATCTGACGTTTCTTCTGATTACCAGTGAGAATCCGTTCAGCATTACCTGCGAAAAGGTCGGGGCAAATGAAGGAAGCGTCAATTATTTTGCCAAGGGAGATTTCAGGGCTTTTCTTGATTTGTTTCATTATGATTTCTCCGAATTGGAGGAGTATCTGGGGATTGACTGCTTCAGCCGGATTTCCAATTATCAGGCAATCGGGAAAAAAGAACTGATGTATAACAAAAATGTCAGTCAGAAGGTACAGGCTCTGAGCAGAAAGCTGGAGGAGGCGCAGGACGAAAATGAGTTTTTTGACTGTGTCACCGGATTTTACAAGGACTATGGCGTGGGAATGTTTGGACTGAATAAGGCTTTCCGTATTCAGTCAAGAGCAGACGGCCGGGTTGACTTTGTGGCAATCAATAATATGGATGCCGTTATGCTGGATGATTTGATTGGCTATGAGCTGCAGAAGAAAAAGCTGGTAGAGAATACGCTTGCATTTGTACAGGGCAAGAAGGCCAACAATGTTCTTCTTTTTGGCGACAGCGGTACGGGAAAATCTACAAGCATCAAGGCAATTGTTAATGAATTCTACGATCAGGGACTTCGCATGATCGAGATCTACAAGCACCAGTTTAAGGATTTGTCGGCTGTGATTGCCCAGATTAAAAACAGAAACTACCGTTTTATTATTTACATGGATGATTTGTCATTTGAGGAGTTTGAGGTAGAATACAAGTTCCTGAAGGCAGTAATTGAAGGCGGTGTGGAGACAAGACCGGATAATATCCTGATTTATGCGACCTCTAACCGGCGTCATCTGATTAAAGAGAACTGGAGTGACCGCAGTGATATGGAGCACGACAATGGAATGCACCGTTCCGATACCATGGAAGAGAAGCTTTCTCTGGTCAATCGATTTGGCGTTACCATCTGCTATTCCAAGCCGTCCCAGAAGGAGTATTTCCATATTGTGGAGGGTCTGGCACGTCGGGCGGGTATTACCATGCCGGAGGAAATGCTGCGGGCAGAGGCCAATAAATGGGAGCTGAGCCACGGCGGCATTTCCGGGCGGACAGCACAGCAGTTTATTAATTATCTTCTGGGCATCATGGAGTCTTGAAGTTTGAGAAAGGACCTAAGAGGCACATGGTAAAGGTAGCAGTGACCAAAAGAGTGCCGTCCTGGTCAGTGGCAGTAACCTGATTTACAACGGAACGCTTTCCAATGTGCAGAGAGTTTGCCTCTACATAGACTCTTCCCTGGGAAGCTCCGTGGATAAACTGGATGCTGCTGTTTTGTGTGACATTAAGCTGTTCCAGGCAGGTAGTTGCCATGCCGGAGGCTGAGTCACAGAGTGTAAAAAGAAATCCGCCATGGAGATTTCCATAGTAGTTCAGACAGTCGGGGCCGATGGTTACAGCAATTTTTGCGTGACCAGGCCCCACTTCCAGTATTTCGGCCCGGCCGGTTCCGGCAAGCGGATGGACGTGGCGGCGGATTCGATCCTGAATATCTGGTTTTAAATCTTCCAGCTTCATAGATGATGGTGATGTGATTTCTTGTTTCATACAGGAAATGCCTCCTTTTTATAGTAATATAGTTTTAGCAGCTTCATGGCTTTTCCAGGCAGGATGCGGCGCCTTGCTGTCTGGCGCGCCCCGCTTCTGTGACAAAGATCTCTTCCTCCGCATGGCGATTCTTGCGGAGCTTTTTTTACAGGACGTAATTTTCTGTGAAACAAAAAAGAGCAGGTCATCGACCTGCTCTTGTCATACGTGCGCGAGAAGATTCGAACTCCCGACACCTTGGTCCGTAGCCAAGTGCTCTATCCAGCTGAGCTACGCACACATATTTGATTGGCTGCTGCTTTGTTATCGCTGCAACATGTTATATATTAAATGATAACTGCAAATTTGTCAAGCATTATTTGAAAAAAATTTATAATTTTTGATCCATTGACAAAGAGGCATATTTTGACTACCATTTGACTGTATATGACAGCCACGCATCAGCCTGCCCGCTTACAGCAGATAAGGGCATGGGGAGGTCTGGATGGCCGGGCGGTTACGATAGTATTGCAGGAGAATAAGGCAGGAAACTGTCAGACAGAAAAAAAGGAATGGATTATGTTATATCAGATTACAGACGGTAGTATCTCGGCCGGAGGTACTCCGGTACTGTCGCATTTTAATTTTGAAATCAGGGGAAAGGAAAAGGTGGCTCTGGTAGGGCGCAACGGAACAGGGAAAACAACGCTGCTCCGGCTGATTGCAGGCGAGCTGGAGCTGGACCGGGATGACAGAAGGCAGGGGCCGGGAATTGTAAGTTCAAGGCGTCTGACAATAGGAATGCTGAGGCAGAAGGCATTTGAAGACGGGGAACGGACGGTGGAAGAGGAAATCCTGCAGGGATGTCCGGCAAGGGAGGGTTTTGACCGGGAGCGTTTTGAGTATGAGCTGGAGTATGACCGTCTGTTTACGGGCTTTGGATTTTCCAGAGAGGAAAAAAGAAAAAGTCTGAAGGAATTTTCCGGAGGTCAGCAGACAAAAATTGCCCTGATTCGTCTGCTGCTGCAGAAGCCGGATATTCTTCTTCTTGACGAGCCGACCAATCATCTGGATATTACGTCTGTCCGGTGGCTGGAGCAGTATTTAAAAGAATACAGCCATGCAGTTGTTATGGTGTCCCATGATCGTTTTTTCCTGGATCAGACGGCAGATGTGGTGTATGAGGTGGAGGCAGGGCAGCTGACGCGGTATCCGGGAAATTATACCCGGTATCGGGCGGAGAAGCGCAAGAGACTGGAACTGCAGAGAAAAGCATATGAACGGCAGCAGGAGGAAATCAGGCGGCTGGAGGAGGTTATCAGGCGGTTTAAAAATAAACCGGCAAAGGCGGCTTTTGCCAGAGCGAAGAAAAAGCAGATTGAGCGGATGCAGAAGGTGGAAAAACCGCGGGAGGAAGATGTATGCCTGTTTCCGGGGCCGTTGGAGCCGCTGTTTCCCGGAAGCAAATGGGTGCTGGAGGCGGAGCATCTGAAAATAGGATATGAAAAGCCGCTTCTGGAGCTTTCTCTCAGGGTGCGCCGGGGACAGAAAATCGGAATCCTTGGAGCAAATGGTGTGGGGAAGAGTACCTTTTTAAAAACGACTGCAGGGCTTCTGGAGCCGAAGGAGGGACGGCTTTCTCTGGGAAATCAGGTGATGATCGGGTATTTTGATCAGCATTCAGCGGAAATTGAATCGGAAAAGACCGTGCTGGAGCATTTCCATGATCTGTTCCCTTCCATGACAGAAAAAGAGGTGCGCAGCACTCTGGGGGCATATCTTTTTGGCGGACGGGAGGCTGCCCGGAAGGTAAACAGCCTGTCCGGGGGAGAACGGGCCCGTCTGGTTCTGGCAGAGCTTCTTCAGGGACGACCCAATCTTCTGATCCTGGACGAACCGACGAACCATATGGATGTACAGGCAAAGGAGGTTCTGGAATCGGCTTTTCAGGCCTACCAGGGGACCATTCTTTTTGTTTCTCATGATCGGTATTTTATCAGTCAGGTAGCGGAGTCGGTTCTGATTTTTGAGGAAGAGGGAGCCTTTTATTATCCCTTTGGATATGAACATTATCTGGAAAGGCTGGAAAAAAGTCAGGCAGAGGGCAACGGCACAGGGGTGGCCGGTCAGATGAAGGCAGAGGATGCGGCGCTGATTGCCGGAATGCGTGCTGTTCCGAAGGCGGAACGCCACAGGCTTCGCGAGTTTCCCACAGAGGAGCTGTACCTGGAATGGAAGCTGGGTCTGGTGATGGAACGTCTGGAACCGGCGAAGGAGCGGTATGGAATGCTTGACGCCCGGTGTATGGAGCTGGAGCAGAGGCTTATGCAGTCCCGGGCGTATTGGGCGGATATGGTGTCAGAAGAAGGGACAGACGGCGAGACAGACGGGCCGGCGCCTGCTGCGGGGGAAGCAAAGGAACGGGAGAAGCTGCAGCAGATGAAGGCGGAGAGGGAAGAGGCATGGGAAGCCTGGCACTCTTGCTGTCTGGAATGGCTGGAGGCATTGGAAGAACCCTGATTCTGTCTGCTTCCGGCCAGAAAAACAGTTGAAAAACTGATAGCGGTATGGTATGATGGAAACCATTAAAGCAGAATTTTGAAAAACAGATTCCGTATGCGAAGGTGCATCCCCGCTGAGGGAATGCACCTTTTTCTATCTTGTTTACTCAGCGTGTTTTCAGACAGGAAAATTTGTTTTGGAGAGTCCTGAGAAAAGGGAGAAACTGTTTTTCAGAATGGAAGAGGAGGAGCATTATGAAAAAAAGCATCCGTTTGATCACTGCGGCAACTTTAGCTCTCGGTCTGCTGCTGACCGGCTGCGGCGGACAGAACAGCAGCGCGCCTGAGGAAAACGCTTCTGCAGGCAGTGCATCTGCAGAGGGAACAGCCGGAGGAAACACCGGCGCTGATGTGGATACCTCCGGATATCTGGTATCCGTACTGAATGCAGATATTCAGACCGCTGATGTACAGAAGACGTCTAAGGATTATGAAATTCCGTGGAATATTTATGATCGCCTGGTTGAGATTCAGGTGGCGGAGGACGGAACCTCCAGCATTCAGCCAAGTCTGGCAGAATCCTGGGAGATTTCTCCGGATGGAACCGAGTATACCTTCCATCTCCGTCAGGGAGTAAAGTTCCACAATGGCAATGATTTTACAGCAGAGGATGTGGTTTATACCTTTAACCGCATGCTGACAGAAAAGGGAACGGTAAATACAGAATCCGTGGATCAGATTCTGGGCGCCGCAGAGGTGCTGGAGGGAAAAGCAGAAACACTGGAAGGCGTTGAGGCGACAGATGATTATACACTGAAGATTACCTTAAAAGAACCCTTTGCAGCTTTTCTGGCCTGTCTTTCCACTCCGGGAGCTTCTATCTATGACAGTGAGGCCACAGAGGCAGCCGGCGACCAGTTTGGTATGGATCCGTCTGTAACGGTAGGAACCGGAGCATTCCAGTTTACTTCCTGGACTCTGAATGACCGTCTGGTGCTGACCAGAAATGAGAATTACTGGAGAGGCGCCTCCAAGCTGCCGGGCGTTGTGATTCGGATTATTCCGGATACAGAGACGCAGACCATGATGTTTGAAAGCGGAGAACTGGATCTGCTGGATCTGGATTATGTAACAGATGCAGTGGATCGTTTTGAGGCTTCCTATCCGGATCAGATCGTATCCGGTCCGAGAGTCGGCATCACATATTTGACCTTTAACTTTAATATAGAACCCTTCCAGGACGTTCGTGTGCGCAAGGCTGTTCAGATGGCCATTGACAGACAGGCGATTCTGGATGCCCTTTACGGCGGACGGGGACAGACAGAGCATGGAATCTTCCCTCACGGACTGATTGGCTTCCAGGAGGATCAGACTCAGATTGCTTATGATCCGGAAGGGGCTAAGGCGCTTCTGGCAGAGGCCGGATACGGTGACGGGTTTACCATGGAGCTGGCAGCAGACAGCTCTGCATCAGATACCATGACCATGTCTCTGGAGATTATTAAGGAGCAGCTGGCAGCAGTGGGAATTCAGGCAGAGATCCGCAATTACGACGAGTCTACCTGGCTGGAAACCAGAAAGGCCGGGGAACTGGCATCATTTATGTCTACCTGGACAGCTGATTACAATGACCCGGACAACTTTATTTATACCTTCTTCGGAAATGAGGAGAAGACAAAGATTCGCTCCATTAATTATCCCGATACAGCAGTGATGGAACGTGTGGCCGCAGCCCGCGCCATGGTAAACGAGGATGAGCGTCTGGCAGAGTACCAGGCTTTGGAGGAGAAGCTGATTCACGAGGATGCCGCATGGGTTCCCATGTACTCCAGACTTCATCTGTTTGCTGTCAGCAAGCGGGTTCAGAATTTTAAACCGCTCTGGAGCGGAGTCAGCGATAAGATTTATTATGAGGTTTCTTTAAGCGAATAAGAGAGAAACCGCAAGTATGAAGTGAAACGAATGCCGCAGAATGGAGCAATCGATTTTGCGGCATTTTTTAAGCAAAAGAAGGGGGAAGCCCAGTGTTAAAAAAAGTAGTAAAACGTATTCTGATATCCATACCGGTACTGATAGGGGTGGTGCTGGCTATTTTTGTTATGCTTCGCATTGTACCGGGAAATCCGGTAACCACTATGATGGGAGAGCATGTAAATCCGGCAGTGATTGAGAAAATCAGCAAAGAGATGGGGCTGGATCAGCCGTATTATATCCAGTTTCTGAAATACATAGCCAATGCGCTGCGGGGAGATTTTGGCACATCCTACCGGCTGAACCGGAATGTGACTCAGATTATTCTTGAAGCTTTTCCCAACACGGTAAAGCTGTCCCTTCTTGCAGCAGCAGTATCCTGGGTGATTGGTATTGTGGCCGGGATTGTGGCGGCAATTCGCCAGAACCGTCTTCTGGACCGGCTTTTCATGGGCTGCGCTCTGATGGGGGTTTCCATGCCTGTGTTTATGACGGCACTGGTGCTTCAGTATGTGTTTGCATTTAAATTAAAATGGTTTCCTGTGTCCGGATTTGAGTCCTTCCGCGCCATGATTCTTCCGGCGATTGTGCTGGGGTGGAATTCAGCAGGAAGCATTGCCCGCATGACCCGATCCAATCTGGTGGAGATTATGCAGGAGGATTTTATCCGAACGGCCCGGGCAAAGGGACTGAGGGAATATGCGGTGATTATTTTCCACGCGCTGAAAAATGCCATGCTGCCGGTTGTAACCATGATGGCGCTGCAGATTTCCAGTATGCTGTCCGGCGCAGTGCTGACAGAGAGTGTATTCGGCGTTCCTGGAATCGGACGCCTGGCAGTCAATGCCATTGAAACAAGAGACATGCCGCTTCTTCAGGGAACGGTTGTATTTACTACGGTTCTGATTATTGTGGGCAATCTGATAGCAGATCTGCTTTATAATGTATTGGATCCGAGAATCCGGGAGGGGGCGTAACATGAGGAATTCTGGAGAAACCGGTTCTGAGATGACGGTGAAGCATTTATGGAAAGAGGGGGCTGCGCCAGTTTCCGGCGGCAGTGATCCCATGAGTGAAATCGGAGAGGCCGAAACCTGGAAGGATCAGGTGAAGACCCTGATTCGCCAGAACAAGCTGGCAGCGGCATCGGCAGTTCTGATTCTTTTGATTATTCTGGCGGCAGTATTTGCGCCTTTTGTGGCTCCCTATGATCATCTGGCCCAGAGTCTGACGGATCGCCTTCAGACGCCAAGTATGGCCCACTGGCTGGGAACAGACGAGCTGGGACGGGACGTACTGAGCCGGATTATTTTCGGGGCGCGGATATCCCTTACTATCGGCCTTGTGCCTACGCTGATTTCCATGGCTATCGGCACGGTTCTGGGGCTTTGTGCAGGCGTATATGGAGGAAAGGTGGACTTTGTAATTATGCGTCTGGCAGACGTTATGCTGGCCTTTCCGTCTCTTTTGCTGGCTATGGTGGTCATGTATACCATGGGCGGAGGCCTGATTAATATTTTTATTGCCCTGAGTCTGATTAACTGGGCAAGTACAGCCAGAGTGGTCCGCTCCCAGACCTTGTCCCTGAAGGAGAAGGAGTATGTGGAAGCGGCCAGATCGATTGGTGTCAGCCGGTGGACCATTATGTTCCGCCATATTCTGCCCAACTGCCTTCCGTCACTTATTGTTTTGTTTACTCTGAATATTCCCTCTGCAATTCTGTCTGAGGCGTCTTTGAGCTTTCTGGGTGTGGGCGCTCAGCCGCCCAGCGCCAGCTGGGGCCTGATGGCAGTACGCGGGAAAAAATATCTGTTTTCTGAGCCATGGCTGTGTATTGCGCCCAGTGTGGCAATTATGATTGTAGTGCTTGCATTTAACTTTCTGGGAGACGGTCTGCGGGATGTGCTGGATCCCTATTTGAAAGAGCAGTAAGGAGGGAATCAGAATGAGTGAATCAATCGTACTGGATATCCGGAATCTGAAATCCCATTTCTTTACGGCAAAGGGAGAGGTTCCGGCAGTGGACGGCGTAACCATTCAGGTTCCGCCGGGAAAGATTATTGGAATTGTAGGCGAATCCGGATGCGGAAAAAGTATGACAGCCATGTCGGTTATGGGACTTTTGCGGTATCCGGGGCGCGTGGTTGAAGGAAGTATTACTCTGGACGGACGGGATATTACCCATTTAAGCCCCAGGGAGCTGGCGAAGGTGAGGGGAAACGAGATTTCCATGATTTTTCAGGAGCCTATGACCTCCCTGAACCCGGTTTATCCTGTGGGACGTCAGGTAAGAGAGGCTATTCTTCAGCATCAGAAGGTGTCAAAGGAAGAGGCAAAGAAGCGGGTGCTGGAAATATTCCAGGCAGTGGGAATTCCGGAACCGGAGAAGCGGTACAACAGCTATCCCCATCAGCTTTCCGGCGGTCTGCGCCAGAGGGTGATGATTGGAATGGCTATGGTCTGCCGGCCGAAGGTGATGATTGCAGATGAGCCGACAACAGCTCTTGATGTGACGATTGAGGCCCAGATTCTGCAGCTGATGAAAAAGCTTTGCAGAGAACAGGGAACCTCGATTATTCTGATCACCCACAATATGGGGGTTGTGGCGGAAATCTGTGACTATGTATATGTTATGTACGCAGGAAAGGTGATGGAGCAGGCGGAAACCTTTGAGCTGTTTGAGCATACAGAGCACCCCTATACGGCCGGACTTTTAAAATCCATCCCCCGTCTGGATGAAAAGGCAGACCGGCTGTATACCATTGAAGGTGTAGTGCCAAATCTTCTGCATCTGCCGGCAGGATGTAATTTCTGTACCAGGTGCGGCGAGGCTTCCGGGCGGTGCTTTGTTGAGAAGCCGTGTCTTTATCAGACGCGGGAAGGACATGGAGTTCGCTGCTTTAAGTACGAAAGCGAGGTACAGTTCGATGGAAAATAAAAAAGTCCTTCTGGAAGCAAGACATCTTGTAAAGGAATTTCCCATTGGAGGAACGAAGAAAAATCCGCAGCTGGTTCACGCGGTTTCTGATGTGAATCTGGATATTTATGAAGGAGAAACACTGGCTCTGGTGGGAGAGTCCGGATGCGGAAAAAGTACGCTGGGCCGGACCCTGATTCGTCTTTTGGAGGCGACATCAGGAGAAATTTATTTTGACGGACAGGAAATCACCTCGATGAAGCCAAGGGAATTTGCAGCTCTCCGGCGTCAGATGCAGATTATTTTTCAGGATCCCTATGCGTCTTTGAATCCGCGGATGAGGGTTCACGAGATTATTGGAGAGCCGCTGATTACTTATGGAATGAAGGATAAGAAGCAGCTGGAAAAACGGGTCAGAGAGCTGATGAAGGAGGTTGGAATTCCGGACGAATTCTATAACCGTTATCCCCATCAGTTTTCCGGCGGACAAAGGCAGCGTATTGGCATTGCCCGGGCGATTGCCTTAAATCCCAGACTGATTATCTGTGATGAGCCGGTGTCGGCCCTGGATGTTTCGATCCAGTCCCAGGTGCTGAACCTTTTAAAGGATCTGCAGGAGGAGTACCAGCTGACCTATCTGTTTATTTCCCATGATTTAAGTGTTGTGAATTTTATTGCAGATCGGGTCTGTGTAATGTTTTTGGGAACGATATGTGAATTAGGGCCGACGGAGGAATTGTATCATAAGCCGCTTCATCCCTATACAAGATTTTTGCTGAATGCGATTCCAAAGGCAGATCCGCGGCTGCGGACAGAAAAAAAGGAACTGCTGTCCGGAGAGATTCCCTCTCCGGTGAATCCGCCGTCCGGCTGCCGTTTCCACACCCGATGTCCCTATGCAAAGGAAATCTGCAGCCGGGAGACACCGGGGTGTACGGAGATTGGGGAGAGAAAGGTGTTCTGTCATTTCCCGCTGAGATAGCAGAATCGTAACTGTTCAGGCCAGGTCATTTTCTGGTATCTTGCGAAGGCAGGTGTGAGAGCCGGTTCGGGCTGTTTATCTGGCCTGGAACAGGCGATTGGCAGTCTGGTCAAACAGAAGCCCCAGAACAGCTGTATAAACGGCGGAAGCCGCATTGGTGACGATGCGCAGAATGACAGCGCCGATGACGCCAAAGGCGCCGGAGGCGACAGAAAGAGCGCCGAAAGTATTAAATACTGTCTGCCAGGGATATTTTGCAGAATATCCTACACCTATTCCGCCGATAATTCCGATCATAGGATGGAGACTCTCAGGGAGTAGGGTGTAAATGACCAGAAAAATCAGGCATCCTGCAATATTATAAATTCCTCTTGCTTTTGCGCGTACTTCCAGATCTTTTTGAAAGGGAAGGCAAACGGACATACAGGCAATGCCTACCCACATTACACGGGGAATTCCGAGGAGAGAGGCAAGGAGCATGGCTGTGGATACGCATACAGTCAGCTTAAAATACCACCGGTTTCGCAGGGAACGGGGATCAAATTCATGAAAGAGATCCTCAAATTTCCGCTTGTGAGGCCGGTTTTTTTGTTTTATGTAAAATACAGCCATACAAAGGATCATGCCGCAAAACAGGCCGGCTGTCCGCATAGCCAGGGAATGCCCGTTTACATCATAGCCCTGAAGAATCAGGTAGGACAGCACAAAGGTAGAGTGATTGGACATAATTACATTGTGACAGCCTAAAAACATGAGAGTCAGGATACAGATAAAATTAATGATAAAACCGGGAAACGGCGATACCAGATTAGACAGATGAGGCCCTGTCATCAGGATGGAAAAGATTCCCATGATGCACAACAGGCCATGGGGCGTTTGAATTCCGAAATCGGCCTGACGCAGAACCAGCAGGGCAAGAAGAACGGATACACCGGCAATGCTGTTTTCATTTCCAAAAATCAGGCTGAAGAGGGTGACAGCGGCAAAGCAGAAGGCAACCACCAGATATACCTTGAAATTGTAAATGAGCAGATGACGGATTCGTTCTTTCTTTTCTTCTGTAATCCGGATCAAGGCTTTAGAACCGGCGGCATTCAGCTGCAGCTCCTGATAAAATGTCATAAGCAATAACCTCCTGTAAATAATAGACTAGAAACATTGCGTTTCATAAAATAAAAAAAGCCGGTTTTCTGTCAAGAAAAGGGCAATACAGAAGATTCTAACCTGTTTTCTGAAAGAATACAAGATGTAAAATTACAGCGTTCCGGCGCATTTTCGGAACGCTGTATGTGACTGCAAAGACAGACTGCAGGAAATCAGCTCAGATAATTCTTCATATTTTTCAATGCATTTTTTTCCAGTCGGGATACCTGGGCCTGGCTGATATGGATTTCTTCCGCCACCTCCGTCTGTGTTTTTCCTTCAAAAAAACGAAGATCAATAATGTGGCGTTCCCGCTGGGGCAGGCGGTTCATGGCTTCCCGGAGGGAGATTTCCTCCACCCAGTTTTCCTCCAGATTTTTCTTGTCGCTGATTTGATCCATGACATAAAGGGGATCTCCGCCGTCTGTGTAAATGGGTTCATACAGACTGACCGGGCTTTGAATGGCATCTAACGCATAGGTAATGTCTTCTTTGCTGACCCCGATTTCCTCGGCAATTTCCATGAGAGTAGGTTCTCTGGAGGCATTCCGTGTTAGTTTTTCTTTGGCATACAGGGCTTTATAGGCCGTATCCCGCAGAGAACGGCTGACTCGGATCGAATTATTGTCCCGAAGATAGCGGCGCACCTCTCCCATAATCATGGGGACGGCATAAGTGGAAAAACGTACATTCTGGGTAATATCAAAATTATCAATGGCTTTGATCAGGCCGATACATCCAATCTGGAAAAGGTCATCTATATTTTCGCTGCTGCTGGAAAAACGCTGGATGACACTGAGTACCAGCCGCAGATTTCCCCGGATGTATTCCTCTCTGGCTTCGGAATCTCCTTTCAGGATCCGCTGAAACAGGGCATCCTTTTCCTCGTTCGTAAGAAGCGGCAGCTTTGCCGTATTGACTCCGCAGATTTCAACCTTATATCCTGCCATGTTCTAACCTCCGCTTATGAATTTTCTGTGGCGCATGATACATAGAAAATGATTTACGAAAAAGGGAGGGTTTATACTTCCATTTTTTGTCACAGGATGAAAACAGAGGCGGTAATCTTGCAGGCGGAGAAAATGGCTGTTATAATGGACAGCAGAAAATGAGAAAGAAATTTTGGAAGGCGGAATACTGTATGTTATATACCATACCTCATTATTATAAAAAATTTCAGTGTATTGCAGGGGAATGTCCCGACACCTGCTGCGCCGGATGGCAGATTGTGATTGATGACAGGACCAGGGAGAAATACAGAAAGGCAGAGGGAGCTTTTGGGAACCGGCTGCATAATTCCATTGACTGGAAGGAATCCTGCTTTCAGCAGTATGAAGGACGGTGTGCTTTTTTGAATGATGAAAATCTGTGTGATATTTATCAGGAGGCAGGAAAAGAAATGCTGTGCAGAACCTGTCGGAATTATCCGCGCCATATAGAAGAGTTTGAGGGCAGCAGGGAGATTTCTCTGTCCTTGTCCTGTCCGGAGGCGGCGCGGCTGATCCTGGGATGCAGGGAACCGGTACGGTTTCTGACAGCAGAAAAAGCGGGAGAAGAGGAATATGAGGATTTTGATTTTTTCCTTTATACGAAGCTGACAGATGCCAGAGACCTGATGATCCGGCTTCTTCAGGACAGACGGGAGCCGGTGTCTCTGCGAATTGCCATGGTGCTGTCGCTGGGGCATGATCTTCAAAGGAGGATCCGAAGCGGGCAGCTGTTTTTGGTGGATCAGCTTCTGGAACGATATGGGAAAGAAGGCGCCTTCCGGAGAATGGAGGAGCGGGTAAAGCCCTACCGGGCGGACAGAAAAAGCAGGAGCAGACTGGTGCGGGAGCTGTTTGAAATTTTCGGGGAGCTGGAGCTTTTGAAAGCGGACTGGCCCCGGTATGTAAAAAGAGCGGAGCAGGGGCTGGCGCTGGAAGCAGAACAAATGGCGGCTGGCGAGGAAACTGCACAGATAGCGGCTGAGAAGAAAGCAGAGCGAATGACGGCTGGCAAGGAAACTGCACAGACGGCAGCAGGGGAAAAATCCGGAGTAGAAGGGCAGAGCGGGCTTCAGGATGAGGATTCCTGGGAGATCTGGATGGAGCAGCTGATGGTCTATTTTGTATTTACCTATTTCTGCGGAGCCGTGTATGATGAAAATGCCTATGGAAAGATAAAGCTGGCTGTGGTCAGCACTCTTCTGATCTGTGAGATAACAAGGGGAGTGTCCGGGGATGCAGATGGAAATGAACTGTTTTTGCATCTGACAGAGTCTGCATGGAAATATTCCAAGGAAATCGAGCATTCAGATGTAAATCTAAGCCGTCTGGAACAATGCTTCCGGGAAAAATTCTGCTGCAGTCTGGAAAATCTTCTGCGGGTGGTGCTGTCCTGAGACAGACGGAAAAAGCGGAAAAAGCGGGAGTCCGGGAAGCTTGTAAGGGCCGGAGAAATACAGTATAATAGCAAAGGATACACAAAATGAATGAAGTGAAACGGAATACACTAACAGGGAGAAAGAGGATTCTGGCAGGAATTACGCTTTTTTCCATGTTTTTTGGGGCGGGAAATCTGATTTTTCCGCCATTTTTAGGGGCGCAGGCAGGAACTCATACCTGGCAGGCATTTGCAGGGTTTGCAGTGAGCGCTGTGTTCCTTCCGATATTGGGGGTAGCAGCGGTTACGAAATCCGGAGGGTTGGAGGCGCTGGCATCCAGGGTGCATCCGGGATTTTCCTTTTTTTACATTATGGTTTTATATCTGGCTATCGGGCCGTGTCTTGCTATTCCAAGGACGGCAAGCACCTCTTTTTCGATTGCAGTGATGCCTTTCTGGAATCAGCCGGAAACCATGAAACTGGTACAGCTTGCATATTCTCTGGTGTTTTTTCTGCTGGCAGCTCAGGTAGCGATGCATCCGGAAAAACTGACAGAATGTCTGGGAAAATGTCTGACACCGATCCTTCTGACCCTGATTGTGATTGTTTTTGGGGCATCTGTCCTGCATCCGGCAGGACCGGCGGCAGCACCTGGCGGCGTTTACGGATCGGCGGCCGCGGTTTCCGGGTTTTTGGACGGCTATCAGACCATGGACACCCTGGCGGCGCTGAATTTTGGAATTATTATTGCAATGAATATTCGTGTCATGGGGGTTTCGGAGGAAAAGGCAGTGATGAAGGAAACCATTCATGCCGGATGGATTGCCGGAGCAGTGCTTTTGACAGTTTACGGAATGCTTTCCTATGTGGGAATGGTTTCCGGAACCCGGTTTGCCGGGGCAGCCGACGGAACAGAGACTCTGACTGGAATGGTGGATTTTCTGTTTGGAAAAGCCGGAGCGGTGATACTGGCCTGTATTTTTATGATTGCCTGTTTTAATACCTGCGTGGGACTTCTTGTATGCTGCGGAAATTATTTTCACAGGATTTTTCCGAAGCTGTCCTATCGTGTCTGGGTGTATGTGTTTGCAGCCCTGTCTATGATGATATCAAACGCAGGACTGGGGGCGATTTTGAGAATTTCCAAGCCGGTGCTTAATGCCATTTATCCCCTGGCAATCCTGCTGATTTTTCTTTCCTGTATTCACCACAGAATCGAAGACTGTCCCCGGATTTATCCCTGGTCAGCGTTTGTGTGCGGTCTGTTCAGCCTGCTTTTTATGCTGGAGGAGAATCATGTTGTGATTCCGGGAGTGACCGGACTGCTTCATGGAATTCCTGGCAGCGCATACGGCTTTGGATGGCTGATTCCTACGGCTTTTGCTATCGGAGCCGGTTTTGCGGCAGATAAGACAGGAAAGGTTTTTCAAAAGAAACATGATGTGAGAAGAAAATAAAGGAGTAAAAAATATGGACGTTGCAGCTTCTTTGGAATTACTTCAGAAAAAGGCGGCTGAGGATGAGCAGCTGAGAAAACAGTTTTGGGACACGAGAAAAAGCCAGAATCCCCTCTCGGATTTCTGCAGAATCTGCAGAGAGCAGGGGGAGGAGATTTATGAAATGGATCTGCTTCAGGCGGGGGAGGAGCTTTATGCGGCCATGAAGCGCAGCACCAACGGAGGCGGAGAGAATTCTCCGGTTTTAAAAGGGGAAGACGATTTGTATGAACTGTTTTTTGCCCAGCTGCCCGGATAAGGATAGGCAGAGGGAAACAAGTGAGAAGGGAAGAAAGGGGAATCGGGGATGCGAAGCTTTTATGAAGCAGTTTCCCGGTGTAATCCGGAGAAACAGAATCTGGCAGTGACAGTTCTGGACGGTCTGCATTTTGGAGAAAAGGCTCTTTTTTCAGAGGGGCAGCTGATATTTGATACAGAAAAAAACGGATATCTGGAAGAGCATGCGGAAGAGATTTGGATGGCGGCCCGGAACCGGTGCAGAGACGGCATAGCTGAGGCAGCAGGAACACAGGTTTTCTGCGACTGGCTGGGGCAGGAAAATCATCTGGTTATCTGCGGCGGGGGTCATGTTTCTATTCCGGTGATTGAGATTGGGCAAATGCTGGGATTTCAGGTGACTGTTCTGGAGGATCGTCCTGTTTTTGCAGACAATGCAAGACGGGCCGGGGCCAATCAGGTGATTTGCGAATCCTTTGCAGCCGGTCTGGATCAGATTGAGGGCAGCAGCAGTACCTATTTCGTTCTGGTAACCAGGGGACACACCTATGATCAGATTTGTCTGGAGAAAATTGCGGCAAAGCCACATGCGTATATTGGAATGCTTGGAAACAGGAAGCGGGTTCAGATTGTGAAGAGCAGTGTGCTGGAGCAGGGGGCAGATCCTCAGGTGATTGGGCGTGTTCATACGCCGATTGGTCTGGATATCAGCGCAGAAACTCCGGCAGAGGTAGGGGTTGCGATTATGGCTGAGATTATTCAGGTGAAAAACCGCGGTATACGGAAAAACGGATATTCCAGAGATATGCTTCATGCCCTTTTGAAATCCAGAGAAGAGGGAACGGTTGGTGTGATGGCAGCCATTGTCCGGAAAAAGGGCTCTACGCCTCGCGAGGCGGGAACGAAAATGCTGGTACTGCCGGATGGCCGCTGTATTGGAACCATAGGAGGCGGCTGCGCAGAGGCTGTTATGATGAAACGCGCTCTCGGACTTTTGCAGTCCGGCTCGGAGCAGACAATGATGTGCTATGTAAATATGGCGGGAGAGGAGTCGGAAGAGGAAGGAAGCTGCGGAGGCGGAGTAATTTATGTGCTGCTGGAACCTGTTTTTTGAAGAAGGGAGATGTAATTGATGAAGGAAACACCGTTAAACGGCCGGATGCTGGTCGGCAGCTGTCCTGAAGGACAGGAATATAATACCCAGCTTTTGTATTTTACCTGTTCATCGCTTGGGGAGAGCGGAGACAGAGTTTATATGATAAGTGATCAGGGGGGAAGCCCCAATGTGATAGTAAAGGATCTGTTTACCGGAAAAGAAAAGGTTCTTACACAGAATCAGGCAGGTATTTTAAAGAGCTATGTTTATTTTGACGGAGAGAAAAACCGGGGGCTGGGAAAGGCCAGTGTCTGTCTCGATTATGTGAGGGAAATTATTTATTTTATTCAGGATGATAAGATATGCAGGGCAGACCGGGAGGGAAGAATTACTGTTCTGAACCGGGTGCCGGAGGAGCGAATGACAGCATTTACTCATGTCAGTGCAGATGGAAAGCGTCTCTGTGTTCCTATGACAGACGGAAGATGTCTGGATTTTGATCCGGAAACAGAGGGAACCGGGCTTGACCGGCGTCCGGCCTATGATATTGACGGACGGGTGCAGGAGGAGAATTTAAACAGCTATCTCTGTGTTTATGATACAGAAACAGGAGAGCTGCTGTTTGAAAAAACAGTTCCGAAATGCTGGATTACCCATGTGCAGTTTCATCCGCTGAATCCGGAAATTATTATGTACAATCATGAATGGCCCAGCTTTGACTGCGGGATCCGGCGTATCTGGATGTATGATCATGAAACGGATTCGCTGATTCGTGTCCGTACAGAGGGAAGCGATACTCTGGGCAATCCCAGAGGCTTTGCCCGGAGTGCGAAGGACTGGGTCTGCCATGAAATGTGGAGCGATGACGGAACCCAGATTATTTATCATGGCGGCTACGCAGACGGTCCGGCTATGGTGGGACGGTATGAGCTGGCTACAAAGAGGTACTGGGAAATTGCTTTGCCGGATGATTACAATGCCTACGGCCATTTTACTATGGATCACAGGGGAAATCTGGTGTGCGACGGGTATTTTAAGTACCCCTGGGAGGTGAAGCGGGTTCGGGAGAACAGTACGGATAACGGACCGGATCCACATAAAAAGGATGCGGAGTATATCTGCAAGGTTATTCCTGACTGGGAAAAGGGAACTCTGACCTGGATCCCGCTTTGCAGGCATGAAAGTGACTGGCTGGGGCAGGATGCCCATCCTCATCCCATATACAGCCATACAGGAGACAGGATTTTCTTTAACAGCCGGATGGAACGTTCGGTAAAGGTTTATTGTGTTTCCGCAAGGACGCCTCAGGGGTTTGAGGAAGAAATAGAATAGAAGTGTGAAGGGCGGCAGTTTGAAGCAGGTGCTTGGAACTGTCGCATTGTTGTAGTTGCAGAAAAGAGATTTCTGTGGGGGAATAATTTCTATAGGGGAGTCTTGAGCCATGATGCGAAAAATTTTTATGATAATCCATGACGCAGATTTTGTATTTATGGAGGGAAATGGCGGATCCTGCACAATCCACGGGAGAGATTTTGCATTTAAGGAAGAAAAGAGAGGATTTTGCACAATCCATGGGAGAGATTTTGCATTTAAGGAAGAAAAGAGAGGATTCTGCACAATCCACGGGAGAAATTTTGCATTTAAGGAAGAAAAGAGAGGATCCTGCACAATCTAGGGGAGAAATTTTGCATTTAAGGAAGAAAAGAGAGGATCCTGCACAATCCATGGGAGAGATTTTGCATTTAAGGAGAAAAAGAACTGCTCCTGCACAAATCAGAGGAGAAAGATTGAGGAATGGAAACATATGAGAGAAATCAGCTTGTTTATTGCAATGAGTCTTGACGGATATATTGCGGACAGCCGCGGCAGTGTGGACTGGCTCAATGGTCAGACAGAGGATGGAGAAATGATAGATACCTATTCTCTGTTTGTCAGAGATGTGGATACTGTAGTGATGGGCTGGAATACTTACCATCAGATTGTAACAGAGCTTTCCCCGGAGCAGTGGGTATACGAGGGCATGAAGACTTATGTATTTACACATTCAAAGCATCCGTCTTCAGAGGAGATCTGCTTTACGGACAGGGAGCCGGAGGAACTTTTGAGGGAGTTGAGGCAGCAGGCGGGAAAGAAAATATGGGTTTGCGGAGGAGCAAATCTTGTGGGACAGCTGAGAGAAAAGGGAATGATTGACGAGTATTATATTTCCGTGATTCCCACTCTTTTAGGATCCGGGATTCGTTTGTTTGAGGAAAAGAGCACAGAACAGAGGCTGGAGCTGGTGAGTACGCAAAATTATAATGGCATTGTGGAGCTGGTCTACAAAAGAAGAAAGGATCCCAATGGTGTGTAACGGTTCATATTTTACATTTCAGGTAAAGTGTGTATAATAGAGATTATGGGAAAAATTTATAACGGAGAGAATGAAATGAGAAGAACCTATTTAATCGACAGCGAGAATATCAACGATGTGTGGGTTGAGCTCCTGCAGGTACTGGAGGATGAGGATGAGATTCTGGTATTTTACACAGATAAAAGCGCACACATGGGCTATGACAGAATCGTTTGTCTGATGGAACAAAAAAGGGGGACGGTTCACTGGATCAAGTGCTTTGAAGGACAGAATGCGCTGGATTTTCAGCTGGTAACAGAGCTGGGAAGCTGTCTGTCCCGGAACGGCAGCCGGGAATATATTATCGTTTCCAATGATACCGGATATGATGCTGTAGTCCGTTACTGGCAGCAGAAGGGCTGTTCTGTGCGAAGAATCAAGGGGGCAGATTGCGAGAAAGGCGCACCGGCGGAGAGACGGCAGGAAATGTTGTCAGAGAAAGCCCTGACGGAAAAGAGCGGTCAGAAAGCGTCAGAGAAAATCCCGTCAGAAAAGAGCGGTCAGGACGTATCGTCAGAAAAAGTCCCGTCAGAAAAGAAAACTCCGGCAGCCACGTCAGAGCAGGCCCCGGCGGAAAAGAAGGGGCGAAAAGCAAAGGCAAAAAAAACCGGGGCGGCAGCAAACAGATGTGCAGAACCGGTTCGTAAAGAGACGGAATGCACAGAGCGTGAGAGCGGAGAAGAACTGAACAAATCGGCAGTATCTGCAGCGGAGGTTCACGAAGAAGCAGATAAATCGGCAGCATCTGCAGCGGAGGTTCACGAAGAAGAAGCAGACAAATTGCCAGCATCTGCAGTGGAATCTCGCGGAGAAGAACCGGAAAAACCTGCCTCTCCTGTAAAGAAGGCTCGCAGGAAAAAGTCCCCCAAGGCAGCATCTGCGGAGAAGGAATGCGGAGAATTGTGTGAAATGGCAGTACCTGCAGAAAACGGGCTTGAGGAAGCGGAAGCATCTGCAGAGAAGGAGTGCATGGAAGCATCTGAAAAGACTGTGGAGGAAGACGGGAAAGAAGCAGAAGAAAGCGGAAGCTGCAGACAGGATGATTCTGAAGAAAACATCAGAAAAAAGAGAAAAAACAGACGGAAAAAATCACAGAAAGAGAAGAAGGAAGAAATCGGAGAATCGGTCATGGAGGACATCCCGGTTTTTACGGAGGAACCAGAGCCGTTGGAAGAGGAAGAAGCTGTTTTCGATCAGGAACTCTTTGGAGACGAGGAGGAAAACAGGGAAAGCGGAACAGTAGAAGCAGACGAAAAACAGAGTGGCGGCGGCGTTGACTGCAGAGAAGCGCTGCTGAAGATTTTTCGCCGGACAGGAAGCAGGGAGCCGGAGGAAGACTGTCAGTTTCTTCTGGAGCTTTGCAAAACCCTGAAGCTTTCGAATATGTCTCTGGTTCATAATGTGATGGAGTACCATTTTGGTCTGGCAACCGGAAACGGAATCTATCGTTTTATCCGGGAAAATCCAGGCTGCCGGGGAGTGCTTTCCGCCGGATACAGCAACAACAAAAAGGAAAGAGAGTGCCGGTATCTGGAACTGATTCTGACACGCAATGAAAGGAGTCTTCAGGAAGGGGATTTGGATCAGATTCTGAAGATTCTCAATGGAATTCCCAAAAAGAATCTGAATGGAATTCATTCAGCTCTGCTGCGCCGGTTCGGACAGGAGGATGGGGGAAGCCTTTATGCGGTTCTCCGGAATCATGTAAAGATTATCCGTGCGCTGTAGTGATGTGGAAGGGCGTCTTGAAAGGCCGGGGAGAAAAAAGAAAATATAAAGAATAAAAACAAAAGGCCAGAGGCCGCTGCAGAGGAAGGATTGTCCTGTTTGCAGCAGCTCTGGCTTTTATTGTTCTTAATTTCAGAGGAAAATCCCCTGCTCTGACTACAGATTCTTATTTTTTTCAAAAAGAATCAGCAGTCCCTTTAACATCAGAGCCTCGTCATACTGGATTTGATGGCGGCACAGGGGCATAATAAAACGGGACAGACCTCCGGTAGCAACCAGAGAAGCGGGCTGCCCCAGCTCCTCTTCAATCCGGTCAATCAGTCCGTCGATCATGCCGGCATTGCCGTACATAATTCCGCTTCTCATACAGTCAATGGTATTTTTCCCGATGACCTTTTTGGGAATATCCAGACTGATAGAGGGAAGCTGGGCGGTTTTGCTGCTTAATGTATCAAGAGAAATACGAAGTCCGGGCAGAATGGTTCCTCCGATATAATTGCCGGAAGGGTCTACCACAGACATGGTGGTGGCAGTTCCCATATCAATGATAATGATGGGGCAGGGATAATCCCGAATCGCAGCGACAGCGTCCACAATCAGATCGCTGCCGACGGTTTTCGGATTGTCCATAAGAATATTCATGCCGGTTTTGATGCCGGAGCCAACCAGCATGGGGTGATGGCCCAGAATTTTTTTTACAGCCGAGGAAATGGCGGCATTCAGAGGAGGCACAACAGAGGAGAGAATAGCTCCCTCGATATCGTCTGTATGAATGCCATGAATTTCCAGAATATTTTTAATATTTATGGCATATTCTGTGCTTGTTTTATTGTGATTGGTGGTCAGGCGCTCGACAAAGTAGGTTTTTTCTGAGTCAATGCAGCCCACTACAATATTGGTATTTCCCATATCCAGTGCTAAAATCATTGGAAATGCTCCTTTCCCGATTCCTGAAAGGAACCGGCAGAATCTGTGTATTTTCAGGCTGAAAACGAACTGTAAAAAGTAGTTGTTTTGCACACCCATCCTATCATATTTTACAGGGAAACACAATCGGAATCCCTTTTAAATACGCAATTTTTGTGCTATACTGATTCCATTGCAAATGTTTGCCGGGGCAGGTTCCGGCGATAAAATCAGGAGGCCCTAATGCTGAAAGGAAAGACAGTAGTTCTTGGTGTGACAGGCGGAATTGCCGCCTACAAAATAGCCAGCCTGGCCAGTATGCTGGTAAAGCAGCATGCTGATGTGCAGGTGATTATGACAGAAAATGCAACGAATTTTATTACCCCCATTACCTTTGAAACATTGACAGGAAACAAATGTCTGGTGGATACCTTTGACAGAAACTTCCAGTTCCAGGTGGAACATGTAGCTCTGGCCAAGCGGGCGGATATTTTCATGATTGCCCCGGCGACAGCCAATGTGATTGCAAAGGTGGCCCACGGGCTGGCAGATGATATGCTGACAACTACGTTTCTGGCCTGCAAAAAGCCCAAATACATTGTTCCGGCCATGAACACCCAGATGTATGAAAATTCCATCACTCAGGATAATCTGGATATCTGCCGCAGATACGGGATGCATGTGGTGGAACCGGCCAGCGGATATCTGGCCTGCGGGGATACCGGCGCGGGAAAGATGCCGGAGCCGGAGCTTTTGATGGAATATATTATGCAGGAGCTGGCCTTTGAAAAGGATATGGCGGGGAAAAAGGTTCTGGTGACAGCCGGGCCCACCAGGGAAGCCATTGATCCGGTCCGTTATATTACCAATCACTCCACCGGGAAAATGGGCTATGCCATTGCGCAGGCCGCAGCAAGAAGAGGAGCTGAGGTGACTCTGGTAAGCGGCCCTGTCAATCTGAAGGCTCCGCTTGGAGTGAAGCTGGTGCCGGTGACAAGCGCCGGGGAAATGTTTCAGGCAGTGACCGAAGCCAGCAGCATGCAGGATGTGATTGTCAAGGCGGCGGCTGTGGCCGATTACCGCCCTAAATATGTGGGAACAGAGAAAACAAAGAAAAAAGACGGGGATATGAATCTGGAAATGGAACGGACAGATGATATTCTTGCATGGCTGGGCGCTCACAGACAGCCGGGCCAGGTGCTCTGCGGATTTTCCATGGAGACAGAAAATATGCTGGAAAATTCTCAGGCAAAGCTGAAGAAAAAGAATGTAGACATGATTGCTGCCAACAATTTAAAGACAGCGGGAGCAGGCTTTGGAACGGATACGAATGTTGTGACCATCATTACCAGAGAAGGAGCAGAGGAGCTGGCTATGATGACAAAGGAACAGGTGGCACATCAGCTTTTGAACCGTATTATGGACAGACTCTGCAGCGGGAATAAAAAAGAACAGTAGAGAGAATGGAGACAGAACATTATGAGATATGAAACCATGCGTTTGGAAGTACCGGGACAACAGACAGGAGAGGCGCTGCTGCAGCTGTATCTGCTGGACAGTCTGGAGTTTGCGCCGGAACGGCTCAGACCCATGATCCTTGTGCTTCCGGGAGGAGGCTATACCCGCCGTTCTGATCGGGAGAAGGAACCGATTGTTATGAAATTTCTCTCCATGGGCTTTCATGCCTGTGTGCTGGAGTACAGTGTGGCGCCGAACCGCTTTCCGGTAGCTGTCAGGGAGCTGGCCCTGGCTATTGCAGCAATCCGGGAACATGCGGATGAGTGGCATGTGAAGGCGGATGCAGTGATTCCCTGCGGATTTTCTGCCGGGGGTCATCTGGCCTGCAGCATAGGAACCTTCTGGAACCGCCCGGAGGTTTATGAGGCTGTGGGAAAAGCTCCGGAATCAGTGCGTCCGGACGGACTGATTTTAAGCTATCCGGTTATTACCTCAGGAGAATACCGCCACGAAGGCTCTATTGTCAGCCTGTTGGGAAACGATGCTTCACAGGAGGAGCTGGATCTGGTTTCTCTGGAAAAGCAGGTGACAGAGAATATGCCTCCGGTATTTTTCTGGCATACTGTGACAGACAGAACGGTTCCTGTGGAAAACAGTCTTTTGCTGGCCTCTGCCCTTCGCAGGAGCGGGGTGAATTTTGAGATGCATATTTACCCCTCCGGTGTCCACGGAATTGCTCTTGGAACGGAAGAAACCTCAGGAAGTGATCATTATGCCCTGGAACCCTGTTGCCAGAGCTGGATTTCTCTGGTACAATCATGGATTGAAGAGAAATTTGTGCAGCGATAGATCTGCGCAGCAGAGCTTTAATCAGAAGATTTGGAGGACAGACTTTTGTCAAATATAGCAGAAGAGATAAAAAAACGAAGAACATTTGCCATTATTTCCCACCCGGATGCCGGTAAAACCACATTAACGGAGAAATTCCTGCTTTACGGAGGAGCCATCAACCTGGCAGGAACTGTAAAGGGAAGAAAAGCCGCCAAGCATGCAGTTTCTGACTGGATGGAAATTGAGAAGGAGAGAGGAATCTCTGTTACCTCCTCTGTCATGCAGTTTGAGTATGACGGCTATTGTATTAATATCCTGGACACACCGGGACATCAGGACTTCTCAGAGGATACCTACCGTACCCTGATGGCCGCAGACAGCGCTGTCATGGTCATCGACGGATCCAAGGGTGTTGAGGCACAGACGATTAAGCTGTTTAAGGTTTGTGTGCTGAGAGGAATTCCGATTTTTACATTTATCAATAAAATGGACAGGGAGTCAAGAGATCCCTTTGAACTGATGGATGAGATTGAGAATGTCCTGGGAATCCGCACCTGCCCCATTAACTGGCCTATCGGATGCGGAAAGAATTTTAAGGGCGTTTACGACCGTCATACCAAGGAAATCACTACCTTTACAGCAGCTATGGGAGGCGCGAAGGAGGTAGCGACTCAGACGTATGGTCTGGACGCGCCGAATCTGGATGATGTGATTGGATATGCCTATCATGAGCAGCTTCTGGATGAGATTGAACTGTTGGACGGCGCTGCAGATGAATTTGACATGGAGCGGGTAAGCAGAGGAAATCTGTCTCCGGTATTTTTCGGTTCTGCGCTGACGAACTTTGGTGTGGAAACCTTCCTGCAGCATTTCCTGCAGATGACCTCGTCTCCTCTGTCCAGAAAAACCCTGACCGGGGAGATTGATCCGTTTAAAGAGGATTTTTCCGCCTTTGTATTTAAGATTCAGGCGAATATGAACAAGGCTCACAGAGACAGAATTGCCTTTATGAGAATTGTTTCCGGAAAATTCGAGGCAGGCATGGAAGTGAACCATGTGCAGGACGGCAAGAAGCTGCGCCTGTCCCAGCCGCAGCAGATGATGGCCCAGGACAGAAAGATTGTAGAAGAGGCCTATGCGGGAGATATTATTGGTGTATTTGATCCCGGTATTTTCTCCATTGGAGATACCCTCTGCAAATCCAGTGAAAAGTTTGAATTTGAAGGAATTCCCACCTTTGCGCCGGAGCATTTTGCAAGAGTGCGCCAGATTGACACTATGAAGAGAAAGCAGTTCTTAAAGGGTGTCAGCCAGATTGCCCAGGAGGGTGCAATCCAGATCTTCCAGGAATTTAACACCGGTATGGAGGAGATTATTGTAGGTGTTGTAGGTGAACTTCAGTTTGAGGTTTTAACCTATCGTCTGGAAAATGAATACAATGTAGAGGTAAAGCTGGAGAAGCTGCCTTATGAATATATCCGCTGGATCGAGAATAAAGAAGAAGTGGATGTGGCAAGAATCCAGGGTACCTCAGATATGAAGCGAATCAAGGATCTCAAGGACAATCCTCTGCTTCTGTTTGTCAACAGCTGGAGCGTTGGTATGGTAGAGGAGAGAAATCCGGGACTGAAGCTGTCTGAGTTTGGAAGAAGCTGAGGCATTTTAGAAAACGGGTATTTCCATATAGGGAAGACGCCGATAAAGGGCATCATGAAAGGAGAGCAGAACGATGAGCAAGATTGATGAAGTAAGAGCAGCTATGGTAGCAGCCATGAAGGCAAAGGACAAGGTGAGAAAGGATTCTCTTTCTATGCTGCTGTCTGCTTTAAAGAATGCAGAGATTGACAAGCGTTCTCCGCTGACAGAGGAAGAGGAAAATGCTGTAGTGAAAAAGGAGCTGCGTCAGAGTAAGGAAACCTATGATCTGGCTCCTGAGGATCGACAGGATATCAGAGAGGAAATGGCAGCAAGAATCGCTGTTTACAAGGAGTTTGCACCGGAGGATATGAGTGCGGAGCAGATTGCCCAGGTGATTCAGGAGGTGCTGGCAGAGCTGGGAATTGAAAAGCCCGTTGGCGCAGATAAGGGAAAAATCATGAAGGTTCTGATGCCCAGAGTAAAGGGAAAAGCAGACGGAAAGCTGGTAAATGAAACACTGGCTGGCATGATGAAATAAAAAGAAGGGGGTTTTTACAATGTACAGAGAAAAAATTGACGCGTTTATTGATGCCCACCGTCAGGAACTGGTGGAGGACGTTTGTGAACTGTGCAGAATCAACAGTGAAAGAATGCCTGCCGAGGAGGATATGCCATTTGGTCCCGGAGCGGCTGAATGTCTGGACGCAGCTCTGGATATGGCAGAGGGATACGGATTTGACACAACAGATTATGACGGATATGTAGGCTGCATTGATTTAAATGACAAGCCCCGCCATCTGGATATTCTGGCTCACCTGGATGTAGTTCCAGCAGGAGAGGGCTGGACTGTGACAGAGCCGTTTGATCCTGTGGAAAAGGATGGAAAGATTTACGGACGGGGAACTGCTGACGATAAGGGACCGGCTATTGCGGCTCTTTACGCTATGCGTGCAGTCAAAGAACTGGGTATTCCCTTAAAGAAAAATGTCCGTCTGATCCTGGGAACAGATGAGGAATGTGGAAGCTCTGACATTGAATACTATTACAGCAAAGAACCGGAAGCTCCCATGACCTTTTCTCCGGACATTGAATACCCGGTAGTGAATGTGGAAAAGGGACGTCTTCCCGGACATTTTACAATGAACTTTGAGGCCTCTGAGGCTCTTCCGAGACTGGTAAGCTTCCGGTGCGGAACCAAGATTAACGTAGTTCCCGGAAAAGCAAAGGCTGTGGTAGAGGGATTTGAGGACGGCGTTCTGGAAGCTGCTGCAAAGGCAGCCCAGGAAAAGACAGGCGTTCATTTTACTATGGAAGCAAAAGAGGGAGCTGTGGAGATTACCGCAGAAGGAAAGGGCGCTCATGCATCAACACCTCAGGAGGGTGTCAATGCCCTGACCGGACTTCTGGAACTGCTGACCGGACTTCCCTTTGCTGCCTGTCCGCAGATGGAAGGTCTGAAGAAGATTTCCGCTCTGATGCCTCACGGAGATTTTTATGGAAAGAATCTGGGTGTGGAGATGGAAGATGAGGTGTCAGGACGTCTGACTCTGGCATTGACCATGCTGACTGTTGACGCAGGTTCTCTGGACGGAGAATTTGACAGCCGTGTTCCGGTATGCGGAAACGATGACAACGTTCTGAAGGTGATTCAGGCAAAGATGAAGGAGAACGGAGCAGTTCTGCTGAATGAAACCATGACTCCTCCTCACCATGTAGACGGAGATTCTGATTTTGTCAGAACACTTTTAAAGGCATTTGAGGACTATACAGGAATCAAGAGTGAATGCCAGTCTACAGGCGGCGGTACCTACGTTCATCACCTGAAAAACGGCGTTGCATTTGGAGCTGCCATGCCGGGCAGAGACAACAATATGCACGGAGCAAATGAGTTTGCACAGACAGACGATCTGGTAATCAGTGCAAAGATCTTTGCTCAGGTTATTGTAGATCTGTGCAGCTAAGGCGAAAAAGCTTATAGGAAAATCCGGGGATGCGCAGAAGCAGATTCTGCCTTCAGCTGCAGGGACAGCTGCAGGAGGGCTGCTTGTTGCGCATCCTTTTCTATCAAACAAAGGAAACGGCAAATGAGGTGCGGGGAATGAACAGTCTGAAAAAATTATTTGCCCAGGTGGACATGACAGAGGGACGTCCCTGGGAAAAAATTGTTCTTTTTACGATTCCCATGATTATCGGCAATGTGGCTCAGCAGCTTTACAATACGGTGGACAGTATTGTGGTTGGCCGGTATGTGGGAGATAATGCTCTGGCAGCAGTGGGAAGCGCCAGCCCGATTTTAAATCTGCTGCTGGTGCTGTTTATTGGAATTTCCATGGGAGCCAGTATTATGGTTTCCCAGTATTTTGGTTCCCGGGACAGAGAAAATCTTTCCAGGACAATCGGCAGCGTGCTGACTTTAACAGCGGCTTCTGCCGTATTTCTGATGATTGTAGGATCTGTGGCGATTCGGCCGATTCTGGAGCTTTTGAATACGCCGGCCAGCATCATAGACTGGTGTTCTGATTATCTTTTTATTATGATGTACGGAATTGCCGGAGTAGCATATTATAATATTCTCTGCGGTGTTCTGAGAGGTCTGGGAGATTCTTTTTCTGCTCTGGTTTATCTGGTGGTTGCCACAGTGATCAATATTGTTCTGGATCTGTGGTTTGTGGCAGGCTTAAATATGGGAGTACCGGGGGTAGCCCTGGCTACGGTAATCGCCCAGATGATTTCTGCAGTTCTGTGTTTTTTGAAGCTCCGGAAAATGAAGCATTTATTTGATTTGAAGGCATGTTATTTGAAGCCGCACCGGGAGAATATTGCAACAGTAGTTCGGCTGGGCGTTCCCAGCGGAATTACCCAGGCCATTTTTTCTCTGGCCATGGTTGTTGTTCAGTCTCTGACAAACAGTTTCGGAGAAATGGTAATTGCCGCCAATGTGATTATTATGAGAGTGGACGGTTTTGCCATGATGCCGAACTTCTCCTTCGGCACGGCAATGACCACCTATTCCGGTCAGAACGTAGGGGCAAAAAAGCTGGATCGGGTGAAGGAGGGAGCAAAGCAGGGAACTCTGATTGCAGTGGGAACCTCTGCTGCCATTACCGGGGTGATTCTGCTGTTCGGCCGTCATCTGATGGCGATTTTCACCTCTACTTCAGAGCTGGTTACCTTAAGCAATAACATGATGCGGGTTCTTGCACTGGGATATCTTGCCATGGCAGTGACCCAGAGCCTGTCCGGTGTGATGCGGGGAGCAGGAGATACCATGACTCCCATGTGGATTTCCCTGATTACGACAGTAGCAATCCGGGTGCCTCTGGCCTACGGTATTGCCTGGATGACAAGAACTCCGGAAATGCCGGGTGGCTGGTATGCATGCATCTGGATTTCTCTTCTGGTTTCCTGGGTTCTGGGAGCTGTGATTACTGCTGTTTTCTACCGCTGGGGAAAGTGGAAGGAAAAGGCGCTGGAGTGATGCAAACCTTCGGTAACAGGAATTGACACAGGGAAGAAACCGAAATATAATACCACCAAAACAGGAAATCCCTGAAGAAAAATGAAAACAGGAGGATTTATAGAAATGGCAGATATTTATACATCCGTAGATCAGCTGGTGGGAAAAACACCTTTGCTGGAGCTGACAAATCTTGAACGGCAGTTTGATTTAAAGGCAAGACTTCTGGCGAAGCTGGAATACTTCAACCCGGCCGGTTCTGCGAAGGATCGGGTTGCCAGATATATTCTGGATGATGCAGAAGAAAAAGGAATTCTGACAAAGGATTCTGTGATTGTGGAGCCCACCTCCGGAAATACAGGAATCGGTCTGGCTGCACTTGCAGCGGCCAGAGGCTACCGCCTGATTATTGTTATGCCGGATTCCATGTCTGCAGAGCGTCGGCTTTTGATGACAGCCTACGGGGCAGAGCTGATTCTGACAGATGGCGCCCGGGGAATGGGCGGAGCGATTGCAAAGGCAGAAGAGCTGGTAAAGGAAATTCCCGGAGCTTTCCTGGCAGGACAGTTTGTGAATCCGGCCAATCCCAGAGCCCATTTTGAGACAACAGGGCCGGAAATCTGGGAGGATACAGACGGAGCTGTGGATTACTTTGTGGCAGGAGTAGGAACAGGAGGAACCATAACAGGAACGGGACGCTATTTAAAATCCAGGAATGCCAGGATTCAGGTTGTGGCAGTGGAGCCGTCGGATTCCCCTGTTCTTTCCGGGGGAAAGGGAGGCGCTCACAAGCTTCAGGGAATTGGCGCCGGATTTATTCCGGAGATTCTGGATACAACCGTCTATGATGAGGTGATTCCCGTTACCTCTGAGGATGCTTTTGAAACCGGCCGTCTTCTGGGAAAAAAAGAAGGAGTTCTGGTGGGGATTTCTTCCGGTGCGGCGCTCTGGGCAGCCATAGAAGTGGCAAAGCGTCCGGAAAACGAGGGAAAAACCGTTGTCGTGCTGCTTCCGGATACGGGAGACAGGTATCTGTCTACAGAAATGTACGCAGAATAAGAGGGGAAAAGAAAATGAATGCTGTCAGCACATACGAATCGCCGCTGGGAGAGATTCTTCTGGCGGCAGATGAGGAGGGACTGACCGGACTGTGGTTTCGGGGACAGAAGTATTTTGCAGCAGGTCTGGGAGAAAATACCGAAACCGGGAGTCTTCCTGTTTTTGAGGAGACAGAGCGATGGCTGGATCTGTACTTTCAGGGGAGGCAGCCGGATTTTCTCCCGGCCCTTCACATGCAGGGAACGCCATTTCAAAAGCTGATCTGGGAGCTTTTGCTGCAGATTCCTTATGGAGAAACCACAACCTATGGGGAGCTTGCCAAAAGGGCGGCTGCTTTGCTGGGCAGAACCTCCATGTCTGCCCAGGCGGCAGGCGGCGCTGTGGGACATAATAAGATATCGCTTCTGATTCCCTGTCACCGTGTGGTTGGCAGGGATCACAGGCTGACCGGATATGCCGGAGGTCTGGAACGAAAAAAATGGCTTCTGGAGCTGGAGCAGGGGAAGCGGATACAGTCAGCTTCCGGCCTTATTTTCTGATCTCCACTGACGGGGAGAGATACCGTAGACACTGCGGAAGGCTCTGGAAAAATGAAGCTGATTGGGGTATCCCACGGCGTTTCCAATATCACTGATGGAAAGCTCCGTCAGCTTCAGAAGCTCCGTTGCTCTTGTCATACGATAGCTGATTAAAAATTCCTGGGGGCTTTTTCCTACGGCCTCCCGAAAAATTCTTCCGAAATAGCTTCGGTTCAGGTTGCAGAAAGCTGCAATGTCTTCTACGGAAATATCATTCTGAAAATTCTGTTCAATAAAAGAAGTTGCTTCTCTGATGTAAAAATCCCGAAGTGTTCCCGTTTTTGGAGGCTTTCGGCTGGAAGAGGAGCGGGTAATGCAGTCTAAAAGCAGATAGAGCTTTCCAATCAGGTGCAGAGGGGGCATTTCCGGATGCTGGGCAATATAGAGAATCAGCTGCTTCAGCTCTGCAGAAATATCTCTGGCATTGGAATGATAGATGGGATGATCCCGGGAAAGACCGGCCAAATCAAGAGCCTCCTTAACACGCAGTCCGTCAAATTCTACCCAGGCATATTCCCAGGGGTGTTCCTGATCTGCACAGTAGGTGGTAACCTGGTGCGGAAAAATAAGGAAGCCCTCTCCGCTTCGCACAGGATAGCTCCTGGAAACACCGCTGGAATCCTCGGCAGTCAGAACCCCTGTGCCGGATATTACATAATGAAAAAGATAGTGATTGCGGATATGAGGTCCGTAAGAGTGAAGCGGGCAGCAGGCTTCCCAACCATATTGGTATAAACCAAGATCAACAAAGTTTTCATTGGGAAAGACAGAAAAGAGATAATTGGACATAATCGGGATCTTCCTTTCTAAAAAAATGTGAAACCTCACAAAAATATGGATAACAGCTTCGAAAGATTGACAGATTTGTCATAATTCGGGGCTTTTTTTTGTTGGAAAATGAGGGGTTTCTTTTATTATATACCAAAATGCGACCAGACATCAAGCAGAGAACAGAAAAGTTGTATTTTGGTATAAAAGTAGTAAAATCCCTGTATTTACGTTTGAAGACCGGTCAGGTATTATAGATGTTAGAAAGAACGCGCGGATATTTCTCAACCATACCAATCCAGACTACACTACAGGGGGTATATGATGCATAAGAGAGCAAAAAAAGGAATGAGATTTTGTGCAGTCATGCTGCTGACGATTCTGGCTCTGACCGGATGCGGCAGCAAAGATACTGCTGACGGAAAAGTAAAGCTGTCTTTTCAGATATGGGATACGGCTCAGAGAGCAGGAATGCAGGCAGTGATTGATGAATATGAGAAGACACATCCGAATGTAACCATTGATCTTCAGGTGACCAGCTGGGATGAATACTGGACAAAGCTGGATGCGGCAGCAGAATCCAACCAGCTTCCGGATATTTTCTGGATGCATACCAATCAGATTTTGAAATATGCGGATTATGGAATGCTGGCTGATGTGACGGAGCTTTATGATGAGGAGGATCCGGAGTATTATGAAAAGCATTTTTCTGAAATTTCTCTGGGTAATGCCAGGGGCTCTGACGGAAGACTTTACGGAGTTCCCAAGGATAAGGATACTGTGGGGCTGATATACAACAGAGAGCTGTTTGATCAGGCAGGAGTTGCTTATCCTGATGAAACATGGACCTGGGATACGCTTTGCCAGGCTTCAGCGCAGATTTATGAAAAGACCGGAAAATACGGATACATGGCCTATGCGGATGAGCAGCTGGGATACTGGAATTTTGTTTACCAGGCAGGCGGATGTATTTTGAATGAGGATAAGACGAAGGCAGGATTTCTGGAGCCGGCAACGAGAAAAGCCATGGAATTTTACGTGAATCTTCAGAAAGAGCCATGGTGTCCGGATCAGAATTATTTTGCAGAAACAGCTCCGGGAAATGCTTTCTTTTCCGGGCAGGGAGCAATGTATCTGGAAGGAAACTGGAACCTGATGTCTCTTCGTGAGAATAATGCGGAAATGGAAGGAAAATGGGATGTGGCCGTGCTTCCGAAATGTCCGGATCCGGAAAAAGGTGACGGAAGGGCCACGATTTCCAATGGACTTTCCTATGCAACAGGAGCCCACGGCAAAAAGCTTTCCTACGCCCTTGATTTTTTGAAATTCTGCGGCTCTGAGGAAGGACAGAGAGTCCAGGGACTTTCCGGTGCTGCGATTCCTGCTTATGAGGGGCTGGAGGACACCTGGATCAGCGCATTTGACAAATTTGATTATAAAATGAACGTAGAGAAATGCACAGAGATGTTTGCCTATGGAGTTCAGAGTGTGAATAATGCATCCAGGCCCAACTGGAAGACACAGGTGAATGATACGCTTTTGAAGATTTACAGCGGCAGTATGACCCTGGATGAGGGGCTGGAAAGGATGCAGCAGCTGGTAGATGAAGCGGCAGAGCCGTAAAGGAGGAAGGAAGCATGGGAAGAAAAAGAGGTTTAAGCGATGAGGCAAAATGGGGGTATCTGCTGGTAGCTCCTACAATCATCGGTCTGATCGTTTTGAATGTATATCCGTTTATCCAGACCCTGATTTTAAGTTTTTCCACCACCCATCCATTTGGATTTTACGAGATCAGCGGTATTGGAAATTATGTAAAAATGTTTTCCAGTCAGGAGTTCTGGAAAGCAACCTGGAATTCCATTTATTTCTGCATTTTAACAGTGCCGGCAGGGATTTTTCTGGCACTGGTAACAGCAGTGCTGCTGAATGCGAAGATTGCAGGAAAAACTGCGTTCCGCGCCATTTATTTTCTGCCGATGGTAGTTGCACCGGCGGCAGTGGCTATGGTCTGGAAATGGATTTTTAATGCAGAATACGGTATTATCAATCAGATTCTGGGAAGCCGGATAAACTGGCTGACCAATCCGAAGCTGGTGCTTCCGGCAACAGCGGCAGTGGCTGTGTGGAGCTCGGTGGGATACGACGCAGTTCTGCTTTTATCCGGAATCCAGAATATTTCTAAAAGCTATTACGAGGCAGCTGATTTGGACGGAGCCACGAAAATTCAGCAGTTCTTTTCCATCACCCTTCCCATGGTTTCCCCCACGCTGTTTGTGGTGCTGATTATGCGGCTGATGGCATCTTTGAAGGTATATGATTTGATTTACATGATGGTTGATCAGACCAATCCTGCACTGACCAGTGCGCAGTCTCTGATGTATCTGTTCTACCGGGAGTCCTTTGTAGCAGGCAACCGCGGATATGCATCTGCAATTGTAATCTGGACCGTATTTTTAATCGGTATTGTAACGGCAATTCAGTTCCGGGGACAGAAAAAATGGGTAAATTATGAAGTATAAAAGGAGGAAGCAGCATGGATTCCCTGCAGAAAAAGTACCGCAGAAATAAAATAATGATATATGGTGCCCTCACCCTGGGCGCAGTTCTGATGATCTTTCCGTTTATCTGGATGCTTCTTACCAGTTTTAAATCACCGGCAGAAAGCGTACAGATTCCGCCGACAATTCTTCCGGCCCGGTGGCTGTCAGAAAACTATACAAAGGCCTTGACCAGCCTTCCTTTTGTGAAGCTGTATCTGAATACAATGCTTTTAATTGTATTTCGAGTTATTTGCGCTGTGGCTTTTTCTTCCGCAGCAGGCTTTGCCTTTGCAAAACTCCGGTTTAAAGGAAAAAATCTTCTGTTTTCCATTGTTCTGGTGCAGATGATGCTTCCGTCTCAGATTTTTATTATTCCCCAGTATCAGATGCTGGCAAAGATGGGACTGACAAACACGATGTTTGCTCTTGTTTTTCCGGGACTGGTCAGTGCTTTTGTAACCTTCTTTCTCCGGCAGTCCTATATGGGAATTCCTGACGAGATTGGAGAGGCGGCCTGTCTGGACGGATGCAGCCAGTGGCAGACCTTTACAAAGGTTATGATGCCTCTGACAAAGGCTTCCATGGCGGCGCTGACGATTTTTACGGCAGTATTTGCCTATGGAGATTTGATGTGGCCCCTGATTGCCAATACGGATTTGGGAAAAATGACCCTGTCAGCAGGCTTGTCCACACTGCGGGGACAATTTACAACGAACTATCCGGTTCTCATGGCCGGTTCCATGCTGGCTATGATTCCCATGATTATTTTGTATCTGCTGTTCCAGAAACAGTTTATTGAAGGAATTGCCATGACAGGCGGAAAATAAGGAGGAGAAAAGAATGGCGATTGTTGCAGAGAAAAATCTGTTTACCCTACATACGGAGCATTCCACTTATCAGATGAAAGCAGACTCTCTGGGGTATCTGCTGCACCTGTATTATGGAGAACGGGCAGAGGGATCGATGGAATACCTGATTCACTATGGAGACAGGGGATTTTCCGGAAATCCCTATGATGCGGGAAGCGACAGAACCTATTCTCTGGATGCCTTGCCTCAGGAATATCCGGTAAAGGGAAATGGCGATTTTCGTATGCCGGCTTTGATGGTACGCCGTGAAAACGGCGCTGTAAGTGTAGATTTGCGGTATGAGGGATACCGGATCCTGGATGGGAAATATGAGCTTTCAGGACTTCCGGCAGTTTATGAGACAGAACAGGATCAGGACGTACAGACGCTGGAGATTGATCTGAAGGATCCGGAAAGCGGCCTTTTGGTTACTCTTTTATATGGAGTATTTCCAAAAAAGGATGTGATAACCAGGGCAGTCCGTCTGAAGAATGAGGGAGGGGAGCTCCTGACTCTGGAATCTGTACAAAGCGCCAGCCTGGATTTGATTTACGGCGATTATGACTGGATCCAGTTTTACGGACGCCATGCCATGGAGCGGAATGTGCAGAGGATTCCGGCAGCTCACGGCGCTCATGTAATCGGAAGCAGAAGAGGAACCTCCAGTCACCAGTACAACCCGTTTGTCATTCTGGCGGAGAAAGAAACCACGGAGGATTTTGGTTCCTGCTATGGAATGTCCTTTATGTACAGCGGAGAATTTCAGGCTTTTGCAGAACGGGATCAGTATGATCAGACACGGACAGGCATGGGAATTTCACCGGAGGGATTTTCCTGGAGCTTAAAGCCGGGAGAGAGCTTTACAGCGCCGGAGGTGATTCTTTCTTATACGGGAAAAGGTCTGGGAGAACTGTCCCGCCAGTATCACAGGCTTCTGCGCCAGAATGTGTGCAGGGGAATGTACAAGGAGATCAGACGGCCGATTCTGATCAACAACTGGGAAGCCACTTATTTTGACTTTAACGGAAATAAAATTTATGAAATTGCGAAGCAGGCAGCAGAGCTGGGGGTAGAGATGCTGGTTCTGGATGACGGCTGGTTCGGAAAACGTGATTCAGATAATTCCGGGCTGGGAGACTGGCAGGTAAACGAAAAAAAGCTGGGCGGCACCCTTGGCGATTTGTCCGGGCGGATTCACAGTCTCGGAATGAAATTTGGCCTTTGGGTTGAACCGGAAATGGTATCAGAGGACAGTGATTTATACCGGGCACATCCGGACTGGGCGCTGGCTGTGCCTGGAAAGAAACCGGTTCGGAGCCGGTACCAGCTTGTACTGGATTTTTCCAGAAAAGAGGTGGTGGATTATATTTACGGGCAGATCAGCAGTCTTCTGGACGAGGTTCCCATTGAATACTTAAAGTGGGATATGAACAGAAGCATTGCAGATGTATATTCCAACGGGAAAAAGCCGGAAGAGCAGGGAAAGGTGCTGCATCAGTATGTGCTGGGGCTGTACGATTTTCTGGAACGGCTTCACAGAAATTATCCGCAGGTTCTGATTGAGGGATGCAGCGGGGGCGGAGGACGGTTTGATGCGGGAATGCTGTATTACACACCGCAGATTTGGTGCAGTGATAATACAGATGCCATTGATCGGGTCTGCATTCAGTACGGCACATCCTTCGGCTATCCGGTATCCGCAGTGGGATCTCATGTTTCCGCTGTTCCAAACCATCAAAACGGAAGAACCACGCCTTTGGGAACCCGTGCCAATCTTGCAATGGCAGGAAGCTTTGGATATGAGCTGGATCTGAACCGGCTTTCCGAGGAGGAAAAACAGCAGATTTCCATTCATAACCAGGAGTTTAAGGAACTGTGGCCTTTGATTCACAATGGAGCTTACTACCGTCTGTCGAATCCGTTTGATATGAAGCAGGATCAGGAGACTGCGGCCTGGATGCATGTCAGTGAAGATCAGCAGGAGGCTCTGGTATTTGCGGTGCTCCTCAATGCCCATGGAAATCCGTTGGTTCCAAGGATTCGTCTGAAAGGCCTGAAGGCAGATGGAATGTACTGCAGCAGGGAGACCGGTGCGTTATATTCCGGAGCAGCCCTGATGAGCGCAGGAATTGTGCTTTCTGATTTGAAGCAGGAATACGGCAGCATCCGGATTCGTCTGACAGAGGTGAAGAAGGAGCAGAGCAGGGAAGGGGAAATACAATGAAACGGGATATGGACGAATTTCTGAACCGTCTGAACCGGCATATGGATGAGCTGAGATGGCTGTATATGGAGCTGTATGACAATGGTTCTATGTTTGCAGAGCTTTGCAGCCAGCTGGAGGCTTTCTATAAAGAGAGAGGGACGGAGTTAAAAAAACGTGACAGAGAGAAGCTGGAGACACCGGACTGGTTTCAGAAACAGGATATGCTTGGCATGATGCTGTATATTGATAATTTTGCAGGAGATTTAAATGGAGTAAAGAAAAAGCTTTCCTATCTTCAGAAATGTGGTGTGACCTGTCTTCATCTGATGCCGTTTCTCGATACTCCTGAGGGGCGTTCAGACGGCGGATATGCTGTTTCTGATTTCCGGAAGGTGCGGCCGGATCTGGGAACCATGGAAGATCTGGAGGCACTTTCCCGGGCCTGCCATAAGAAAGGGATCCATCTTTGCATGGATTTTGTAATGAACCATACTTCCGAGGATCATGAGTGGGCCAGACGGGCCAGACAGGGAGACGGCGAGTACATGAGCCGCTATTTTTTCTATGACAGCAGGGAGATACCGGATCAGTATGAGAAGACGGTTCCTCAGGTATTTCCCACGACGGCTCCGGGAAATTTCACCTGGATCGAGGAGGCGGGACATTACGTTTTAACTACATTTTATCCTTATCAGTGGGATTTGAATTATAAAAATCCCCGGGTATTTAATGAGATGATGTATCATTTCCTGTATCTGGCCAACCGGGGGCTTGATGTGATCCGGATTGATGCGGTTCCCTATATCTGGAAAGAGCTGGGAACCAGCTGCAGAAATCTGCCTCAGGTTCATACCATTGTGCGGATGATGCGCATGATTGGAGAAATTGTCTGCCCTTCCGTCGTGCTGCTGGGGGAGGTTGTCATGGAACCCCGGAAAGTAGTTCCCTATTTTGGAACTACGGAAAAGCCGGAATGCCATCTGCTTTATAATGTGACTACGATGGCTACCATCTGGCATACCGTGGCCTCTCAGAATACGGAGCTTTTAAAGCGTCAGCTTTCAGCTGTTTACAGTCTTCCGGATGTCTATACATTTTTAAATTATCTCAGATGTCACGATGATATTGGCTGGGGACTGGATTATGATTTTCTGAAGCAGCAGGGAATGAAAGAAATTCCTCATAAACGATTTCTCAATGAATATTTCATGGGAGTTTATGGGGAAAGCAGGAGCAGAGGCGAGCTTTACAATGATGACCCGGTAACTATGGATGCCCGTTTCTGCGGAACCACTGCTTCTATGTGCGGTATAGAAGCTGCAGCAGAGGAAAACAGCAGGGAGGAAATGGAAAAGGCACTGCGCCTGGATTTGATGCTTCATGCCCTGATGCTCTGGCAGCCGGGAATTCCCATGCTTTACAGCGGAGATGAGGTAGGGCAGCTGAATGATTCTTCCTATAAACAGGATCCGAAAAAGGCCGGAGACTCCAGATATCTTCACCGGGGAAGCTTTCCCTGGAAGCTGGCAGAGGAGGCGCAGAAAAACAAAGACAGCATTCCGGGACGTCTGTTCGAGGGACTGCGGCGGCTGGAGGAATTCCGCGCCCGGGAGGCGGCTATGGCCGGGGATGCCCGGTGCAGCGTCCTGGAAATGGAAAATCCCCATATTCTCTGTCTTCAGCGGGAAAAAGACGGACAGAAGCTGACGGGACTGTTTAATTTTTCCGGTGAAAGCCAGAATGTTTTTCAGAAGGATCTGTGTCTGGAGCCCTATGGCTTCCGTGTGATAAAGCAGGAATAGCAGGACTCAGTAAGGAATTTTGGACCGGTTCCTTTTGGCGCGGCTGCAAATACTCTGGAAAAAATCTGTGAAATAAGATACAATAGGGACACAGAACACGGAGAAAAAAGAGGCAGATTTATGATGACAAATAAGAAAATGACGATGGATGATATTGCGGAGCGGGCAGGTGTGGCAAAGAGCACGGTATCCAGGTATTTTAACGGAGGCAGTGTCAAGGAAGCTACCAGGAAAAAGATCCAGAAGGTAATTGAAAAATACAATTACGAACCCAATGCCTTCGCACGTTTGAATGCGAAGCAGAGCAATCTCATCGGCGTGGTTGTGCCGACTTTAAATTCCAGGGTTACCAGCCGGGTAATGACCAGCATTGACCGGTATCTGCGGGAGAGGGATTACACTACGCTGATCCGCAGCTCTGACCATGACGTGGAGCTGGAGCTGCAGAATATTCAGAAGCTGATCCGTCTGAATGTGGACGGGATTTTAGTCAGTGCCATTACCATTACAGAGGAACATAAAAAGCTGATGGAGAAGGCGGAGATCCCGATTGTAGTGATTGCCCAGGAGTGTGAAAATGGAATTTCCATTATAGATGATGATTACCGGGCCGGAAAGCATATGGGCGAGTACATTGGAAAAACGGGACATCATCATGTGGCTGTTATCAGTGTTTATGAGACAGATGCAGCTGTGGGAAGAGAGCGGAAGCAGGGAATTCTGGACGGGTTAAGCGCCTGGGGAATTACAGAGCCTCTGGTAGAGGAAAGTGATTACAGCTATCAGGGGGGTCAGGATGCGGCTCGAAGAATTCTGGAGCAGAAAAAAGAGATAGATGCCATCATCTGCGCAACAGACCGTCTGGCCTTTGGGGCTTACCGGGTATTGCAGGAGGCCGGTCTTCGGATTCCGGAGGATGTGTCTGTGACGGGATTCGGCGGCTATGAGGAAAGCGAGCTGCTGACACCGCAGCTGACAACGATCCGGTTTGATTCCTATGCTATGGGATATCTGGGAGCAGAAACACTTCTCCGGCTCCTAAAAGAAGAACCGGTTCCAAAAAAACTGATTATTGATTATCAGATGATAGAGGGCGGAAGCGTAAAAAACAGAAAATAGGAAGCAGATACGGCAGGCAGCCGGGAAAGTCAGAAGTAAGCTGGTTTTTCCGGCTGTTTTTGTTTACGGATAAGGATGTCCTGTGAAATAAAACGCTTTGCGCGCGTCTTTTTTAGATGAAAAACAGGAAATTAAAAATTTCAGAACCGATTCCAAAAAAGATGTTGACAAACAGAGAAAAAAGAACTATAATCAAGACATAAAAGAAATGGAACCGATTCCAAAAAGAAAACACTTCGGGGGAAGTTACAGGAGAGAAGGAGGACCTGATATGGATTATGCAAAAATTGCAGCTCAGGTAATTGAGCATGTAGGGGGAAAGGATAATATCCTGTCAGCAGCACATTGTGCCACAAGACTGCGTCTGCAGCTGAAAAACAATGATCTGCGAAATGAAGAGGCGCTTACTGATGTGGAAGGCGTAAAGGGTGTATTTTTAACACAGTCCCAGTTTCAGATTATTTTCGGTTCCGGACTGGTGAATCTGGTATTTGCCGAGGTGCAGAAGCAGATTGGGGCAGACGGAGATACAGAAGCTGATGAAAACAGGAAAAAAGCAGATTCTGAGCAGGAAAAGGGAAAACGGGGAAATCCGCTGCAGAGCTTTGTTAAGCTGTTAAGTGATATTTTCGTGCCGATTATTCCGGCGATTGTTGCCGGCGGTCTTTTGATGGGTATCAACAATCTTCTGACCTCCGCTCTGTTTCATGGACAGTCTCTGATTCAGCTTTATCCTCAGTGGGCAGGGCTGGCATCTGCAGTCAACACCTTTGCCAATGCGCCCTTTACCTTTCTGCCGGTTCTGATTGGCTTCAGCGCTACGAAAAAGTTCGGCGGCAATCCTTATCTGGGAGCGGCTATGGGAATGATTATGGTGCATCCGGATTTGCTGAATGCCTATAGTATTGGAATCAGCGAAGCCCCGGTATGGAACATTTTCGGATTTGAAATTGCAGCAATCGGCTACCAGGGAACCGTGCTTCCGGTTCTTGCGGTTTCCTTTATTCTTGCAAACATTGAGAAAAAACTCCGCAAGGTGACACCGACCTGGCTGGACAATCTGACTACACCGATGCTGTCTATTTTGATTACCTCATTTTTAACCTTTATCTGTGTAGGACCGGTTCTGAGAGAGGCAGGAAATCTGCTGGCAGACGGAATTACCTGGATTTACAATAGCCTTGGTTTTGTAGGCGGCGGTTTGTTTGGACTGGCTTATGCGCCGATTTGTCTGACAGGAATGCATCACAGCTTTATTGCCATTGAAACCCAGCTGATTGCAGATGTGGCAAAAACAGGAGGAAGCTTTATTTTCACCACAGCAAGCATGAACAATGTAGCCCAGGGTGCTGCAGTTCTGGCTATTTTATTCCTGACCAAGAATGAAAAGATGAAATCCATCTGTTCTGCATCCGGTGTTTCTGCTCTGCTGGGAATTACGGAGCCGGCAATGTTTGGTGTAACCCTGAAACTGAAGTATCCATTTTATGCGGCTATTATCGGCTCTGCAGTGGGAAGCGCATACTGTGCGGCAACCAAGGTGCTGGCCCAGGCTCTGGGAGTAGCAGGACTTCCAGGTTTTATTTCCATGAGACCGGAGTCTTACGGTAACTTTGCCATCGGTCTTTTATTATCCATGGCAGTTTCTGCCGGTCTGACGGTGATTTTCTGGAAAAAATACCGTCCGGAGGAGACGAAAACAAACTAAAAGAGAAAGAATGGAAAACTCTGATAACAGAAAGGAATAAGGAAGCGGGTCAAATGCTGAAAAAATATGAAAAGGTTCTAGAACAGGATTACAGAAGCTGGTACAAAACTGCAGAGGCTTACCGGAAAAAGGTGGCAGAGGATCCGGACAGACTCCATTTCCATCTGATGCCGAAAACAGGATGGCTGAATGATCCCAACGGGCTGTGTCAGGTGGACGGCATGTTCCATATTTATTATCAGTACACGCCCTTTGAGCCGACAGGGGAGCTGAAGCTGTGGGGACATTATAAGACCAGAGATTTTATACACTATATCGATGACGGCCCGGTGCTGTTTCCGGATACAGACTATGACGCTCATGGTGTGTATTCCGGCTCGGCCTATGTGGAAAACGGCCGGATTCATTTCTTCTATACGGGAAATGTGAAATATTTTGACCGGGAAGACTATGATTATATCAATTCCGGGCGAGGCAGCAATACTATGACCTGCACCAGCCTGGACGGACATCAGATGTCAGAAAAGAAATTTCTTTTTGGAACAGAGGATTACCCGAAGGATTTAAGCAACCATGTGCGGGATCCGAAGGTTTTTTGCAGGGGAGATTACAAATATATGGTTCTGGGAGCCAGGGATCGGGACAGCAGAGGACTGGTGCTTCTCTATCAGTCTGAGGATCTGGAGCACTGGACTTTGAAGAGCCGCATTACTACAAGGGAGCCCTTTGGATATATGTGGGAATGCCCGGATATGTTTGAGATAGACGGACAGTGGTTTCTTACCTGCTGTCCTCAGGGCGTGGATTCCAGGGGAATTGATTATGAAAATGTCCATCAGAGCGTATGGATGAAGCTGGAATGTGATTTTGAAACGGGAAATTTTGAAGTACAGGAAATTCACCAGCTGGATCGGGGATTTGATTTCTATGCCCAGCAGACCTTTGAGGATGAGAAGGGAAGACGGATTCTGATAGGCTGGATGGGAATTCCTGATGCAGAGTACACCAATCCTACTGTGGAGGCCGGATGGCAGCATGGACTGACTCTTCCCAGAGAGCTGACTGTGAGAAATGGAAAGCTGTGCCAGCAGCCGGTGGAGGAATTAAAGGAGCTGAGAGACGGAAACGGAGAAACCTGTTTATTTTCCAATCCGGGCGGGGAGTCAGCGCTTTTGGATGACAGCTTTGTCTATGAGGCAGAGGTGGAGCTGGAAAGCTGTGAGAGCCTGCAGATGACTCTGCGGGATGGAGTGACCTTCTGCTATGAGGAACACAGGGCGGTTCTGGATCTGGGAAAAGCAGGTTCGGGACGTACCACAAGAAGCGCTGCCCTGGACAGTCTGAGAAATCTGAGGATTTTTGCAGACACCAGTTCCGTTGAGATTTTCATTAATGACGGAGAGGAGGTATTTACCTCCAGAATGTACAGCAGAGAGGGAAGGGTAAGCCTTTCCGGAGCCTGCAGGGGGAAGATGACTCTGTATCCCCTGAAGAAATTTACAGTCGAGGATCTGGAAGCTTAAAGAAAGCAAAAGGGAAACAAGAAAAGAGCGGTATCAGGCCTGTTTTATGCAGACAGGCTTTTGATATGGCTCTTGTTTTTATGGCTTTGGTCGTTTAAACTGTAGGAAGAGGGGCAGCAAAAACCATAAGCGAAGGAGGTTATCTTATGTTTCAGAATGTCAGACAGGTACAGGAATTTATTCAGGAGAAGGGAATCCAGTTTGTGGATTTTAAAATGATTGATTTTCGCGGCCGGTGGAAACATCTTTCCATCCCGGCAGCCAGATTTACAGAGGATATTCTGGAAAACGGCATTGGCTTTGACGGTTCTAATTATGGCTATGCCATGGTAGAAAACAGTGATATGGTATTTATCCCGGATATTGCCACGGCGGTGGTGGATCCCTTTATTGAGGCGCCGACTCTGTCCATGATCGGAGATGTTATGGTGATTGAGCATCCGGAAAACCGCCCGTTTAATCAGTATCCCCGCAATGTATCGAGAAGGGCTGTTTCCTACATGAAGGAGCTGGGAATTGCCGATGAAATGATCATTGGACCGGAATATGAGTTCCATGTGTTTGACGGAATGAGCTGTGTGGAAAAGCCAAATGAGATTGGATACCGACTGATAAGCAGGGAGTCCCAGTGGTCGTCGAACTGTCCGCCTGAGGAAAACAACGGCTTCCATATCCGTCCTCATGACGGCTATCACGCAGATCTTCCCGGAGACAGAACCTTCCAGCTGCGCAATCAGATCTGCCTGGAAATGGAGCGGTGGGGAATTGATGTAAAATACCACCATCACGAGGTAGGCGGCTCCGGTCAGCTGGAGGTGGAAGTGGAGCTGGGAGAAATGACCCGCCTGGCTGATGCCACAATGGCAGCCAAATACATTATCCGCAATACAGCGGCAGCCAACAGGATGACAGCCACCCTGATGCCAAAGCCGATTCCGGGAGAGGCAGGAAATGGTATGCATGTCCATATGCTGTTAAAAAAGGACGGAAAGCCGGTATTTTACGATCCGGATCGTTATGCACAGCTCAGTGAGACTGCCATGTATTTTATCGGCGGACTGCTGACTCATGTGCGGAGTCTCTGCGCCTTTACCAATCCGTCAACCAACTCCTACAAGCGTCTGATTCCGGGCTTTGAGGCGCCGGTAACCATTGGTTATGCCATGGCCAACCGCAGCGCTGTTGTGCGGATTCCGGCCTATGTAAAATCCCCGGACAAGAAGAGGTTTGAGCTGCGCAATCCGGATGCAACCTGCAATCCTTATTATGCCTATGCCGCAATTTTGATGGCAGGTCTGGATGGCATCCGGAGAAAAATCGATCCGGCAGGCAAAAACTGGGGACCCTTTGATTTTAACCTGTTTGAGCTTTCTGAAGAGGAAAAGGCAAAGCTGGGCCATCTGCCTGCCAGCCTGGACGAGGCTCTGGATGCGCTGGAGTCAGATTACGAGTATCTGACAGAAGGCGGCGTTTTCCCGGAGAGCCTGATCAAGAACTGGATCCGGACCATGAGGGCAGACAGCAGGGAAATCAGCAGAATTCCCCATCCGGCAGAATTTGTCCGGTATTATGATTTGTAGGGGGAGAAAAGAATACGAGAGTCTCGTTTGGCATATAGGATAAGTTTGAACTTGTAGATATATACTGCGCGCCGGGGAAACGGCTGCCGATGCAGCCGCGCTCCGGCGCATGAAAATAGTTCTGAATAGTGGCTGGAAAAGTAGAATGGGGGATTACTTCTGAAGAGAATACAAAATTTATATGAGAAAACAGAATTTTTGATTTATATATCGTGTATACTTTTAATTTTCGCTCTCTGTATATTAATCTATGCCGATGGCGTTATAAGAGATGAATATAATGTCCCTATTGATGGAATTCGACTGAGACAGAATTTATTAATACGTGTGTTGTTTCTGGGATGCTTTCTTGCACTTAGACGTGTTTTAAAGAGTAAATCTGCAGTGATTATTATTTTGATTGCGTATCTGGCAGTTTCTTTTTATTCACTTATTACGATTAGTGCGAATGTATTATCAATTAAAAAAATTGTTGAGAACGATAAAGATAGAAAAACAGAGATTACGCAGACTTATCCTGTAAGCCCAGATGATATCGAAGGTGTGATAGAGGATGTGAAGCTTACATGGTCTGTTGACAGAGAAAAGCTCTATTCTGAAGAGAAGCCGGAGCCTGTTTCGCTTTCGAAAAGGTCTGGTATGACGCCGCGCTATGAGCAGGTGGCTGTCCCCATTCCCCTTGTGATTCGTATCTGTCATTTTTGCAGAAAAGGTAAGTTTTGAAGCAAAATGCAAAAATATAAAAAGCAGCGCTGTTTTGTAGATGATTTCTCATCTGCTTCGCAGTGCTGTTTTTTCACTTCCTAAGGTATTTGTTTTGTCTGAATAACGATACACCACTGATGCTGACGCCGGGCTTGTCATGCTGCGGAAGCAAATTTTATTGCAGAAGTGGCCTGCCGCAGGCGGAGAAGCCAGAGAGATTCTCTTTTACATCAAAATACGACAGAAAGATTTACAACTGTCTTGTCACATGACAAAACAAGTGGTATAATGCCAGATGTTGCAAAATTGTAACTGTTCAGGACGGGGCATCTTCTTATTCGGCTTTGCCGGACAAGAAGCATCGGGGATTCCTCCGATGCGAGATCTGGCGGGAAAAGCCGCTTACAGGCAAGCCTGATACGGCTTTTCCCGCCGGTTCTCCCGCTGTCCTGAATCGCTGCGTGAAATTTTAAATATTTCAGAGAAATGGGCATTATGGAGGGACTCATGTCAGTAATAGAAGAAATCGGGCGTTTGAAGAAAGAAAAAAATGCAGTGATTCTGGCTCATTATTATGTGCCGGATGAGGTGCAGGAAATAGCAGATTATATTGGGGATTCCTTTTATTTAAGCAAGGCGGCACAGAAAACAGATGCAGATATAATCGTGTTCTGCGGTGTAAAGTTTATGGGAGAAAGCGCTGCCATTCTGAATCCGGAAAAGAAGGTTCTGATGCCGGATATGACGGCAGACTGCGCGATGGCTCATATGGTGCAGCTGGAAAAAATCCGCGAAATGAGAGAAAAGTACGAGGATTTGGCGGTGGTATGCTATATTAATTCCACGGCAGAGATTAAAACCTTCTCTGATGTGTGCGTGACCTCAGCCAATGCGGTCAGGATTGTAAAAAAACTGCCGAACCACAATATATTCTTTATTCCGGACGGAAATCTGGGACGGTATGTGGCAGAACAGGTTCCGGAAAAGAATGTGATTCTCAATGACGGCTGCTGTCCCATTCATGCGGCTATGTCTGCAGAAGCAGTAAAGCGGGAAAAGGAAAAGCATCCGGAAGCAAAATTTCTGGTGCATCCGGAGTGCACCGGGGATCTGCTGAATCTGGCAGACTACATAGGAAGTACCTCAGGTATTATCGATTTTGTCGCAGGAGATGAAGGAAAGGAATATATTATCGGCACTGAGGCGGGGGTATTGTATGAATTAAAGAAACAGAATCCGGATAAAACCTTCTATACTCTTTCGGATAACCAGATTTGCACCGATATGAAGCTGATTACTCTGGAAAAGGTTCTGGAGGTTTTAAAACAGGAGACAAATGAAGTAAAGGTTACAGAGAAAGTGAGGGTTCAGGCAGGAGCACCGCTGGAGAAAATGCTGATGCTGGCCAGATAAATAATGATGAAGACAGATGTTTTGATTGTAGGAAGCGGCTGTTCCGGTTTATACTGTGCGCTGAATCTTCCGGAAGATAAAAAAATTACAGTGATTACAAAAGCGGGCGCCGAGGAGAATGATTCCTTTCTGGCCCAGGGCGGCATGTGTATGCTGAGGGATGAAAAGGATTTTCAGAGCTTTTTTGAGGATACTCTGAAAGCCGGTCATTATGAAAATGATAAAACCTCTGTGGAGATTATGATTCGATCCTCCCGGGCGGTTGTAGAGGATCTGCTGCGGTTCGGGGCAGATTTTCAGAAGGACGAGAAGGGCGAGCTGGCATTTACCAGAGAAGGGGCGCATTCAGAAAAACGGATTATTTTTCACGAGGATGTGACCGGAAAGGAGATTACCAGCACTTTGTTAGCCCAGGTGAAGGAGCGGTCCAACATTACGCTTCTGGAACATACGGCCATGGTGGATTTGATTGAGGAAAACAATGTGTGCTATGGAGCGGTTGTTCAGAAGCAGGATGGCCGGCTTGAGGCGGTGGAGGCAGATTATACGGTGATGGCGACAGGGGGAATCGGAGGACTGTACCGTCATTCAACAAATTTCCGCCATTTGACAGGAGATGCCCTGGCTGTTGCAATCCGCCACGGAATTGCATTGAAGGACATTTCCTATGTTCAGATTCATCCCACAACCCTGTATGCAGAGGAAGAGAGAAGCTTTCTGATTTCGGAATCTGTGCGGGGAGAGGGAGCTGTGCTTCGCAACAAAAACGGAGAGCGGTTTGTCAATGAGCTTCTTCCGAGAGATCTGCTGACAAAGGCAATTCTGGAACAGATGGAAAAGGACGGCACGGATTTTGTGTGGGAGGATCTGCGGACGATTCCGGAGGAGGAGCTGAACCGTCATTTTCCCAACATTGTTGAACATTGCAGAGAAATGGGGTATGATGTAACAAAAGAGTGCATCCCTGTAGTACCGGCCCAGCATTATTTTATGGGAGGCATTCAGGTAAACCATGAGAGCAGAACCTCGATGGATCAGCTGTATGCAGTCGGAGAGACTGCCTGCAATGGTGTTCACGGGAAAAATCGTCTGGCCAGCAATTCTCTGCTGGAGAGTCTGGTATTTGCAAAACGGGCGGCCTGCGATATGGCAGAGCATGTGCAGGAAGTGAAAAAGAACAGCCGCCTGATTGCGGAAACGGATATGGAACAGTACCGGGAGATTTCCGGAATTTATGAAGCTTATCAGAAGCTGGTGAAAAACGGGATTCAGGCAGCAGGACGAGCCTAGAGGAGTATCGGAGAAGGCTGGAAAAGCCGGAAGTGGAAAAAAACGGAAGAGCTTAGAACGGAAGCCGGGGACAGAGGACAGAACAGTAGCCTAGGGCAGAAATTCGTGACAGAGCCAGTAGTAGTCCAGGGCAGAAATTTGTGACAGAGGCTTCAGAACAGAATAAAAGAAACGCTGCGGCCCTGGAAAGAAAAACAGAGGCTGCGGGAAAGGGAGACAGAAAGATGTACGATCAGGTTACTTTAAAATTAAATGTGGATCCGCTGATTTTAAGTGCACTGCGGGAGGATATTACAAGCGAGGATGTGTCTGCAAACAGCATTATGAAAAAGCCTCAGGCAGGAGAGGTGGATCTGATCTGCAAGCAGGATGGAATTATCTGCGGACTGCAGGTTTTTGAAAGAGTATTTACCCTTCTGGATGAGAATACAAAGGTTGAATTTTTTGCAGAAGATGGAGATGAAGTGAAAAAAGGACAGCTTTTGGCCAGAGTTTCCGGTGATATCCGGGTTCTTCTGTGCGGAGAGCGAACAGCCCTCAATTATCTTCAGAGAATGAGCGGGATTGCCACATACACCCATTCTGTGGCAGCCTTACTGAAGGGAACGAAAACAAAGCTTCTGGATACCAGAAAGACAACGCCGAACAATCGTATTTTTGAGAAATATTCTGTCCGTGTGGGCGGAGGAAATAACCACAGATACAATCTTTCCGACGGGGTTCTTTTAAAGGATAACCATATCGGGGCTGCAGGAAGTGTGGAAAAGGCTGTTAAAATGGCAAAGGAGTACGCGCCCTTTGTCCGGAAAATCGAGGTAGAGGTGGAGACTCTTGAGATGGTGAAGGAAGCTGTTGAGGCCGGGGCAGATATTATTATGCTGGACAATATGACTCATGAGCAGATGAAGGAAGCGATGGAATATATTAACGGACGCGCAGAAGTAGAGGTATCCGGAAACGTAACAAGAGAAAATATTTCACGTCTTACGGATCTTGGAGTGGACTATGTATCCAGCGGCGCCCTGACACATTCAGCGCCGATTATGGACATTTCACTGAAGAATCTTCACGCAGTTTAAGCGGTTTTACAGAGTTTAAGGAGAAGGAAGGCAGAGGGACAGGATGAGCGGGAAAGAAAGACGGGAACAGATTCTGAATATACTGAAGGACAGCGGGAAACCGGTTCCCGGCGTGGAGCTGGCCAGGCTTCTTCAGGTCAGCCGCCAGGTCATTGTACAGGACATGGCGCTGCTTCGGGCCAATGGGGTGGAAATTCTTTCCACCAACCGGGGGTATGTAGCCGTCCGGGAACACAGCTTCAGCCGTGTATTTAAGGTGATTCATACGGAGGAGCAGGTTGAGGAGGAGCTGAATCTGTACGTGGATTTCGGCGGAACCGTGGAGGACGTATTTGTATATCACAAGGTTTACGGAGTCATCCGGGCGGAGATGAATATCAAATCACGAATGGATGTAAAAAAATATCTCCAGGATATCTCATCCGGAAAATCCACACAGCTGATGAAGCTGACTTCCAACTACCACTATCATACCATTTCTGCAGAGCGGGAAGAGATTCTGGAGATGATCCAGACAGAACTGGAAAAGAGGGGATTTCTGGCCCGGCTTCAGGATTATGAGCCTGTGGATTTCTGGGGAAAGAACCAGGCCGGGGCCGGAAATTCTTACGAGTGAGATAAGGTCCGCTGCGGTTCGTGAAGCTTTTTGAACTGCATGGGGGAAATGGAAAAGGCCTGCCTGAAGGCGCGGTAAAAGGTGGAATAATCTACAAATCCAACCTGTTCGCCAATGGATTCCAGGGGTTCTCCATTGAGAATCAGCACCTTTGCCGCAATTAAACGGCGCTGGGTGACATAACGGTAGAAGCTGACATCCATTTTTTCACTGAACAGGCGGGAGATGCTTCGTTCGCTGATGTAAAAAGCAGCGGCAGCAGATTTTAATGTTATTTTTTCTGCCAGATGGTTTTCAATATAGGCGATTAATTCATCTAAAAGCTCCCGCTTTTCTGTCAGCGGCTCTAAAACCTTACTGTGGGCGCAGGCTCTTGTTAAATGAATCAGAATCTGAATGGCATTGGAATAAATACAGCCCTGGTATCCATCCTGTTTTGTGGCTGATTCCATGCATGCGGATTGAAAATAAGATTCCAGATATTCCCATCCGCTGTCCTTTGTCCGCAGCAAAACGGGAGAGGATAAGGTCTGAAAGCCAAAATGGTCGTTCAGTGATTTTATAAAATCAGGATGAATCCACATGACATAGCGGGCGTAAGGTTCCACCAGACGATCCAGATACAGCGGTCTGTGGCTGATGCCCGGCGGAACGAAAATAATATCGCCTCTGCGGACTCTGTATCGATCCGGACCAAGGAGATACTGGACATTTCCGCTTCGACAGTACAGGACTTCATAAAAGGTGTGGCTGTGAAGCTGCACCTTGTCTTTTGTATAATTGACATCCTCCTGGCAATCTATGGTGTTGGAATTCATTTCCAATTCCTGGTAAAAATTAGACAGAATGATGCCTTCTGCAATCAGTGATTTCTGAACTTCTTCATTGCTGATTTCAGTGCCTTTCAGCTCTGAAATCAGCTTTTTATATTTCTGCGCTTCTGATAATTTCATTCATTTTTTCTCCTGGAAATAATGTGGTTTTTTGCGGTAAAAGATGATGATAACAGAAATACTATATCTGAATTTGGCGATATTTGCAATATTATATGCGATATTTGTAATAGAAATTGTAATACTGGTGTAGTATGCTTAATGCACAATGATGCATGAGGCCTGAAACATCGTATCAAAAACTAAGAATCACAGTTCTGCAGTTTTTTTGCTGCAGCAAGGAGGAGCTAAGATGAATGAAAAATCTGTACGTCCTTTTGGCGTAAAGGACCAGCTTGGTTATGTCTTTGGAGATATGGCCGGAAGCTTTGTAAACTTATTTGTAGATGCCTATTTTTTGACATTCTGCACCTATATTCTGGGAATTTCACCAGGATGGATGGCAGGTTTGTTTTTGGCAGCCCGTCTCTGGGATGCTGTCAATGATCCGATTATGGGTTCCTTCCCGGACCGTTGGACTCTTGGAAAAAGCGGTGACAAATTTAAACCGTGGGTAAAGCTGTTTATGATTCCGCTGGCACTTTCCGGTGTTCTCTGTTTTACCAAGGTTCCTTTTGAGGGAATCGCTCTTCACGCCTGGGTTGCATTTTCTTATGTTTTATACGGAATGTGCTATACTGGAACCAGTATGCCGTTTGGTGCAATGGCAAGCGTTGTGTCTACCGACCCGATTGACCGTTCTAAATTATCCAGAGCAAGAAGTATCGGCGGTACCTTGGTTGGTTTCGGCGCTTTGTCAATTATCCCTGTTGTTTGTTTTGATAAAGATTCCAATATTCTTCCGGAACGTTTCACCATGGTTGCAGTTGTATTTGGAATTCTTTGTGTTGTTTCTTATATTCTTCTGTGCAATCTGACTGTTGAGCGTGTCCGTCAGACAAGTGCGGAAAAAGAGCCCTTTAATTACGGTAAGGTATTAAAGGCAGCATTTAAGAACCGTCCGTTAATCGGTGTTATGATTGCAACTGTAGGAAGCATGCTGTATATCACAGGTTACAGCCAGCTGAAGAGCTATATTTACAAAGAGTTTTATCAGGATACCAGCTTTATGACTCTTGCAAGTCTTGGCTCTATTCCTGTTATGATAGTCTGCTTTGTTCTGGTTCCCAAGATTGTGGCAAAATTTGGAAAGAGAACAGTTATTCTGGTTATGAGTACCTACAACCTGCTGGTTTCCTCTTTTATTTTGTTCTTCCCGGTAAAAAGTCCTCTGGCCTACACGGTTCTGGTTCTGCTGGCTACCATCGGACAGACCGCCTTTACGATTCTGATTTGGGCTCTGGTTACTGACTGCCTGGATTACAGTGAATGGAAAATGAATTTCCGCGCAGACGGAAGTATGTACAGCTTATACACCTTCAGCCGGAAAATCGGTTCTACCATCGCATCTGCCGGAGCTGCATCTGCACTTGCAGCCATTGGTTATGTAGCCGGTGCAGGAGCTGTCCAGAGCGCGGAAACCGTGAACAATATTTACTATCTGGTAAATGCAATCCCGGTAATTACCTGTATTTTGGAATTAATCGGAATTGGACTTGTCTTTAATCTGGACAAGGAGAAGACTGCAGAAATGTATGCAGAGCTGGATGCCCGCAGAAAAGCAGCCGCTCAGAGATAAGCGTCCGGATAAAACAGGTTTCCGGACAGTGACAGATTTCCGGCCGGAAAAAAGTTTCCGAACAGGAAAAAAGCTTCCGGCCGGGAAAAAGTTTCCGAACAGGAAAAAAGCTTCCGGATTGGGGAAAAGTTTCCGAACAGGAAAAAAGCTTTTGGATTAGGAAAAAGTTTTTCAGAAAGGAAAAAGCTTCAGAAAAGGAGAATTCTATGGGAAAAATTGATTTGCACCTTCATTTGAGTTTTCATTCTCTCCCGAAAGGTGATAAAATGTCTGTAAGCAGTTATCAGGAGATGCTGCCTCATTTGAAAGAACTGGGGATTGAAAAAGGTGTGCTTATGTCCAGCGGGGAAACCCCTTCCCTGCTGCCCATGGGAACCAATGAAGAAAATTACAGGATTGTGTCAGCAGATCCGGAGCATTATGCCTGGATGTGCAATCTGGATTATGATGGAAATTCAGAGACCATTTATGAACGACTCCTGGCCTGTAAGGAGAAAGGGGCTGTCGGAATCGGCGAATTGATGATAAACCGCAGACTGGACGATCCTTTCTTTTGCCGGTTGTTTGACGCAGCCGGAAAGCTGAAGCTTCCGGTAACCTTTCACATGAGTCCGGAAGTGGGGTATTCCTATGGTGTGGTTGATGAGCCAGGTCTTCCGCTGCTGGAAGAATGTCTCAAAAATCATCCGGATACCCTGTTTCTGGGACACAGCCAGACCTTCTGGATTGAAATGAGCAAGGATGCACCTGCTGATAAAGAAGGGCGCAACAGCTGGGGACACGGACCGGTCCTTCCGGGCGGCCGGGTTCCGGAGCTGTTTGCAAAGTATCCGAATCTGTGCGGAGATTTAAGTGCAAACAGCGCCGGCTGTGCGATTATGAGAGATCCGGAATTCGGATTGAATTTTTTAGAAACTTATTCAGAACGATTGTTTTTTGCTACGGATATGGTCAATACAGATATGGTCTTTCAGCTGGGACAGTGGCTGGATGAACAGGCAGCAGCAGGAAAACTGACAGAGACTGCCTATGAAAATATCTGTTTTAAAAACGCCAGGCGTGTGTTTGGACTGTAGCAAAGACATGAAGATTTTGAAAGGGAAGGAGAGTATTGATGGAACTTCGTACACGTATTCTGCCTCGGATGTTAAACAGTGAGGTAGAGGCATATTTAGAAGAAAACGATATTATTATTGTTCCTGTCGGAACTGTAGAAATGCACGGCGGAATGCCGTTAGACAGTGAAACCGTTATCAGCGAAGCCTATGCTTTAAAAATGGCAGAGGCATGCAATGGTCTGGTGCTGACCGGACTTCCGTATTTTTATGCGGGGGCAACGGCAAGCGGCCGGGGAACGGTTCAGGTTTCTATTCGCCAGGGAATTGATTATTTAAGCGCAATTGCCCACAGTCTTCTGCGTCAGGGCTTTAAACGTCAGATTTACATCAGCTTCCACGGTCCGGCCCATATGACCTGCAGCCCTATGGTACGGGACTTTTTTGATGAAACAGGAGTGCCGATTCTCTACATGGATCTGACGATGCAGATGCTGAGAAATGCAAAGGATCTGTTTAAAAGCATGGACAGCTTCCATGCAATTACAGTGGGGGCTTATCAGATTATGGGGCGTTTGGGTGATGTTCCGCTGACTACGGAATATTTCCATCAGAAGCCTCAGACATGTAAAGAATTTGATGATCTTTTCGGTCTTGCCTACCAGAGTGCAGCCATCGGCTACTGTTTTGGCGCTCCGGAGGATCATATGAGCACCCCTGCGATTCCTGATGAAGAAACACGCCAGCGTCTTGCAGATGAGGGTGCAGATCTGATTGAAGCTCTGGTAACCCGCATGGATCTGCCTCATGTTGCCGAGCAGATGCGGAAGCTGGAAGCGTATAATCATGCAAATGAGGAAAAATATCCATGGATGCCAAGCGCATGTCATAAAAATATCTGAAAATAAAACACCTGGAGAAGCAGGATATATTTTGAATCAAAGTGAAGGTATAGCTGTATAAAAAGAAGATAAGTTCTTTTGTGCAGCTATACTTTTGTTATATAATAATTTATTTCTTCCATTATGGGTAATATATTACCAGAATATGTAAAACCTAAATGTGTTCGTCCTTTTTGTCCATGCCTTATTACCTTGTATTATTCAAATTGCAGAACTATAATATACTCGCTGGAGGTGCGAAGTAGACGATATGAGAAAGAGACAGCCGAGATGTGGAGTGTGCCCCGAGAATGGTTGTGCTGGCAGGCATATCCCTGGTGGTATGAAAATGGCTGCTTCTCCAAAATATGGAGAGGCCGATTGATGGCCGGACAAAACAAGGGAAGGTGCTGAACCATGAATAAAATTTTGATTATAGATGATGACAGAGAACTGTGTGCTTTGATTCAACGGAGTGTGCAATCGGAACATATAGAAGCTGATGTTTGTAATACCGGAAGAGAGGGCCTGCAGAAATTAAAAGAGCAGGAATACCAGCTTGTGGTGCTGGATGTGATGATGCCCGGTATGGATGGCTTTGAAACGCTGGAAGAAATCAGAAAAGAAAGCAGCCTGCCGATTTTGATGTTCACATCCAAAAATGACAGTATTTCTAAAGTGCGGGGGTTACGGGCCGGGGCAGACGATTATCTGACAAAACCGTTTGATATGGATGAACTGATTGCCCGAATTATTTCCCTCATTCGCCGCTACACCCGCTTTAATCAGCAAGCCGGAGCCATGCAAAAGCTGGATTTTGACGGATTGCAGATTGACCTTGAAAATCGTTCTGTTACGACGGCAAACGGCACTTCCTCCCTTCCGCCAAAGGAATTTGATCTGCTTTTGTACTGTGCAAAGCATCAAGGAAAGATTTTAACAAAACAGCAGATTTATGAGGAAGTATGGGGCGAAGAATATTTCTATGATGACAGTAACATTATGGCGATTATCAGCCGGCTTCGTAAAAAGTTAGAAGTCAATCCTTCCAGTCCAAAGTATATCCAGACGGTCAAAGGGATTGGCTACCGCTTTAATAAGGAGGTGTAACCGGTATGGGAATCATTGCTTTCCTGTCCGTTGTGATTGCTGTTTTAGCTGTGCTGATCTCCATCGTTCTCATTCGGCGCGTAAAAAAGCAAATCGCAGAAATGACCGACGCTTTGATTGATGTGAAAAATGGAAATGGCAATCGGCGTATTTTGTCTGCAGCCAATGAACTGACAGCACCTCTTGCCTATGAAATCAATGAGATCGTTGTGTCCTATGAAAGCAGACTTTCGATAATACGGCAGACAGAGGAAACCAACCGCCAGCTTATGACGAGTCTTTCCCATGATGTCCGGACGCCCCTTACAACCCTTATCGGATATCTTGATGCTGCACATAAAGGGATTGTCACAGGAAAAGACCGGGATGATGATATCGAAACTGCCCGCCGGAAAGCCCACGATCTGAAAGAATATATTGATGTACTTTTTGACTGGTTTAAGTTAAATTCCGACGAGTTTGCTTTGGAGATCCAGCCTGTTGAGGCCGCAGAGCTGACAAGAAATATCCTGATCGACTGGATACCGATTTTTGAGGATAAACAGGTCGATTATGACATTGATATTCCCGAACAGCCTGTCCGGGTAAGCTTGGATATGGACAGCTATATGAGAATTATCAATAATCTCATTCAAAATGTAATTGCTCACAGTCATGCGGACAAAATTAAAATTGTCCTGTCAAAGAAGGGGAATCACATGGAGCTGCTGCTGGCGGATAATGGAGTGGGAATTGAGAAAGAAGATTTAAATGATATACAGGTGTTCGGCGTGGCATTTGCGGAAGCCGCTGTATTTCTTGCGCTGATAGCCATGGTTTACCAACGTCGTGAGATTTAAGGGGGTGTGATTATGTGGAATTTATTAAAATCGGAATTACTGAAACTGCGCCGGTGTCAGATCCTTTGGGTGGGACTGGTGGCGCTTGCCCTCTGTCCGTTGGTGCAATATGGAAGCCAGTTGATTATTGAGCCGGAGTACCGAAATCCTAACTATGATTTTCCCGTGCTGTTTGAGAATGTTGTCTGGGGCAATACCCAGATGTTTTTCCCGATTTCACTGGTGATGATCGGCAGCTGGCTGATTGACAGAGAATCCACTCATGATACGCTGAAAAACATCATGACAATTCCTGTTTCTATGCCCAAAATGCTGGGAGCCAAGCTCTTTTGGGTTGGTATTCTTACGGTTCTGTTGGGAATCTACAGTGTTGGAGTGACTCTGATTACCGGATTGGCGGTTGGCTTATCGGGACTGACAGAGGAAGTTTTTTTTCATGGCGGTACACAGATCGTGTCAGCGGGTCTGACAACCTATCTGGTCTGTATGCCCCTGATCCTGATTTTTGGACAGATCCGGGGGGCATATCTGGGAGGTTCCATTCTGGCGTTCTTCCTTGGATACAGCATGATGTTTTTCAAAGGCGGCATTCTTGCCAGCATCTATCCGTTTTCTGCTGCACTGATTTTAGTGGGCTTTGACATGAGTGGATATGCCGGAACAACTACAGCCCCGAATCCTTTGCTGGCGCTCCTTGGGGTTGGCATCATGGTTCTCTGGGCGGTGCTGTTGTTACTGATGTCCAGCAACAAAAAAGAAATGAAAGCCCGTAAACAGATATTTGTTCGGCGGAACTTCCATAAAGAGAGAAGCCGGTAAGGAGCTGTCTATTGATTGTACGAAGGAAAGTGATGTGATACCAGACGCCGTTCGTTCAGTTTTGTTCTGTCACAGGAAATATCCAACATTAAATTTTGAACATGGAAACCTTATTTGTTGTATTCATTCTTTGTTCAAAAATGACTATAATATGAACATCAAATGAAACGAAACGGGAGGAATTTACAATGAAGTTGAAAAAGGCGATGGCTCTTGCGATGACAGGCGCTCTTGCAGCGTCCTCACTGACTGCCTGCTCATCAGGCAAAGACAGCGGCAGCACAACACAGGCAGAAGCCAGTGGAGGTACTGAAAAAGAAACGGGTGCGGCAAGCAGTGATGAAAAGACTGTGATTAACATCTGGTCAAAAGACCGTCACGATGCAACGTATGTTCAGGCCAAGGTTGACGAGTACAACAAGACCAATACGGATAACATTGAAGTTGTTTATACTCTGTATACGGACAACTATAAGCAGGCCGTAGATATGGCTGCACAGAACGGGGAATTACCGGATATTCTGGTTCAGCAGAATCAGGTGTTTGACAGCTATTTTTTAAATGACCAGTGGGCAGATTTGTATCAGTTTATGGATGATGACATGAAAGAATACTTCGCAGATGTAATCACTCCGGGATACAATGAGATTGACGGAAAATTATACTTTATTCCGACAACAGGTTCTACCTGCCGCTTATTCTATAACACAGAAATCTTTGAACGTGTAGGCATCGAAAATCCGCCGGCTACTTTAGAAGAAATGGTGGAGGATGCAAAGCTTATTACTTCTCAGCTGAAAAGCGAAGGTATCTACGGTTTTGCACAGAACATGAAGAGCGCAAGCTCTGCATTAAACCGTTCTATGATTGTAGGACTTCAGAGAGAAACCGGTATGCCCTGGGGCTATGATTTTGCAAAGGGTGAATACAACTTTAATAACTGGGCTGATACATTAAACCTGTGGAAGGAACTTTTATCCGAAGAATGTGCATTCCCGGGATGTGAGTCTCTGGATATTGACCCGCTGAGAACTCAGTTTGCTGCAGGAAAGATTGGTATGTATTTCTCCTACTCTGCTGCAGAACCGGGTGTTTACGAAAACCAGTTCCCGATGGATTCTTCCAAATGGAATGCAGCTCCGATCCCCACAGCCGGAGGAAAGGAAACCGGAAAACAGGCATATGAAGGAACAGGCGCTTATCTGTTAAATGCAAAGAGCCCGAATCTGGAAAAAGCATTCAAGGTTTACAAGGATATCTTTACAAGCGAAGATTATCTGGTGGGATACTATGAGGGCGGATATGGCGTCAGCATCATTCCTTCTGTTCTTGAGAAAGCAAATCCCAGTGAAAACTATAAGAGCAAAGAGTGGCTGCGCATTAATCCGGAAATTGATACCATTCTTCCGAAGCCGCCGCACAGTGCATTTACTGCCGGTATGATCGTGGAAGGCGAAGATATGTACAAGACCTGTGAGTCTATTTACTATGGCGATGCAGATGTTGCTTCCACACTTCAGGATCTGACAGATCGGTACAACAAGGCATATCAGGATGCTGTTGCAAACGGCACAGGATATGAAGTCAAGATCGATAATTATGATCCGATGAACCCGATGGTTCAATAACAGGTGCTCAGATTCCTGCATAAGGCATGTAAGGGGAGCTGCAGATTCTGGCAGCTCCCTTTTTACGGCCTTTTGCAGGCGCTTATGGAAAAGAAAGGATATGGCTATGAAATCAACCACTCAAACATCTGTCAGAAAGAAAAAAGTACTTCGGAAAAATCTGGAAGCTTATTCTTTTCTGATTCCAAATCTGATTTTGTTTATCGGATGTTCCGTTTACCCTGTTTTATGGGCATTAAAATATGCATTCTACCAGTATGGAGGATATGGAACAGGGGCTCCGCGTTTTGTAGGACTGGAAAACTTTGCAAGAGTATTCCGGGATGAGATTTACTGGGAAAGCTTACTGCGCACATTTACTTATGGATTTGGAAAGCTGCTGATCATTCTTCCTCTGGCATTTTTCCTGGCCTTTTTGTTAAATACCCATCAGAAAGGTCATGGAGCAGTTCAGAGTATCATTTTCCTTCCGACGATTATGAGTTCTGCAGTTATGGGCCTTGTGTTCTATCTCTTATTTAATGCGTACAATGGCGAGATTAATAAATATCTGATGGAAGCGCATATTATCAGCCAGCCAATTAACTGGCTGGGCAAGGAACACGCCATGAAGACGCTGATTCTGACGGCAGTCTGGGGTGGTCTTGGTAACTACATGGTATATTTCATAGCCGGTATTCAGCAGGTTTCCCAGGATGCCATTGAAAGCGCCCGGATTGACGGAGCAAACCGGCTTCAGACTATCTGGTATATCATCATTCCGATGCTGGGACCGATTTTAAAAATCATTCTGATGCTGGCAATTACATCTGCATTTAACGATATCAGTAATGTAATGGTATTGACAGAAGGCGGACCGAACAATGCAACCATGGTTGCCTCCCTTTACAGTTACCGTTATTTCTTCCCGGTTTCTGCAACAGAAGCAGTTGTACCGCAGTATGGATATGGTGCTGCGCTGAGTATTGTTACTGCCTGTGTTGCCGGAGTTGTGACAGTGATTTACCTGAAGCTTTCCAAGAGACTGGATGATATTTATTAAGGAGGAAATACCATGGAACAAACCGTACTTCATAAACCTCATATGACCAGAAAAAAGGCTGTTCTCGGTACGATTAAATGGCTGTTTCTGGGAGTGATGGTTATCTTTACCTTGTATCCGATTATTTATACCATTTTAGGTTCCTTGAAAACAAACGCAGAGCTGACTCTGGGCGGAAACTTCTTCCCTTCCGAATGGCATTTCGATAACTATTATAAGGCTTTTGTAGAAGCAGATTTTCTGACCTACACAAAAAACAGTGTTTTTGTCAGCCTTTCTGTTACCATTCTTGCAGTTGTGACCTGTTCCCTGGCAGGATTTATTCTGGCAAGACGGGAATTTACAGGAAAGAAAATCCTGATGGTTATGTATATGTCCATGATGTTTGTTTCTCTGGGTTCCATTACCCTGTATCCGATTTATGAGGTGATGCATGCTTTGAATCTTCATAAATCACCGATAGCGCTGATTGTCGCACTGACCGGCGGACAGGCAACGAATGTATTTCTGGTTATGGGATTTACAAAAGCAATTCCCAAAGAACTGGACGAAGCTGCAATTATCGATGGATGCTCCATCTATCAGGTATATTACCGGATCGTCCTTCCTCTGACCAAACCGATTCTGGCTGTTGTTGCCCTGTTCTCTTTCCGGAATGCATGGAACGATTATATTACCGGTCTGGTTATGACAATCACAGCACCTGCATTAAAAACACTGACTGTTGCTGTTGTACAGCTGAAATATTCTGTCAATGCAGCTGCTGAGTGGAACATCCTGCTGGCAGGTGCCTCTATTGCGATTATTCCGATTCTGATTGTATATATGTTCGCAAACAAACAGTTTATTGCCGGCCTTACATCAGGTGCTGTCAAGGGATAAGAAGTTATGATATAATGAGTGCTGATTATTAAGGCTGCCGTTTGAAGCATGGCGGCAGCCGAATGACAGTGGGAGAGTGCATCATGAAATTACATGTGGAGAATTTAAAATTTCGTTATCAGATCATTGTATTATTTCTGATTCTGTTCCTTTTTTTGTCTATGGGGAGCGGGATCAGTTTTTACTATCTTTCAGTAAAAAATGTTACGGATAACTTTTCCAACAGTGCCGGAAATACGGTGGGACAGATGAGAAATACGCTGGAGATCCGGCTGGAGATTATCAGTGAACGGGCAAAATCCATGATATTAAATAATGCGTTTTCTGATCCCATTGTTTCCTATGTGAACAATCCTACTATCTATAATCAGGTAGTTGCCCACAGTGTTGTCAGCGATTATCTGAGTGATTTTGAACGGGGAGAGGCATTGATTGATTCTTCCTGCCTGTTTGCAGGCGGAGAGTTATTTGATGACTATGTGCATATCAGAAAAGCGGATTTTGAGTTTCAAAATTCTCCGTATTATACCATTTACCAGGAAAATCCCCTGGCGGTTCAGTGGCTTCCGCCTATGGAAAATCCGATTTATTACGGAGAAAACCAGGTCATTTCCTGCGAGAGAAGGTTTAAGGTTTCAGGATGCCCGGAATGGTTTTATTTTATCTACCACCTGGATTCAGAGCGCCTGTTTAACCTGATTACAGGTCAGTATCCGTTTTTTGATGATATTGTAGTATTGGATGCAGACGGAAATCATATGATTGGTAATCAAAATATAGAAGCAGAGGAGCTTTTGGGGCTGTGGGAAGGGAAGGAAACAGACACAGAAGAAATATTAAGTGCTGATCTGATGGTTCAGGGACAGGAGTATCTGGTAAAAAGCTGTGATATTTCCACCAATGGATGGAAACTGTTTGGCTTAAAATCAAAAACAGAGCTGCTGGACAGTCTCAGAACTCTGCGGAGAAGTATTCTGGGAATTTCCTTTTTGCTTCTGGTTATTGGTCTGGTCAGCATCATTTGGGTATCCAGGCGTCTGACAGATTCTTTAAGCCGGCTGGAACGGAGTATGCGCTGTGTACAGAACGGGGAATTTAATGCCAGATTTTTTTATCCTTACCAAAATGAAATCGGCAGTCTTTCCAGAAGCTTTAACTGTATGATTGAAGAAATCCAGAGTCTCGTGAAAAAACAGGAGCAGAGTATTGAAGATTTGATTGTGGAACGAAACCGTGTGGCGGAGATTCAAAAACAGAAACGCCATGCAGAGTTAAAGGCTCTTCAGGCACAGATCAACCCTCACTTTCTGTATAATACACTAAATACCATTACATGGCAGGCGGCAGATCAGGGAATTCATGATGTGAGCCGCATGGCCAACGCTCTCGGAAAATTTTTCCGGCTGAGTCTCTCACGAGGGGCGGAGGTGATCAGTCTGGCAGATGAAATTGAACATGTTCGCTGTTATCTCAGTATTCAGCAGATCCGCTATCAGGACAAGCTTCGTTATCGGATTGAGGTATCGGAAGACCTGCTTGAATGCTGTGTTTTAAAGCTGATTCTGCAGCCTCTGGTGGAAAATGCGATTTACCATGGAATTAAAGAAAAAGAAGGCGCAGGTGAAATCATTATTACTGCGTCTGCAGGCATGCAGGATGGAAGCAGAGTGCTGTTTTTATATGTATATGACAATGGTGTGGGGATTCCGGAAGAGAAGCTGACACTGATTAATACAGGGCTGCGCCGCGGGGTCAAGAATACCCGGGAGGGATATGGCATTTACAATGTTAATGAGAGAATCGGACTGTATTATGGAGCATCCTTCGGTCTTTCTTATGAAAGTCAGGCAGGCGCCGGCACGAAGGCAATCATCACAATTCCCATGAAGAAACAGGAGGAGAAGATCCATGTATAAAGTATTGATTGCAGATGACGAAACTTTTGTCCGGAATCTTCTGGAAAAGAATCTGCGTGCCAGCGGTCTTCCTATTGAAATTACGATTTCGGCAGAAAACGGACAGGAGGCTTTGGAAAAGGCCCTTCTGTCTCCGCCGGATATTGTAATTACGGATATTGCCATGCCGGTGAAAAACGGTCTGGAGTTGGTTCGCAGTTTAAAGGAGCATGGAATTTCCTCCAAAAATATCATTATCAGCGGATACGATGAGTTTGACTATGCAAAAACCGCGATTGCACTGGGGGTTACAGATTATTTGCTGAAGCCCTTTATGCCGGAGGAACTGATATCTGTATTTGAAAAAATCATTCATGATCTGGACAGCCAGAAAACACTCCATCAGAACTTAAATCTCCTGATGGAGCAGGTGGATAAAAGCAGGTTTCACAATCGTTCCAATATGCTGAGATCCCTGTTGGACGGAGCCGCCTTGTCTGACGAGCAGATCTCACAGCTGGAATTTCCGCCGGAAACACCGGAAACGAAATATATGACCTGTCTTTTGAGCCTGATGGGAACAATATGGGATTTCCGGCTTCAGGAAGAAGTGGAATCCTTTTTCAAACTGATACAGACCGGATATTTTTCGGAAGCTCTGATCTTCTATGCAGTCAGTCTGGAGCCGTCTAAGCTGGTGCTTTGTTTCTGCTCTCAGATAAAAGACGGGCAGGTTTTTCAAAGTGAGATTTTAAAGGGACTTGAAAAGCTGTCCCGAAGTCTGATGCAGTATTATGATATTACGGCATATGCTTCCCTGGGAAGATGCTATCACACCTTGAACGGCCTGAAAAGCTCTTATGAAGATGCTTTGATGATCTGGAAGGAAGCGCTGAATCCGGAAAAAAGAATCCGGATTTTCGGAGAAAACCAGGAAGAACCGAAGCAGGATGGAAAAGATGTCTCCGGGCAGATTAAGCATACAAAAAGCTGTATTCGCGGAGCTGTTATGAACGGGAACCGGGAAGAGGCCCTGGGACTGCTGCAGCAGCTGATGAATCTGTATGTTTCTATTTCCAATAAGGGAAGTGAATATATTCTGGTTTCTGCGGGAGAACTGATTTACGGCGTGGCAGATGATCTGGAGAGAAACGGATTCGGCAAGGTGGAAAAAGAACATATGCCGGCATTTAGCCATAACAGGGTGTCAGCTTCGCTTCTGGAGCTGAGGGGACTGCTGGAGGAATATCTGACTTACTGCTGCCGGAAGGTGTCAGAAAATCTTACACAGAACCGTTCAGAAATTGCCGTTCACATGGTGCAGAATTATCTGGAAGAACATTTGAAAGATCACACCATTTCCATTGAAAGCGCTGCGGGAACAGTGCATTTCAGTGTCAGCTATCTGAGGCAGATTTTTAAAGAAGTGACAGGAGAAAGCTTTAATGAATATCTGATCCGGAAACGGATGGAAAAGGCCGGGGAATTGCTGCAGAATACGTCCATGAAGATTTCAGATATTGCGGAAAGCTGCGGTTATGAAAATCAAAGGTATTTTGCCAGCAGCTTTAAAAAATTTTATGGTTGTACACCGACAGAATTTAAATTAATTGTGACAAAAGATCATTTATATTAGGAGGTATGGGGGTATGATCCAGTTTACCAGCGAAGAGGTGGACAAGTTAAGAAAAAAGAGCAAGACATATCCGCTGACGATTGAAAAATTAAAACGCGATGTTGAGGAGGTATTTCGCGGAGAAGTGATTGTTCCGAAAACGGGAATTGCCAATTGGACGCTGTACTATTATTGTCCCGACTGTTCCCTTCAGCTTCAATTTAATCGGGAAAGTCCGAATGCCCATATCTGCCCGAACTGTGGAAAGGTATGGACCGGGGAACCGTATGACAGCGCCTGGTGGGGAATGATTAACAGTCAGAACTATAATGCCGTATTTGGCATGGCGATCATCTGGCTGGCTACCGGGGAAGAAGCTTATGCAAAGAAAGCCATTGAAATTATAATGGCCTATGGGAAATATTATCCGGATTACGAAATTCATGGAAATATTCCTTACAACGGACCGGGACGTTCCGGTGCGCAGACTCTGGATGAAGCCAATTTCCAGAGAAGCTTTGCCATGGCCTATGACATTCTTTCTGAATGTATGTCAGAAGAAGAAAAGGCATATATCCGCGATCGCATGTTCCTCCCGGGTGCGCAGTTCCTTCTGGAACACCGGCACAAACAGCTTCATAATCATGAGGTTATTATCAATTCGGCAATTGCGGTGATTGGAATTCTGTTTGACCGCCCGGATCTGGTTGAGGCATCCCTTTATGAGGATTACGGCATTTTATACCAGCTGGAACATGGCATGCAGCCCAATACTATGTGGTTTGAGGGAGCATTTGGATACCATTTTTATGCATTGACCAGCTTCTTTGCATTTGAAAAATTTGCACTTCACACGAAGTACAGCAATATTCATCACAAAAATTACAAGGCCATGATGGAACTTCTCTGTGACTATATGGAACCGGATTATGGAATTCCCATGCTGAATGACACCAACTACGGACACCTGGGACATATGAAGGATTTGTATGAATTTCCATATCGGGAGCTTGGAGGCAAAAAGCTGGCATTTGTTCTGAATACATATTATCAGAAGGAAAGCCGGGACAATCTGGAGGCATTTTTATACGGGGCCGACACCATTGAACCGGATATGCTTCCGATGGAAAATTTCCACACAACCGGAGATACGTCAGGCCATACCATTCTGCGGGGACCGGAAGGACGTTACCTGCTGTTCAAACACGATCGCTACGGCGGGGAACATGACCACTATGACCGTCTGGGAATCAGCTATCTGGCTTATGGAAAGCCGGTGTCCAGAGATCTGGGAACCACGGGCTACGGGGCCAGGATGCACTATGATTTCTACAAGAACACAGCTTCACACAATACGCTGGTGATTGGAGAGGAGAACCAGTCACCGGTTAATGCAGAGCTGACCCGTTATGAGGAAAAAGATGGTGTGATCTATGTGGAAGCAGAGGCAGACTGGACAAAACCGTATGAAATGCCAGACAGCTTTACGATTGTACAGTGGGCAGAAGAAAATTACCGTACCGTTTCCATGAAACGTAAAATTGCCTGGACGGACCGGTATTTTGCAGAGGTATTTCTGGCGGATGGAATTCCGGAAGGAAAAACAGCAGACTGGATGATGCACTTCTCAGGAACACAGATTCCGGGAGAAGCAGAGGAGGAAGCTGCCTGTGAGAATCATTTTACAGGGAAACCGCTGACGTATCTGCATGATATCAAAACCGGGCCGGTCAAAACGGAGGGAGCTTATGAGAAGACATATGAGTGTGACGGAGTATTCACGAGAATCTATGGACTTTCCAATGGGCAGACCGTTATGACAGCAGTTGGACCGGATAATCCGTCTTCAGGAGAAATTTCTTATCTTATGGAACGCCGTCACGGCAGCAGGATTCTCTGTGCCCATCTGATAGAGTCCTGGACAAAGGAACCATATGTTCAGAATGTGGAGTTTCAGGTGAGTGATGAAAATATAAATGTGATGGTGACCGGATGTGACGGAAAAGAATCGACTTTAACATTCAAATTATAAAAAAGAAAGAACATTTTCCGTCAAATGAATACGGGAAACTTATTTATGAAAAAGTACTTTTACAAAAACAAGGGGCTGTCGCACTAAGCAATTAGTGCGCAGCTCCTTTTCTAGTGCAAAAAATAACTGCCAGACCTCGAAAGAATCTGGCAGTTGGTGTAAAATTAAGTTA
>ERZ835762.70-NODE-70-length-132579-cov-10.685966_pt1 | contig 132579 bp, 131 predicted proteins | sample MGYA00519687_ERZ835762 | MGnify/ENA primary metagenome ERZ835762 (study PRJEB31850, sample SAMEA3708783) | human gut metagenome | biome: human gut; feature: human-associated habitat; material: faeces | place: China | collected 2014 ... | reverse complement strand
GAGACAATGCCAATGTGATCATGTGGGCAGTACTTCTGGTGGCAGCAGTAGCAGCTGTCGGCGCAGTAGTGATTATCAGAAGAAAGAAAAAATAGGTTGAAGCAGATGAAAACCTGTCGTATGCTTAGAGCAGACGGCAGGTTTTGTGATAGAAATAGCAGACGGCAGAGGTCGTATTATGTACTGCATGCTGATTGTAGACGATGAAGATCAGGAACGTTTAGAATCCAATCTTTTCTGAAGAAGGCAGGGATTGACTCTATATGACCAAGGTGAATAATTATTCTCTGCAGAAATATTTGATCACTGGTATTGTCGTGGGAAGTGTAAAAGAATAAACAAAAAGAAGGGAAGTTGTTATGCAGAAGATATACAGAATCAAGACATCACCCTGTGCGAGACAGGAAAATATGATCATAGGAAATCAATACAGAATCACAGTACTTACGGAAGGGCTGGTGAGACTTGAGTACAATGCAGATGGAGAGTTTGAGGACAGAGCCACGCAAATGGTCTTATACCGGGATTTCCCCGAGGTGGATTACCGCGTCATTCATACAGAAAACGGGATAGAGATCAATACCTCCCGCCTACATCTTGTATATGATGAAAAAGAGTTTTCATCTGGCGGTCTTAGTATACATGTGAAAGGAAGTGTGAACAGTACCTGGCACTATGGAGAACAAATCTGTGATCTTGGTGGTACAGCGCGGACTCTGGATGGAGTTGATGGAGAGATCAGATTGGATCATGGTGTTGTGTCGAGAAATGGATTTTCTCTTCTGGATGACAGCAACTCCCATGTATTACTGGAAGATGGATGGATCAAGTCGAGAAAAAAAGGGGGAAAGGATCTTTATTTCTGGGGATATGGTCACGATTATAAGGAGGCTGTTGCTGACCTGATCCGTCTTTGCGGAAAAACACCTATGTTGCCGAGATTTGCACTTGGCAACTGGTGGAGCAGATTTTACCGATATAATGAAGAGAGTTATCTTTCGCTTATGGATCGATTTGAGCAGGAGAATCTTCCATTTACAGTTGCAGTGATTGATATGGACTGGCATCTGGTGGATATCGATCCCAAATATGGAAGCGGATGGACCGGATATACGTGGAACCGGGAATTATTCCCAAATCCAACACGATTTCTGGACAATCTACATACAAGAGGGATGAAAGTGACTCTGAATGTACATCCTGCAGGTGGAGTGCGCGCCCATGAGGAGATGTATGTAGAGATGGCAAAAGCTCTGGGAGTAGATTATGCGAATGAGGATCCGATTTTATGTGATCCGGCAGATCCCCGATTTTTGGAAGCATATTTTCAGTATCTGCATCATCCGAGAGAGGAAGAGGGGGTTGACTTCTGGTGGATCGACTGGCAACAGGGGGAAGTTTGCAGGGATGAAGGACTGGATCCACTCTGGATTTTTAATCATTTTCATTTCCTGGACTCTGCAAGAGAGGGGAAAAGACCTCTGACATTTTCAAGATATGCAGGGCCTGGAAGTCACAGATATCCAATCGGATTTTCAGGAGATACAATCGTAACCTGGGAATCTCTAGATTTTCAGCCCTATTTTACACTTACGGCTTCGAATATAGGATATGGTTGGTGGAGCCATGATATCGGTGGTCATATGCTGGGATATAAGGATGATGAAATGACGGTAAGATGGGTACAGCTTGGCATCTATTCGCCGATCATGAGGCTTCATAGTTCCAGCAGTGAATTTAATGGAAAAGAACCATGGCGTTATAAGAAAGAAGCAGAAATGGTGATGGATCATATGCTGCGGGAACGGCACAGGATGATCCCGTATCTTTATACAATGAATTACAGGAGCTATTGCGAAAATAAACCTTTGATATCACCCATGTACTACAACTGGCAGGAATGTAATGAGGCTTATGAAAAGAAGAACCAGTATCTCTTCGGAACTTCTCTGATGGTTGCTCCGATAACAGCACCGCGGATAGAAAAAATAAATATGGCGAAAGTACAGGTATGGCTGCCAAAAGGACGTTGGTATGATATTTATACAGGAATGATATACGATGGGGACAGAATTCTGGATCTGTACAGAGGGATTGAGAGTATTCCCGTTTTTGCTTCCGCAGGAAGTATTCTTGCGTTTACAGACGAAATCAGTGCAGTGCAGGCACAGAAAAATCCAAATTCCTTACATCTCATGGTCTATGCAGGGCAAAATGGTGAGTTTGAGCTGTATGAAGACGACAATGTGTCCTGTGCATATGAGGAGAGAATCTGTTGTACAACGAAGATGGTGTATTGTGAAGATGAAAAACCAATCTTTACAATATATCCGTCTGCAGGAAATCGGGACCTGATTCCTCAGAAACGGAGTTATACAGTTGAAATGACTGGTTTTGAAAATTCCGGTGAAACGGTCGTGGTCAGAAAAAATGGTGTAGGAACAGATGCTCAGATATCTTATGACAGATGGAAAAAAGCAATTGTAGTAGAGATACCAGAGACAGAAACAGATGCGATGATCGAAGTGAGTTTGGAACATACGGCTTCCGGAGCCAGAAATGATGTTGTGGAGAGATGTTTTGATTTTCTGAATCAGGCAGAGATAGAATTTGTGCAGAAAGACAGGTTATACGAACTAATACGGTCAGAACGTCCGGCTGCGGGGATTTTGTCAGAACTGTTTGCAATGGATATCAGCAGAGATTTAAGAGGTGTTCTGGTTGAAATTCTTACGGCACAGATTGTGTAAATACTGACAGAAAAAATCGTTTCACCTCATTGACAACTCCTGATACGAGTGCTACTATGATGATATCAAAATGATATCAAATAAATTCATATGAGGAGGACAAGAATATGGATGGAGAGAAAAGTGTAGTACAAGATGAAAAAGTATTGAAAGCAAAGAGTGGATATGCCATGCTTTTACTTGGTATCATCGGGATGCTGCTTGGTGTGGCTGTGATCATTGCGGGATGCATGGTGTTTGGTCAGACAGGTGAGACGAATACGGCGCTGTTGGCAGGTTCTATTATTCTTGGAGTGTTACTGATTGTGGGATTTATACTCGAACTTTGCGGATTGAGAGTATTGAATCCAAATGAAGCCTATGTATTTGCCCTGTTTGGAAAATATTACGGAACGATCAAGACAGCCGGATTTTTCTGGGTAAACCCATTTTGTGAAGCGATCAACCCATCTGTACGTCCGGCAGCACCAGTTGTTACATCCTCAGGCCTTGCCAATCCGGCAGCTCTCTCAGGAAAAGCAAAGAAAGTGTCATTGAAGACACTGACGCTGAACAACGAAAAGCAGAAAGTCAACGATGAACTTGGAAACCCGGTAGAGATCGGCGCAGTAGTGATCTGGAAAGTGACAAATCCGACCAAAGCGGTGATCAATGTGGAGAACTATAAGAATTATCTGTCCATTCAGTGCGATGCGATTATCCGTAACACGGCAAGAATGTACCCATATGATACCAGTGAAAAAGGAGATGAAAAGTCCTTAAGAGGAAGCTCCCAGGAGATTGCTGAGATCATGTGCAAAGAATTGCAGGAGAAAGTTGAGAATGCGGGAATCAAGATTCTGGAAGTCCGCATCACACATCTTGCTTATGCACCGGAAATTGCATCTGCAATGCTGCAGAGACAGCAGGCGGCAGCGATCATTGATGCAAGACAGAAGATCGTGGAAGGTGCTGTCGGCATGGTAGAGATGGCACTTGACAAATTGAACGAGAATGATATTGTAGAGTTGGATGAAGAAAGAAAGGCAGCGATGGTGAGTAACTTACTGGTCGTACTTTGTGGAAACAAGGATGCACAGCCGATCGTAAACAGCGGAAGTCTGTATTAGGACGATTGTGTACAGTATATATAAAATAGTTAGAAGGTGGGACACATTTTGGAAAATGAAAAGAAAGAAAAAAGTAAAGTGAAAAAACAGGTTCCACTGAGACTTTCCAAGGAGCTTTACGATGAGATCGCACAGTGGGCAGAGGATGAGTTTCGTTCGATGAACGGACAGATCGAGTATCTTCTGACAGAGTGTGTGAAGTGGCGGAAGCGGTCTGGAAAGAAGGATGAGTAATATCATTTATATACAGAAAAGCTAGGGATGTCGTTTGACATCCCTGTTTTTAACTGTATTTTGCCGCATATTCTTTTGGAGAACACCCGCAGGCTTTTTTGAATTTCTTACTGAAGTAGTACACATCCGAATATCCGGATGTCTCTGCAACTTCGGAAATTTTCATCGTGCCTTCTTTCAGAAGTTTCTGAGCAGCGCTGATCCGGATATCGGAAATGTACTGGAGTACAGAGGTATGTTGTACTTTTTTAAATACGCTTCCCAGGTAGGAAGGATGCAGCTGAAAATTCGCAGCCACCTGAGAAACGGAAAGGGAAGCATCTGTATAATGATTTCCGATATATTCCATGACCCGGCGGCAGAGTGCGATATCTGACGGAACGGCTTCCATTTTCTGAATGCACTGCAGTCCGTAAAACAGAACTTCATTTTTCAGGTTCTCCAGAGAATGTTCGGTATCCAGTATGGAAGCGGAGAACTCGGTTACGGGCTGAGCCAGATTTTCCGGAATATGAAAATACACATGGTACACAACAAAAATCTCGTGGATTACAAGGGAAAGATACTCACTGTTTTTCTTCTGACTGATGGAAAGGAACAGTGTTTCCAGATATTCCAGCAGATCTTTGCGGTTCTGGGCGTGCAAAACTGTAATAAAGTGCTTCCGCATTTTTAAGAGTTCCTCGGAAAATCCGGGTCTTTCCGGATGGGAATAGCTGATACAGAGATTGGATTCCCGGGAAAAATAGCGTTCTGTCAGAAGGTGCAGGCAGCGGGTGTAATATGGCTTCCAGTCGGTTGTAACAGGAAAGATATTTTCAATATACAAAAATGTATATTCGTTTTGCTGTGCAATAAAATCCGTAAAACAACTTCCGATATGGAGTAGTTTTTCTTTGTCGGAGAGGAAAATCTGCAGCATGTAGATGTATTCGCTTTCCTGCATATATTCGCAGAGAAAATCCTGTCCGCGCAGACGATCCACCAGCTGTAATACTGCATCGTGAGTGTGTTCCGAAACATAGACACTGCAATAGATGCTGTATGCCAGATTTTCAAATTCCGGATGCTGTACACACAGATCGGAATAGGAAAGCACGCCGTCCCGGATATTGGCAAGCATACTGCACAGATGAAAGTGCTCATAATGCTTTAATGTATGGCGGGTCTGTTCTTCAAAATGGATGGCCTGGATACATTCAGACAGCGCCCGCTCCAGCTCTTCGGCGGCAACCGGCTTCAGCAGATATTCTTTTACCCCGTACCGGATCGCGGTGCGCGCATATTCGAAGTCATTATAGCCCGATAAAATGAGCATATGCACAGAAGGAAAATGCTCTTTGATATATCTGGCAGTTTCGATTCCGTTCATCTGCGGCATTTTGATATCCAGAAGCAGCAGATCTACGGGTTCTTTTTCCAGATGGTCGATGACCTGCTGTCCGTTTTCGGCTTCTCCGGCAAAAGTAAGATTTAGTTTTTCCCAGGGTATGATCTTTTTTATGCGCTGACGAATAAAATATTCATCATCTGCAATCAATAGTTTCAATGACATGGCAATCCCTCCTGTTTGGGTAATGTGATCACGGTGATGCAGCCGCCGGTTTGGGGACTTTCCATAGATAGTCCATAACCCGGTCCGTAGTAGAGCAAAATTCGCTGCTGGATACTTTTGATTCCGAAGTGGTCGGCATCCTGCTGCCAGATTTTTTCGTAGTCTTCTTTTGAAAATCCACGTCCGTTGTCTGAAATCGTAAACCGGATACAATCCCCAGCATCTTCCGCCTCAATATGAAGAATTCCGTGCCGGTCAAGTCCCTTGATCCCATGGTAAATACTGTTTTCCAGAATCGGCTGAAGCAGCAGTTTGATGCAGCTGTAGTTTTTTAACGCTTCCGGGCAGGTGATGGTGAAATCGAATTTATGGAAATAGCGAATCTGCAGGATTTCCAGATATGCTCTGGAAATTTCCAGTTCCTGTCCGATGGAAATATGCATCTTTCCATTGCTTAAGCTGGAGCGGTAAAAAGAAGAAAGATTCATAACAAGCTGAATCAGAGTTTCTTTTTCATCAAGCTCCGCCAGAGCGCAGATGTTATCCAGAGTATTGTAAAGAAAATGAGGATTTACCTGCTGCTGAAGGAGGTTGAGGGAAAGCTGCTGTTTGAGTTTTTCGGCTTCGATCAAGTCGTCTCTCATTTTCGTCTGGATCGCGATCATACTGTTGAAAGAGCTGAGAAGCGAAGCAACCTCGTCATTACACGGAATCTCACGGATTGGAACCCAGTTTCCCTCCTTGACTGTCTGAATATGCGAGATCAGATAGCTTAACGGATAAGTGACTTTCTGTGCAATATGGTGAGAAGCAAATACGCAGAGCACCATAACCAGTGCGGCGATCAGCAGAGACAGGCAAAATATCGCGAACAGAGGCGCCAAAAAGCTGACGATCGGAATCTGGTTTAAAACATACCAGTCAAGGGTAGAAAAAGGTGTGAAAAACAACAGATTTCCGCCTGCAAAAAAATACTGGGAATCCAGATTTTTAAGAATGAGATCCATATATTCATACTGGCTGTCCAGTTCGGGACTGCCGTTACTGCTCTGGACCTGTCCGTTTTTATCGATCAGAAACAGTTCATTGGTTGTATTGTATTGTTTATAAATACCGGAAATCTGTGTTTCCGGTATGGAAAGCTCTACATATCCGAGCATTCGTCCGGAATTGATATTATAGAACGGGCGAATGTAGGAGAGGACTTTTACCTCTTTATGTCTGTCGTTCAGGTGTCGTTTCATACCAACCCGCCAGACAGGAGAAAGAGCCGGATCACTGAGGTTCATCTGACTTGAGTCCGGCTCGGTAGATACCAGAAGAAGTCCCTGATCGGAATACAGACTTACAGAATGGATGAACGGTGTAGACTGTATGATCTGTCGGATATGCTGTTTGACATTGGTTGTTGCATTGGAAGAATACTTTGCGGCAAGATAGTCTTTCATATATTCCTGTACAGTGTCATCAGACAGAATAGTTTTGGAATAATTTTCCGTGGCATCCAGATAATATTGAAACTGTCCGGAAATATAGCTGAGCTGCTGCAGAGCATTTCTTCCCTCCAGTCGAAAAGAATGCTTCAGAAATAAACCGGAGATCCCTAAAAAAAGCAAAACCATGAACAGGATAGAAGTCATGGATATGCTTCGGAAAAAGCTAAAGCTGATGGAATTTTTGTTGTGTTTGATCTTTTTCATTGCAGGAATTCTCCATAGTATAGTCGATGTAACAGAATTAAAATCATTATAGAGAATGTAGGAAGAAATGTCAAAATAAGTTTATTTGAGATTCCATATTGAAAAAGAACAAAAAATATAGAAAATGAACATTGTGAAAAACCCGCTTATTTTCTATACTAGGTGCATCACATAAATGTTTCAAAGGAAAACGGAGGAAAAAGGAATGAAATTGAAAAGAATCACAGCGGCGCTGCTGGCAGGAGTGATGTGCGTGGGACTTCTGGCAGGATGCGGAAGCAAAGGGGACGGAGACGAAAAAGGTTCAGGCGATAAGATTACGATTCGTCTGTTGACAAGAATGGCAGGAACGACAGCGCAGGTGGATATCTACAATGATATTCTGGATGAATTTAAAGAGAAACATCCGGAAGTGACGATCGTTGATGATTCACAGGGGGATGAATCTGCATTCAACAATATTTTATCGACAGATATTGCATCTGGAACAATGGCAAATATTTTCCGTATCCAGGGTGTTGCCAATCTGTCAGAATATATCGATAACGGGCTGATCCTGGATGTACAGCCATATTTAGACGAAGATCCGGAATGGGGCGGCGGATTTACAGAGGGAGCGCTCTCTTATTATCAGGTGCCTGGAAAAGAAGGAACTTATGCGATTCCGATGGAATCCGGACTGATCGGAGTTTATTACAACAAAGATTTGTTTGAAAAAGCAGGCGTGAAGGAATTCCCTGAAACATGGACAGAATTTCTGGATGCGATCAAGAAGTTAAAAGCCAGCGGTGTGATCCCGATCGCAATGGGAACACAGACAACTTATATGGCAGGACATCTTCATGATCAGATATTCTACAAATGGCTCGGAACAGATGCTGCGAAGAAGTTAGGTTCCAGAGACATGAAATGGACAGATCCGGAAGTGGTAGAGACACTCCAGTTTGTACAGGATCTGATCGATGCAGGCGCATTTGACAAAAATGCAGCAGGTATGACAGACAATATTGCAATGACACAGTTCCAGCAGGGAGAAGCTGCGATGGTAATCACAGGTCCATGGAATATCGGAACTTTTGAAGATCCGGCAGAGACACCGGTATGTGACAGCATTGAAGTTGCAAAATTCCCATACTTTGAAGAAAAACCGGAGTTTAAGAATGAAGATATGCAGACATTGTCTCCGTATATGATCAGCGGAAAACTGGAAGGAAAAGAACTGGAGCTTACACTGGAACTCGTAAAAATGCTGACAGACAAAGATGCAGCGAAGAGATTTGCAGAGGAAGCAGCCTTCTTGATTCCGAGAACAGACATTGATCTGGATGAAAGTGCGATCTCTCCACTGTTTGCCAAAAATGTAGAGCTTGGCGGAACATCTGAGGGAATCGGAGTCGATGTATTTGATTTTGATCCGCTGGCTTCTATGCAGGATCGAACAAGAAACTCTATCTCAAGCATGTTCACCGGAGAAAAACCGGACAGCGTTGCAAAAGAGATTCAGAGTGAGATTGATAAATAGGTATCAATAAAATAGGACGTACAAAAATGCCCTGTCAGCTTTGTGCAGGGCATTTTTTTAAAGAACAGGAGGTTTCCGGATGATAAAGTTAAAAAGTAAAAAGACAAGAATGGGCATTATGCTGTTTCTTGTTCCGGCACTTGTGATCTATCTGGTATTTCAGATTATTCCGATTATCGGTTCCATCTATTTTTCTCTGGTTGACTGGAACGGAATTGCAGGATCTGCGCCGAAATTTGTAGGACTGAAAAATTATATCGATGCATTTCACAATGCAGATTTTATTCTTTCTTTAAAGAACATGGCAAGAATGGTCATCATTAGTGTGATCTGTCATACCCCGATCGCACTTCTGATGGCAGTTGCGATCAATACAAAGTGTAAAGGCTACCGGATCTTTAAGGCGTTGTTCTTCGTACCGACTGTATTCCCGCTGACTGCAGTTGGTCTGATGTGGTATTTCATCTTCATGCCGACCGGATCTTTCAACTCTCTGCTGGAAGTGATCGGACTCAGCGATCTGGTGATGCCATGGCTGGTAGATCCTGCAACAGCGATGAATACGATCGTATTTGTCAATGTCTGGGCAGGTGTTGGTTATTACATGGTTATTATTTTAGCCGGTCTGACGACCATCCCGGATGATGTATATGAAGCGGCAGCGATCGATGGAGCAACATCGATCCAGAAATTCTTTAAGATCACAGTTCCAATGCTGAAACCGATCCTGGCAATGTGTATTCTGATGGATATCATCGGATCTGTCAAAGTATTCGATCTTGTATTTGCCATGACAGGAGGCGGACCGAACGGTCTGACCAACCTTCCGACAACATTGATGTACAATGAGGCGTTTAAGTACAACCATTACGGAGTAGGAAGCGCGATCGGAATCATTATCATGGTGATCTGTATTGTGGGTACGGTTGGAAGCAATCTGATCACAAACAGAAAGAAAGCGGAGTAGGGGGAAGAACACATGAAAAAGAAAGTAAAAACTCGTAAGAAAATTACGCTGCAGAGTGTGATCATGTATATTCTGCTGATTTTGACAGCGCTGATGTTTGCAACCCCGATGTTGTTTACCCTTTTGTCTTCCATTAAGACAAAAGTAGAAATTTTTGCGAAACCATTCTCCTGGCCGGAAGTCCCGCAATGGTCCAACTATGTGGAAGCCTGGACAAGTGCCAACATGAGTCACTACTTTTTAAACAGTTTGATTCAGGCAGGAGCGACAGTGATCGTACTTGCGATCGTGTCTACAATGGCAGCCTACGTACTGTCCAGATTTGATTTTAAATGCAACAAATTTTTACTGTTATTCTTTATGCTGGGAATGATGGTTCCGGTACATACTGTACTTGTTCCGGTTTCTTACATTATCGGAGCGCTGAATCTGAAAAATAATATCCCGGCGCTGGTTATGATCTATGTGGCATTCAGCCTTCCGTTCAGTATTCTGGTCGTGACCAACTTTATGAAGGGTGTGAACCGTTCTCTGGAAGAAGCAGCTCTGATCGACGGAGCAACCTATTTCCAGATTTATAAAAATGTGATGCTGCCGATGACAGTACCGGCAATTTCCACGATTTCTATTTTTAACTTCCTGGGTGCATGGAACAACATTCTGTTCCCGCTTCTGTTCATCAATGACAAGAACTTAAAGCCGATCGCACTGGGACTGTTGAACTTCAACGGAGAGCGTGGAAGTGATTATGGCCCGCTGATGGCGGCAATCGTGATCACAGTTGCTGTTCCGCTTGTGATCTACCTGTTATTCCAGGAAAAAGTAGAAGGCGGTCTGGCAGCGGGAGCTGTGAAAGAATAGGCATGAGGAGGAAAATAAAATGAGCAAGATCAGATACAGACAGGTGCATCTGGATTTTCATACAAGTGAGTACATACCGGATATCGCAGCAGATTTTGACAAAGACGAATTTGCAAAAACATTGGAAGAAGCACATGTAGATTCCATTACATGTTTTGCAAGATGTCATCATGGATGGCTGTACTATCCGTCAAAAAAATTTCCGGAGCTCATCCACCCGGGATTGAAGAACAAAAACTTTTTACTGGAGCAGATCGAGGCGTGTCATAAGAGAGGGATCAAAGTGCCGGTTTATACAACTGCACAGTGGGATGGAAGAATCATGCGCGAGCATCCGGAGTGGCTTGCAGTAGATGAAAATGGAGAATTTATTGATACCCAGGGAGTTCCGGCGCCGCATTTTTATCACACGATCTGTCTGAACAGCGGTTACAGACAATTTTTCAAGGATCAGCTTCAGGATATGATCGAGGTGATCGGCGTGGAAAATCTGGATGGAATTTTTATGGATATTCTGTTCCAGGTAGACTGCAAGTGTGAGCATTGTGTGAGGAAGATGCAGGAGCTTGGAATGGATACCGAATCCAAAGTGGAACGGATGCGGTACGCAGAGCATATGCTGGATGAATTTAAGACGGAGATCAGCGAATTTATCCACAGCATGGCGCCGGAGGCAACGATCTTTTACAATGGATCTCATGTGGGACCAAGAAGCAAGAACAGTTTTAAAGAATACAGCCATCTGGAGCTGGAATCTCTGCCAAGCGGAGGCTGGGGATATGATCACTTTCCGGCAACCAGCAGATATGCCCGCAATCTCGGAAAAGAGATGATCGGAATGACCGGAAAATTCCATACATACTGGGGAGATTTCCATTCTCTGAAAAATCAGGCAGCGTTGGAATATGAATGTTTCCATATGCTGGCAGTGGGAGCAGGGTGCTCCATCGGAGATCAGCTTCATCCAAGAGGTGTGCTCTCCAAAGGCGCTTACGACCTGATCGGGAATGTTTACAAAAGCGTAGAGGAAAAAGAGCCGTATTGCCGGGATGTCAAAGCACGGACGGAGATCGCAGTGATCACACCGGAGGAATTCTATCCGGAGGATGCAAAGGATTCTGTTCTGTCACCATCTTTGATCGGAACGGTGCGTATCCTGCAGGAGTTGGGCTATCAGTTTGATATTATTGACAGTCAGATGCCGCTGGATGATTATCAGGTAGTGATTCTTCCGGACTGCATTTATTATAATGAAGATCTGAAACAGAAGATGGAAGCATATCTGGCACAGGGTGGTCATGTGATCGGTTCTTTTGATTCCTGTCTGCCAAAAGACGGAAGTGAGAGCATTTACGGTGTGGCATTTGAGAAGGAATCGGAATATTACAGAGAATTTGTGATGCCGAATGACGTGATCGGAAAAGATCTGCCAAAAGAAGAGTTTGTCATGTACTTGAGAGGATATGATGTAAAACCGGTACATGCAGAAGTGCTTATGGATAAGATAGAGCCGTATTTTGACAGAAAAGGAAACACCTTCTGTTCACACCAGCATGCACCGTCTTCCGGGAAAGTGGGAAGCCCGGAGGTGACGATCTGGAACAATGCGCTGTATTTCTCCCACCCGGTTTTTGCACTGTACCGTAAAAATGCGGCAAGATGGTGCAAGCTGATGGTGAAAGATGCGCTGGAATATTTCATCGGAGAAAAGCTGGTCAAATATGAAGGCCCGTCTACACTGAATATTCAGTTGAATGCGCAGGAAGAGAAAAACAGAGATGTTCTGCATATCCTGCATTATATTACGGAGAAGAGATCGGAAGACATCTATACCGTAGAAGACAAGATTCCTTTGTATGATCTGGAAATTCAGGTAAATACAGATGGAAAACAGGTAAAAGAAGTCAGAAGTGTTCCGGATGAAACGCCGCTTTCTTTTGTTCAGGAAGGCAAATACGTTAAATTTTCGGTAAAAAAAGTAGACGGACATCAGATGATTTGTATTCAATATTAAAAGAAGGGGATGTTCTGGAAATTTGTATAGGGATACAGGTTTTCAGACATCCCTTTTCTACAGGAGGTTCAAGGTGGAAGCAAAAAACTGGAAGACAGAAAAAGAGACCATCATCCGTTGTGTGCTGTTAAATCTGGCAGGCGTTTTTATTTATGCGGTTGGAATCAACAGCTTTGCGGCGCCGCACAAGATTGCACCCGGAGGGGCAAGCGGCATTGCGATCCTGATCAATTATCTGACAGGATGTCCGATCGGTCTGTTTGTCTTTGTATTTAATATTCCGCTGCTTCTGATCATTGTGGTCAAAAAATATTTTCCGCGTTCTTTCGTGTTTCGCACCCTGGCGTCTACCGCTCTGCTCTCCATTGTGACAGATCTGGTGATCGTCAGGATTCCGGTATACAAAGGAAATCCTCTTCTGGCGGCTATGTTTTGCGGAGCCATGATGGGGATCGGTCTGGCGCTGGTGCATATGGGACAGTCCAACACCGGGGGCATTTCTCTTCTGGGACTGATCATGCAGAAATGCAATCCGCAGTTTCAGGTAGGCGCCTGGATCTCGGGATTGAATATTGCGGTTGTACTTGCCTCTGCAATGGTATATCGTAATATTGAAAGCTTATTATATGCGGTTGTGACGGTGTATATTTCGGGAATGTTCATGGATCATATGCTGGAGAATGCAGATGCAAAAAATCTGATGATCGTGATTGCCGAATCTACCGATAAGGTACGTCAGGTATTTCTGGACAGGAAGATCGGCGTGACCGTATTAAAAGGAGAAGGCGGTTATTCCAGTGAGGTACAGCGTGTGGTGATGTGCGTGTCAGAAAAGAAGGAATGCGAGCTTTTGCAGAAGCGGATCCACAAAGTGGATGACAAAGCACTGGTGATTATTACAGAAGCGGAAAAAGTAGCAGGAAAAGGATTCAAACATTTGACATAGAAGGAGGATGACGAACGTGATTGTATTAGCAGAACAAAAAAAGGCATCCGTACGGGTGGCATTTATCGGAAAAAAAGAGGCAGAAAATCTGACATACGTGTCAGCAGATTATCAGGCAGTATCCAGAGTGGGCGGTCTGGATGAGAATCTGACGGTTTATATCGGACAGGGGAAGGAACCGCTTACGATCCGTAACATTCAGGAACTGTCCGCAGGAGCAGCCGGCGCGGTGAAAGGAATGGGGATCAAGGCGTATGAGATGGACATCCGTCCGTTTCTTGAAGCAGCAGGTGTGCGGGCAGTCAGCGCCGTGATCGAAGGAATTTATACCGGAGCTTATGAAATCTGTCTTCCGGGAGAGGAACCGAAAGAAATTCCGGATGTGACACTGACTGGAATCGATGAAAATCTGTATCCGGCAGCACAGGGGGAATTAAAACAGGGGATTTCTCTGGCAGAGGCACAGAGCTGGGCAAGAAATATGGTGAATGCACCGGGAAATCTGTTTCATCCGATGGACTTTGCAAGAGAGATCATGGAGCATATGAAAGAAACATCTGTAGAATGTGAATTGATCGTATACAGTAAATTAAATGCAATGGGCATGGAAGCGCTGACCAGTGTGGGAAAGAGCAGTGAGAATCCACCGTGTATGCTGGTAATGCGCTATCGTGGGGACGAAGAGGCACCGGTAACCGGACTGGTTGGAAAGGGAGTGACCTGTGATACCGGCGGGTACTGTCTGAAACCGGCAGGATCCATGATGGGGATCAAAGGCGATATGGCAGGCGGTGCGGCAGTTGCGGCGGCAATTTATGCACTTGTAGCAAATCAGGTCAAGGTCAATGTAACCGGCGTAATCCCAATGTGTGAAAACAGGATCAGCCCGTCTGCGCTGGTTCCGGGAGACGTGATCGGTTCCTATGGCGGAAAGAAGATTGAAATCTGTAATACGGATGCGGAAGGTCGTCTGATCCTTGCCGATGCTATGGCATATATGGTGAAGGATGAGCATGCAGACCGGGTGATCGATATTGCGACACTGACTGGTGCAGTTGTGGGAATGCTTGGATTTTCCACAGCAGGATTGTTATCAGATGACGATGCGTTCTGCGGAGCATTTTTAAAGGCAGCACAGACAAGCGGAGAACGCTACTGGAGACTTCCGATTTTTGAAGAACAGAAACAGATGATCGAAAGTAAGATTGCGGATATCAAAAATATGGGACGGGATTACTGCGGAACGATCACGGCAGGTCTGTTCATTCAGGCGTTTGCCCAGGGACGTCCGTGGATCCATCTGGATATCGCGGGAACCGCATGGACAGACAATCCGTTGTACCAGGGACAGCCGCAGGGAGCGACTGCTGCGGGAACATCCAGCTTGTATTATCTGTTGGCAGGAGGAGAAGAGACATGTTTTTAAAAGAGACAGAAGAAAATATCCGGAGGCAGTTTGCTGTTTTCACGGAAAAATTTGAGAGGGCAGGAAAAGAGATTGAGGCCAGGATTCATGCAGAGCCGGCAGATATTGCACTGCTTTTAAAATATTTATACGCCAATATGCCGTTTAGTGATGTGGCAGATTATTCCTACGAGATGTTTCGAGAGTTTGCAGCACATGGTGCACAGTTAAGAAAAGAACAGATCTGGAAAGGAGAAACCCGGATTCCGGACGAAATTTTTTTGGACAATGTGGTATTCCACCGTGTCAATACCGAAGGAATTACTTCCTGCAGACCTTTATTTTACGCACAGTTACAGGAGAGAGTTGCAGGAAAACAGATGGAAGCAGCGATTTTGGGAACGAACTACTGGTGTGCCGAAGAAGCGACCTATCAGGCAACGGATGACCGTACCATCTCTGCAGAGGCCGTGTATCGAAACGGGATCGGACGCTGCGGAGAAGAGTCGGTATTTACGGTAAATGCGCTGCGCAGTATCGGAATCCCGGCAAGGCAGGTATATGCGCACCGCTGGGCACATTGCGATGACAATCATGCCTGGGTCGAAGTATGGTGTGAAGGAACGTGGCATTTTCTGGGAGCCTGTGAGCCGGAAGAGATTCTGGATCTGGGATGGTTCGTCAATGCATCTTCCCGCTCCATGATGATCAATTCCAGAATTTTCGGTTCACAACAGGCAGACGGAGATGTGATTGAACATCCGGATGTGACCTCAGGGGTGAACCAGCTTTCCAGATATGCAAAAACAGTTGATCTGGAGCTGTTTGTGACAGAAGAAGACGGAACTCCTGTGGCAGATGCGGAAGTTAGCTTTGAACTGTTGAATTATGCAGAGCTGGTTGCAATCTCCCGAAAGAAAACAGATGCAAACGGGAAGGTCGTGCTCAGGACTGGAAAAGGAAGCCTGTTTGTTTCCGTGTGGAAGGAAGATAGACATGTGACTGCCATTTTGGATACACGTGAAATTTCTGCGCAGACACTGGTTCTTGCAGGAAAAAAAGCAGAAAAATCAGCAGAGGAGTGGGTGGCGTTCGATATGATCGCACCTTCGGATGCTCCTGTCAACACGAAAAGACCGACAGAAGAGCAGAAGCAGACAGGTGCGCAAAAATTCCGTCAGGCGACAGAAAAGCGGCTTGCGAAAGTAAACAGTTTCTTTGGAGAAGAAGCAGGGAACGCACTGGAAAACAGTAAGGGAAATCATCAGGAAATTCAAAAATTTCTCGATGCAGAAACACCAAATGCACTTTGGAAAAAGGCGCTTCTGGATCAGTTGAGCCTGAAAGATTTCAGAGACTGTAAGGCGCAGGAACTTTTGGAGCATCTTGAGGAGGCATGTGTATGGGGACATACGTTTCCTTCGGAGATTTTTGCAAAATATGTTTTAAATCCAAGGATTTCAAGGGAACAGCAGAGTGCGTACAGAAGAAAAATTCAGGCATTTTTTACAGAAGAGCAGAAAACACAGTTTCAGAAGAATCCAAGAGAGATCTGGAATTGGATCAGCAAAAACATTCAGGAAGAACCGGCATATGAATATGAAGAGCTTTTAACAACCCCGGCGGGAACGCTTCGCTATCAGAGGGCAAGTCTGGAATCGAAGAAGGTGTTGTTTGTGGCGATCTGCCGTACACTGGGTGTTCCGGCAAGATTAAATCCACTGGATGGAGAAATGCAGTATTATGGGGAAAACGCATTTTTGAATGTGGAAAACTCGGAAAAAACAGAAGAAGTATGTGAAAAAACAGCACAGATCCATTTGGAATCCGGGGACGATACGAGATGGGTCTATATGCAGAACTGGACGATTGCGAAAAAATCAGAGACAGGTTATCTCTGGCAGACCCTGCAGCTTGGGGAAGGATATCAGGGAGAGGCAAAACTGGAAGTGGAAGCGGGGACATACCGTGTGATCACAACAAACCGTCTGCCGAACGGGAACCAGTTTGCTGCCTGCACAGAATTTGACATCGAAAATGGTCAGACAAAAGAAATCCAGCTGACTCTTCGAAAAGCGGAGCTGAAGGATATGCTGGAAGAGATTCCGCTGGAAGAATTTGCGGTAGAAGATGAGCAGGGAACCAAAATTTTGGGAAGTCAAAAAGTCAAAGAGGGAACCTCGTTGTTTATCTGGCATGAGGTTGGAAAGGAACCAACGGAACATATTTTAAACGAACTCCGTGAAAGAAGTCAGGAATTTGCAGCGCTTGGAAGCCGGGTAAATCTGATTTTGAAACATAAAGAAGATCAGGCAGATCCGACATTTGCAAAAACAAAGGCAGAGCTGCCGAAAGCAGCGGTGTACTATGATGAAGGAACGGAAAATATCAATGTACTGGCGCGCAGAATGTATGGGGATCCGGATAAGCTGCCGTTGATTCTTGTTGTAAAAGAAGGAATGCAGGGTGTGTATTCGGCAAGCGGATATAATGTTGGAACCGGGGATATGCTGCTTCGGGTTCTGAATAGCGGGATATAGACAGCTAATATATTAATGATCGAACAGTTAGTTGAAAAAATTTCAAACGATACATGAAAAACTTATTTTTGAAAAACAGTCTTATCGCAAGGTAGGGCTGTTTTTTCAGTATCATACACTTTCCAGGATTCTTTCATTAACCGCTGTCTTAAGTTGTTGAATTTGACAATCCATGATAAACTAAATTCTTAGTAAGAACAATCCGCAGGAGGAAAAAAGCAGTTCTATGAAAATACATTACAGAGTATCTGGAGAGGGGATAGAGATCGTCCGGTGTTTCGGGACAGACAGTCAGGTTGTCATTCCGGAGCAGATTGAGGGGAAACCGGTAATAAAGGCAGCGCCCTATGCGTTTTCTGCAAGAAAAGACAAGGAAGAGATTGATGTACAGACATATGATACGGATCAGATCGGACAAAGGTCGGCAGAGGAAAAACTGCTTGCAGGCGATGCGGTGGAGGAAGTCGTTTTTCCCGATACCATGCGGGAGATCGGGCGTTATATTTTCTATGGATGCAGAAACTTAAAAAAGCTGGAGTTCTCGGACAATCTGATGCAGATCGGAAGCGGAGCGTTTACAGTGTGCGGAAATTTACAGAAACTGATTGTTCACTTGCAATTTGGAAGTAAAAGCTGTGTAAAAGAGATTCTGGGAGAGCTGTGGCAGAGAATGGATGTGACTTTCGTTTACGAAAACGGAGCATTTGGCGGTCAGAAAGCGGAGTTGGTATTCCCGGGGCATTATGAAGAAGCAGTGGAGAATACGCCAGCCCGGATTTTGTATACCCAGCATCATGGTTCGGGAAACAATTACCGGCAGTGTTTTCTGGCAAAGGAGTTGGATTACGAGAAATATGATGAATTGTTTTCTATGGCAGTGGTGATGGAAAAGCTGCCTGTACTCATTGATCTGTGTTTCGGGAGGCTTTTGTTTCCCATCCGGCTTTCGACAAGGGGAGAAACAGCTTATCAGGGATATATCAGGTCTCATTTGGAAGAAATCGTTCCATATCTGATCAAGAATGAACAGACAGAAAGGATACGCCTGATTTCCGGAGAAAAACTGTGGACACCAGAGGGGCTGGACATGGCAATCGAGTGCGCTTCCGACAAGCAGAAGTCGGAGATTTTAAGTCTGCTTATGAATGAACGGCAGCAGATGCAGCCGGTCAGAAAGAAAAAATTTGTGTTGTAAATGTACAATATAATAGAAGGGATATATGCGTATGGAAGAAGAAAACAGTAGAGAAGCAGCCGAAAAGCTTCAACAGATCGGCAGCAGTATTTTAGGTGCTGCAAGGGATGAGCTGTATCTGGGAATGCGTTTTCTGGATGTGGCGCTGAGCAGTTTTGTATATCAGATGGATTCGTCTGTCAGTCCCTTTGGAACGGATGGAGCAGTGATATATTTTCACCCGCAGCAGCTTGGGGGCTTGTACCGGCAGAATCGGATTCTTGTGAACCGGGGATATCTGCACATGGTGTTTCACTGTATTTTCCGGCATTTTATCAAACAGGGCATGGACGGGCGCTATTGGAATTTGAGCTGTGATATTGCAGCAGAGCATATGATAGATGGGATTTATCACAGAAGTGTCCGATTTTCCAGGAGTCTTCTCAGACGGGAGACCTACCGGAAGCTGGAAGCAGAGAAAAAAGTTCTGAATGCCGAGCGTATCTATCGGATTCTGACTGCCTGGGAGTTAGAAGAGAAAGAATTGTTGAAGCTGGAGCAGGAGTTTTATCAGGATGACCACAGATACTGGGAGAATCAAAAACCGGATCAGAAGCCAAGCCCGCAGATGAACCAGAAATGGCAGGAGATCAATGAAGAGATGGAGACCGATCTGGAGACATTTTCAAAAGAGGCATCCAGGCAGACCGGAGATTTTCTGGATCAGGTAAAAATCGAAAACAGGAAACGACAGGATTACCGGGAATTTTTACGGAAATTTGCGGTGTTTCGGGAGGAAATCGGTGTGGATCCGGATACGTTCGATTATACGTTTTACAGTTATGGACTTCAAATGTACGGAAATATGCCGCTGATCGAACCGCAGGAAACAAAAGAAGTCAAAAAAGTTGCAGAATTTGTGATTGTGATCGACACATCCATGTCCTGTTCCCAAAATCTGGTACGAAAATTTCTGGAAGAGACATATGGCATTTTGTGTGAAGAGGACAGCTTTTTTAAAAAGACCAACATTCATATCCTGCAGTGTGATGAGACTGTGCAGTCCGACCAAAAGATCACAAGCAAAGAAGAATTGAAAGAATATATGGAGCATCTAAAGTTGTACGGAGAGGGCGGGACGGATTTTCGTCCGGCATTTGCATATGTGGATCAGATGTTGGAAAATCATGAATTTGAAGAATTGAAGGGACTGCTCTATTTTACAGACGGTTACGGAATCTATCCGGGGAAAATGCCGGCATACAAGACGGCATTTGTATTTATGCAGGAGGATTACCGGGATGTGGACGTGCCGGCCTGGGCATTGAAACTTATTATAGAAGAATCAGAAATGGGAGGAGATACATGGATATAAAGCGAGCAAAACAGGAAATTAAAGATTCTATTGAGGCATATTTGGCCAAAGATGAATTTGGAGATTATCGGATTCCGGCGATCCGCCAGAGACCGATCTTTCTGGTGGGACCTCCGGGAATCGGAAAAACACAGATTATGGAACAGATTGCGAAAGAATGCCGTATCGGGCTGGTAGCATACACGATCACACATCATACAAGACAGAGTGCGGTAGGGCTGCCGTTTATTCAGGAAAAAGAGTACGGTGGGAAAACGGTATCTGTAACAGAGTACACGATGAGTGAGATTATCGCATCTGTGTATGACAAGATTGAGAAGACCGGAATTCGGGAAGGAATCTTGTTTCTGGATGAGATCAACTGCGTGTCAGAGACGCTGGCGCCGACGATGCTGCAGTTTCTCCAGGGCAAAACATTTGGAAATCAGAAGGTGCCGGAAGGCTGGATTATCGTAACAGCGGGAAATCCACCGGAGTACAACAAATCCGTGCGTGAATTTGACGTGGTGACACTGGATCGTATCAAACGGATCGATGTGGAGGAAAATTTCGAAGTATGGAAAGAATATGCATATCGTCAGGGAATCCACCCGGCAGTGATCTCTTATCTTGAAATCCGCAGAAAGAATTTTTATCGGATTGAGAATACAGTAGATGGAAAAGTATTTGCGACAGCAAGAGGCTGGGAAGATTTATCCCAACTGATACAGGTGTATGAGATGTTGGAAAAGACAGTGGACAGGGATGTGGTCTATCAGTATATCCAGCACAAGATGATCGCAAAAGATTTTGCAAACTATCTGGCGCTTTATTATAAGTACAAACAGGATTATGCAGTGGAAGATCTGTTAAAAGGAGAATGGAATCCGTCCATAATTCAGAAGATCAAGAATGCGCCGCTGGATGAGCATCTGAGCATCGCAGGACTTTTGAGCGGCCGTCTTGGCGAGGCGTTTGCAGCCTGTTATCGGGCAGATGCAATGGTCACGAAAATTTATGAATACATGCTTTTATATCGGGAGCATCAGAAAGAGTGGTCTTTGGAAACGGTGATCGGACAGATTACGCAGGATCTGGAAGCAGGAAAAAAAGCGGAGCAGCTGACCCGCACAGAAGAGAAAACCATGCAGAAGGCAGAAGCGTTTTTTGAAACTGCCAGAATCCGTGTGAATGAGTCATCCGGTTCCAAAGAAGCGGTTTATGAGGAAGTCAAAGCACAGTTTGAAGCGGAGGCAGAGAGGCTGGAGGAACAGACAGAAGAGGCAGCCGGTATGCTGCAGCATGTGTTTGCGTTTCTGGAAGCTGCATTTGGAGAGAGCCAGGAGATGGTGGCATTTATTACAGAATTAAATGCGAATTACTACAGTGTGTGGTTTATCAAAGAAAACGGATCCGATGCGTACTATCGGTATAATAAAGGGCTTTTATTTGAAGAACGGCAGCAGAAGATCCTCGGGCAGATGGAGGAAGTGGAAACATTGTTAAATGCCGGGATTAAATCGTAAATTGTCATAAAAATCAGATGAAAAATCGTTGACTTTCTGTTCGACAGTCATTATGCTAATTCTTATGGACATATGAAACAACAGAAAATTACTGGTGGGAACAATAACATCAGAAGAATGGAAAGCAGGAGAACACCATGATAAAAGTAATAGCAAGCGATATGGATGGAACTCTTCTTGGTAATGACCATAAAGTAGCGCCTGAGACATTAAAAGCAATCCATGAGGCATGCGATGCGGGAATCCGTTTTATGATCGCCACAGGACGAAACTTTAAAGGCGCAATGGAAGAATTAAAAGAAACAGATATTGTCTGTGATTATATTGTCGGAAGCGGAGCGGAAGTGCGGGATCAAAAGCAGCAGATCGTCAGTACAGCACCGCTTTCGATGGAGTTGTGTGAGGAGATTTACGAAAATCTGAAAGAATTTCCGGTTTCGATCATTTTCAGTTCCGGAGATTATGACTACCGGATCGGAACGAAAAAAGAAATCGAAGAAAGTTTTTTGAAACAGATCCAGCTGTTTCATATGGATACCGGTCAGGATACGGATGAGAGTGCTGTTTTATCTTCCCCTCTCTATCGGAGAATCGTAGAAAATACGAAGATCATCTCCGAATTTCAAGAACTGGAAGAGTCGCAGGTATCAGTCTACAAAGTATTTTTGTATTCCAACGACCTGGAAATGCTGGCAAGGATCAGCAAAAAACTGGAGAAAAATAAAAAACTGGCAGTGGCTTCCTCTTTTAAGACAAACTTAGAGATTACGGCAGTGGAGGCACAGAAAGGACCGGTCTTAAAACAGTACATCGAATCACTGGGGTATACGATGGATGAGGTGATGGTTCTTGGAGACAGCCTGAATGATTATTCCATGCTGTCTATGGATTTTGGAGCAACAGTGGCGATGGAGAATGCAATGCCGGAAGTGAAGACGGTTTCAAAATATATCACAAAGTCCAATGAAGAGTTTGGAGTTGCATATGCAATCTACGGAGTGCTTGCACAGATCAGAAAGGAGAATGCAGGATGGATGTCAGAAGTATGAGAAACGCTGTCCTTGGGGCAAGGGTTGTGAATGCCTTAAAGAGCAGAAATATGGATGCATATTATGTAGAGACAAAGGAAGAGGCAGTCGCAAAAGCTCTGGAGCTGATGCCGAAGGGAAGTACGATCAGCTGGGGCGGAACGATGAGCGTGGCAGAAGCCGGACTGATGGATGCCATTCGAAACGGAGATTACACGTTATATGACAGAGATCAGACAGAGACGTCAAAAGAGAGAGAAGAAATGATGCATCAAGCATTTTTTGCCGATTTCTTTCTGGGCAGCACCAATGCAGTAAGTGAAGACGGCGTTCTTGTGAATATCGACGGTGTGGCGAACCGGGTGGCAGCCTATGCGTATGGTCCGAAGAATGTTCTTCTGATCGTGGGGATGAACAAGGTTGTCAAGACACAGGAGGATGCACTGCACCGGGCAAGAAATGAGGCAGCGCCGATCAATGCGCAGCGGTTTCAGAAAGAGACGCCGTGTGTTTCGGGCGGAACCTGTTTTGACTGCAAGAAACAGGGATGTATCTGTTCTCAGATCTTAATTACAAGATACAGTCAGATTCCGGGAAGAATCAAAGTGATCCTGGTGAATGAGTCTCTGGGATTTTAAAAAATAACAACAATGAAACAGGTAGAAGAGGTTGAAATGAAAGAAAAAAAGCAGCAGAAAAGTAAAAAGAAAAAAGGCTGGGATCCATTATCACTGACAGTGCTTCTGATCGCACTTTGTGTGTTTGTGTTTTCCGCGTATCAGCTGGCAATGATGATGGTTCCGTACTACACTGGCGGTGAGGAGTATGACGAGATCAAAAATCTTGCCATCGTCAGCGACAAGATTGGGGAGGGAGTGGAAGAAGCTCCGAAGTTTCAGGTGGATTTCGACAAATTGATGCAGGAAAATCCGGATACCGTGGCATGGCTGCGCTTTGACCAGCCGTCGATCATCAGCTATCCTGTTGTGAAGAGTGCAGATAATAACGAATATCTGACAAAGACGTTTTCCGCAAATGACAACAAACTGGGAGCAATTTTCATGGATATGCGCAATCAGAATGATTTCAGCGACCGGAATACGTTTATTTACGGACACAATATGAAAGTCGGAGGAGAGATGTTCTCCCAGCTGAATGAATATGCAAGTGAAGATTTTTATAAGGCGCATCCGTATTTCTATATTTACACACCGGACGGAAAGACACGGACTTACGAGGTCTTTTCTGCAAGAGTAGTGAAGGATTCGGCAGAAGTCTATAACCTGAATATTACGACAGATGAAGAGTTTGAAGCATATCTGGCAGAGTGTAAGAGTACGTCCAATTATGTGACATCTCCGGGAGTGGACAGAAATTCCAAGATCGTCAGTCTTTCTACTTGTACAAATGTCAATGAAGATGAAAGATTTCTTCTGCAGGGAGTTTTGATCAAAGAGGAGTAGGACATGGCAGACAGATTTGATGTGGGAGATGTAATCCGGATGAAGAAGCCTCATCCGTGCGGCAGCTGTGAATGGGAGGTGCTGCGTGTGGGAGCTGATTTCCGGCTGAAATGTCAGGGATGCGGACACCAGATCATGGTGGCGCGCAGGCTGGTAGAAAAGAATACAAAAGAAATTAAGAAAAAGTCTTGAAACGAGCAGATTCTTATGGTAAAATAGGAAACTGTGACGTACTGCTGAATTATCAGCGACACAATTTTCCTTGTTCCCGGAGGAGCCGGGAGCCAGAGACCATAAGGAGGTGCAGAACATGAACAAGTATGAGTTAGCTGTTGTTGTCAGCGCAAAAATCGAAGACGATGCCAGAGCTGCTGTGATCGAGAAAGTAAAAGAGATGATCACACGTTTCGGTGGTAACGTAACAGACGTTGATGAATGGGGTAAGAGAAGATTCGCTTACGAAATTCAGAAAATGAAAGAAGGATTTTACTACTTCGTACACTTCGAGTCTGACGCGAGTGTTCCAGGTGAGATCGAACAGCGTATCCGCATCATGGACAACGTACTCAGATATTTATGCGTAAGACAGGAAGCATAAGAGAAGAGAGGTATATATGAATAAAGTGGTTTTGGTGGGTCGCTTGACAAGAGACCCGGAAGTTAGATATTCACAGGGTGACAGTGCAACTGCAGTTGCAAGATATACAGTAGCAGTAGACCGCAGATTCAAAAGAGACGGAGAACCGACTGCAGATTTTATTCCGTGTGTTGTGTTCGGACGTTCTGCTGAGTTTGCAGAGAAATATTTCCGTCAGGGTATGAGAATTTCCGTTTCCGGAAGAATCCAGACAGGAAGCTACACAAACAAAGACGGTGTGAGAGTCTACACAACAGAAGTGATTGTAGAGGATCAGGAATTTGCTGAGAGCAGAGCCGAAAGCGAAGCAAACAGAAGTTCATTCCAGTCTTCACCGGCACCTGGCCCGGCACCAAGTATTGATGCAGGGGACGGTTTCATGAACATTCCGGATGGAATCGACGAAGAATTACCGTTTAACTAACTTCAAAAGCCATAGTTATCAAAACAGGAGGTAATGAAGATGGCTTACGAAAAAGGTAGCAGACCAGAAGGCGGCTTCAAAAAGAGAGGCCCTGCACGCAGAAGAAAAAAAGTTTGCGTATTCTGTGGAAAAGAGAATAACGAAATTGATTATAAAGATGTAGCAAAACTGAAAAAGTACGTTTCTGAAAGAGGAAAAATTCTTCCTAGAAGAATTACAGGAAACTGTGCAAAACATCAGAGAGCCCTTACAGTAGCAATCAAGAGAGCAAGACACATTGCTCTGATGCCATACGTACAGGACTAATCGCTTTTATAAACGAACAAAAGACTCCGGCTTGTCAGTGACAGGTTCGGAGTTTTTTTATATAAAAAGAGCAATAAAAGTGGAACAAATGCAGCTTCTGTGTTAGAATGATGGAATCATGGAGAGAATCTGAACAATGACAGAAAGAGCAGGTAAAGTATGAATCTAAACAAAGAAAATTTAAAAAAGATACGGGGACTGATCGTGTTTACAGTGATTCTTCTGATCGCATTGTGGAATTATTCATTAATTCTGGATGTGCTTGGACAGGGAGTGGGAATTGTATATCCATTTCTTTTAGGCGGTGCAATTGCATTTGTGATCAATGTTCCGATGAGTTTTTTTGAAGAAAAGCTGTTTCAAAATCAAATGATGAAAAATAAAAAAGTGGCACAGAGGCTGGCGCGTCCGGTCAGTCTGATCATTACGCTGATCGTAGTAGTCAGTGTGATCGGGCTGGTGGTATTCGGAGTGCTTCCGAAGCTGGGGGACACTTTTATATCAATCGGGAAAGGGATACAGTCATTTATGCCGAAAGCGCAGAGCTGGGCAGAAGAGATTTTCCATAACAATAAGGAGATCAAGGAATGGCTGGACAGTCTGACGCTGGATTGGGACAAAATAATAAATGAAGTCGTGAAGTTTTTTACGAGTGGAGCGAGCAGCGTTCTTGGCTCTACGTTTGTAGTGGCAAGAAGGATTGCCAGTGGAATTACAACCTTTGTGATTGCGTTTGTTTTTGCGTGCTACATTTTGTTGCAGAAAGAAAAATTAAATATTCAGATCCGGAAAGTGATGTATGCATACATGAAAGAAGATCTGGTGAAAAAGGTTCTGGATGTTTGTTCTCTGAGTTACCGTACATTTTCGAATTTCCTGACAGGACAATGTCTGGAGGCCGTGATTCTGGGAACGATGTTTGTGATCTGTATGGGAATCCTGCAGATGCCATATGCGATGCTCATTGGTGTTCTGATCGCGTTTACTGCGCTGATTCCGATTTTCGGGGCATTTATTGGCTGCGTAGTGGGAGCATTTCTGATCCTGACGGTGGCGCCGATGAAGGCTTTGGTTTTTGTGATCATGTTCCTGATCCTTCAGCAGATCGAGGGAAATCTGATCTATCCGAGAGTGGTGGGCAGTTCTGTGGGACTTCCGTCTATCTGGGTGCTGGCAGCGGTCAGTATCGGAGCCAGTCTGATGGGAATCGTGGGAATGCTGGTTTTCATTCCAATCGTTTCCGTGCTGTATGCACTTCTCCGTGGGGATGTCTATGAGCATCTGGGAAAAAAGGGAATTGCTGTTGACCGGGAATCCGGTGAGATATATCGGCCGAAGGAACCGGATGTGGATGAAAGCTGACACGGAGACAAAAAAGTGGTATACTAAGACTGAGTTTGTGAAATCACAGCGTATGGGGAGGCTGTGCAAACGAAAGTATGGATAGAGGATAGGAAATCATGAAGAACAAAAACATGCGTTTAAAAGGGCAGCTGAGGATGTACATGCAGTGGCCGCTGATCATGACGATCTTACTGTTGGCAATGAATATCTGGATGTATATGACGGATCAAAAAGCCGGACTTACGATGACGGTATTCGTCATTATTTATGCAATGATCGTTGGATTGTTATATTTTTACAACCGCTCTCTTATTCTGGCAGATTTGATCCAGTTCTCAACACAGTACAAGGGAATTCAGAACACGCTGTTAAAGGAACTGACCGTTCCCTATGCGATCATTCTGGAGGATGGACATATTTTATGGAAGAACGACCGTTTTTCGGAAATCGTGGATGGAAGAGAAAAGTTTATCCAGAAGATAATCCCGGAATTGAACAAGGGAATTTTTCCGAAGGATGATGAGACCAGAAATGAGCTGGAGATCACATATAAGGAGCGGGATTATCAGGTGGAGCTGCGCAGGATTTCCCTGGAGGGCTTCAGCGAGAGCGAGCGGATGCTGCAGATTCCGAAAGAAAAAGAGTATTTTATCGCACTTTATATGAGAGATGTGACAGAACTGAATTCTTACATCCGTGAAAATGAAGATCAGAGGCTTATTGCCGGGCTGATCTACATTGACAACTATGATGAAGTGATGGAGAGTGTGGAAGAAGTCCGTCAGTCTCTTTTGGTCGCTCTGATCGACAGAAAGATCAATAAGTATATCAATGATGTGGACGGAATTGTAAAAAAACTGGAGAATGATAAATATTTCTTTGTTGTGAAAAAAGAAAGCTACCGTAAGTTTGAAGCAGATAAGTTTTCTCTCCTGGAAGAAGTTAAGCAGGTCAACATCGGAAATGCCCGATCCGCTACTTTGAGCATCGGGTTAGGACTGAATACAGCAACTTATGCGCTGAGTTACAATTATGCCCGTATGGCGATCGATCTTGCACTGGCAAGAGGAGGAGACCAGGCGGTGATCAAGGATTGTAAAGGAATCACGTATTTTGGTGGCAAGAAAGAGCAGACAGCTAAAAATACGAGAGTAAAAGCCCGTGTTAAAGCAGAGGCACTCAGAGAGTTCATTGTGGCAAAGGATCAGGTTATTGTCATGGGACATAAGATTTCAGATCCGGACTCCTTTGGAGCGTGTATGGGAATTTACAGAGCTGCTGTTGCTCTGGAAAAGAAGGCACATATCGTGATCAACGACGTGAGTACCTCGATCAAACCTCTGTATGATGAGATCGCGCAGAGCAGTGTGTATGGAAAAGATATTTTCCTGACTTCCGGGGAAGCGCTGGATTATATTTCAGACAGCGCTATGGTCGTGGTGGTAGATACGAACAAACCACAGATGACAGAGTGTCCGGAACTTTTAAAGAGATCTAAGACCATTGCGGTGCTGGATCATCATCGGCAGAGCAGTACGGTGATCGACAATGCGGTCCTGTCCTATATTGAGCCGTATTCGTCCTCCACCTGTGAGATGGTGGCAGAAGTACTGCAGTATATTGTGGATGATATCAAGGTGCCGTCCATTGAGGCAGACTGCCTGTATGCAGGAATCATGATCGATACGAGGAATTTCATGAACCGTACCGGTGTCCGTACATTTGAGGCGGCGGCATATTTAAGACGCTGCGGAGCGGACATTACCCGGGTCAGAAAGATGTTCCGGGACGATATGGAGTCTTACCGTGCCAAGGCAGAGGCGATGCGTATGGCAGAGGTCTACAGAGAACAGTATGCCATTGCAGAGTGTCCGAGTGACATTGCAAGTCCGACGGTACTGGCGGCACAGACAGCAAATGAGCTGCTGGATATCAATGGTATCAAGGCATCTTTTGTGCTGACAGTGTATAATGGAAGGATTTTCCTGAGCGCACGTTCTATAGACGAAGTAAACGTGCAGATCATAGCGGAAAAACTGGGCGGAGGCGGTCATATCAATTCAGCCGGCGCACAGTTTGAACATACAAACGTAAAAGAGGCGATCGAGGCGCTAAAGGTAACGATCGACCAGATGATAGAGGAAGGAGATATATAAAATGAAAGTGATTTTATTACAGGATGTAAAAGCTCTTGGAAAAAAAGGAGAGGTTGTCAATGTAAATGACGGATATGCGAGAAACTTTATTCTGCCGAAAAAGCTTGGGGTAGAAGCAAACGGGAAAAATCTCAATGACCTGAAGCTGCAGAAGAACAATGAAGCCAAGGTTGCACAGGAGCACCTGGATGCAGCGAAAAAACTGGCAGAGGAACTCAAAGCAGGAAAAGTCGTACTTACCATGAAAGTCGGTGAAGGCGGAAGAACATTCGGTTCTGTTTCCAGCAAGGAGATTGCAGAGGCAGTCAAAGAGCAGATGCATCTGGATATTGATAAAAAGAAGATTCAGCTGAAAGAGCAGATCAAAACACTGGGAACACATATCGTATCTGTAAAACTGCATCCGGAAGTGACAGCAGAGTTGAATGTTTCCGTGAAAGAAGCATAAGGGGAAATAGAGTTTATGGAAGCAGCGATTAAACGAATATTGCCCCACAGCACAGAAGCGGAGCAGGCGGTTGTGGGCGCCATGCTGATGGATAAAGATGCAATTATGGTCGCAGCTGAGATGCTTACAGGGGAGGATTTCTATCAGAGTGCATACGGAATGCTGTTTGACGCGATGGTAGAATTGTTTCAGGCAGGGAAGCCGGTGGATCTGATCACACTGCAGGAGCATTTGAAAGAGAAAAATGCTCCGCCGGAGATCAGCGGACTGGAGTTTGCAAGAGAACTTCTGGTCAACGCCCAGACCTCGGCAAATATTAAGTACTACGCAGAGATCGTCCGCGAAAAAGCAACTCTTCGGAAGATGATCAAGATCAATGAAGAGATTGCAAACAACTGTTATCTGGAGAATCAACCGCTGGATGTGATCATGGATGCTGCGGAAAAGCGGATTTTTGAGTTGGCACAGCATGGCAACAGCCAGGAATATACGCCAATTAAGCAGGTTGTGTTAAATGCTTTGGAAGTGATCGAGAAAGCATCCAAGACAAAAGGAACGGTAACCGGAATTCCGACAGGCTTCATTGATCTGGATTACAAACTCTCCGGTCTGCAGCGTTCGGATCTGATCCTGGTGGCGGCGCGTCCGTCTATGGGAAAGACAGCGTTTGTACTGAACATTGCCCAGCATGTGGCGTTCCGTCAGGAGAAGGCCGTTGCCATCTTCAGTCTTGAGATGTCCAAAGAACAGCTTGTAAATCGTCTGTTCTCTTTGGAGGCTCATGTGGATGCGCAGATACTGAGAACCGGAAACCTGAAAGATTCGGATTGGGAAAAACTGATCGAAGGTGCCGGTACGATCGGAAAATCAAAACTGATCATTGACGATACTTCGGGTATTTCTATTACAGAGATGCGTTCCAAGTGCCGTAAGTACAAGTTAGAGCACGGTCTGGATCTGATCATCATCGACTACCTGCAGTTGATGAGCGGAAGTGGTGGAAGAAGCAATGAAAGCCGTCAGCAGGAGATTTCCGAGATCTCCCGTTCTCTAAAAGGACTGGCAAGAGAATTGAATGTTCCGGTGATCGCATTGTCTCAGTTGAGCCGTGCGGTAGAACAGAGAACGGACAAACGCCCGATGCTTTCCGACCTTCGTGAGTCCGGAGCCATCGAGCAGGATGCCGATGTCTGTATGTTTATCTATCGTGAGGATTATTATATTCCTGATACAGAAGACAAAAATATTGCGGAAATCATCATTGCAAAACAGAGAAACGGTCCGGTTGGAACCGTCAGACTGGCATGGATGCCGCAGTACACCCGTTTTGGAAATGAACTTCGTCAGGATCAGCAGTGATTGAACATATTTTTTAATCTGCCGAGCGGATGTTCGCGGGCCGCCTCTTTGCGGTTCGCCTGCTGCTGGCGGATCAGCGTGTCCAGTTTGCGGAAATGTTCTTCTTCCTGCCGTTCTTTTGCCTGGAAGAGGAAGTCCATTTCTCGTATGACATCAGTAGTGACAGACTTACTGATGTCTTTTTTTAATTCTTCATTGTTGGACACGACGACCTCTGTCAATACATCTCCGATTAGAGAACGGACCTGTTCCAGTTGAGTGACCGGCACGACTTCTGCTTCGGAGATGGCTGCTGGAGTTGACACAGCCGCCGGAGCGGAAACCGCAGCAGGAGCTGAAACAGTCGAGGCGGCCGTTTCTTTTTTCAGAGCTGCTTTTTTTAATGCCTCTGTCTTTTGAAGCTTCAGTTTGGTTGATTTTAATTCCGGAATGAGAGGCTTTAAGTCCTTTAAAAGCATTCCGGCATCTTTTAGTTTTTTAATACAGCAAAAGAGTTGTATATCATCTTCGGTATAATATCGATGTCCCATTTCTGTGCGTCCGATGACAAGCTCAAGCTCTTCCTCCCAGTAACGCAGAACGTGAGATTCTACATGAACCTGTTTTGCCGCTTCAGAAATCATAAATCTGACCTCGCCCATTAAAATATACCTCCTATGATCTGTTTTCGGTATTATTATAGCATGAGGGGGTGTAAAACGCCTTAGAAACCGTTCGTCAAATTGTGTCAGGAAGTGACTTGAGATTACTGGGAACAGCAGCGATTTTAAGGATATGAAAAAGAGCATCCTGAATCTGAGATTCAAAATGCTCTTTTCATGCTTGTGATCACTCGCAAATATTAAAAATTACTCTGCTGAAATAGCACCTGTAGGACAGGCAGCTTCACATGCTCCGCAGTCAACGCAAGCATCAGCATCGATTTCGTATTTGCCATCGCCTTCGGAGATAGCTCCTACTGGACATTCGCCTTCGCAAGAACCACAGCTTACACATTCATCACTAATTACGTGTGCCATAATATGTATCCTCCTTCTTTGGAATTACGATAAAGGATTACCGTTACCGTTACCAACATTCTAATACAAATGAGGAAAATATACAAGCATTATCATTGTGAATTTATGGTTAAAATCAAATGCAATTTAAAGAGTAAAAATATAAAATTTTTCGAAAATTAAGAAAATCTTTCTTTTTTTTTCACAGAAATCGTGTATAGTATACCTTATCGGACGAAGTCCGCCCGCCGAAAGCATGTATTACGGGATGCATAAGGGGGATAAGCTATTGTGAAAAGACAGTTTATACTGGAGGTTTTGATATGACAAGAAAATTAAGAGCAGTGATACCGGCGATCTTGTGTGTTGCCCTGGCAGCCAGTGCCTGCAGCAAAAAGGAGGAGACTCCGACTTTTACAGGAGATAAGACTGAGGAGCCTTCGTATCAGGCTAATCTGGATTTTGTGACACCGGCAGCTTACAGCAATATACAGGGGCTTAATCTGGAGCCGGGTACTTATATATCGATCATCGGAAAGGATGAGAGCTCGTCTTATTGGAAAGAAGTAAAAAAAGGTGTGGAACAGGCGGTAAAGGATCTGAATAAGACTCTTGGATATAGTGGGGAAGATAAGATCAAGGCAACCTTTAATGCACCGGACGGAGAGGATATTGATGAACAGGTCAATATTCTGGATGAAGAACTGGCGCGGTATCCGGATGCGTTAGGAATCGCAAGTATTGATGAGGATGCATGTAAGGTACAGTTTGATGCGGCAGCAGAGAATGGGATTCCGGTCATTGCTCTGGACTCCGGAAATACGTATCAGGGAATCCAGTGTACTGTAAAGACGAACAATACAGAGGCTGCAAAAACAGTCGCATATCAGCTGTGCAATGGAATTGAGGATGCGGGAGAGGTTCTGCTTCTGGCGTCTGACAGTAATTCGGAAGCGGCAAAAGAGCGTTTGGCAGGATTTCAGGAAGAAATCAAGAGCGGACATCCGAATGTGCAGATTGTAGATACGATTTACTGTGACCAGATGGATGATCTGAAAAAAGAGATTGCAGAGCAAAAGAATGCTGCAAAGAAGGCAGAGGAACCAGAGATCACAGCAGATGATCTCAGCGATGAAGATGTGATCCTGTATTATATGGAACAGCATCCAAATCTCAAAGGAATGTTCGGAACGAATGTTACGGCAGTGCAGCTTGGATTGTCAGCCTTGAAAGAGGCAGAAAAGACAGATGAAATTGTTCTTACAGGATTTGATGCCGGAGAAGCTCAGATCGAGGCATTGAAAAATGGGGAGATTGAAGGGCTTGCAGTGCAGAATCCATTTGGAATTGGTTATGCTTCTGTAGTGGCAGCAGCAAGGAGTATCCTTCAGACAGGAAACGAAGCTCTTGTGGATACAGGATATGTGTGGGTGACAAACGAGAATATGGAAGATGCGTCCATTAAAAATATGCTCTATAAATAGAAGAGATTCTTCCTATGTTGTTGGAGAAGAAGATCACAAGGTTTTCTCTGACGGATTACGATACGATTGACGGAATCCAAAAAGCAAGGATGCTTAGCAGAGATCGGATCACATTTATTTCCGGGATTGAATTTACATGCCAGGAGAAGACTCTGGATGCGGTTTCTCTGCCATTTTCCATTCATCTGCTCGGCTATGGCTTTGATGAGAATGATCCGGATCTGATCAAAGCACTGGAGGCGCGAAAACAGAGGGTTCTGGAAGTGTTTGAGTCTTTGTTGAATGCCGCTAATATTTCAATAGAGCAGGCAATCCGATTGATTCATAAAGCCGGGGGACGTGCTGTGTGGGCACATCCCCTCTTTGTTTATCGCAATTTTGAAAAACGAAAACTGGAAAAAGAAGAAATTCAGGTGATTCTGCAATATTTAAAAACGTGCGGTCTGGACGGAATAGAAGCAAATTATTCAGCATTTGATTCTTCTGAAAAAGAATGGATATATAGGGTGGCGCAGGATGCAAAGTTATTTTGTACATCCGGCAGCGATTTCCATGGATCCAAGGGAAGGGACTTCATGGGAATGAAAGTATTGCATGAAGATTGGATCGGGTAAAAAGACATATTAAAAAAAGTTGATATGTATATTGACAAAAGATGCATTCAGAGGTATGATACACATATCAAAAATATTTGATGTAAGGTGAAGGGTATGGATGATTATTCAAAAGATGTAAAGATTTTCAAAGCACTTTGTGATGAAAAACGACTGGCGATTTTAAACCATTTGAAAAGCGGTGAAAAGTGCGCCTGTGTTTTAATTGAGTATATGAATATCGGACAGTCCGCTTTATCCTATCACATGAAAATACTTTGCGAGTCAGGGCTGGTAGTCAGCAGGCAAGAAGGAAAATGGACACATTACAGTCTCAGTAAAAGTGGAAGTGAGTATGCTTCCAGACGTCTGTTGGAACTGACAACACCAGAAAGTGAAAAGCAGTCAAAATGCTGTTGATAGAGGTCATCTTCGGATGGCTTTTATAAAACCTCAATACATCAAAAAAAGTTGATATATCAAAGAAGAGGAGTGATTTTTTGGAATTTTTAAATACAATCTGGATATTTTTTCAGGATCAGATACTGGGGATGAAGTTTCTGAATCTGTTGATCGGCGATGTATTATCTGTGGCAGGTGTGGATATCGGCGGCCGCCTGGGCGGAAGTATTCAATTTTTTCTGTATGACGTGGTCAAAATTACAATTTTGTTATGCTTGTTGATTTTTATGATTTCATATATCCAGAGTTATTTTCCACCGGAAAGAAGTAAGAAGATTTTAGGAAAATTTGACGGAATAGGAGCAAATGTGATATCCGCTTTACTGGGAACAGTTACTCCTTTTTGTTCCTGTTCTTCCATTCCGTTGTTTATCGGATTTACAAGTGCCGGATTGCCATTGGGAGTTACCTTTTCGTTCTTGATCTCTTCTCCTATGGTTGATCTGGGAAGTCTTGTATTGCTGATGAGTATTTTTGGAGCGAAAGTTGCAGCGGCTTATGTTATTCTCGGGCTGGTCATTGCGGTTATCGGCGGGACATTGATTGAAAAACTGCATATGGAAAAATATGTAGAGGATTTTGTAAAAAATGCAAGAAGTGTTGATATCAGTTCACCGACATTAACCAAAAAAGACAGGGTACAATATGCCAAAAAGCAGGTGATAGGAACTTTTAAAAAAGTATTTCCATACATTCTGATTGGGGTAGGAATAGGAGCAGTGATCCATAACTGGATTCCGGAAAGTTGGATCGAGAGTGTTTTGGGAAGTCGGAATCCTTTTGGTGTGATTTTGGCAACGCTGGTTGGAATCCCGATGTATGCGGATATATTCGGTACAATCCCTGTTGCAGAAGCTTTGTTATCAAAAGGTGCAGAGCTGGGAACAATTTTATCATTTATGATGGCAGTAACAACATTAAGTCTGCCGTCTTTGATCATGCTGAAAAAAGCTGTAAAACCAAAATTACTGGTATTATTTATTGGGATATGCACGGCAGGGATTATCATTGTCGGTTATACTTTTAATATCTTCAGCGCAGTATTTATTTAAAGGAGAACGTGAATTATGGAATTATTTGAAAAAAAGGAAGAATGAATTAAAAAGAATATTGGAAGAGAAGGAGGCGTAACAGATATGGATAAAATGAAAGTGGCTTTTATATGTGTTCACAACTCATGTCGCAGTCAGATTGCGGAAGCGCTTGGTAAATATCTTGCAAGTGATGTCTTTGAAAGTTATTCTGCCGGAACAGAAACGAAACCGCAGATCAATCAGGATGCAGTTCGCTTAATGAAGGAAATATACCAGATTGATATGGAAGAAACACAGTACTCAAAGCTGTTGTCAGATATCCCTCCTGTAGATATTGTGATCACAATGGGATGCAATGTGAACTGCCCGACTGTTTCATGCAGGCACAGGGAGGATTGGGGATTAGAGGATCCTACTGGAAAAAGCGATGAAGAATTCCAGAAGACAATAAAACTCATTGATTCAAAAATTCTGGATTTAGCGAATAGAATTAAGGTTGATTTTATCACGCAAAGTGTCGTCTGAATCCATTGTTTCGTCTGTCTGCTGTAATACAGCAGCATCTGCGTTACTCGGTGTAGGAGGCGGATTTGCATTCTGCTATATTTTAAGCTTCATTCCGAAAATAAAAGAGGCACTCCCGATCCATTTGCTGGATGGGGTACCTCTGCTTGCGGGAAGTGTTGATATCAAGGACTATTTTGCGGCGATTGCAGTCACACTGCTTGGTGGTATCGTGAATCTTGCAGCAGCTGTTTTCATATTTAACAAAAGAGACCTGTAAGGATTTAAACCTTCGTCAGAGAGAAGATGAACTCTGTGCCAACGCCCTCTGTGCTGATGACATTGATATGTTCATCGTGAGCCTGAATGGCCTCTTTGACGATGGCAAGTCCGAGGCCGGTTCCTTTTTTATCCTTTCCGCGGGACAGGTCGGACTTGTAAAAGCGTTCCCAGATTTTATTCAGTTCTTTTTTTGGAATTCCCATTCCGGTATCCTTGACAGAAACAAAAACCTTCTCATTCTTTTCGGTGACCTCAATCGTGATCGAAGAGTCGTTTCCGCTGAATTTGATCGCATTATCAATGAGATTGTAAAGAACCTGCTGAATCTTCCGTCGGTCTGCATACACGAGAATATTGCCTGCCAGAAGCAGAAGCTCAATGGAAATCCGTTTGCTTGTGCAGGTGCCTTCGAAAGAGGCGGCAGTGTTCTTGATCATCTGCTGGATATCAAACTCTGTCTTGTCCAGGATCATTTCATTCCGGTCAAACTCGTTGAGTGTCAAAAGATCCTGTGTCAGATCTGTCAGACGTTCCGTCTCAAAGAGAATGATATTCAAATATTTCTGATGCAACTGGGGCGGAATCGTGCCGTCAGTCATCGCCTGCACATAGCCTTTGATCGAGGTGAGCGGAGAACGGAAGTCGTGAGAGACATTCGCTACAATCTTTTTCTGGTATTCCTCCATATCCTTCAGCTGTGAGGACATGTAATTCAGAGAAGCAGAAAGATATCCCATCTCGTCGTGCGTTGTTACAGGAATCTCATAGGTCAGATTTCCGGATGCATACTGAGTTGCCGCTTCTGTAATCTGTCTCAGTGGACGGAATACAAAAAATTCAAACCCAATCAGAAAGAGAAAGGACAGCAGATAGATCACGGCCATCGTAATGTATACCGGCAGGATCAGAGAATGGCATGTCTGCTTCAGGCTTTCGATCGGACGATGGATCAAAAGATAGCCCTGCACGGAAAAATCCTGGGTGACAGGTGCCATGACAGTGATTACATCTTCCTCAAAGTATCCATGATAATTTCCGGAGATAAACTGATTGTTTCCAATCTCGGCAGGGTCGAATTCCAGGATCTGTTCCGGGGCTTCGATTCCATCCAGAGGGGCAGAAGTAATCAGTGTGCCGTCTGTTTTGACAAACCAGACGGACGCGTTCAGATACAGCTGCATGGCCTGCAGCTGAGAATGAACAGACCAGGCTGAAAGATCATTTGAAAAGTATGAGGGCAGGTAGGAGGTCGCAGTCTGATTTGCAATCCGGTACATATTTTGTGAGGAATCCTGTTCCAGTTTATTGAGCAGAAGCTGATTCGACAAGAGGGATACCGTGAAAATACTGAGAAATCCAAAGATAATATACAGCATGATAAATTTTAAACGCAGTGTACTTTTCATAGTATCCATCCTTTTTTGTTTATTTTACTTCGAATTTGTAACCGATTCCCCATACGGTGCTCAGTCCCCAGCCCGGATGATCTTTGATCTTTTCGCGGAGACGTTTGATATGAACATCTACTGTGCGGGTGTCGCCGATGTATTCATAGCCCCAGATCTGATCCAAAAGCTGTTCTCTTGTAAATACCTGATTTGGAGAAGCAGCCAGAAAGTATAAAAGCTCCAGTTCTTTTGGAGGCATGTCAACGTTCTGGCCGTCGCACAGTACGGAATAGTTTGTAAGATTGATGGTAAGTCCGTCGTACTCGACACATTTTACCTTTTCTGCGGCAGGTGCTTCCGGCTTGACCGGCTGATAACGGCGCAGGACAGCACGCACTCGTGCTACCATCTCTTTGGAGTCAAACGGCTTCATGATATAGTCATCTGCCCCCAGCTCCAGTCCCAGTACTTTGTCAAATACTTCTCCTTTTGCAGAGAGCATGATGATCGGTACCTGTGATTTGGCGCGCAGTTCCCGGCAGACTTGATAGCCGTCGATTCCCGGAAGCATCAGATCCAGAAGAACAAGGTTTGGCTGATATGTCTCAAAGGCAGACAGCGCATCCTCCCCGTTTGACACAATTTTCGTATCAAAGCACTCTTTCATCAGATAGAGCGAGATCAGTTCTGCGATATTCTCATCATCGTCCACAATTAAAATTTTCTGTTTTGCAATCATAAATACTCCTCTCTTATAACCCCGTTTATTTTAACTCCACGATCGTGACGCCGGCGTCTCCTTCTCCGAATTCCCCGAGACGGTAGGACTTAACATGCTTCTGACGGCGCAGGAATTCGTGAATTCCTTTTCGGAGTGCTCCCGTTCCTTTTCCGTGTACTACCCGCACTGTGCTTAAATGGGACAGCAGAGCATCATCCAGATATTTGTCCAGCTCAGAAACTGCTTCGTCTACAGTCTTTCCAAGCAGATTGATTTCAGGGCTCACGGACAGAGATTTGCTCATTTTCAGCTTGCCTTTTGACGTACGTTTGAATGATTTTGGTGCATAAGGATTCGCCTCTTCGATAATCTCCAGATCTGAAATGTGAACCTGAGATCTTAAAATTCCCATCTGCACTGTCACATTGCCGCGGGAATCCGGAAGGGAACTGATGGTTCCGGTCAGATTCATGCTCAGTACTTTTACAGATTCTCCGAGTTTGAAATCAGTTGGTTTGTATTCCTTTTTCGGTTTCTGTACTTTCAAAGATGAAGATGCGGTATTTTCCTTCATCTTCTTGCGCAGACGTTCTCTTTCTTTTTCCATTTCGGCGGCTGAAATATTTTCTTTTCCGAATTTGCGGAAATTTTTAATCGTCTCATCAGCCACATCTTTGGCATCGCGCAGGATTGTATTTGCCTTTTCGCGGGCTTCGGCAAGAATCCGCTCTCTTTGTTCCTCGATGCGTTCTTGTTTTTGCTGCGCTTGACTTTTCAGTGCTTCGATTTCTTTTTTATATGCTGCAATCTCTTCCTGTTCTTTTTCGATCGTGCGTTTGCTTGTCTCCAGATCTGAGATCAGATCCTCAAATGAGACATCCTGTTCGGAAAGTCTGGTTTTGGCATCTTCGATGATATAATCCGGAAGGCCGAGCTTACCGGAAATCGCAAATGCATTACTCTTTCCCGGGATTCCGATCAGAAGGCGGTAGGTCGGGCGCAGACTTTCTACGTCAAACTCACAGCAGGCATTCTCAACTCCGGGAGTGGAAAGTGCGTAAACCTTTAATTCACTGTAATGAGTGGTAGCCATGGTGCGGATTCCACGTCCGTGCAGATAGGAGAGAATGGCGATGGCCAGTGCGGCTCCTTCGGTAGGATCCGTTCCGGCTCCAAGCTCATCAAACAGAACCAGAGAATTCTCATCTACATCATGCAGGAAAGAGACAATATTTGTCATATGAGAAGAGAAGGTACTCAAGCTCTGCTCAATGCTCTGCTCATCTCCGATATCTGCATAGACCTGTTTAAACACTGCCAGTTCAGAACGGTCTCTGGCAGGGATGTGAAGGCCGGACTGTCCCATCAGGGTAAAAAGTCCTACGGTTTTTAAAGATACCGTCTTTCCGCCGGTATTTGGTCCTGTAATGATCAGAAGAGAAAAATCGTCTCCCAGAGAAACCGTGATCGGAACTACTTTTTTTGGATCCAGAAGAGGATGTCTTCCCTCACGGATGTGAATGCGTCCATCTGTGTTGAGGAGCGGACGGCTGGCATTCATAGAAAGTGCCAGTGCACCGCGGGCAAAGATAAAATCAAGATCCGTCAGAATACGGTAATCCGTGCGGATCTCTTCAATATACTGCGCGGTCTCTTCGCTGAGACGGGCGAGGATGACCTGAATTTCTTCCTGTTCTTTCGCATACAGTTCTTTGAGGTCGTTGTTCAGTTTTACGACTGCCATCGGCTCGATAAACAGTGTAGAACCGGTGGAGGACTGATCGTGGATCATCCCGTTGACCTGACTGCGATACTCGGCTTTGACCGGAACACAGTAGCGGTCTCCGCGCATGGTGATGATCGGATCCTGCAGATAGGTGCGCAGAGAACCGTTCACCAGATTTGTCAGAGTTGCATGAACTTTATCGTTGATGTGTCCGATGCTGCGGCGGATATTCTTTAATGTGCTGCTGGCATCATCGCTGATCTCGTCTTCCCCCTGAATACAGCGCTCAATCTCGGCAGTCAGAGGAAACAGAGGTTCCAGCTGTTCAAAATAGACATCCAGGCAGTCACAAAGCTCTTCCTGTGTGTCGTGACGTCCGTAAGCTTTTACTTTTCCGGCATTCTGTAAAACTTTGCAGATGCGAAGAAGCTCTCCGCATCCAAGTGCACCGCCGATCTCCAGACGTTTTAAAGACTCTCCGATGGGGAATACATTGCCAAAAGAGATGCGTCCCTTTTTGACGATCCGTGTAAATGCCGCTTCGGTCTGCTCCTGTGCAGTGTTGATCTTTTCCGGATCGGTCATCGGTTTCAGCTTGCGGCAAAGCTGTTTTCCGCGCATGGAAGAAGCCTGTTCCTCCAAAAGCGCAGTGATTTTATAATATTCTAATTTTGTCAATGTTTTTTGATTCATATTCTTTCACCTTTTATAATTCGAACTCACAGCTATATTTTACCTTATTTGTGGGGGAATGAAAAGGATAAATATTGAACAATCCGGGGGAATCGGTTATACTATACAGCAGAGGAGATTAGCAATTATGCCGTGGAATGAAGACCCAAAAGAAAAGTCCCCCAAAGACTTGAATGAAGAGCAAAAAGAGGATAGTTTTTCTTTTCTGCAGGAGACGATCAAGCCGGAACCGATCACCGGAAAACAGGTGAGAAAACAGCTTCTGAAACTGGCTGTTTACGGAATCGTGGTAGGTGCGTTTGCCTGTCTGGGTTTCTATGCCCTGAATCCGTGGGTACAGAACTTATTTCCGGGATCTCCGAAAACTGTGACCATTCCGGAAGACAGTGAAGAGACGCATCTGGAAGAAGACGAGGCGCAGGAGCAGGATTCGCAGGAGAAGAGTCTGAGAGCAGAAGATTATGAAGCCATGATGCAGAGTGTTTACCAGATTGCAGCAGAGACCGCAAAAAGTGTGGTCACGGTTCGGGGTGAGCAGGATGCGGCGAATCTTACAAAGGATGTAAATAATGAAGATATGGGATGTACAGGGCTGATCGCAGCAGACAATGGACAGGAGCTTTTGATCCTCAGCAACAATTCTGTCTGTGGGGAATCCAGTGTCTGGAATGTGCAGTTTTCAGATGGCAGCACCTGTGAAGCATCGCTGAAAAAGCAGGATAAAAACAGTCATCTGGCGGTGTTTGGTGTCAGAAGAAATCTGATTTCTGAAAGCACGTGGGATGAGATTAAAACAGCGGCTCTTGGAAATTCAAATATAGTGGCAGAGGGAGATCCGGTGATCGCGCTTGGAGATACATTTGGATATTCAGATGGAACAGGATATGGTATGATCAGTTCTAACGCACATGAAAAAGCAATTCCGGATCATACATTCAGCGTTCTGGCGACAGATATTCCGTCAGCGGATTTTAGTTCCGGTGTTCTGTGTAATCTGGACGGGGAGATCATCGGGCTCATTGATTCCGAGATCTGGACAGAGAATCAGGGTCATACTGCCAATGCATATGGGATTTCTGATTTAAAACCGATCATGGAACTGCTTTTAAACAGTCAGTCGGTTCCCTATGCAGGGATTTACGGAGTGACGGTCAGCAGTGATATTTCGGAATCAAAGCAGGTGCCGTCCGGAATGTATGTGACCCAGATACAGGCGAACTCTCCGGCAATGGCAGCGGGAATCCAGAGCGGTGATGTAATCCAGTCTGTGGACGGCGAGGAGATTGCCTCTATGGCTCAGTATGAAAAGGTACTTCAGAAGTGTAAAGCGGGAGATACGATCCGGATTCAGGGAAAACGTCTCGGTGCAGGAGGATACGTGGAGATTTCGTTTCAGCTGGTACTTGACAGCCGTGAGTAAAGAATAGCAAAAATAGAGAGGAAACAAAATTATTATGAGATATATCAAGGATTTACATGAAGGCGAGACAATCAGGAATGTATACCTGTGTAAAGGAAAACGTTCCGCAGAGACAAGAAACGGAAAGCCTTATGACAATCTGATTTTACAGGATAAGACGGGAACACTGGATGGAAAAGTATGGGATCCGAATTCTCAGGGGATCGCAGAGTATGATGAGAAGGATTTCATCGAAGTATTTGGTGATGTGACAAGTTATAACGGAAGTCTGCAGATGAACATCCGTCAGATCAGAAAAGCAGAAGAGGGTGAATACAATCCGGCGGATTATATGCCGACTTCTGAGAAGAGTGTGGACAGTATGTATGAAGAACTGCTCGGATTTATCCGTGGAATTTCCAACATGTGGCTGCGTCAGCTGCTGGAATATTACTTTGTGAAAGATGAGGAGTTTATCCGTGTGTTTAAAGGACATTCTGCGGCAAAAACAGTTCATCACGGATTTGCAGGAGGACTTCTGGAGCATACGTTAAGTGTTGTGAAGATGTGTCGGTATTTTGCGGATACCTATGAAATCTTGAACAGAGATCTTCTTTATACTGCGGCAATGTGCCACGATATTGGAAAGACAAAAGAGCTTTCTGCATTTCCGGATAATGATTATACGGATGACGGACAGCTTCTGGGGCACATCATCATTGGTGTTGAGATGATGAATGATGCGATAAGAGAGATTCCGGGATTTCCGGAAAAACTGGGAAGTGAATTGAAGCATTGTATTATTTCCCATCATGGGGAGCTGGAGTATGGTTCTCCGAAAAAGCCGGCCCTCGCAGAGGCGATGGCATTGAATCTGGCAGATAATGCAGATGCCAAGATGCAGACTCTGACGGAGATCTTTAAAAATAAACCGGGAAATGACTGGCTGGGTTACAACCGGATGTTTGAGACCAACCTGAGAAGAAGTTCCATTTAGAGACAGAGAAACAAAAGAGGGTGACCAAAAGAAATTTTGTGCGCCCTCTTTTTTCAGATAAAGGAGAAAAACAGATGCAGAAGAATGATGTAGTAAAGGTGACGATTGAAGATATCGGAGTGAACGGGGAAGGAATCGGAAAAATTGACGGCTATACGCTGTTTATCAAGGATGCGGTCATCGGTGATGTGGTGGAAGCAAAAATTATGAAAGTCAAGAAAAATTATGGATATGCGAGAATGATACAGATTATCGAACCGTCCAAAGACAGAGTGGAGCCGAAGTGTAAATTCGCAAGACAGTGCGGAGGATGTCAGATTCAGCAGATTTCCTATGAGAAGCAGCTGGAGTTTAAAAACAGAAAAGTGTTGGGAAATCTGGAGAGGATCGGCGGCTTTTCGCCAGAACTGCTGGAAAAAATTGCAGATCCGATCGTGGGAATGGAAATCCCATTTCACTACAGAAATAAGGCGCAGTTCCCGTTTGGAAAAGATAAAAATGGAGTGACAGTGACAGGGTTTTATGCAGGCCGTACTCACGATATTATTGCAAATACAGACTGTGCACTGGGAGTAGAGCAGAATCAGGAGATTCTGGAAACCATCCTGTCATTTATGGAGCAATATCAGATGGAGCCATATGATGAAAAAACAGGGAAAGGCTTACTTCGTCATGTCCTGATCCGGTATGGCTTTACAACCAAAGAGATTATGGTCTGTCTTGTCATCAACGCAAAAAAAATCCCTCATTGTGAAAAACTGGTTGAATTACTGCAGAAAATCGAAGGAATGACCAGTATCACGATCAGTGTGAATCAGAAAAACACCAATGTGATCATGGGAGATTCTTATGAAGTGCTGTGGGGACAGGCATTTATTACAGATTATATCGGTGAAATCAAATATCAGATCTCTCCACTGTCCTTTTTCCAGGTCAATCCAGTGCAGACAGAGAAATTGTACGGACTTGCACTGGAGTATGCAGACTTAAAAGGAGATGAGACGGTCTGGGATCTCTACTGTGGAATCGGAACGATATCCCTGTTTCTGGCGCAGAAGGCGAAACAAGTCTACGGTGTGGAGATCATTCCTCAGGCCATCGAGGACGCCAGAAAAAATGCGCAGATCAATGGAATCGAGAATGCAAAGTTTTATGTTGGAAAAGCAGAAGAGGTTCTGCCGGGATATTATGCGGATTATGCCAAGGCACATCCGGGAGAACAGGCCCACGCTGACGTGATCGTGGTGGATCCGCCGCGGAAAGGCTGCGAGGAATCTCTGCTTGAGACTATGGTGCAGATGCAGCCGGAGCGGATTGTGTACGTGAGCTGTGATTCTGCCACACTGGCACGGGATCTGAAGTATCTGTGTGGGAATGGGTATGAACTTGTGAAAGTGAGGGCGGTTGATCAGTTTTCGCAGACGGTGCATGTGGAGACGGTAGTACTGCTTTCCCACAAAAAGCCAGACGGACATATCAACGTAAAAGTTGAGTTTGGCGAGGGTGAGGGAAAAGTTCCGCTTGATAATATCGCTAAAAGAGCCGAAGAATATAAGCCCAAAGAACGAGTGACCTACAAAATGATAAAGGAGTACATAGAAGCTAAATACGGCTTCAAGGTACATACCGCATATATCGCAGAGGTAAAGAGAGATTTAGGCTTGCCAATGTACGATGCTCCTAATGCGGTAGAGGAATTGAAACAGCCGAGGAAGCATCCGACAGCAGAGAAAGTGGAAGCGATAAAGGATGCGTTGAGGTATTTTGGACAAGCGTAAAAAATGATTTTTAGATTTATTTGAGAGATGTATGAGGGATTATATCAATTTCTTGTAGAGGGTATAATTACTATAAAAGAGTTGAGTGCTGATTCGGAGGGCGATCCATGGAAAAGTTAAAATATATTATTGAAGATAGTACAATTGCAGAAGTGCTGGGAGTACAGAATTTTACAAATGAAGAATCTGCAATATTAGAGCTAGTAAAAAATGCATATGATGCCCAGTCACTAGATGTTGTTATTATCATTTCTAAGAGTCAGATTATAATTGAAGATAATGGAATTGGAATGAATCGTCAAAAAATACTTGGGGCGTGGATGCATGTTGGTATAAGTGATAAAAAATATATTATAGGTGCGGGAGAGACTGCGAGGGTGTTGGCAGGTTCCAAAGGAGTCGGTAGATTTGCTATAGCTCGACTGGGTGCAAAAGCCAGTGTTTATACGAAAATGGATCAACAAGAAGCAGTTTTGTGGAAGACTGATTGGAATACAAATACTTTGGAAACTTATCAGGAGATAAAAGAAAGAGGTACAAAAATAGTTATCGAGCAGCTTCGGGACAATTGGACAGAATCGAGAGTTCGTAATTTGCGTGAATTTTTGTCTAGAACTTATAATGATGATAAAATGAAAATACAGGTAGAATATAAAGAAGACAGAAAAGCTGTAACGCGATATTTTGGGAAAATACAGTTAGGCGTTAACTGCGTTAGTGTAATAAGACTACAGTATCTTGCAAAATTTCAGAAGCTAGTATGTGATATAGAATCAGATGAATTTAAAGAAAATGTAAAAAAGTTATGTCCAGATATTGATACAAAAGAACAGAAAATAGAACTAAATATCGTGGACGAACTGGGTGAAATGAAAAATGATTTATCTGAAGAAGCAACTCTTGAAGAATGGAAAGAGGTATTGGAAAATGTGGGTGATTTTTCGGCTGAATTGTATTTTTCGTTAAAAAATCCTTCTACATTTGATGCGGAAAAGTATTTTTATAAGCATAGAATATTGGTTGATCGGTATGAAGCGGGTGTTGTTTTGTACAGAAATGCATTTAGTATTTCATCTTACGAAGGTAAGAAAGACTGGCTTGGATTTGGAAAAAGGTCTAGAAAGTCTCCAGCAGCGGCCAGTCACCCTACAGGCTCATGGCGTGTTCGTGAAAATCAAATGTCAGGTAAAGTTATTATTGATAAAAAGGAAAATAAAGGATTATTTGATTTGATGAATAGACAGGGGTTAGTAGAGAATGATATTTATAAAGTGTTTATTGCAATTATTATTGCGGGGATAAATTCTTTTGAAAGGTACCGACAAAGCATAGTTCGCTGTATTGCAAATAAATATAACGAGTCAAAAGAAGAAAAAAAGCCCAAAGTTATTGACAATGTAATAAAAAATCCAGAAAAATTAACAGAACTGTCATCAGAAGAAAAGAAATTGTTTCTTGACGAATTGGAACAGATGAAAAAAGAAAATAGAGAAAGTAAGAAACAGATGGATGAAACAGAAAGAAGGTATAAATATGATATTCGTCTGCTGAATATGCTTGCCACCTCTGGATTAAAAGCAACTTCTATTGCACATGAAATGTATAATGATAGAAATAGTATTGACGAGAATGTCGATTACATTATTAGAGCATTAAAAAGATATGAGCTTTGGGATGCTGTGAATGAGCCTGAAAATATGAAGTATATGCATAGAGATGTTCCGGCACTTTTAGAAAAAAACAGAAGAATTAATAGGAAAATTATTACCTTTATGGATGTGATGTTGTCAGAATCTGAAAAAGAGCAGTTTGTGCCAGAGGATATTAATGTATATGAACTTTTTAAAAATATAAAATTTGTTTGGGAAAAGGACTATTCGTGGATTAATATTCAATTGCATATAGAAGAAGGATTAGAATATAGAAGTGCTAAAGATATTTTCAGAGTGATATTTGATAATTTGATATTGAATAGTATACAACAAAATGATGCTGAAAACATGCTGGAAATTCATATATATGTTGAAAAAAGAGGAAGATATATTAATATGGTGTATAAGGATAAAGGGAAGGGACTTTCAGAGAAATATAAGTTTGATCCCATGCGTATTTTGGAGGTGCATGAAACATCAAGAAAAAAAGGTCATGGAATAGGGATGTGGATTGTGAATAATACGATTGCTAATACAGGCGGAAAGATATTAAAAATTGAAGGGTTAAATGGATTTAAAATTGAATTTATGTTAGGAGATAAAATATGAAAATAAAAGAAATAATAAACCTTGTTTATATTGACGATGACCGAGACGAGGCAATATCCTCTTATTTAGAGGATATTTATCGGAATGATAAGTATGAGGTGAGATATCAGGAAGTTGAATTTGAAGTTAACAAAGGTTATGAAGGTTTGTTGGATTCTCCAGAAGTAGCTTCTGCAAACGTTATACTGATTGATTCTAGATTGTTTGAAAACGATAGTGTAAAATGTAAAGGAAAGTTTTCGGGGGAAGAATTTAGAATGATATTGAGAAAAGTATTTCCTTTTATTGAGGTGTTGGTAATTTCACAGAATGGTGAAAATAATGACTTTGATATTATCCCAAAGTATAGGAGTGGAAGTTCGGAGACATCAAAGGAATACTATGAACGAGTGTTAAAAAGCAAAATAGATGAGAGTATAAAGAGAGTAATTACATTTCGAAATATTTCTAAAAAATTGGAGAGCAATAAAGGAATTGAAAAGTTTTTGATTGAAAAGACAGTGGATTCTTTAAATGGGATAAATGATTATGAGGATTTGTCTAAAGAGGATATTGATAAATTAATTATCGCTTTCCAGAGTATGGAATAGGAGCAAGTAATATGGCAAGAGATAATGATTATAGAAATACAACATATTGTCCCGTATTGGATAAGGTAGAGGAACAAAAAAATGCTTTAGAAAAAGAAATAAAACTAGCGTTTCCACGGACAAAGATAATATATAATAAGGTGAAGGAGCGGAATAGTGAGTACCATAAAAAATTTGCGAAAATATATAATAATAAGTGTGCATATTGTGGTGCTATGTGGGGACTTCTGCCAGTAGAGTCTTTTGAAGTTGATCATTTTTTTAATGAGGCTTCTTTTCCAGATACAACAGCGGGAAGGACAGAAGCAGGTAGGATGATTAATCTGGCATGGGCGTGCATATCATGTAATCGTGGAAAACGTGGAATTACAATTAAGCCACCATATGATGATTTGCTTAATGTAGATAACGGGAATATAGCAACTGTTTTTAAGAGAGATGAAGACTATTACATTCAGATTTGCGATACATATCAGGATGACGAATTCGTACAACAATTTTACGATGCCCTTCACTTAGGATATGAGACAAGACGTTTAGACTATTTGGGATTGCAGATTGAGGGCAAGTATCAGGTTGAAAAGGATGAAGAATGTAAACGCAAACTAGGTGAAACGCTCAGCATTTTATTAAAGAAAAGAAATCGTATGGCAGTGACAGGCGGAATACAATAATGAAAAAGATAGAGGATAAGTTATCAGGCTCTTATTATACGCCATATAGGACGATTCAATTCATGAAAGAATATTTGGCAAGAGAGCATAAAATATATGGCAAAGTGTTAGAACCGTCAGTGGGGGATGGGCGATTTTTAGATGCCTTTGAAAAGGAAGAAAGTATTGAAAAGATTGTGGCCGTAGAATTAATCGAAGAAAAGGTAGGACAGTTAAAAAATAGAGGTTATCTAGAACAAGTAGAGATAGTTGCAGACGACTTTCTAGATTTTGCAGAGAAGACAAGTGAAAAGTACCAGTTGATTATTGGAAATCCACCATACATTAATATTAAAAATATGGAAAACAATTCAAAAGAAAAAGCAAAAGAAATATGCGAGAAATTTCAATTACCTAATTCTTTAATGCAAAATATGTGGGTTGCTTTTGTGCTAGCAGCGGTATCTTGCTTGGAAAGAGAGGGAACTATTTTTTTTGTGCTCCCGATGGAGTTTCTTCAGGTTCAATACGCAGAGAAGATTAGATTGTTTTTGGAAGAACATTTTGATACAATACATATTCTGTCTTTTAAAGAAAGGATGTTTCCAAAAATAGAACAAGAATCTTGTTTGGTTTATTTGACAAATGAATTTAAGAATCAACCATATATTAATTTTAAGATTTATGCTCAATTAGATTCAGATTACCCATATTATTGCTCTAAAATTCAAAGAAATAAACCATTGAAAAAATGGACGAATGCCATTCTTTCAGATGAAGATATTGATTTGTTGAACATGATTGACTCAAAATACAAGAAGGTTTCCGAAGTGTGTGAGGCCTCGCCTGGAATTGTAACTGGAGCAAATAATGAGTTTATTTTAACGAAAGAACAGGTAGAACAATTGGAGTGCCATGAGTTTGTTTTACCGACAATTGCTAAAAGTATTATAGTAAATGGTCAGTTTATATTAACTCAAGATGTAGTTGAAAAAATCGGAGAAAGAGGGAATAGAATCTATTTATTGAATCTATCACATGTTGATGAAAAATTACTTTCGAAATCTTTGAGGGAATATTTGACAACTATTGGAGAAAAACAAAATGCAGCGGAAGTAAAATTAAAAGACAGATATAAATGCAGAAATAGGAAACCATGGTATGGAGTACCAATTGTACGAAATGGTGATCTTTTTTTCTTTAAAAGGTATGATAAAATTCCAAGAATATGTGTAAATGAAACAGATCTTTATACAACAGATATTGCTTATAATATGAGATTGGATTCTGCATATGATAAAGAGAGCATGGCATTTTGCTTTTATAATTCATTGACATTAACTCAATGCGAATTTTATGGGCGGTATTATGCTGGAGGCGTTTCAGAATTAACGCCAAGTGAGTTTAAAAGACTGGCTATTCCTTATCGGAAGATTGATAAAGATGATATTAAGCAATTATCAGAAATGTTTAAGGCAAATGAAAATATTGATAAAATTATTGCATTCGTTAATTTAAAGACAATAGAAAAGGACTGGGAGCATAAACAAATATTAAAACTAGATAAAATGCGGAGAAAATTGATGGAAAGGAGATTGCCGTAACAAGCAATACTTGTGTGAAAAGGGTTAGACGAACGGTATTTGTACTGTAATAATATTGCCTAGATATCTGTAGTTTTGTGGGGATATGTTTTAATTTGATACACATGTGGAGACTTGTGTGTTGCTACAAAGACGAACTATGTAGAAATCCTTAATTTTAGGCACTTTTTCAAGCATATCGTCTTTACGAGCGAGGGCGATAAAATCAGAAATAAAGAGATAAAAAACTATATCAATGTTTCAGTAGTAGTTGATATAGAGTGTGGGAACACAACAGAATAAGATTTACAAAGAAGGGTACTGGATAAAAACAGTATCCCTTCTTGCGTTTGGGCGTTCAGAAATGAGCGCCCTATTTGTTTTAGAAAAACTTTGTATAGATGGTCAGTCCAAAAAGTAAGATAGAAATAATGTAAACAGGAACAAAAGCAAATAGTTGTTTTTCCTTTTCTTCATACGTGTTAGACAACGGAATAAGCTTATATATTTTTAAAACTGTATGCTGAATCCAAAATAATTGGAGTATAAACAAAAACGACCAACCAATTATGTTAATTGAATAAAGCGGGTTCTGTATGTTAGTATTTATTTTCTCCAAAAGAGAATAATCAACCATTGCAAAACCAGCAATAGCAAAAAAATCTGCTACTATCTTCAAAGTAAAATATTTCATACTCATTAGGTTAGAAAATACAGATTGTTGTTTATTCCAACCACGTACAATAAAAATAATACACAGTAATACCAAAATTATAGATAACTGTAGCATTGTGTTCCGCATAGGGATATAAAAAATGGCAGTGATATCAGTAATAGAATGAATAGTATTCCTTTTTATGAAACTTACAAAATTTATTGCCATAGATACATAAATCAAAATTATGGCAAATTGAGTTATTCTTTTAGATTTCCAACGTGCATTTTGTATTGCTACATTATCTAATTTGTACATTGGAGTTGATGATACATTTATATCATATTTAGGATTGATTTGTTGAATTATATTATTCTGAATATGTTGCTTCGTACTATTAGAAGATTTTTTGCAGAATAATTCATAAATTGTCAAACCAATAGTTATTATATTCAAACATATTGAAATGATTTCCAGCATAAGTTTCCCTCCTAATACGACATTATATCACATTTTCCCTTAGATGTTCAAAAGTGAACATCTATTTTTTTTTACCTATTTTTTTACAAAAAGCGAAAGGAGCATTGATTATATGAAAAAGATTATAAACCGTCTGCTTGCTGGCGTACTAAGTCTGGCTGCGGTTCTCACAACCTTGCCTGCTTCACAGGTACAGGCTGCGGAGAAGCAATACTGGGCGGACGCACAGGAAAAGGCAGGCTATGTAGAAAAGGTCATGAATGACGGCAGCATAGGTTCTACATTCCATGAGGGAATTATGACCGTGGATGGTGAAACCGCCTACTGCATTGACATCAACACCGATTTCCAGTCTGGCTATAAATCACGTTCTGACGCAAGCACCCGTATGAGTGCCGACCAGATCGCTGACGTTGCCCTCTCGCTGGAATACGTCAAGCAGTATGCAGCCAGCTACAGGGAGCTGAATTATAAACAGGTCTATCTATTGGAACAATGTGTTGTCTGGCAGCGGTTAAGCGTACATTTAGGATGGAACTGCGACCATGTACGTGCTGCCTGCGACGAAGTATCCAAAGCGGTACAGGACGAGGTATACGCTGGCGCAAGGGCATTTGTAAAAGCCAACAAAGGACGCTATGATTGCGGCGGCTATATCTATTCCGGCGACGGGCAGGAATTAGGACAATTCTGGGCGAAGCTGGATGTAGGAAATGCGGCACTTCAAAAGGTGTCCTCCAATCCGGGCATTACCAATGGAAACAACAGCTATTCCCTTGCTGGTGCGACGTATGGTGTCTTTGCTGATAAAGGCTGCAAGGAACAGCTTGCCACCCTTATGACAGATAAAGCCGGGAACACCGAAGCGGTGGAAGTAAAGGCTGGTAAAGTCTATATCAAAGAGCTATCCGTTCCGGCGGCAGGTTTTCAGTTGGACAAGACAGTATATCCGTTGACTGTCAAAGCTGGTGAAATAGCTACCTTGAAAGTCAGTGATACGCCCAAAGTCACAACCACACTGATTGAACTTTTCAAGATTGATATGGAAACACAGAAAGACAACCCACAAGGGAACGCTTCTTTAGAGGGTGCAGAGTTTACATGGAAATATTATGACGGTTACTACAATAAAGACAATCTCCCTGCCGAAGCTAATCGTACATGGGTTACAAAGACAATCGCTGAAAAGGACAGCGACGGTACAATCCATTATGTTACAAAATTGGCGGACGCATACAAAGTGTCTGGCGACAGCTTCTATATGCAGGACGGAAAAGCGGTTCTTCCTTTAGGAACATTAACCGTTGAGGAAACAAAAGCTCCAAACGGCTACTTATTGGACGGTGCATATATGCAGGCTGGCGACAAGTCCGAACAGATAAAAGGCTTATGAATTTGAACTTGATAGCGAAGCCTTAGAAATATGCAGAAATGAAGATATAGACTGTGTTGTCTTGTATCTTGGTATGAATACTGTTAGATGTTTATGATACTGTGCTGGCAGGGGTGATGAGTATTGAATAAAGTAATTATATACTATGGTTCAAAGGAAAAATTCAATCAAATTATCCCAAAAGAATATAGAAATTTAACGGATTTAGTTTATGAATCTGATAAAGACGGAAAAATCATGAAATTGGTGATACCAACTCAAAGTGGCGAATATCCGAAAGAAGAAAAGGAAGAGAAAATATTTGTAAAAAACTTTGTTATTAGTTCAGATGAATATGCTGGGGTTCGAGAACATGTTATTACAAATTTTATTAACTTCCTTGCTAAGTTTGACGTGGAAAATTTGTATATTCAGAATCCACCACTTCAAATAAGCGAACAAATTATTAGATTGTATCCGAAAGCAGAAGTGAAATATCAAAAATATAAACAATTAACAACTTCTCATTTGCTTAAAATAAATGAAGAATATTAACGCTGGAAGATCAGCAACAAGCATTGTTGCTACTGACAGCGTATTTCTCTTTTAAGGGACAGTCTGAAACATGGCTGTCCTTTTCTCATTTAGAACTTACGAAATCCCACAAGGGGATGTATAAGCTCTCTTATGTGGTGCGTGTATCAGCTGATGATTTGGACGAATTAAAACGCCGTTGTGATGAAGTCAAAGATTTTTATGATGATTTGAATGTGAAGCTGGTGCGTCCTGCTGGGGATATGCTGGGGCTTGCATCTATCATTTTGGTGCAAGCGTAATTCATGGATAGCGTAGCAATATTTTGCGCTTACAACGTAAATGCCTCAAAACGTATTGGCAAAAAACATATAATGAATTGTGGAATGGAAGCAAAAATTATTGCATATCGTGGAACGAATGATATTGATGTACAATTTGCTGATGGAACCATTGTAAAGCATAAAACTTACCATAATTTTATGGAAGGTAAAATTGCAAACATAAATATCTGTAAAAACGTACTCATGAAGCTTCACTTAAACTCACTGGCGAGAAACGAATAATGAATTGTGGGATGGAAGCTGAGATTATTTGTTATCGTTCTTCAACTGACATTGATGTTCGTTTCGCAGATCAAACTATTATAAAAAATAAAAGCTATGGATTATTTGTAAGAGGATGTATTTCTAATCCAAACCTTAAAAATTGTAAATCCGTCTAATTATTTTTTCCAAAAGGATTCCAATTCTCTGGAGTCCTTTTTTGATGAGTGAATATTCTATGCACAAAAACTAGATTTTTATCATTTTCTGTTATGATTTAAAAAAAACAGGAGGGACGGATATGAAAACATTTGTACCTAAAACAAAATCCGATCAGAAATGGCTGGATAGCTTAATTTGCTATATGGATTATATTCATAAATTTATGGTTTTCCCAACAATGAATACAATTTATCAAAATAAAAAGATAGGCGTCTGGATGAACAATCAAAAACGGTTTAAAAAAGTCTATAAAATGCCATCAGAACGCATGGAATTACTTAGCAAAGTATTGCCTGTATGGGACAAGGAAACAGACGAAAAACAACAGTATCTTGAAATACTGTTGCAGCAGAAGTGGCCTGAATGGTTAAATACTAATGAACATTCTTTGTTGGATGTACAAGGCGTTTTACAAAAATATAGTATTCAGGCTTTACATGATAAAGGAATTCATTCCTGTGAGGAACTTATTCGCAGTGCACAAGTTTTAAAAATGACAGTAGATGATATCTTAGAATTATATTGCGGAATATATCCATTTTTAACACTGCCATACGCAAGATTTCTTTGTATTCTGTATTACATAGATACGATAGATGACCTAGTAGATACGCAAAAGATGGAAAATTTTTTTCTTTCTTTTCCGTATGTTACAAAAGAAGATACCAAAAAACACATAGAAGCGCTTTTTGATGCCCTTAAAAAAAAGGAAAAAGATATTGTCTATCTGAAGTTAGGTTTTAAAAGTAATCAAATGACCTTTCGGGAAGTCGGAAATGTATATAATCTGAGTCATGAAAGAGTCCGACAAATATTCGTTAAAGGTATACGCAGATGCAGACATCCACAAAATATCAGACTGTTGTATCTGACATATAGCGATTTAGACCAGTGTAATATACATAAGGTGACACGTGCTGTCTTATATCGAAATGGCATTCGTACAGCATCAGATATTATAACAGCTTGTCAGAATAAGGAGCATATACTGAGCCTGTGTAAGAACCTGCAATATCAAAACGATATTTGTAAATTTATAGCTTCTTATATTTGTATTTCTCAAAGCGATGCAAGACATGTGATTACCGTATACTTAGAAAAACCGGTAGCAATCTCGTGCTCTATGGAGTTAGAAGAGTTAAATTTGTCTGTCCGAGCTTATAATTGCCTTAGAAGAACTGGAATGAAAACAGTAGAAGATTTGATTGACTTCTGTAAAGATAATCCGGAAAAAGAGCTGAGAAAAATTCGAAATTTCGGAACAAAGTGTATACAAGAACTGCTGCCGATTTTAAAAAAATATCACCTGTATGAAGAGATAAAACCGAAAACAGAGGAAGAAAATCCCACGCCATTCCATCGCAAAATCATGCAGGAAATTATAGAAAATCCAGACTGTACGATTTTTATCAAAATGGATCCATCAAATCAAAACTACATTATAAGAAATGGTAACACTTTCTTTACATTAAATGAAAACCTAGAAAATTTATATAAAGAAAAGGAGACAAATGCAAATGATTACAATTAGAGATTTCAAAAAAGGTGAATCGTGTTACGTACTGAATATGCACACTGGTAGAAACCGAGAGCCTGAAATAAAGGAAAGGCTCGTGAAAACCGTTGGCAAAAAATATGTCACTATTGATACCTCCTATGAGAAAAAATACGAAGCAGTAGATGCGAATTATTTGTATGAATATACAGATTACGGAGAGCGCACACTGCTGTTTCAAACAAAACAGGAAGCAGAAGATTATATTGAAGTGCATCGCTTAGCAATTTGGCTCGCCGGAAGAAGAAGCAACGATTGGAGTTCATGTACCCACAGCACGAGAACGCACATTATAAACGGACGGGTACAGAAGATAGTGCCGGATTAGTTGGTTTAAGTGTAAAAGAAGCGGAACAAATAAATAAAGATAACAATAGGAGGAATGCAAAATGCAAAATACATCACACAACGAAATGAAAAAAGTGGTTTCAAAACTTATGAAAGACAATCCAAAGTATAAAGAAAATCTGAAAGATTTGTTATCTGTATATTTAGATCCCTATGGATACATATATAGAACACAAGTTTATCACCAATTGAAAGATTTAAAAGTCCCAGAAGACGCATCTGAATTTGAAGATATTGTTGATGTGGCAGCAGATGAACTTCGCAGTTTAGGAAGTACATTTGTAAGCGATACGGTTTCTCAGTATTTGGAACAATATCGCTTAGAGAGCAAAAATAAAGATGATATGGAAATCATTCAGGATGAATATACCACAATCAACCATCTAATTTGCTTATCCGATTCTGATGAAACAATTGATAATTTAGTTGACTTATTTTTCAAGCATTATTTTATAGATGAAAGGGATGAACTAGAGAATGATGTGGTATCTTATCTGGAAGATGAAATCAATGGTATGATATGCAAATCTACAAAAGAACTGTATATCACAACAAGAGATTTAATAAACATGTATGAAGCATTTGAACTTTAAAAATAGAATGAATGCTAGCCGCTATTCTATTACTTGAAAAGGAGTCCTTTATGGGCTTCTTTTTGTATGTGTAAAAATCAAAATTCTTTTTTATCTGCTACGATAAAAGAAAAGGGAGGGGTTATGAAATCCATCACAGAAAAATTTCGTTCAACAATCATTTCTCCCATATTGTATAGGAAGATAAGTAAAGAAAGAAGGCGCTAAATATGCTAAAAGAACTGCGAGAAGAAAAACTGCTGCTTTCTCTAGATGAAGTCAGTGAAATGCTCGGCATTTCATACGGGACAGCCAGAAATTTTACATTCGAACAAAATATGCAAGTCCGTATTGGGAGAAGGACGTTCGTTCATAGGGCAAAATTAGAAAAATGGATCAATGATCAAGTAAAATAAGAAAGGATACCGATATACTCGGTTTTATCTTGAATAAAACCCGCAAATTTGATAAGATTATAACCGATATACGATAAGTATCCTTATTTCTCGAAGAAAATAGAAATAAGGAGGCTATGATATGGGAAAAAATTTAAAAGGAAAAAGTATAGGACGTGGCATTTGCCAACGAAAGGACGGTATTTATCAAGCAAAAATTTACGTAAAAGGTACCCCAAAACCTATCTATCTATATGATTCAAACTTGAATAACCTAAGAGCAAAAAAGAAGCAACATGAACTCATCAAAAATCAGAGCCTCTCCTCAGCAGCTTTTATGACACTGAATGACTGGTTTGAACATTGGATGGAAACCGTTTGTGCTGTAAAGTTAAAGAATACAACAATCCGGAATTATTATGATAATTATAACAGGATTAAAGGAAAGATTGGACATATCAAACTAAGCAGTCTTAACCAACTAAGCATCCAAAATGCGGTAAATGAGCTATCAGAAAATTATAAGAAAGCCACCGTAAAAAGCACCTTAAATGTACTGGATGCTTGTTTGGAATATGCGATAAATAATTTTGCGATTGCTTACAATCCATGCAGGGGTGTGATTTTAGGGGAGCGATTGAAAGATTTCGCCCCACAAGAAAAAAAGAAGACTCAAAGTATCTCAATAAAGAATACTTAACTTTATTCTTTGATGTTGCAAAGAAATCTCGTTCCTCCGCATATTTTTATATCCTGCTGCATACAGGACTCCGTACAGGAGAACTATGTGCTTTGCAATGGAAAGACATTGATTTTGTTAAAAGAGAACTTCACATTTACAAGACCATCAATCGAACTGAGTGTTACTTTGATGAATTCGGGAAAAAACTGGATAGTCCAATCTCAAGTATCCAAATCACCACCCCAAAAAGAGCAGCAAGCAATCGAGTTGTACCTATGACGGAAGGGGTTATGGATGCTTTCCAGACCATAAGGGAGCAGCAAAGGAAAGATAAAAAAGGAAATAAAGATTGGGGAGTATCAAATGATTTTTTAAAAGAATATCCTGATTTAGTTATGACAACCAAAAAAGGAAACTGTTTTTTGCCAAATTACATTGAAAAAGAATGCAGACGATTAGCAGGCATTCTAAACAAAAAGCAGCAACAAATTGCAGAAAGTGAAGGTAGGTCATACACACCAATTAAAATACATCCCCACATGTTCCGTCACACCTTTGTTACCAACTGTTACCAGAAAAAAATGGATTCCAGAATTTTGCTTGATATTGTTGGACATCAAAACATAAAAATGACAGATCACTATACCCACCCGGAAAAAGAATTCATGCATAGTGAGTTTGAAAAATACGAAAATTCACTTTAAAAGCCACAGAATAATTATTCAACAGGAATGTATAATATACACACCTGAAAATGCCAGTGTTTATGCGGAAATGAAAAAGGGTGTAAAAAGGGTGTAGTAGACCAAAAATGCAACGTCTAAAAATGCTTGAAACAAAGGAAAATACATGGGAATTTCAATAAAAAATATAAATGTGTCATCATTATCTCCGATGATGCAGCATTATGTAAAAACCAAAGAAGAATATAAGGACTGTATCTTATTCTACCGCTTAGGGGACTTCTATGAAATGTTTTTCGAGGACGCAGAAATCGTGTCCAAAGAATTAGAGCTTACCTTAACGGGAAAGGACTGCGGTATGTCAGAACGCGCGCCTATGTGCGGAATACCTTTTCATGCGGCAGAGGTCTATTTAAATCGCTTAATCAGCAAAGGATATAAAGTAGCAATCTGTGAACAGATGGAAGATCCCAAGCAAACAAAAGGAATTGTCAGAAGAGAGGTTATCCGTGTGGTAACACCGGGAACTACATTAAACACACAGGCTCTTGATGAAACAAAAAATAATTACATCATGTCCGTGGTCTATGTTTCCAACCGCTTTGGCATTGCCATTGCGGATATTACCACAGGTGTGTTCATGGTTACGGAGGTCGATGAAATCCGAAAACTGCTGGACGAAATTTATAAGTTTTCTCCGGCAGAGCTTGTGTGCAACGAAGCCTTTACTATGAGCGGCATTGAAATTGATGAGCTGAAAAACCGTTTGAATATTTCTCTTTCTGCTCTGGATAATTGGTATTTTGACGATGATTTATGTGCTCGTACCTTAAAAGAACATTTTCATGTGGGAACACTTGAAGGCTTGGGATTAAAGGACTATAACTGTGCGGTAATTGCAGCAGGAGCTTTGTTTACTTATCTTCTGGAAACACAGAAAAACTCCATGGAGCATCTGCGTCAGATTACTCCGTATAGTACAGACAAATATATGCTCATTGACAGCTCCACAAGGCGTAATCTGGAGCTTACGGAAACCATGCGGGAAAAAGCAAAAAGAGGTTCTCTTTTATGGGTGCTGGATAAAACCAAAACAGCCATGGGCGCTCGTATGATGCGTAGCTTTATCGAGCAGCCCTTAATTGATGAAGGAGAAATTAACGCACGTTTAGATGCCGTGGAAGAAATTAACTGTCATGAAATGGACAGAGAAGAGATACGGGAATATTTAAGTCCTGTTTACGACATGGAGCGTTTAATCAGCCGTGTCAGCTATCAGTCTGCCAACCCAAGAGATTTGATTTCTTTTAAAAGCTCTATTTCCATGATACCATACATACGTCAGCTTTTGTCCCAGTTCCAGTGTGAGGAACTCCAAAAGGTATATGAAGAAATGGATGATTTACAGGACTTATATCAGCTTTTGGAAGCCTCTATTGTAGACGAACCGCCTCTTGCCATGAAAGAAGGCGGCATCATCAAAGAAGGCTATCAAGAAGATATCGACCATTTCCGTGAAGCCAAAACAAAGGGAAAAGTATGGCTTGCCGAGCTGGAGGCAGAAGAAAAAGAAAAAACAGGTATCCGTACCTTAAAAATCAAATACAATAAAGTTTTCGGCTACTATCTGGAGGTCACTAATTCCTTTAAGGACATGGTTCCTGATTACTACACCAGAAAGCAGACCTTAACCAATGCGGAGCGTTATATCACACCACGCTTAAAAGAACTGGAGGATATGATTTTAGGTGCGGAGGATAAGCTTTATGCACTGGAATATGAAGCTTTCGTCTCCATCCGAACAAAGATTGCAGCAGAAGTAGAGCGTATTCAAAAAACAGCCCGTGCCATTGCCAAGCTGGATGCCTACGCATCCTTAGCTCTTGTGGCATCCCGTAATCAGTTTGTCCGTCCGAAAATCAACACCAAAGGTGTTATTGACATTAAAAACGGCAGACATCCGGTAGTGGAAAAAATGATTTCCAACGATATGTTTATTCCAAACGACACGTATTTAGATAACGGAAAAAATCGTGTTGCCGTTATTACAGGACCAAACATGGCAGGAAAATCCACTTATATGCGTCAGTCTGCTTTGATTGTTTTAATGGCGCAAATCGGCTCTTTTGTGCCTGCCGAAAAAGCCAATATCGGAATTGTAGACCGTATTTTTACCCGTGTGGGTGCATCGGATGATTTGGCAAGCGGACAGAGTACCTTTATGGTGGAAATGACAGAGGTTGCCAATATCCTGCGAAACGCTACCTCAAAAAGCCTTTTGATTTTGGATGAAATCGGCAGAGGAACCAGCACCTTTGATGGACTTTCCATTGCATGGGCAGTGATTGAGCATATCAGCAATACCAGAATTTTAGGCGCCAAAACTCTATTTGCTACCCATTACCATGAGCTGACAGAATTAGAAGGAAAGCTGGCAGGGGTAAACAACTACTGTATTGCAGTAAAAGAGCGAGGCGATGACATTGTCTTTCTTAGAAAAATCGTAAAAGGCGGAGCAGATAAAAGCTATGGTATTCAGGTTGCCAAGCTTGCCGGTGTCCCTAACTCTGTTATTGAACGGGCAAAGGAACTGGTAGAGGAGCTTGTCAGTGCAGATATTACAGCCACTGTAAAAAATATTGCTTCCGAAAACAAAAAGCAAAAGACAAAACCGGCCGTTCATTTTGACGAGGTAGATATGGAGCAAATTTCTCTTTTTGATACAGTAAAGGATGACGATGTCATTGAAGAGTTAAAATCCATACAGTTAGATGAATTGCGGCCGGTAGATGCTTTAAATATTTTATATCGACTTCAAAACAAACTGAAAAACAGATGGTGATAAAAATTGAAAAAAATTGCAGTTTTAAGTCAGAATACAATTGATAAAATTGCTGCGGGAGAGGTGGTAGAAAGACCTGCTTCCGTAGTAAAAGAGCTGGTGGAAAATGCTATTGACGCAGGAGCTACGGCAATTACGGTAGAAATCAAAGAGGGCGGTATTTCCTTTATCCGTGTTACCGACAACGGAGGCGGTATTCCTAAGGAACAAGTACCTCTGGCATTTTTGCGCCACGCAACCAGCAAAATCACACAGGCAGAAGATTTACTTCAGATTACCTCATTGGGATTTCGAGGGGAAGCATTATCCAGTATTTCAGCGGTATCCCAGATGGAAGTGATTACAAAAGCGCCGGAGGATTTCATGGGCGTGCGCTATGTAATTGAAGGCGGGCAGGAAAAGCTTCTGGAAGATGTAGGAGCACCAAACGGAACCACCATGCTGGTGCGAAATTTATTTTTTAATACTCCTGCCAGAAAGAAATTTTTAAAAACAGCGATGACAGAAGCAGGGTATGTGAGCAGCTATATGGAACAGCTTGCCTTATCTCATCACAATATTTCTTTTAAATACATGGTAAACGGACAGCTTCGTCTGCACACCTCAGGAAATGCTAATTTAAAGGATGTAATTTACGGTATTTACGGACGGGATATTACAAGAGAGCTTCTTCCTGTACAATATGAAGTTTCCGGTCTTTCTGTCAGCGGTTTTATCGGAAAACCTTCCATTGCCAGAGGAAACCGCAACTTTGAAAATTATTACATCAATGGCAGATATGTGAAAAGCAAGCTTTTGATGAAAGCCATTGAAGAAGCTTACAAGCCTTACATGATGCAGCATAAATATCCCTTTGTCTGTTTACAATATGATATTCACGGGGAAGATGTAGATGTCAATGTGCATCCTACCAAAATGGAGGTTCGTTTTCAAAACCAGAGTGCGATTTATAATGCTACCTATGATTTAATTACAGATGCTTTAGCAGGGAAAGAAATCATCCCTGAGGTTTCTCTTACGCCAAAGCCGGCCGTTGGAGAAAAGCAAGCTCAAATCAAAGAAGAAAAAATACCGGTTCCCGAACCTTTTGAAAAGAACAGAATTGCAGAAGAAAAACCTGTATATGCTCCCGTAGGGCTTCGCCCGGCAAGCGCTGAGCCAAAAACAGAAAGTAAAGCAGAACCTATAAACGTAAACGAGCCTATAAAACCAAGAGAGCCCGAAATACAGGCAAAACCGGAAGAACAGAAGAAAGAAGCTTTCCCAAAAGAAAAGCAGGCAGTAGAAAAAGCAGAACAGCTGGAGCTTTTTGACAATCGGCTTTTATCAAAAAAAGCCCGTATTCATCATCGAATTATCGGACAGCTTTTCGATACTTACTGGCTGGTGGAATATGACAATAAATTCTATATTATTGACCAGCATGCCGCTCATGAAAAGGTATTATATGAACGCTTCTTAAAAGAATTTGCCAAGAAAGAAATTCTTTCTCAAATGATATCGCCGCCGTCCTTGATTTCCTTGAATTTACAGGAAAGTAACCTTTTAAAAGCAAATCTGGAAATTTTCCGTGAGTTTGGATTTGAAATCTCAGAATTTGGCGGCAAGGAATACAGTATTCATGCAGTTCCTGCAAATATCTACGGTGTTTCTGTACAGGAGCTCTTTATACAGATTTTAGACAGTTTAGAGCAGGAACACGTTTCCAAAACGCCGGATATCCTTGCAGAGCGCATTGCAACAGCCGCTTGTAAGGCTGCGGTAAAGGGAAACAACCGTCTTTCCGTAAAAGAGGCGGATGCTTTGATTGACGAGCTTCTCAATCTGGAAAATCCATATAACTGTCCTCACGGAAGACCAACCATTATCTCCATGACAAAATATGAGCTGGAGAAAAAGTTTAAACGAATTGTGTAGGTGAAGATTTTGAAAAAACCTTTAATTATTTTAACAGGTCCTACGGCAGTAGGAAAAACAAAGCTCTCGATTGCACTTGCAAAAGCAGTCAACGGAGAAATTATTTCCGCAGACTCCATGCAGGTATATAAACACATGGATATCGGCTCTGCCAAAATCAAAAAAGAAGAAATGTGCGGCGTTCCTCATTATCTGATTGATGTGTTGGAACCGGACGAGGAATTTCATGTAGTGCGGTTTCAGGAAATGACAAAGCAGGCTATGTCAGAAATCTATGCAAAAGGAAAAATTCCAATTCTTACCGGAGGCACCGGCTTTTATATTCAGGCAGTAGTAAAGGATATTGATTTTTCAAAAGAGTCTGAAAAGCCACCGGTAAGAGAAGAACTGGAAAAGCTGGCAGAAGAAAAGGGCTGTACATATCTCCATGAAAGATTACAGCAGATAGACCCGAAATCAGCAGAGAAAATTCATGCAAACAATGTAAAAAGAGTCATTCGGGCGTTGGAGTATTTTGAGCTTACGGGAAAACCGATTTCTGCTCACAATGAAGAAGAGGCTTCAAAAGAGTCTCCTTACAATGTGGCATATTTTGTTCTAAATGATATCCGTGAAAAGCTGTATGAAAGAATTGATGCCCGTGTAGACGCAATGCTGCAAGAAGGGCTGGTGGATGAAGTATCCCTGCTTGCCAAGAAGGGATACACCAAAGACATGGTTTCCATGCAGGGCTTAGGATATAAAGAAATTTTGTCTTATCTGGATGGAAGCTGTACCCTTGATGAAGCTGTTTATATCTTAAAACGAGATACCCGCCACTTTGCAAAACGGCAGCTTACCTGGTTTAAACGAGAGAAAGACGTTATCTGGGTAAATAAACAGGAATTTGCTTATCAGGAGGATAAGATTTTAGATTATATATTAGAAAACTGTAAGAAAAGAGGAGTATTACCATGCGGGAAATGATGGAAATGTACCGTGATTTAGGCATCAGCCCACAAGTGCTTGCCTTTGGAAATCAAATAGAAGCAGAATTAAAAGAACGTTTTCAGGAGATTGATGAAAACGCAGAATACAATCAGTTAAAGGTGCTTCATGCTATGCAGAAGAATAAAGTAAGCGAAGGCTGCCTTTATTCTTCTACCGGTTACGGCTACAACGATTTAGGACGTGACACCTTAGAAGAAGTCTATGCAGCTGCTTTTCATACAGAAGCAGCCTTAGTGCGCCCTTTAATTGCTTGCGGTACGCATGCTTTATCTGTGGCGCTTGCAGGAAATTTAAGACCGGGAGATGAGTTGCTTTCTCCTGTTGGAAAGCCTTACGATACCTTAGAGGAGGTTATCGGTATTCGTCAATCCAAGGGCTCTTTGGCTGAATACGGCATTACTTATCGTCAGGTAGAGCTTTTAGAAGACGGAAGCTTTGATTATGAGGGTATTCGAAATGCCATTACAGACAAAACAAAAATGGTAGAAATTCAGCGCTCCAAAGGATATCTCACACGTCCTACTTTTTCTGTATCCCAAATCGGAGAACTGATTTCTTTTATTAAAGGAATTAAACCGGACATTATCTGTATGGTAGACAACTGCTACGGTGAATTTGTAGAAAAAATAGAGCCAAGTGATGTAGGCGCCGATTTAATCGTTGGTTCACTGATTAAAAATCCCGGCGGCGGTCTTGCGCCAATCGGCGGATACATTGCGGGAAAAAAAGAATATGTAGACAATGCAGCCTATCGTCTTACCTGTCCCGGTCTTGGAAAAGAGGTCGGCGCTACTTTAGGCGTTAATCCTTCCTTTTATCAGGGATTTTTCCTTGCCCCTACTGTTACCGCAGGGGCATTAAAAGGAGCGATTTTTGCCGCAAATATTTATGAGCGTTTAGGCTTTTCAGTTACACCGAACAGTACCGAAAGCCGTCACGACATTATTCAGGCTGTTACCTTTGGTACACCGGAAGGCGTCATTGAATTTTGTAAGGGTATTCAGGCGGCAGCTCCGGTAGACAGTTATGTAGAGCCGGAGCCATGGGCAATGCCGGGCTATGACAGTGACGTAATTATGGCAGCAGGCGCTTTCGTGCAGGGTTCTTCCATTGAGCTTTCTGCCGACGGACCGATAAAACCGCCTTATACCGTGTATTTCCAAGGTGGTCTTACTTGGTATCATGCAAAATTAGGTATTTTAATGTCCTTACAAAAGCTTGCGGATAAAAATCTGGTTACATTGCCACAGGAGTAAATTATGGAAAAGAAAAAGGTCTGTATTGTAGGCGGTGGAGCTGCCGGTATGATTGCCGCCATTATGGCAGCCAGAAATCATGCAGCTGTCACAGTTTTAGAGCATAATGAAAAAACAGGGAAAAAACTGCTGGCAACCGGAAACGGCCGCTGTAACCTTACCAATGAAAAGCTGGAAAAAAGCTGCTATCACAGTGAACAGCCTAAAATTCTCTGGAATGTTCTGCAAAATTTTTCTTTTGAACAGACGCTGGATTTTTTTAAAGAAATCGGTATTTATCCTGTTTCAAAGAACGGATATTTTTATCCTTCCAGTATGCAGGCCTCCAGCGTACAGGAGCTTTTAGAAATGGAAGCCCGCTTTTTAAAAGTAAAAATCAAATGCAAAGAGCATGTAAAAGAAATTAAAATTTCAGACACAAAAGAAAGCCCAAAGTTTTCAGTGGTAACCGATACATGGCAGTATCCCGCCGACGCTGTTATTCTTGCCTGCGGTTCTTGCGCTTCGGAAATTGACGGAGCAGACGGCAGCGGCTATACTTTGGCAAAACAATTAGGCTTAAAAGTTATAAATCCCCTTCCTGCTTTGGTTCCATTAAAAGGAAAAGGAAATTACTTTTCAAAATGGGCTGGTACTCGTATTTACGGAAAAATACAGTTACAAGCAGAGCAGAAAACCTTACAGACAGAAGAAGGAGAATTACAGCTTACGGATTATGGGGTTTCCGGTATTCCGGTGTTTCAGCTCAGCGCTCTGGCAGCCAAGCTGTTGCAAAAACAACGTTCCGTTACCTTGCTGATTGATTTCTTACCTGATTTTACCAAAAAAGAACTGGAAGAGCTTTTCCTGAAAAGAAATGAGCTTTGTCCATACAAAACAACAAAAGAACTCTGTATCGGTCTTATTCCCAAAAAACTGATTGAAGTTCTGGCAGATAAAAAAACAGAAATTTCATCACTGGCAGAGAAAATAAAAGCATTTCCGGTGGAAATTGTGGGGACAAAGCCGTTTTCTAATGCACAGGTATGTCAAGGCGGTGTTTCTCTGGAAGAAATTTCTCCTGAAACCATGGAATGTAAAAAAATTCCCAACCTGTATCTGGCAGGAGAGTTATTGGATGCAGACGGTATCTGCGGCGGCTACAATCTTCAATGGGCATGGTCCAGCGGTGCATGTGCAGGAAAGGAGGCTGCTTTATGGTAAAAATTCAACAGATAAAACTTCCTGTTTCTCATACAAAAGAAGATTTGGAAAATAAAATCAAAAAGCTCTTAAAAATCTCCTCGGGAGATTTACTTTCATGGACAATTCGGCGCCAGTCCTTAGATGCAAGGAAAAAGCCGGAGCTTTTCTTTGTTTATACCGTTGAAGCAGAAGTAAAAAAAGAAAAACAGGTTCTAAAAAAGGTAAACAATAAAAATATTATGTCAACAACTCCTGTGAGATTTTCTTATTTAAAAACAAATACAGAAGTTTCTCAAAGACCTGTCATTGTGGGCAGCGGACCTGCCGGACTTTTCTGTGCCTATTATCTGGTACAAGCAGGTTTAAAGCCTTTGATTATTGAAAGAGGCGAAGACGTAGAAAACCGCCTGAAAACCGTGGAAAAATTCTGGGAAACAGGAGAGTTAAAGAAAGAGTCTAATGTACAGTTCGGAGAAGGAGGCGCAGGCACTTTTTCTGACGGAAAGCTGAATACCTTAGTAAAAGACACAAAAGGGCGCAATCAAGAGGTTCTGAAAATATTTGTAAAATTCGGCGCTCCCGAGGAAATTTTATATCAGCAAAAGCCGCACCTTGGCACAGACATGCTAATCGGTATTGTAAAAAATATGCGAAATTGCATTAAAAATGCCGGCGGAGAATTTTGTTTTTCCTCCAAGATGACAGATATTCAAATTGAAAACGGAAAAGTATCAGCCATTACTGTAAACGATACTGAAAAAGTAAAAACTGATTGTCTGGTTCTGGCTATCGGTCACAGCGCCAGAGACACCTTTACCCTGTTAAAAGATAAAAATCTGCCTATGGAGGCAAAGGCTTTTGCCGTAGGTCTGCGTGCGGAGCACCCCCAGACCTTAATCAATCTTTATCAATACGGGCAGGAAAGCTCTCCCTACCTTGGGGCGGCATCCTATAAGCTCACCCACAAGTGCAAAAATAATCGTGGTGTTTACAGCTTTTGTATGTGTCCGGGAGGCTTTGTAGTCAATGCTTCTTCTGAGGAAAAAAGGCTGGCTGTCAATGGTATGAGCTATCAAAACCGTGGCTCTGCCAATGCCAACAGCGCCTTAATTGTTACGGTAACACCGGAAGATTTTCCGGGAACAGACGTACTTCGAGGCATGGATTTTCAAAGAAGACTGGAAGAAAAGGCTTATGCACTGGGAAAAGGAAATATTCCGCTTCAGCTATACGGTGACTTTACGGAAAATAAAACATCAGAGGCTTTTGGCAGCGTACTTCCCTGTATGAAAGGCAAGTATACCTTTGCCAATTTAAGAGAATTGCTTCCGGAAGAGTTAAACGCAGCGCTTATCGAAGGGATAGAAGCTTTTGAAAAAATCATTCCCGGATTTTCAAGAAAAGATGCTGTTTTAAGTGGAATTGAGAGCAGAACCTCTTCGCCGATACGAATTCTTCGAAATGAAGCATTTGAGTCTGCAATTTGCGGAATTTACCCCTGCGGCGAAGGAGCAGGCTATGCAGGCGGAATTACCTCCGCAGCCATGGACGGTTTAAAAGTAGGCGAAGCAATTATGAAAAAAATCATAAATTTTTGTTAAGGCATATACATCGTTTTTAATCTGTGCTACAATAAAACTTGTTATAGCCAATTGCCGAAGAGCTTATAACAAAGTATGACAAAATATACAACGATTAATCAAATGCCCGAGGAAGACAGACCTTATGAAAAGTGTCTTCGTATGGGCGCAGAGTGTTTAACGGACAGCGAACTTTTAGCAGTCCTTTTAAGAACAGGAACAAAAGGAAGCCCGTCTGTGGAGATGGCAGAAGAAGTTCTAAAGCTCTCCAAAGATAAGGAAGGACTTTTGGGACTGCATCAACTAAGCCTTGCACAGCTTCAGGCAGTCAAAGGCATTGGAAAGGTAAAGGCAATACAGATTAAATGTATCGGAGAGCTTTCCAAAAGAATTGCCACCGCAACTGCCAAAAAAGGGTTGTCTTTCCGCCATCCTGCCAGTATTGCAGATTACTATATGGAGCAGCTTCGCCATGAGGAGCAGGAGCTTTTAATCTGTATGATGCTGGATACCAAAAATCATCTGTTGGGAGATGAAATGATTTTTAAAGGAACAGTCAACAGTTCTTTGGCAAATCCCAGAGAAATTTTTCTTTCTGCGGTTTCCTATCATGCAGTGGGAATTCTTCTGGTACATAATCATCCCAGCGGCGATTGTACACCCAGTCAGGCAGATGTTGATTTTACTCAGAGAGTAAAGGAAGCGGGGGAGCTATTGGGAATTCCTTTACTGGATCATATTATTATCGGGGATTGTAAATATTTAAGCTTTCGTGAACAGGGGATTTTTTAAATGTTAAAAGATAAAGGGGAGCATTCAAGTGCTATTACACAAAACGTTTGGAGTAGACCTCGGAACAAGTACAGTTAAAATTTATTCACAGGATAATGATACCATTATCACAGAAAAAAACATGATAGCCATTCGAAACCAAAATCAGATTTTGGCAGTAGGAAATGAAGCATATAAGATTTTTGAAAAAAATCCGTCTAATGTATCTGTAATTTCACCTATGGCTTACGGGAAAATTGCAGATGTCAATCATACTGAGATGGTTTTACAGGCTTTACTCGAAAAGATAAATGCAGGTGGATTATTTAATAATAATTTATACCTGGCTGTTCCTTCCGATTTGTCGGAAATAGAGCAGCGTGCCTACTATACCATTGGAAATTCCAACAGAAAAAATAAAATTTATATGGTAAACAAGACCATCGCCGATGCGGTGGCTCTTGGAATTCCCATCAATAATACAAAGGGAAGCATGATTGTAAATATCGGAGCGCAAAGTACGGAGATTTCTGTAATCGAAAGAGGAAAAATCGTTCTGAGCAAAATTATTGCTATGGGCGGAGCGCAGTTAAATGAAGCGATTGTAAACGAAGTGCGGAAAAATTACAATCTTCATATCGGAAACAGAACTGCCAGAAGATTGAAGTTTTCTTTGGCATATTTAAAAGAAGATATTAAAGAAGCCAGAAAAATCGTCGGCATTGACAGCCTTTCCGGTCTTCCGAGAGAGGGAATTATCCCCTCTGATATGATTTATGAAACCATTTTAGGACCGGTTCATACGATTTGTCAGGAAATCCGTTCTTTTCTGGAAAGGACACCTCCTCAGATTTATCAGAATATTCTGGAGGAAGGTATTTTTCTCGCAGGAGGAACAACCAGAATTCCTGATATCGACTGGTTTTTAAGTCAGGAAACCGGACAGAAGGTGCGTTTATCCGGATACTATGAGCATTGTACAATATGCGGATTAAAAGAAATCATCGGAAATCGTACCTTACACAAGTGGGTTCAATAACAAAAAGAAAAGCTGAGGTTTTAAACATGAAAAAAAAGCGTAATTGGACATTTAAAAGTAAACATGTCCTCATAGCTATGGGCTTAATTTGTATTAGCCTTATGATTTTTGCAGCGGCAGTGAAATTTCCCGTTGCACCCATCAAAAATGCGGCAGGCTATGTCATTGTTCCTTTTCAGAAAGGAATTAATCAGGTCGGAAAGGTCTTAGACAACGCAACAGCCGGATTTCAGGAAAAGCAGACTTTAGTAAAAGAAAATAAAAAACTTCAGAAAAAAGTAGATGAACTGACTGCGGAAAACAGCCGCCTTACACAGGGACTGACAGAGCTTGAACGCTTACAGGAGTTGTACCAGTTGGATCAAAGTTACAGTGAATACGACAAGGTAGCTGCCAATGTAATTTCCAAGGATGCCGGAAACTGGTTTTCTAATTTTACCATTGACAAAGGTACGGAGGACGGTATTCAGAAAGACTGCAACGTCATTGCAGGAAGCGGATTGGTAGGCATTGTAACAGAAGTAGGAAAAAACTGGGCGACAGTACGTTCTATTATTGATGACACCAGCAATGTCAGCGCCATGACCATGAGCACCTCTGACCGCTGTATTGTGGCAGGAGATTTGCGTCTCATAGACGAAGGCAAACTTCAATTTATTCATTTAAAAGACGAAGACAATAAAATTCAGGAAGGTGAGAAAATTGTCACCTCTGATGTCAGTGATAAATTTTTAAAAGGTATTCTCATCGGATATGTAAGCGATATCAAAGAAGACCCGAACAATCTGACAAAAACAGGAACTTTAACGCCAGCCGTTGATTTCGAACATTTAAGTGAAGTTTTAGTCATCAAGGAACTGAAACAGCAGAAGGAGGAAACGGAATGAGAGTCAAACGAAGAATAGTAGAAGCAGTTATTATCTTACTATGCTTTATTTTGCAGGGAACTGTTTTTCAGGCATTGTCCATTGGCTCTATTACTCCTAATCTTCTGCTGATTATTACCGTTGCCTTTGGCTTTATGCAGGGAAAGCTGTCCGGACTTTGGATTGGTTTTTTCTGCGGAATTTTACAGGACGTTTTTTACGGAAACCTTTTAGGCTTCTATGCCCTTATCTATCTGTGCATCGGTTATGCTGCCGGCTGTTGCTGTAAGATTTTTTATGATGAAGAAATCCGTGTTCCTATGCTATTAGTAGCCGTGGGAGATTTGTTGTATGGGACAATGGTCTATGGCATGCAGTTTTTAATGCGGGGACGCTTAGAATTTTTTTACTATTTTGGAAGGATTGCTATTCCTGAAATGCTGTATACCGTATTGATAACTGTTATTTTTTATAAGCTTTTATTTAGATTGAACAAGAAAATGACAGAACTGGAAATGAAAGAGAGAGATTCCATTTGGCTAAAAAAATAAAAAAACTATTGAAAAAAATCGGGTTAAAAAGAACTACTGTACTTATTTTAGTATTTTGTATTCTGTTTGGCGTACTTCTGCAAAGACTTTTTTCCTTACAGATTATTCATGGAAAAGAATATGCAGAAAATTTCAATTTAAGCATCACAAAAGAACGAACACTAAAGGGAACCAGAGGAATTATTTTTGACAGAAATGGTAAGCCTCTTGCCTATAATCAGCTTTCTTACTCCGTTATTCTGGAAGATAATGGAACTTATGAAACCACCAGAGAACGAAATCTCACATTGAACCATATTGCTTATGAAGTACTTAATATATTAAAAAAACACAACGAAGCTTTAAGTGTGGATTTCCATATTGTTCTGGATGAAGAAGGGAACTATGCTTTTGATACCACCGGCTTTAACCTCAATCGTTTTAAAGCGGACGTTTATGGACAGGCAAACATCGAAAAACTGAAAAAAGAGGAGCTCAATGCAACTCCTGACAAGATGATAGCTGATATGTCCAATGAAAAACGTTTCGGACTTATCAATGAAGAAAAGCCTTATACAAAAGAAGAGCTGGAAAAATACGGATTGCCGGAAACCTTTACAAAAGAGGAAACTTTAGATATCCTGAAAATCCGTTACATTCTTTCTACCAACAGCTTTAAAAAATATGTTCCGGTAACACTGGCAACAAATGTCAGCGAAGAAACCGTAGCGGAAATCATGGAGCGCAAGGATGATTTACAGGGACTTGATATTGAAGAAGACTCTATCCGTGTTTATGATGAAGCAGAAGCCTTTGCGCCGATTATCGGCTATACAGGAAAAGCAGATGCTGACGAACTGAAAGAATTAAAGGAGCAGGGGCACAAGTATTCCGCTGATGCCGTTATCGGTAAAGCAGGAATTGAAAAAATAATGGAAACCCAGCTGCGGGGAACAGACGGTTCTGACAAGGTTCTTGTAGATACCATGGGAAAGGCTTTGGAAACCGTTAACAATTCCAGAAAAAATCCAAAATCCGGAAATAACATTTATCTGACGCTGGACAAGGACTTACAGCGCATTGCCTACAACGTCTTAGAGCAGAAAATTGCCGGTATTTTGGTTTCTAATATTATCAATGCAAAAGAATTTAGGGTAGAAGAGGGGATGGATACTGCGGCCATTAAAACTCCTATCTACGATGTGTATAATGCGCTAATCGAAAACAGTGTATTGGATATCAGCCATTTTAAAGAAGAGGATGCCACAGAGTTGGAAAAAACTGTATACGGCGTATTCCAGCAACAGCAGGAAAAGGTTTTCCAGCAGATAAAAGAAGAGCTTACCAAGGAAAAGCCTGTGGCATATAAAGACCTCTCCAAAGAAATGCAGGAATATCAAAGCTATATTGTCAATGAATTTTTAACAAGAAAGAAAGAAATTTTATCCATGGATGCCATTGATGCGGCAGATCCTACTTATATTGCATGGTCCAAGGACGAAAGTATCAGCTTAAAAGAATTTCTGACTTATGCTGCCGGAAAAGACTGGATTGATATTTCACAGTTTTCCGCAAAGGGTGATTATTTGGATTCTTCTCAGGTATATACGGCTTTATCTGATTATCTCACCAATTCTCTTGCTGATGATACGGGATTTTCCAAGATTATTTATAAATATATGCTCCAGTCAGATTTGATTTCCGGTGCACAGCTTTGTATGCTTTTATATGATCAGGAAATTTTAGAAACAGATGAAACAGCTTATAATGCCTTGAAATCCGGCTCTATGACGGCGTATAATTTTATGATAGAGAAAATCAGCAATTTGGAAATTACGCCAGCACAGCTTGCCTTAGACCCGTGCTCCGGTTCTCTTGTAATGACAGACGTGAAAACCGGAGAAACACTTGCCTGTGTCACATATCCGGGATATGACAATAATCGTCTTGCCAACAATATGGACACCGAATACTTTGCAAAGCTGTCTCAGGATTTATCAAGACCGTTTTATAACAAAGCAACCCAGCAGCTTACCGCTCCCGGTTCTACCTTTAAAATCGTAACTGCGGTAGCCGGTATGGAAGAAGGTATTGTTGACAGCAACTACGGCGTTATCTGCGGCGGTCGTTTTGATAAAATCCCAAACGGTCCGTATTGTTGGAACCGCTCCGGACACGGCTATATGAATGTGGTATCCGGTATTACGAATTCCTGTAATGTATTTATGGGACAGGTGGCTTATGATTTGGGAACAGATGAAAACGGCAGTTTTTCTGATTCTCTTGGTATTGATAAGCTTCAGAAATATGCAAATATGTTTTTATTAAACGAAAAATCCGGCTTGGAAATTACAGAGGTATCTCCTCAGGTTTCAGAAGAAGATGCCATCCGTACTTCCTTTGGACAGGCGAAGAACAATATGACAACTTCCCAGTTAGCCAGATATGTAACAACTATTGCCAGTCGGGGAACCAGCTATGAGCTTACCCTTTTTGATAAAGCAACAGATGCTGACGGTAATTTGGTAGAAGACTACCAGCCGGCAGTAAAAGGAGAAATGGATGTAGCAAGCAGCACTTGGGATGCCGTACACAAAGGTATGCGCGGTGTTGCAAAAAACAGTCCTATTTTAAGTTCTATGAAGCTTTCTGTTGCAGGGAAAACAGGTACAGCTCAGGAGGATATGAGCCGACCGTCCCACGGTCTCTTTATTGGATTTGCTCCTTATGACAATCCGGAGGTAGGCGTGGCAGTCCGCATTGGTAACGGATATTCTTCCGGTAATGCGGCAAGTGTAGCAAAAGATATTCTCAATTATAAGTACAATTTTGCAGATGAGTCTGACATTGTCACAGGCGCTGCAACAGCCAGTGACACAACAACAACGCACAATGACTAAACAGAACTCTGTAAGGCACATACGAAAAAGAAAAAGAGGGTATCAGGAGGATTTTGTATGAGTGAAATTATTGTAATTACGTCTGGGAAAGGCGGCGTGGGTAAAACCACAGTGACAGCGAACATCGGTTTAGGTCTGGCAAAGCTGAATAAAAAGGTAGTTGTGGTAGACACCGACATCGGACTTAGAAATCTGGATGTTGTGCTGGGACTGGAAAACCGCATTGTCTACAATCTCATTGATGTGATTGAAGGAAGCTGCCGAATGAAGCAGGCGCTTATTCGGGACAAGCAGTGTGACAATCTGTTTTTACTGCCTTCCGCTCAGACAAAAGATAAAACTGCGATTACACCGGAGCAGATGGTGAAGCTGACCGAGGCTCTTTCTGAAGAATTTGACTATATTCTTTTGGACTGTCCTGCGGGAATTGAACAAGGCTTCAAAAATGCCATTGCAGGAGCAGGCAGAGCCATTGTAGTAACCACTCCGGAGGTTTCTGCCATTCGTGATGCTGACCGAATTATCGGACTTTTACAGGCAAACGAAATGCCTCAAATTCAATTAGTCATTAACCGTCTTCGTATGGATATGATTAAACGTGGAGAAATGATGTCCGTAGAAGACGTCTCTGAAATTCTTGCCGTGGATTTATTAGGCGCTATTCCTGATGACGAGGCAGTGGTAATTGCTACTAATCAGGGAGAGCCTCTGTGCGGCAAAGACTCTCTGTCGGGAAAAGCATTTGAAAATATCTGTCGGAGAATATCCGGAGAAGATGTTCCTTTCATGGATTTCCGTACAAAAAAAGGTGTTTTTAAACGAATTTCCGGTATTTTCAAAAAATAGAAGAAGGAGGATTAGGAATGTTTCGATTTCCATGCAGACCATCCGGTTTTGTTGCAAAAGACCGCTTGAAGCTGCTCCTTACTTCTGAGCGGCTGGAATGTTCTCCACAAATGATGACCATGCTGCAAAATGATTTAATTCGTGCTGTAAACAAATATTTTGCTGTACACGAACAAAAGGTTGAAATCCGTTATCGAAAAGATACGGCAACGGTAACAGCATATATTCCGTTACAGACAGATATTAAAAATTCATCTCCGGGCATGTTATTTCAGAGATGATGAAAGGAAACTTTAAAGACCAGAAGAAAAATAGGTGTTTTCATGATTAGACAATATAAATTACAAGATTACAACTTCAGATTGATAATTGTTCTTATGGCATTGACCTCAATGGGGGTTCTGCTGGTAGGAAGCGCAGACCCCAGTTTGCAGAAGAAACAGTTTTTAGGAATGGTTTTAGGGCTTATCGTTATGGTAATTGTATCCCTCATAGATTTTAGCTGGATTTTAAATTTCAGCTGGATTATGTACGGAGGTAACATACTTTTACTTCTTTTAGTAAAAGTAATGGGTACTGATGCAAACGGAGCTCAACGTTGGTTAAGTATCGGAGGATTTCAGTTTCAGCCTACGGAATTAGCTAAGATTATTTTAATCTTATTCTTTGCCAAATTTTTTATGGACCATGAAGAAGACTTGAACACTTTGCGAACTCTGGTCAAAGCAGTTGTCTTAATTGCCATTCCGTTGTCTTTAATTTTATCACAGCCGGACTTGAAAAATACCATTACGGTTGCTATACTTTTTTGTATCATGATTTATGTTGCAGGATTAAGCTATAAAATTATCGGCAGTATTCTTTTAATAGCAGTTCCTATGGCAATCGTTTTTTTGTTTATTGTTGTCCAGCCTGACCAAAAATTGATTAAAGACTATCAGCGTGACCGAATTATGGCGTTTTTAAACTCTGAAGATGACGCTTATTCTGATGATGTTTTACAGCAGGAAAACTCTGTAACCGCCATTGGCTCCGGTCAGCTTACAGGAAAAGGACTTAACAACAATGAAGTGGCATCTGCCAACAAAGGAAATTTTGTTTCTGAAAATCAGACGGACTTTATTTTCTCTGTGGCAGGAGAAGAGCTTGGCTTTATCGGCTGTACTGCCATTTTGCTTATGCTCTTTTTGGTAATTTTAGAATGTATCCGTGTCAGTCTTCGGGCAAAGGATGCTTCGGGCAAACTAATTTGCTGCGGCGTTGCATCTTTAGTCGGAATACAGACCTTCATCAATATTGCCGTAGTAACAAAAATTCTGCCAAACACAGGAACTCCCCTTCCTTTTGTCAGCTATGGACTGACTTCTATTGTCAGCCTTTACATCGGAATGGGACTTGTATTAAATGTGGGATTACAAAAATATAGAACTTACAGGGAGGTTGAAAAATCATGAACATCGGATTGATTGCACACAACTCAAAGAAAAAACTGATGCAGAACTTTTGCATCGCATACAGAAATATTCTGTCAAAAAATACATTATATGCCACAGGCACTACCGGAAGACTGATTGAAGAAGCTTCCAATCTTACGGTTCACAAATTTCTTGCAGGACATTTAGGCGGCGAACAACAGTTAGGCGCTATGATTGAGCAAAATGAAATGGATTTAATCATCTACTTACGTGAGCCTTTAGCTCCGCAAAAGCAGGATCCGGATGTAAAGCGTATTTTTATGCTGTGCGATACCCATAATATTCCTATGGCAACCAATCTGGCAACTGCTGAAATGATGATTCGTTCCTTAGGAAGAGGAGAGCTGGATTGGCGTGAAATGTATAAATAAAAAAAGAAAAAAAGTGCTTTTTCTAAAGCTGGCTGCTGTGATTATCGTTCTTTTTGTGATTTTAGGAATTGTTTTGTTATCCAAAGATAAAAATTTTGAGGATGAGCATCCTTATAACAAAAGTATACAGGCTTTTGGAACTTCTGCCAGAGAAGACGCTCTGGTAGCTCCCGGGCTTTCCCGCAATCTCTGCGTTGGAGAAGATTTTACCCAGCTGGAAGGTATTCAGAACATTTCCGAAGAAATGGCAGGATTTTTCTCACTTGGAGAGGGCACAATTCCCTTTTCCAATCATTTATATGAAAAAATAGAGCCGGGAAAGGTTACGCAGCTTATGACTGCTTTACTTGCCGTGGAACGCTTAAATTTGGGGGACGAAGCAGTCATTGAAGGCGATGACAGAGTATATGGAAAAGAAGCCAGAGGCTGCGGCTTACAGGAAGGGTATCATGTTACAGTAAAACAGCTTTTAAATGCCGTTCTTGTTTCTTCTGCCGAAGATGCCTGTCAGGCTCTTGCCCGACTTACGGGCGGTTCACAGGAAGCTTTTGTTACCCTGATGAACGAAAGAGCAACAGAACTGGGCATGACCAATACACATTATGCAAATTCCACAGGATATACCTCAGATGAGCAGTATACCACGGTCTATGATATTTATTTATTGCTCAATGAATTTTTAAAATATCCTGATTTGCTAAACGCCATGTCCCTGCCTGACTATACAATCAATTACACCACTCCAAAAGACGAATTAAAACAGCGTTGGTTAGACAGTGATAATCCTTTTACTGCCGGAAAGGTAACAATACCAAAAGACGTTACTGTCTTAGGCGGTAAAACCTTCACTTCAAAATCCAACAATTATGCGGCTTTATTAACCCAGAATAAATACGGTGAATTTTATATTTCCATTGTATTTCATGCGGAAACAGAAAGCGCCTTGATGGAAAGAATGTCTGAAATGCTGAGCCAGACAAATAGATAAAAAATTACTATATTTTTTCATTTTACCATTGAATTCTCGAACAATATGCACTATAATTATTTTAACGATAACCACGTTTTTGGTAAATATACATATTACGTGCGGCTAAGGAGGAAATTGCGATGGTTCAGTTAATTGTAGGCGAAAAAGGAAAAGGAAAAACAAAAATACTTTTAGACAAAGTAAATACGGAGATTAAAGAAGCAACAGGTACATTTGTTTATCTTGATAAGAGCAAAAAACACATGTATGAGTTAAACAACAAAGTACGTCTGATTGATTTATCTGAATTTGATATTCAAAACAGCAGTGAATTTATAGGATTTCTTTCCGGTATCCTTTCACAGGACAATGATTTGGAAAAGATTTTCTTAGACAGCTTTCTTAAAATCTCAAAAGTAACAGATGAAGAACTTGCGGATGTATTAAAACGCCTGCAGACAATGGGCGAGAAATATCAGGTTTCTTTTGTACTCAGTGTATCAAAAGATGCCTCTCAGTTGCCGGAATGTGCAAAAGAGATGCTTCTCGTTTCTATGTAATTAGCGATTTTCCTATTATACAATTCTACAAAAGTTCAAAAACATGAAAGATACAAAAAGCCATCACACAAGTTTGATTTTGCGTGGTGGCTTTTTGCAGTGCTGTTACATCTTTTCTCCAAAAGCCTGAATTCTTCCGAATAGGGTAAAAAGATATAATCCGCAAATTCCAACCAGTGCGTAAATAATTCTGGTTACCCATACCATATCTCCGAATAAGAAGGTTACCAGATTGAACCGGAAAAATCCGATTAATCCCCAATTCACTGCACCGATTAAGGCAATTACTAATGCTGTGTAATCTAAAGCTCTGCTATTCATAAATGAAGCCTCCTTTATCCTTATTTAGTGTGTCCGCAAAATCCTGTTTTATGCAAAATTTTTTCTATTGTGCTTCCATATAGAAAATGTTAAAATATAATATAATGCTGAAAAGACAATTAGAACAAAGGAGATTAAAGTTGTCAATCGGAAAGAAAATTTTAAAAAAACTCAAGCAGTTTTTTTTATTTTTAAAAAAGCTGCTGACCTTTAATATTACAACCATTATGTTTGGTGTTTTGCTGCTTTACATGATAATTACCGTTGTTTTATATGCGACCTCCGACCATGTAACCTCCTATCAGGTTACCGTAGGGCCTTTAACGAAAAACCCTGTATGCAGCGCACTGGCGCTTCGTGAGGAACAGCTTGTGCCGGCAGGCGGCTCCGGTTATATTAATTATTATGCACGAGAAGGTATGCAGGTAAGGAAGAACGGCTCTGTATACGCATTGGATGACAAAAAAACAGAAGCTGCTGACGTAGAGCTTTCTGCAGAACAGTTGGAAAAGATGCGGGCAAACATGGCAAAATTTTCCTACGGCTTTCAAGGCAGTGATTTTTATGATACATACAGCTTCAAATATGAGCTGCAAGGAAATATTCTTCATGCTTCCGGCATAATGGACGAAACAGATACTTCCACAGAAGCTGCCGAGGAGGACAGCAATGTTCTAAAGGGACAAGCCGTAGGCGCATCAGTTTCTCTTGGAAATCAAAAGGTCTTCACTTCACCGGAAGCAGGCGTTGTGGTTTACTCCACAGACGGCTATGAGAAAAAAACACCGGAAGCCTTAAAAGAAAGTGACTTTGATGAAAAAGCTTATAAAAAAACAGAGCTTTTAACCAACGAAAAGATTAAAAAAGGCGACCCGGTCTATAAGGTGATTACCAGTGAGGAATGGACCTTAATGGTTCCGCTTACAGACAAGCTGGCTGCTACCATTGCAGACCGAAGCAGCATTAAGGTAAAATTCTTAAAAGACGGAGAAAGCCAAAACGGAGCTTTATCCATTGTGACAATCGGAGACCAAAAGGTTGCACAAATTCATTTAAAAAATGGTATGGCACGTTATGCTTCAGACCGATTTCTTGAAATTGAGCTGGTTGTCAATACCAGAAGCGGTTTAAAAATACCGGTAAGTTCTATTGTGACAAAAGAATTTTATCTCATTCCGAGAGATTTCCTTGCCAATGGAAACAACACAGAAGGAAATGGATTTATCAGAGAATTGCAGAAGAAAAACAAAGCGTCTACCACAGAATTTATAGAACCTGTCATTTACAAGGAAATTGACGAGGAAGGAAATGAAATTACTTATGATACGGCAGATACTCCCGGCGGATATTGCTATGTGGATAAGGAAACCTTCCAAGAAGGCGATGTTTTGATTAAACCGGACTCCAACGAGACCTTTGTCGTGGGAGAGGTTGATTATCTGGAGGGGGTATACGGTATGAACAAGGGCTATGCTGTATTCCGCCAAATCGAAATTCTTGACCAAAATGAAGAATACTGCATCGTAGAACAGGGTACTTCTTACGGACTTCAGCCTTTTGATTATATTGTTCTGGACGGTGAAAAGGTTCAGGAAGAAGATATTCTATCCGGTACTTACTAATTCAGAGAAAGGAGACCACAATGAGCGTCTGTGAAAATTATAAAGAAGTAGAAAAACGTGTGGAAGAAGCCTGCAAAAGAGCGGGCAGAAAGCGTGAGGAGGTTACTTTAATTGCAGTAAGCAAAACAAAGCCTGTTTCTATGATAGAAGAACTCCTCCCCTTAAATGTAAGAGATTTCGGAGAAAATAAAGTACAGGAGCTTACCGCAAAGGCAGAAATACTTCCTTCTGCTCTTCATTGGCACATGATAGGACATTTACAGAGAAACAAGGTAAAATATATTGTTGATAAAGCCTGTATCATTCATTCTGTTGACTCTCTGCGCCTTGCTGAAGAAATCAGCAAGGCGGCTCAGAAAAAACAGGTTACGGCAAAAATCCTAATCGAAGTAAACGTAGCAGAGGAAGAAAGTAAATTCGGTGTACGTACATCTGAATTGCTTCCTCTTATTGAAGCAATATCACTTCTTCCCAATATTGCCATAAAAGGGCTTATGACCATTGCGCCTTATGTGGAAAATCCGGAAGAAAACAGATGGATTTTTCAAAAATTAAAAAATTTAAGTATTGACATTAAAGGAAAAAACTTTGATAATGTTACTATGGATGTCCTGAGTATGGGCATGACAGGCGATTATGAGGTTGCCATTGAAGAAGGTGCTACCCATGTCCGAGTGGGAACAGGTATCTTCGGGGAAAGAAATTATACCATATAACAGATAGGAGATTTTATAAAATGAATATTTTAGGTAAATTTATAGATGCTGTGAAAGTAAACGATGACTTCGACGATGAAGATTTTCTGGATGATTTAGATGACGATTTTGAAGATGAAAAACCGAAAAAAAGATTTTTCAAAAAATTAGACGATGACTTTGATGATGATTTTGACGATATTCCTTCCTCAAAAAGCTACAAAAAAGCAGAAAAACAGACTGCTGCAACAAAACAGCCAAAATCTGCAAAACAGACTTCCACTGCTTCCAGCAAAGTCACACCTATGTATAATGTGAAGAAACCGGCTTCCTCCAGTGAGGTTTGTGTTATCAAGCCAAAACAGTTTGATGATGCCACAGAAATCGTAGATGCACTGTTAGATAACTGCACTGTAATTTTAAATCTGGAAGGTCTGGATATCAATCTTGCCCAGCATATTATTGATTTTACTTCCGGTGCAAGTTATTCTATTCAGGGAAGTATTCGTAAGGTTTCTTCTTACATCTTCATCTTAACACCGGAAGGTGTGGATATTACCGGTGATTCTCAGGACTTACTCAACGACATCACAGGTGCTTCTATGTACGAGGGGATTTAATTTTGCCTTATGGAAAAAGAAGAATTATTTAAAAAGCGTATGTTAGAGTTAAGTAAGAAATCCTATTACAGAGGAATTCTTACTTACTCTGATTTTTTAGATTTAAATGAACAAAATATCCTTCACAGCCTTTCTTTTTCAGATACAGGAGTTCAGGTTCTGTTATTCGGAGGCTATGAAACAGCAGAGCGTCAGATGGCGGCATTCGTATCTGATGCTTTTTGTTGTAAAGAAGATTATCCTATTGCCTGTATCAAAATCTCTCCTTTAAACAGGAAATTTTCTGATACTTTAACACACCGTGATTATCTGGGCTCTATTTTAAATCTGGGAATTGAGCGATGTAAAATCGGTGACATATTAGTAGAAGAAGACGGCGCTTTTGTTTTCTGTCACACCTCTATGGTCGATTTTTTAATCGATGAGATATGCCGTATCAAACATACTCCTGTAAAAGCAGAGAGAATTACAGAAGAAAATCAGCTTCCAACTCCCAAACGAGAAGAAATTTCCGGTACGGTTGCTTCCCCTCGTCTGGACAGTGTCATCGGTCTGGCATTTCGCACATCCAGAAGCAGTATGATTTCTTATATTGAAAGCGGAAAAGTATTCATAAACGGGAAAAGCGTTGTCTCTAACGGTTATGTATTGAAAGAGGGAGATATTGTATCTGTTCGTGGAAAAGGCAAATTTCAGTTTCATTCTGTAACCAGTAAAACGAAAAAAAATCGCAGCCATGTGATTTTATATAAATATTGTTAGACAGGAGGATTTTTCAATGGAACAGGAAGTTTTACAAGTAAAAAAAGCCGGAGATTTTCATTACAATATTTTCTTTGAAAAAAGCTTTGAAAAGCTTTCAGAGAAATTAAATGCGTTAAACAAAAAAGGAAGAAAAATCTGTATTGTAACAGACAGCAACGTTGCCCCTCTGTATCTGGACGCCGTAGAAAAAGAACTTAAAAAGACAGATTTTATTTATACCTCTTATGTTCTTCCTGCCGGAGAAGCCAACAAAAACTTAAAAGAAATCGAAGGAATTTACGAGCATTTAATTGTCAATCATTTTGACAGAGGCGATTTACTGGCCGCTTTAGGCGGGGGTGTAGTAGGTGATATGACCGGTTTTACCGCAGCCACTTATCTGCGGGGCATTGATTTCGTACAAATTCCTACCACACTGCTTGCTCAGGTTGACAGCAGTATCGGAGGCAAAACAGGAGTGGATTTCGGTCAGTATAAAAATATGGTAGGCGCATTTCATCAGCCTCTTTTTGTTTATGCAAATGTACAGGTTCTCAAAACACTGCCGGAAACAGAATTTATCAGCGGAATGGGAGAAGTGGTAAAGCACGGTTTTATACGCAGCAAGGATTACAGCCAATGGCTTTTGGACCATAAACAGGAAATCACAGAAAGACAGCCTGCTATTTGTCAAGAAATGATTTACAAAAGCTGTGTTATTAAAAAGACCGTAGTTGAAAACGATCCTTTAGAGCACGGAGAACGTGCTGTTTTGAATTTCGGTCATACTATCGGACATGCAGTGGAGAAATTAAAAGATTTCTCTCTTCATCACGGGCACTGTGTTGCCATCGGATGCGCTGCGGCTGCCTACTTATCTTTGAAAAAGGGCTTCTTATCAAAAGAAGAATATATGCAAGTTCTTACAAAATTAAACGCATTTCATTTACCTGTAAAAGTAAGCGGCTTATCCTGCGAGGATATTCTCATGACTACAAAATCAGATAAAAAGATGGACAAAGGTCATATTCGTTTTATTCTTCTTCAGGGATGCGGAAATGCAGTAATTGATACCTCCCTTTCCGATGAGGATTTAACGGAAGCCATAACGGAAATATGTAAGGAAAATAAGGAGGCTGCTTTATGAGAAAAAAACAACGTATCTTCTCTTTTATCCAACTGTTTGTTGCAGTTGCATTATTGACAGGCTTTGACCAGCTTACAAAGCTTCTGGCTGTTAAAAATTTAAAGGGCAAAGCAGACATTCCTTTAATTCCCGATGTGCTATATTTTCAATATCTGGAAAACAGAGGAGCTGCCTTTGGGATTTTTCAAGACCGGAAAATCTTTCTGGTTCTTTTAACCAGCCTGATTTTAGTTGGCGTCTGCTATGTTTTATGGAAAATTCCCGCAGATAAAAAATACATTTATCTGAAATTACTGTGCTTCTTAATCACTGCCGGAGGCATCGGAAATCTGATTGACCGAGTACGGCTTGATTATGTGATTGATTTTATTTACTTTGCGCCCATTGATTTCCCTGTTTTTAATGTGGCGGATATCTACGTAAGTGTAGGTATGGTTTTCTTATTTACCGTTGTCCTATTTTATTACAAAGACGAAGATTTTGAATTTTTAAAATGGAAAAATAAAGGAGTCTGATTTATGAAACAGCTTTGTTTGCAGGTGGACTCTGCATACGCCGGAGAGAGAATTGACAAATATCTGGCTGAGGTTATGAACGATTATTCCCGCTCTTTTCTGCAAAAACAGCTCAAAGACGGAAATGTCAGCGTCAATGAAAAAACAGCCAAAGCCAGCTTAAAAGTAGCAGAAGATGATGAAGTTCGTATTTTTATTCCGGAAAATAAAGAACCGGATATTGTACCGGAGGATATCCCCCTTGATATTCTCTATGAAGACCAGCAGCTTCTGGTAGTCAATAAACCAAAGGGAATGGTGGTGCATCCCAGTGCAGGGCATTATTCCCAAACATTGGTAAATGCTTTAATGTTTCACTGTAAAGACCAGCTTTCGGGAATAAACGGGGTATTAAGACCGGGAATTGTGCATAGAATTGATATGGACACAACAGGAGCTTTAGTCGTATGTAAAACAGATTTGGCACACCAAAGTCTGGCAGAGCAGTTAAAAGTACACAGCATTACACGCCGCTATCGTGCCATTGTTCACGGACGATTAAAAGAGGACTTCGGCACAATTGAAGGAACTATCGGAAGACATCCTACCGACCGAAAAAAAATGGCAATAAACGTAAGAAACGGAAAGCCTGCAACCACTCACTACAAGGTTCTGGAGCGGTTTGACCGGTTTACTTATGTAGAATGTGAGCTGGAAACAGGCCGTACCCATCAAATCCGTGTACATATGAGCAGTATCGGGCATCCCCTTTTAGGTGATATTGTTTACGGACCGAAAAAATCTGCCCTTCCTAATTTGCAGGGGCAGACACTCCATGCTATGGTTCTTGGTTTCCTTCATCCTGTTTCTAATGAATATATGGAGTTTACTGCACCGCTTCCAGAGTATTTTGAAAAACTGCTAAAAAATTTCAGAAAATAGTCAAAAAAATATATACATTCACCAAAAAATGGATTATAATAACAGTAAGAACAAAATCAGCATTGCATAAAAGAGAGGAGTGGTGGTTATGGCAGGAAATACAGTTATAACAATCGGACGTCAATACGGAAGCGGAGGACGTGAAATCGGAATGCGTCTTGCAGAGGAATTAGGTATTAAATGCTATGACAAAGAGCTATTAAATCAAGCAGCAAAGGACAGCGGTATTTGCGAGGAATTGTTCGAGCATCATGATGAAAAGCCCACAAACAGCTTTTTATACTCCTTAGTCATGGATACATATTCCTTTGGTTATTCTTCCGCAGCTTTTGCAGATATGCCCATCAATCATAAGGTTTTTCTGGCTCAGTTTGATGCGATTAAAAAACTGGCTCAGGAAGAGTCCTGTGTTATGGTAGGGCGTTGTGCAGACTATGCTCTGTCCGATTACGAAGGCGCTTTCAGCGTATTTATTCATGCGGATTTAGATAAACGAATTCGCCGTATCGCAACAAAATATGAGCTCTCTGACTCAGCAGCAAAGGATAGAATACGTAAAACTGACAAGCAAAGAGCAAGCTATTATAATTATTACACCAGCAAGAAATGGGCAGAAGCTACCGGATATGATTTGTGTCTGGACAGCGGTGTTTTCGGCATTGACGGCTGTGTGGAAATGATAAAAAAAATGTTGGAATTAAAGAACCGTAAAATCTGACAAAAAATAATTAAGATAAGAGGAGCTGTCGCTTTAACATTATTCAAAGATATTTATACATTTTCAGCGAATTTGTCGAGCACACCTTGAGATTACAAGCTCAAAGTGAGCGCAGACTGAGCGTAAAATATATAAATATTCTGAATATACAAATAAAGCAACAGCTCCTCTTTATTTACTCCAGCCCGAAATCGAACTGTTTCGTATTGCCGTAAACATTCTTTCTTTTGCTCCCGGATTTTCCTTTGTAAGTGTCTTTAAAAGCTCCTTAGCATATTGCCGTTTGGTATATCCGTCTACCGGACAGGGACTTTTCTCAATATCCAACTGGTATTTATTTTTAAAACCAATTACATCCGCTTCATTTACGTAAAGCAAAGGACGAATAACCGTTAAATCCATACGGTCTAAATACGTTTTCGGGGAAAATGTGTGAAATCTTCCTTCGTAAATTAAAGAAAGCAGCATGGTTTCTACGACATCATCTTTGTGATGGGCGTAAGCCACCTTATTACAGCCTAAATCCTTCGCCGCATTGTTCAATGCACCCTTCCTCATTTTGGCACAGAGAGAGCAGGGATTTTGCTCTTTTCTTTCCTCAAAAATAATCGGAGCAATATCTGTTTTTACAAGAGTAAAAGGAATTTCCAAGCTGTCGCATAATCGTTGAATTTTGTCGGCGCAGAAGTCTTTATGCCCCAAATCAACTGTAATTGCCTCAAGCTGAAAATGCTTTGGATAAAAGCGCATCAGACCGTGAAGGGCGTAGAGCATGGTAAGGCTGTCCTTTCCTCCCGAAACCCCAATGGCAATTTTATCTCCTTCCTCTATCAGTTGAAATTCATCTACCGCCTTTCTGGTAAGGCTTAATAATTTCTGTAATGTCATAAATCTATCCTTTCAAATATCATTCTGCTTACTCAGAGAGCATAGCATAGATAATGAAAAAAAGAAAGATTTTTTCTGTGTTTGTGAACACAAAGAAGGAAATACGTGGTATAATATTTGCACGTTGTGCAAATCAAGCCAATGATATTGGCTTGCCGCCACATAAATGTGTCGGTTTATACCGGCAACCCACGGCTTGTCGAGAAAATGCTTTGCAAGCGCTTCCTCGCCTGCGTACGTGGTAATATTTGCACGTTATATAAAGAAAAGAAAGGAGGAAACGTATGAAGTTTCGTTGGAATAAAAAGTATTTATACTGGGGTACAACTGCATTTGCAGTTATTTGTGCCAGCCTTTTGTTTTATTTTATTATTTTTCGTATGGATATTTTTCTTGGGCGCATTAAGAATTTGGCAAGTATTTTAATGCCTGTTATTTGCGGTGCGATTATTGCATACCTGTTAATACCGGTAGTGAACTTTCAGGAAAGAAGAATTTATTACATTTTGGAAGAAAAGCGCCATCTAGCCTTGGATAAAAAGCATAAAAAAATTATCCGCTATATTTGTATTGCTTTTGCATTGGTTTTTGCAGGTCTTGTGATTTATTCTCTGCTTGCCATGATTATGCCAAGTATTTTGGAGAGTATTATCAGCATTATCAATGACTCCCCCCGCTATGTGCAGAATATCCGCCATTGGCTGGAGTCACTTTTAAAGGATAATCCGGAATGGCAGACTACGGTTTTTGATTACTTGAACCGTTATTCTCCCAAAATCGAAACCTTTTTAAACGTTGAAGTTCTGCCACAGATTAAGCAGCTTCTTCAGTCTTTAACCACAGGTGTATTCGGAACATTGGTTTTCATTAAAAATCTTTTAATCGGATTGATTATTTCTGTATATATGATGGCAGGAAAAGAGGCTTTTGTCACTCAGTCCAAAATGCTGGTATATGCAATTTTCGATACAGAAAACGCCAACAGCATTGTAAAGGCATTCCGCTTCATCCACCGTACCTTTGGCGGATTTATCAGCGGTAAAATCGTAGACTCCATTATTATCGGTATTTTATGCTATATCGGTACCAGCATTATCGGTACGCCTTATGGACTTCTTGTCAGCGTAGTAGTAGGTGTAACCAATGTTATTCCGTTTTTCGGACCGTACCTTGGGGCAATTCCCAGCGCCTTTATTATCTTAATGGTTAATCCTATGCACTGTCTGTATTTCCTGATTTTCATTCTGCTTTTACAGCAATTTGACGGAAATATTTTAGGGCCGAAAATTCTGGGAGACTCCACGGGCTTATCCAGCTTTATGGTAATCGTAGCAATCTTGTTATTCGGCGGTCTGATGGGCATTCCGGGAATGATTATCGGTGTTCCTTTATGGGCAGTCTTTATGGCAGGAATTAAGTGCTTCCGAAACCATGAATTAAAGAAAAAAGCAATGCCTACGGAAGAAGCTTTTTATGAGGATATTGCCTATATTAATCCGGAAACCTTAAAACCTATCCATTTTTCAGAGGAACATCCCGTTTCTGAAAAACCACAGGCTAAGGCAGAGAAAAAAGAAGCAGAAGAGGAAGAGAAGTAAATGAAACTGGTTATACAAAAAGTCAGCCATGCTTCCGTAGAAACAGAGGGAGCAAGCATCGCAGAAATTCAAAAAGGATTTTTGGTTCTGGTGGGTATCGGCAAAAACGATACCAAAGAGACCATAGACCAATACGTAAAAAAGATGGTAAATCTTCGTATTTTCACAGATGAAAACGGAAAAACAAACCTTTCCTTAAAAGACGTAAACGGAGAAATCCTTCTGGTATCACAATTTACCTTATATGCCAACTGTAAAAAGGGAAACCGCCCAAGCTTCTTTGATGCGGGAGAACCTGAAAAGGCGCAACAGCTTTATGAATATATGGTAGAAAAAGTAAAAGAATTTGTTCCCGTAGTGCAAACAGGAAAATTCGGTGCGTTAATGAAAGTTTTTTTGATTAACGAAGGACCGTTTACCATTTTATTAGATGAGAATACATTTTCATAAAAAATAAAATAATTTTTTAAAAATTTAAAAAAATGAAAAAATCAGAAGAAAAACATCTTTGAAATTGAAAACAGCAGTTTAAAAGGTGTTTTTCTTATTCGATTAGTTTAGCGGACAAATACAGATTTAACCGAAAAACTGTGGACTTTTCATAGAAACCATGTTAAACTACTCTTGAAAATCATATTTTTGGAGGTACTTTATGGCAAAGCCAATTACATATCGTGAACAAGAAAAAATTGAAAATACAGTGAAGCTTCGTGAATTTTTAATGGAGCTTCCTCCTTATGTCAAGGATTATTTCCGTGCTAAAGAACCCACGACCTCAGACAAAACTCGTTTGTCATACGCTTATGATTTACGTGTTTTTTTCCGTTTTTTACAAGAAACAAATCCTTCTTTAAAGGAAAAATCTCTTTCTGAAATCTCCATTCAGGATTTATCCCTGCTTGAGCCTGTGGACTTTGAAGAATTTCAGGAATATCTAAAGGCTTATCAATCTGCGGACAATAAATTAGAAACCAATTCCCGTACCGGAATTGCCAGAAAAATGTCTTGCCTTCGCAGCTTTTATGATTATCTGTGTAAACGCCAATTATTGACATCAAATCCCGTACGCCTTGTAGATATGCCGAAAATCAAGGAAAAAGCCATTATCCAACTAGAACCTGATGAAGTTGCCAATCTTCTGGACTATATCGAAAAGTATGGAAAACAATTATCCGGTGTAAAGCTTTATCACTATAATAAACAAAAATACCGTGACATTGCCATTGTCACTCTTCTATTAGGAACAGGTGTTCGTGTATCCGAATTAGTGGGCTTAAACATTGGTGATATTGATTTTAAAAATAACGGTATCCGTATTCTTCGAAAAGGCGGCAATGAAATGATTGTATATTTTGGCGCTGAAGTGGAGCAAGCTTTAAAGGATTATCTGGAAATTTCCAGAAACAGCATTACTCCCCTCTCCGGCCATGAGGATGCGCTCTTTCTCTCCGGTCAGAGAAAACGTATCAGCGTAGACGCCGTAGAAAAAATGGTAAAAAAATATGCTTCTGCTGTCTCCGTAAAAACCATTACGCCCCACAAATTGCGAAGCACCTACGGCACTGCCCTCTATCGGGAAACGGGAGATATTTATCTGGTTGCAGACGTTTTAGGACACTCTGACGTCAATACTACAAAGAAACACTATGCCAAATTAAGCGATGAGCGCCGCAGGTCTGCTTCCAAGGCCGTCGTTTTAAGAGAAAAATTAGAAGATTGATATTGTCAGATATTTTTCTGAGCCGGATTATTCAATAAGTTTCCACGATAATCAAACCGTGAGCCATGACAGGGGCAATCCCAGCTTAATTCCGCTGCATTCCATTCAAGTTGGCAACCCAAATGAGGACATCGGATATCCACAGCATAAATTTTGCCCTCCATGTCCTTATAAACACCGGCTTTTTTACCCTTGTACAGCACCACTCCTGCCTGTCCCGGCAAGATATCTTCCGCTTCCTTTCCCGGTATAAAAAGCACACGTTTTCCAAGTCCTTTTATAGAATGTCCTGTTTCCTTCAAAAGCGCAGATATATTACTCAAAGAAAATCTGGAAGGCGAAAAAACGTCTTTGTAAAAGACCTCCTGTCCGCAAATCAAATCACGGAAAATAAGCGCTGCTGTCATAGCAGTTGTCATTCCCCACTTTTGAAATCCGGTGGCAACATACCAATCCGGATTTTCTTTGGAATACTGCCCTATATAGGGGATTTTGTCTAATGTCATGCAATCCTGTGCTGACCAGTGGCAAATTTCCTGATTGTTTGGAAACCATTTCTCTGCTGCCTTTCGCAGCGCTTCATAGCTCCCTGCATTTTTCCCTGTGCGATGTCCCATTCCTCCCAGCAGCAAGTATTCCCCATAATTACGGAAAGAATAATCTCCTTTTTCTGCCCCCATATACATACCGTTTACCTGTGCCGCATCTTTTAGAGCAAGCACATAAGAACGTTCCTGATGTATTCTTGCAAAATACATTCCGGGAAAATTCACAAATGGAAAATGACAGGCAAAAATAATTTTTTCTGCCTGCACACTTCCCTGTTTTGTTATAATCTTATTCCCTTCTACCCTTTCCACTTCTGTATTCTCATAAACCCTCACTTTTTCACTGATGGCTTTTAAAAACTTCAGCGGATGAAATTGTGCCTGATTTTGAAACTCCACTGCACCCCATACAGGAAAAGGCAAGGGCAGCTCCTCTTTGGTAAGCGCTGCAGGAAGTCCTAAAAGGCAGGCTGCCTTTGCCTCTGCTTCCAGTTCTTTTCGGCTTTTGGAATAAATATAAGAATTTTTATATTCGAAGTCGCAGTCTATCTGCAAGTCTGTAATGATATTCTGATATTCACGGATTGCCGTTTCATTTGCCAGCGCATACTGCTGCGCTTTTTCTTTCCCATATTTTTTGAACAAAGCATGATAAATCAACCCATGCTGGGACGTAACCTTTGCTGTCGTATTCTGCGTCTGCCCGCTTCCTATTTTCTTTGCTTCCAAAACCACTACATCTTTTCCTTCTCTTTGCAGATAATAAGCAGCTAAAATTCCCGTCATTCCCGCTCCTATCACCGCAACCTCTGTTTCTATATTCTCATCTAAAGATTTCCGTTCTTCTATTTCACAGGTTTCTCTCCAAATTGATTTCATAAACTACTCCTATATGCCGCAGTGCATTTTCTACACAGCGTTTTTATTGCACAGGACACCATTTCCCATACAATAAATAATATGTCATACAGGCAGCTTTCTTATTCATAAGGACACAGCACAATAATTTTCTGCGGTGTAGTCTGTGGAGGAATACTTTTCGTTGCAGCGGTGTAATACACCAAAAGCTCCATGTTTATAGGCGCACAGGCATATCTCTGACCATTAATGGTAGAAATATTTGTCATAGGACTTAAATTCAGCTTTAAAGACTGCCCCTGCGCTTCTAAATTTTCATCAAAATAAGCCAGCATGACCTCTTGATTTTGCCTAAGCGCTGTAATCAGCTCCGCCTGATACTGTGGAGGAAAAATGGCGGGCGCAGGCAAGCTTGTGTCATAAAAAGCGGCAATCCTCATTCCCGGTCTTAAACGCACATTGTGAATAACTGTGGTATCTCCTGTGAGAATAAAATTGATTGTTTCGTTTTCTTTATTTTCAACCTTCATGGAAATCACCATGGTACAGCAGGAATTTCCATGCGTGATACGCTCAATAATTCCGACTACTTTTTCATAATTACTATAATCCATAAAAAAATCCTTTTTTCTTTATTCTATGACAGAAGCCGTAAAAGGTTCACCCTGCTGCCAACCCATTTGCGCTGTGTCCCAGTTTATGACTTTAAACCAATTATCAATATAATCTCCTCGTAAATTGTAATGCTTCAAATAATAGGCATGTTCCCATACATCAATACAAAGAATGGGGAACATTTTATTCAAACACGGAACACCTTGATTTGCAGTTGTAATAATCCGAAGCATTCCTCTTTCCCATACCAGCCACGCATATCCCGAACCAAATACAGACAATGCCGTCTGCTTAAAAATTTTCTGAAATGCTTCAAAGCTCTGGAACTGGCTTTCAATTTCCTCATACAGTGGATTGTGCGGGACTTTCTTGGGAGGCTGAAGACCTTCAAAATAAAATCTGTGATTGTATACGCCTCCGCTGTTTTTCCCAATATCACCGGGCATTTGTGTCAGCTCTTCTAAAGTACATGCTTGCAGCTTTGGCTCTTTTGCAAGGAGTTTATTCAGATTATCAATATAAGCTTGTAAATGCTTCTCATGGTGCAAATACATTGTTGTGGCATCAATATAAGGCTCTAATGCCTGATAATCATACGGCAAAGGTGTGTTTATAAAAGGATATTGATTGTTATTCATAACAATTCTTTCTGTTATAGGATTATAGATATTCTATGAGAAATTCCAAGAAAAGTTACATTTGTTCCGCTTTTATCATAATTTGAGTAATATAATCTTCCTCTTTTGATACAGAAAAATCATTCATCCCCCACTCATAGGCAAAGCCTGTCAAGCGCAGGTTCTCTTTGTTTGCATAAGTAAATATTTTCTCATAAAGCTTCGGCAAATTATTCCAGCTCCCTTTCAAATAGGCACACAAATAAGTACCCTTTGGTTTTATCAGCACGCCCTCTTTGGGTACTTTCCCGAAAGCCGGCGTAAAAAGCCCGTCATACTCCTGAAATTCTCCTTTTTCTGCCTTTTCCACAGAAAGATAGCTTCCTATTCCCATACGGCACTGCTCTATTCCCCAGACTTCTTTTACATGAGCAAATGCTTCCTCTAAAAACTCTTCTTCAAAATTATAAGGTGTAGTCAGATATTGCTCCTCCTCGCACTCCTTTAAAAAAATTTCTCCTCCCTTTAATTGCTCGCAACTTTCTGTTTGACTTTTCATTTCAGAAAGAATATGTCTGGTTTTTATGAGTGTTTCCATCTGCCTGTCAATTTCACTGATTTTTGCATCTGCTAATTGCAAAAAATCCTTGGGATTTGGATGCTCTATATATTCCTTGATTTCTTCCATGCTCATATTCAATTCTTTTAGCATCCGAATATATTCAAATTCCATACTCTGTGAGGTTTCATAATAACGATATTGATTTTCCCCTTTTTTAGCAGGAGAAAACAAACCAATACTGTCATAATAATGCAGCGTTCTTTTATTTACGTCATGAAGCTTGGAAAATTCTGCCGTGGTAAGCAATTTCGTACTTTTTTTCATTATTTTCTTACTCTCCTATTGACTCTACACTAACTGTATACTTTATTATACAGTACATCAAAGAAAAAAACAAAAAACTTTATGGAAACAGGAAGGATGATTACAATGGAATTTAGAGAATTCAGAAAAGAAGACACCCCTGCATTGGAAGGGATTATTCGCAAAACTTGGAATTATGATAAATTTGCCGGTCCAAAAACAGCCCAAAAGCTTGCCAGAGTATTTCTAAGCAGTTGTCTTGCCAATCAAACCTTTTCTCAGGTAGCTGTGGAAAATGGCAAACCTGTGGGAATTATTCTTGGAAAAAATATTGCCGTTCATAAATGCCCTATTTCATACAGATGGAAACAAATTTGTTCTCTCATCTCTCTCTATCTGACAAAAGAAGGGCGAAATGCCTCCGAAATTTTTGGCAGTGTAAATGGTATTGATAAGGAATTACTTGCCACATGCAGACCTTATCCCGCAGAGCTGGCACTTTTTGTTATCAGTCCTGACTGCCGAGGGAAAGGCGTGGGGAAACAATTATACCAGCAATTTCTCCAATATCTGAAGAAGGAGCATTTAGACAGCTTTTATCTCTACACCGATACCAGCTGCAACTACGGTTTTTATGAACATCAGGGAATGGTACGAAGATGTGAAAAAGAGCATCTTTTTACGGTTAATCAGCAGCGTTCAAAAATGACATTTTTTATTTATGATTGTGAAATCTAAAAATGTTGCCGCAGGAAGTCTCCCGCTAAACAGGGGCTTCCTGTGGCAGTTTGTTCATGAAATACAGCGTTTTTCAATTTTTCGTTTCATTTCCTTATTCCCTTTATAGGCTGGAATTTCAAGATTTATTTTCCTTTGTAAAAAGCATTTTTAATGCCTTAAAGCTAAAAAACGCCCCAACTACTCCATATATAATTCGATTTATATCATCTTTTAGAAATGGCAAGTATGCTGGTGGCTTTATGGCACAATAGATTAGCTTCCGCCATTGATAAATACTGGCTCTGCTGTAACCGATATCTTCTGATACATATTTTATACTCTCTCCATGTTCAAAGCAACGCTTAATTGCATCAAGTTTAACATCTAGTGGCGGATTTCTAGGATGCTCTGGAGAATTTGCAATGCGAGGTAATGGTTTGCGTTCTTTCGATGGCAAATTTTCGTCATTGATCCAACTATACAACTGCCTTCTGGTTGGGTAACCCAAAATTCGTATTGTTTCAGAAACAGAATTAGTTTGATGAAATACTTTTAATGCAATAGACTTTTTCTCATATGAATACACAAAAAGGCTCCTTTCGAGAGCCCTATGGAAGTCCAGATTTTTATCCGCACCCCCCTCTCCATAATATTTTCTCCCATGTAGATGATTTTCCTCTTTTTCTTCTTATGTAGAATACCAAAGACAATTATTTATTAACTGCTCTATCAGCTAATCTTTTATCCCCCCATGGTGTTTTTAATAGAGCTTCATTGTCAATAATTCCTGCTCTGATAATTTCAAGAGGTTTATCTAACTGAAAAATATTTTTATCATCTATATTGATATTGGATTGAAATTCCTCAAAATTTTTAAATACTTTATCTTGAAATATAAAAGATATATTTTCTTTACATTCCTCGGCATTAGCAGGTAAAACACAAGAACCCATTATATATTGTTTTCCATCGTATAAAAATTCAATAAGCGTAAAAGCCATATCATTTTCATAATCAGACTTGATAATTTCTACAACATCTCTTCCCGTTATCAGTAAAGATTTATTCTGTTTCTTTCCAAAGCCAAACATAAAACTCCTCCTTATTACGAACAAAATATCCAAAATTTTTTAACAATCACACCCTATTATTTTGTCTGCTCCATATCTCTATACGCCTCGCATTACTTTTATTAGGCGCATTCCTTTGTAAATAATAAAAGGAATTGAATCAACTATTCCGATACATGTATACATAGGAAAAGTAATAATTCCAATGATTATTTTAGGTGCAAGCGGAGTCATCCATTTTTTTGATATACTATTATAAAAAATCGCTCCCGTAGGTATTCCGGAAAACAGTAATGCAAATGAAATAATACTTTTTGTATATCCCAATGGTTCTGGAACAGGCATATTATTATTCGTCCAAAATGCAATGTATTCAGGATTGCTAAGTTGGTTTATTTGATTAGCTGCTACAAAATAACCAAGTACACAACCAATAATCAAAAATGCACAAATACTCATTATTTGTTTCTGTTCTTTTTTCATTATGTGTCGCCTCTTTCTTTTCTCCTGACACTCTCTTTTCCCTTTCTAAGTTTAATACCTATTTAGGATTAAGCCATCGTTTTCTTTTTTTACTCGAGTTCTTTCCCCAGTATGACCTTACCGGTATTTTTCGCCTTTTTATATCCTCCATAAATTCTTCCCTGTCGATATTGCTGTCAATGGTAAATAGCTTTTTTCCATCGACATAAACACGCATAGAACCGTTCTTTCTCTCACATTTCGTAATATCCTCAAAGTGAAAAATCCTCTTTCTCCCAAAGGTTGAACGCCATGTAATTTCATCTCCGTTTACTTCAAGCTTCCACATTGTCATGTTTAATGAACCTATTAAAAACACAACAAATGCAATGCCAAATACCAAAGGTGGAAATATGTCATCCTGTTGGATAACACTTGCTACGGTACAACCTCCTGTAAATAAAATTCCAATAACAAATATAATGGTCAACATTTTTTCGGTTTTTATTACATAATGTTCCCTAATTATTCCCTTTTTCCGTTCTTCCTCACGCTCCTTTGCTCTCTTTTGTTGAAGCTTTACGATATGCCCCAAGATAACGAATACAGCTAAATATGGTATAACCTGTATAAATATTTCTATAAATCCCATTGTTATCACTCCAAATTTTTTATTCTAAATGTAAAACTTTAATTTCATCCGTATTTCTTTCGTTACTCAGGCACATCTATTGAGTAGCTTAAACAGTCGCCTCTTTTGTTGCTTTTTAAGTCATTGTAATACCATAGATACATAGTTCTATCGTATACATTGATTTCAATTACACCGTCTGGTTTTTGTTCCTCTACTTCCAATGAATGGATTTCTTTATCATGTGCATAGCCATAAACAAAACGAGTTTTGGGGTAATTTGGATTTAAGTCTTGTTGAAAATCACTTAGTTTTAAAGAAGAATGAACGAGTTCTGTAATGTCATCCATCAAAATTCTATCTTCTTTCGTTGTAACCGGTGTGGCATTCATAAATGCGTATTGTGTATATCCGTTCTGTATTTGCTTTTTACAACGAGCCATTACAAGACCTTGAATATCATCGTTATCGGTTCCCGCCCGATAGAAAATCGTATCATAATTTTCACCCTGCCATATATATAAGGTTTCATCAACTTGATTAAGGAAATCAGCAGGAACGGAAAGTTCTTCGTTTTCAGCATTCAAAGGTGAATTTAAAATAGCTTCTTCAATAGTGTCATAATATACAAGCTCCGTATCACTTTTATCATAATCATTTATGGTAAACTCCACGTATTCATTATCTTTATTTTCTTCTTCTGGAACATAGGTATAACGACCATTTTCAATATGGTCATCATATTCAAAATCAACAAACAGACCAATACCTATCAGAGCTACAAAAATCAAAAAAATTATCCCCAGTATAATGAACACTACTTTCAAAAACTTTTTCATAGTATATCCCTTTCCCAACTACTTTAGATTTATCTACTTCTATATAAACTATCGTTTTCTTTTTTTACTCGAGTTCTTTCCCCAGTATGACCTTACCGGTATTTTTCGCCTTTTTATATCCTCCATAAATTCTTCCCTGTCGATATTGCTGTCAATGGTAAATAGCTTTTTTCCATCGACATAAACACGCATAGAACCGTTCTTTCTCTCACATTTCGTAATATCCTCAAAGTGAAAAATCCTCTTTCTCCCAAAGGTTGAACGCCATGTAATTTCATCTCCGTTTACTTCAAGCTTCCACATTGTCATGTTTAATGAACCTATTAAAAACACAACAAATGCAATGCCAAATACCAAAGGTGGAAATATGTCATCCTGTTGGATAACACTTGCTACGGTACAACCTCCTGTAAATAAAATTCCAATAACAAATATAATGGTCAACATTTTTTCGGTTTTTATTACATAATGTTCCCTAATTATTCCCTTTTTCCGTTCTTCCTCACGCTCCTTTGCTCTCTTTTGTTGAATTTTTATCATATACTCCAAAATAACGAATACAGCTAAATACGGCATAACCTGTATAAATATTTCTATAAATCCCATTGCTATCACTCCAAATTTTTTATTGATTTTTCTAAAATTATATCATTTCAAATACATAAAGTCATTATTTTTCTATTATTTGTCAGAATATTTTTCATCTCTGTCTTACCAAAGCTTTTTCAGTTATTATCAATCCGTGACAAATTTGTAAAAATAGATTTATTTCCTTTCCAAAAAGCTTTATAATAGGATAGAAAAAAGAAAGGAGTTTTAAATTATGAATACATCAGAAGTTATTCGTGCACGAAGAAGCATTCGAAAGTATAAAGAAAATTTTGTTATTCCTCAAAAAGACATTGAAACCATGTTGGAGGCTGCCATGATGGCGCCCAGTGCCTGCAATACAAGACCATGGGAATTTATTGTTGTGGAAAACCCCGCAATAAAAGAACAGATTATTGAAATCAGTCCTCATACTTCTATGTTACACACTGCCAGCCTTGCCATTGTAGTATGCGGCAGACCTGATTTGCAGGAAACTATTTGCAGCGCTTTTTGGCCACAGGACTGTGGCGCTGCCATTGAAAATCTGCTCCTTCAGGCAACTGATTTAGGATATGGTACTTGCTGGTGCGGTTTTTATCCGGTAATGGAACGTGTGGAAAAACTGCAAAATCTCCTTCAGGTTTCCAGTATTCCTCTGGCTGTTGTTGCAGTAGGAAAAGCTGAGCAAAATCCTGATGCACGAGGATTTTTTGAGCCTTCCAAGGTTACTTATTTGAAATAAGCAAGATAATAAAGGCAGGTATTTTACATGCGTCACTTTTTTCTCACAGGAACTTCCGGTATAGGAAAATCAACCCTTCTTATGGAGGTTTTACAGGAAATGGAATTTCCTATATCCGGTTTTTTTGCTCAAAGACAGCTTCTTCCCGATGGTACTACCGGAGGCTTTCGTCTCCTCCCTTGGGGCAGCAAACATCCTCTTACTGCCACATATCAGGCAGAAGCATCCGATTTGTTCATAAAAAAATCGGACACAGGCTGGCAAAAAGATTTACATGTTTTTCAGACAACTGCAATTACACTGTTAAATGAAAAGACACCGTTAAAATGTCTGGACGAAATTGGGGGAACAGAGCTTCTCGTTCCCGAATTTTTAAATGCCCTCTACGCTTTACTAGAAAGCGATGTCTACTGTGTAGGTGTCATAAAAAGCCCTCAAAATCTGACTTCTATGATGACAAGAGTCGAAATGAAAAAGCAGGAAGCTATAAAGCTTCAAAAGCTGCACAAGGATATGACACAGCAGTTTCACAGCGTCATTGTAGAATTGACAGCGTTTAATCGGGAAGAAGTAAAGCTTGCCTTAAAAAATTTTATAAAAACTGAGGTTTGCACATGAAAAAGAAAAAACAAAAGCATTGGATTTTATGGTTCACTCTGTTATTTTTTGTTTGCTTTTTTTCTTCTTTTCTTCTGGGACGTTATCCCATTTCTCCTTTGGAATTGGTAAAAATTCTGCTTTCCAAAATTTTTCCAATCTCACCTACTTGGGATGCTCAGTTGGAAACGGTTCTTTTTCAAATACGCCTGCCCAGAGTATTTATGGCAGTGCTGATAGGCGGAGGCTTGTCCTGCGCCGGAGCTGTATATCAAGGGATTTTTCAAAATCCTCTGGTATCTCCCGATGTGCTTGGAGTTTCTTCCGGAACAGGCTTTGGCGCTGCTTTAGGACTTTTATTAGGCTTTGGTTATCAGGCAGTTTCAGCCACCGCACTTTTCTTTGGGCTTTTGGCAGTGCTTGTTGTTTATTTGATTAGCAGAAGGGTAAAAAGCAATCCCACCCTTGCGCTGGTATTGGCAGGCATTTTAATCAGCTCCCTGTTTTCCTCCTCTATTTCTTTGGTGAAGCTGGTGGCTGATACAGATAATGTTTTGCCTGTCATTACTTACTGGCTAATGGGAAGCCTTGCATCCATTCGTCCTGATGATGTTCTTTTTGCAGCGCCTTTGATTATTTTAGGGCTTATTCCCCTCTATCTTTTCCGCTGGCAGATGAATATTGCCACCTTAGGTGATGAGGAAGCAAGATGTATGGGCGTTTCTATTCAAAAAGTGAGGTTTCTTGTTATCTTCTGTGCTACGCTCATTACCGCAGCAGCAGTATCCGTAAGCGGCATGATTGGCTGGATTGGACTGATTATTCCTCATATCGGAAGAATTTTGGTAGGAAACGATTATCAGAAGCTTTTGCCTGCTTCTTTCCTGTTAGGAGGAAGCTTCCTTGTGGTAACCGATAATTGTGCCAGACTTTTATCTACCAATGAAATTCCTATTGGAATTTTAACTGCCTTTGTAGGTGTGCCTATCTTTTTGTATCTGATTTTGAAGAAAGAAAGTAATTTTTAAGAGGTGATGATTTGAATTTATCCGTACATTCTCTGTGTTTTTCCTACCAAACAGCTCCCTTATTAAGAGACCTTGATTTTTCTCTTGATACAGGAAGCTTTGTGTGTGTATTGGGAAAAAACGGTGCCGGAAAAAGCACCTTGTTTCAATGTATTTTAAATCTGCAAAAAAATTATACGGGAATGATTTCTCTTGACGGACAGAATGTAAAAGCTTTAAAGGAAAAAGAGCTGGCAAAATCTATTGCCTATATTCCCCAGCTGCATAAGCAGAGCTTTCCTTTTTCCGTATTTGATACGGTCCTCATGGGAACTGCTGCCAGTCTTTCTCCCTTTTCCACACCAAAGGAGGCGCAAAAAGAAGCTGCCATGGAGGCGCTTCGCCTTATGGGTATGGAAAAATACGCTTCCCGCTCTTTTTCCCATTTAAGCGGCGGGGAACAGCAAATGGTTTTGATTGCCAGAGCACTTGCTCAAAAAGCGCCTATCCTCATTATGGATGAGCCATGCTCAAATTTGGACTATGGAAATCAAATCCGTCTTTTAAAGAAGTTAAAACAGCTTTCTGCACTTGGATATCTTGTTCTGCTTTCCACTCATAATCCGGAACATGCTTTTCTTTTTGCAGACAAAGTGCTTGTTTTACATAATGGAACTGCAATGGCATCGGGAAAACCGCAGGAGGTGCTCACAGCCTCTCTATTAGAAGAAATATACAATATTCCCATACAGCTTTATACTTCTTCTGATGTTCCGCAGCCTGTGTGCATTCCGAAAATCTGATTTTAAAATTTATACTTATGGAGGAATTTATGAAAAAGAAACTATTTACTATTTTATTGTCTGTATCACTGCTTTTTAGTCTTACCGGCTGTGCAAAAGAAGAACCTGCAAAAGAGCCGGTAAAAGAAGCGCAGACACAGGAAAACACTGAAACAGAAGAAACACGTACCTTTACTGACTCTGTCGGAAGAACCGTAACCATTCCAAAGGAATTGAAAAAAATTGCACCTTCCGGTCCTGTGGCGCAGTTGGTCTTATATACCGCAACGCCGGATTTGCTCTGTGGTCTTGCCAGAGAATTTCCCGAAACAGCAGAAGGATATATTGACGACAGTTATTATTCTCTTCCTGTTTTCGGCCAGTTTTATGGAAAAAATGCCAATCTGAATATGGAAGCTCTTGTGGCAGCTTCTCCTGAGCTTGTCATTGATATCGGAGAACCAAAGGAAAATATAGGAGAAGAGCTAGACTCTTTAAGTGAACAGCTTGGTATTCCTGTTGTCTTTATTGAAGCCACTCTGCCTACCATGGAAAGCGCTTATACAAAGCTGGGCGAATTACTGGGCAATACAAAAGAATGTGAAGAGCTTGCAGCATATTGCAAAGAACTTTTAGAAGATACTTCCAAAAAGGCAGCATCCATACCGGAGGATGAAAAAAAGACCATTTATCTGGCTTCCGGAAATGAAGGCTTAAATACCAATGCTTCCGGCTCTATTCACGGAGATATTGTGGAACAAATCGGCGCTGTGAATGCTGCAAGAGTTGACGCAGCCTCTACCGGCGGCGGAAGTGAAGTTTCCTTAGAACAGATTTTCCTTTGGAACCCTGACATTGTTTTGGCAGACACAAAGGAACTTTATGAAAAGCTTTTAAATGACCCTGCATGGCAGGATTTAGAAGCTGTAAAGAATAATCAGGTTTATCAAATTCCCGATATTCCATACAGCTATATCAACAATCCTCCTTCTGTCAATCGTTTTATCGGTATTCCATGGCTTGGAAACATTGTCTATCCGGAAGTCTATACCGAAGACATACGAAAAGAAGTAACTGAATTTTATCAGCTCTTTTACCATATCGAATTGACAGAAGAACAGCTTGACGAAATTCTTTAAATTCCGTTTTTCTCACAGATATCTGCCAGACAGCAGCTCTCACAATGAGGTGTTGTTCTGGCAGTACATATTTCCCGACCATGGTATACAAGGCGGTGGCAGAAATCGCTTCCTTCTTCGGGAGGAATGATTTTCCATAATTCCATTTCTACCTTTTTCGGCTCTTTGATATTTTCCACCAATCCGATACGGTTTACAAGACGAATACAATGCGTATCAGTTACAATGGCGGGTTTTCCGAACACATCACCCATAATCAGGTTTGCGCTCTTTCTTCCCACTCCCGGAAGCTTTAAAAGAGCCTGAAAATCATCCGGTACTTTCCCTTGATATTCCTCTTTTAAAATCTTCATACAGGCACAAATATCTCTTGCTTTACTTTTTCCCAAACCACAGGGACGTACAATTTTCTCTACTTCTTCTACGGGCGCTTCTGCCAAAGCATTCACATCGGGATATTTTGCATATAAATCCTCAACAACTACATTTACTCTGGCATCGGTACACTGTGCAGCCAAACGCACACTGACCAGCAATTTCCACGCATCGTCATAATCCAGTGTACAGCCGGCATCCGGATATTCCTTTCGCAAACGTTCAATGACTTCCAACGCTTTTTCCTGCTTTGTCATGTTCTTTCTCCTTAGTTTTTCTTGCTGTCCAAATGGTTAATCATACTGGCTAAATATCCTGCGCCAAAACCATTGTCAATATTTACCACGCTGATGCCGCTGGCACAAGAGTTCAGCATGGACAGCAGCGCTGATAAACCGCCGAAATTCGCTCCGTATCCCACACTGGTAGGCACTGCGATTACCGGACAGTCTGCCATGCCTCCGATAACGCTTGCCAGCGCTCCCTCCATACCGGCAATGGCTACAATCACTCTTGCGCTCATGATTTCCTCTACATGGTCCATCAGACGGTGCATGCCCGCTACTCCCACATCATAGAGGCGTATTACCTCATTTCCGTATATTTCTGCGGTAAGCGCAGCCTCCTCAGCCACAGGCATATCGCTGGTTCCCCCTGTGGCAATGACGATTTTCCCTGCTCCGTCCGGCGTTGGAATTTTTCCAATTCTTCCGGTACGTGACATCTCGTCATATTTTAAATCTAAATACTGCTTCACATAATCAGCTGCTTCCTGACTCATTCTGGTAATCAGCACTGTTTTTTCTTGTTCTGTGAGCATTGCCTGTGCAATTTTTAAAATCTGTTCTTTTGTCTTCCCTGCGCCGTAAATCACCTCTGCCATTCCCTGACGAATACCCCTGTGCGTATCCAGCTTTGCAAATCCCATATCTTTATACGGCTCTGTTTTAATCTGAAGCAATGCTTCCTCCGGTTTCACGCCTCCGTTGGCTACCTGTTCCAGCAGCGTCTGCAACTGTTTCTTATCCATTTTCTTCGGTCCTTTCTGCGGTGTCATAATTTTCCAGAAAATGATGTTTTACCCCATTTTCCTTATATGCAATCACAGTGCTTAAATTTACATTTTCTACACTTTTAAAAATATTTCCTTCGATAAAAGGATTGATTTCCTTTAGCTCTTTAATCAGTCCTTTGATTTCCATACGCTTTGAGCCCGTGCTTCCGTCTTCTCTGCATGTGGTACAGGTATCTGTAAAACGGCAGGCACATTGAATAAAGTGTAAATCGTTGTAATCACGCCAATGCTTAATATCATCTTCACGGATTAGATACATGGGGCGAATAAGCTCCATTCCCTCAAAATTTGTGCTGTGAAGCTTTGGCATCATGGTCTGGATTTGTGCTCCGTAAAGCATTCCCATGAGAATGGTTTCAATTACATCATCATAGTGGTGTCCCAGAGCAATTTTATTACAGCCCAGCTCCTTTGCTTTACTGTACAGATAACCTCTGCGCATACGAGCACACAGATAGCAGGGGGATTTCTCAATCTCATACACCGTTTCAAAAATGTTTGTCTCAAAAATTGTAATGGGAATATTTAAAAGCCGCGCATTTTCTTCAATTACTTTTCGGTTGGTTTCGTTATATCCCGGATCCATTACCAGAAAAATCACATCAAAATTTACTTTTCGGTGCTTTTGCAGCTCCTGAAACAGCTTTGCCATAAGCATAGAGTCTTTCCCACCGGAAATGCACACGGCAATCTTATCCCCCTCTTTTACAAGCTCGTATTCATTGATAGCTTTTGTAAAGCGACTGAAAATTGTTTTATGAAATTTCTTTCTAATGCTTTTCTCAATTTCCGGATATCGTTCCTCTATGGAAAAGCTGTCTAACAGCCATGCTCCGTAGCCTCCTGCAAGATGAATGGCATCATAGCCTTTTTCTGCCAATTCTTCTGCTGCGTCATAGCTTAAAATTCCTTTGGCACAGTATAAAATTATCTTTTTATCTTTTGGCAGAAGCTCCTGCTTTTCCCGAAGCTTTGACAGAGGAATATTCACTGCGCCGGAAATAAAACCGTGGGAAAAAGCTGCTTCTTCCCGAATATCAACCAGTAGATATTCCTCTTTGTTTAAGTTTTTTAAATCCTGTATCTTTATTTCTAATGTGTTGTTCATCTTATAATCTCCACTCTATAAACTGGTAAAAGTAAAATTCACACCAGTTTATATTGTACTGGAAGAAAAAAAACTTGTCAATGAAAGAAGAATTACTCCAAAGCTCCTTTTATTTCCTTTTTTCTCTTTAAAATCCGCTCATTTCGACTGCCAAAGGCTTCTGCTCTTCCTTTTAGCAACATAGCTCTTCCCTGCGGTGTTCTGGTATATACCAGATGATATTTGCCTAAATGAGAGGACATAACCTTCTGGAAGAACAGGGCATCCTGCTTTGTCTTAGAAAAAACAGAGGGCACACAATAATATTTCGTCATAGTTCCCAATGCCTTCGGTGCGTACAAAAGGTAACGCTGATTATCCACTGCTGCCAAAAATTCTTCCATACACTGAGCAAACAATTCTTTCTCTCTTGTCGTTCCTCCTTTTAAAAACACCTGATAATCCACACCGTTTACCGCATACACACTGATTTTACAGGAAGACGTAATATTTTGAGACTCTACAAGAGCCGCTTTCATTCCTTCTGCCATTTCTCTCAATCGCTTTAAAGGACTGGAAAAATGCACAAGCCGCCACACGCCCCAGAGAAAAATTCCTGCTGCTGCCACGGTAAAAATAAAGTCTGTAATACCCTGCTGCCCATAGCTTCTGCGAAAAGCACCCCGTATCATGCCCTGACTCACTCGAATTGCAACACTTAATGCAATCATACCTAAAGCATTGAAAAAAGAAGCGCCGGGATTTAAAAGCTTTTTCTTCATTTTACAGGTTTCTACGGCTTCCATATTTCCCTGAATATGAACTGCCTGCTGCCACTGGGCTTTTAATTCCTCCCGCATACAAGCCCGCAGCTTCATGTCTTCATTGATTTCCATAAGATGGCGGTAAGTGTAAGGGGGCGTAATGGTGTTTAAACGTTCCATACCGTTTTCAATCACCGTTCCGTCATAACTCACTCCCAAAAATCCCATCATCCTTCTTTGCAGTGTGCGGAAATCTTCTGTCACTTCGCAGGACTCTTTCGTATCTGTCATACAGACCAAGTGCCAAATGTTGCTGGTTTTGTCAGGATTATCCTTACTTGCACGAATGGCTCTTCCCCGCATCTGATTACCCAGCACATAAGAACCCACAGAGCTTGCCATAATCAAAGCATTGATACAAGGAGAGTCCCAGCCTTCTCCCAGCAGAGATTTTGTTCCGATTAAAATTTCGAATTCTCCTTTTTCAAAGAGCATGGTAATCATCTGTGTACACAAATGGGTATTTTCCGTAAGCAAAATTTCACTGTAACCCAAACCTTCTCCGTTTTCGTTTAACAATGCTTTTGAAGGAAGTTTTTCTATACCAAAAGAACAGGAAATACGTTTCAGAGCAGCCAGCGCTGTATCAGGAACATAAATCAGACTTCCACATAAAACACCTAGCTTCCAATCCGGATTTTCCCTTCTCAGCATCTCAAAAATAGGCAGAACACCCAGACTGTCCGGCAGGAAATTGGGCTTTCCTAATTTTCTTGCATATTCCTTTTTAATATAATCTGTCAAAATCAAAAGTCGTAACTGATTACCCACAGAAGAATATTCCAGCTTACAAATTTCAGAAATACTTTTTAATTTTCCCGCACTGTTCATCAAAGTTTTTTCCAGCTTTTGATTTACGAAAAAAGCAACCTTCTTTCTCTCTATCAAGCCATGAGCTTTTAATTGCCGAATAAGCTCCTCCCGATATTCCTCCTGACACACAAACTCCGATACATCATCATATAAAAAGCCCTGTAATAAAATTTCCATCCACTTTTCAGACATAGGCGGAAGCTCTTTGACATTTAAAATTTTCAGCCATCTGCGGGCATAAGGAATATTCTGCTCCTGACAATAAATCAGCAAAGAAGATAAATATGCAGGATTTTCCAGCAGCTTTTCCAAATATCCCTGTACGTCTTCTAACCCTTTGTGAGATGCCACAGCTTCCTTTAAACGTGCATCTCCCATGAGTTTCTGCATCATTTGAGCTGCCTTTTGTCGGAAAAAGTCTACCTTTTCCTGTTCTTCCCCTGTGGGATAATTAAAATACACAAAATCCTGATGAGGGCAAAGACTGTTCTCCTTTACCAGCTCAGGAACTGTAATTTCTTCGTCCACAGGTCCGCACATGTTACAGTAACGTTCCCATTGCACCGGCGTTGCATCATAAGGAGGTGTTGCCGTCAGGGAGATTACCGTAACCTCCCCCATTTCCTTCATAAAATCTTCTAACGCCTTCCACCATTCGTTTTTCAGATGGTGACATTCATCTAAGCATATAACTTTTATCCCTGCTTCTTTCACTGTTCTGAGAAGCTCAAAATGAGAAAAATCCATAGCTTCCTGATTTTCTGTTTCCTCTTCCTCAGTCATTCCGGCATAGCGTGTCATGCCGCAAAATAAAGTCTGATAGGTAATCGAAGTAATGAGCTTTGGATTTTTCATGTCATTGGAAAGAATATCTTCGGGCGAAAGCCGCTCATTTAAGAAGCCGTCTTTTATTCTTTCCAACCACTGCTCCCGAATAACAATTCTCGGTGAAAGGATAAGACAGGGCTTTTGTGTCCGCCTGATAAGTTCAATGCCTAAGGTTGTCTTCCCAGCGCCGGGAGCAGCTACAATATGTATTTTTTTGTCGGAGAGATAAGCATCCGAAGAGTTTAAGACACGCTCCTGATACCTTCTCCATGTGCCTTTAAAAGATAGAATGTTATCATATAAATTCATATATTTAATCCTTTCCGGTGGGGGTTATAAATTGCTTATATAATCCGTTGTATATACTGCAAATTATAGCACAGATACCGAAAAGAAGACACAGCTAAAATTATTTCTCCAGTTTTCCATAAACAGAAAGCGCATCTAACACGTGATACGGCTCTGTATTATGCGAGCCTTGTGCATGAGCGGTAATGAAAAAATACTTTTTTCCGTTTATTTCTGCTGCTGTGGCAAGACAAAGCCCTGCATTTGAGGTATAGCCCGTTTTTCCTCCTAAAATACAGCTATCTTTTACTCCTGCTTTTTGCAACTCCTGTGATAAGGTACTGAAAAAAGTAAAGCCCTCCGGATGTTTGTTAGTCGCAGGCACAGAATATGAAAATGCAGTAAAAATCTTAGAAAAGTCCTGATTTTTCATAGCATAGCAAAGCAAGCGTGATAAATCCTCAACTGTTGTATAATGATTATCATCATGTAAGCCGGTAGTATTTGTAAAATGTGTATTTTTCATTACCAGTTTTTTTGCTTTCTTATTCATTTCTGATACAAATTCTTTTTCTGAACCACAAGAACCTTCTGCCAAAGCGACACAAGATTCTGCCCCTGATGGCAGCATCGCTCCGTATAAAAGGTCTCTGTAAGTAACCTTTTCTCCCGGCAAAAATCCTGCCATAGAAGCGTCCTGTGCATATAATTCAGGAAAGATTTCCTCTCTTAAAACAGTTATTTCCCGTATATTATCCAGCTTTTCTATGGATAAAAGCACTGTCATAATTTTCGTAAGCGAAGCCGGATAGATTTTCTTTTCTGAATTTTTTCTTCCTAAAATTTGGCCTTCTTCGTCCAGCAGTATTGCAGCCTCACTATAAAGTTCTCCTAAAGAAATTTCTTCCTTTCCCTTGCTGAAAACTTCCGATTTTTTATTTGGCAAAAGCAAGAAAACCAACACTGCTGCCAAGAAAATTAATCCTATTTTTCTTCTTCTCTTTCTTCTTTGTTTCCGTTTACTCATATAAAAAAACACCCTTCTTTCTTTTGTACTTCTTATAAATCTACTGTACCAAAAAGAAAGAAAAGGTGTTTTAATATTCTGTTGTTAAAATCCTAAGATTTTCTTAAGATTATAAATCACTTATCTTCCGATATTCAATTTATTCATTAAAGCTTCTTGAAGAACCTGAGAAAAGTTTATTCCCATTGCAGTTGCTTCTTCGTTTAACCATTGCGGTATGCTAAGTGTTTTTTTCACTGCTTTTGCATTGTGTTTTCGTAAATACTCCTGCATATCAAACTCTATTACTACAAAAATACCGTCCTCATTTTGAATTTTATCTATTTCGGAGGGCATAGGAATTTCCTCTTTCTCCTCTTTTCGGTTCACCAACGCAAGTCCCAGAGCCTCTACTGCCATTTCATAAGCCTGTTTCATATCATCTCCTTCTGTAAAACATTCCGGTAAATCAGGAAACGAAATCCAAAAACCACCTTCTTCTGCTTTATGAAAAATAGCCGGATAAAATAATTTTTCCATACATAATACCTCCATTTGTTTCAGCCCTGCTTGTTTTAGTATTGCCTGCTCTAAGCCTTTTTTCAAAGACTTAGAGTGATAAGGAACAATAACTGTTTTGCCGCTATCACGGTTCTTCATTGTAATATGAGAGCCATTCTGTCTAATTTCCTCAAACCCGTTCTTTTTGAGATATTTTATCATCTCTTTCGGTGTCATTGGCATTTTATGTATCTCCTTTCCTTATCATATAAAGATGATAGCACGTAATATTACGTATGTCAATCATATGTCCTATTCTTCTTTTTGTTCTAAAATACTCTCACACATAATTAAAATATTCTTGTATCTTTTACTCAGAAAATACTCTGCTACTGATATAAACCATAAAACAAATGGAATAATTGCTATTATAGCATACTGTACTATATCATCATAAAACATTTGTCCAGCATTTTCTATATCTTCCTGTGGAAGGCTTACATGCAAATCTGCAACTATACCAAATACGGAAATAGAAGCACTTAAAATACCTGTAAATATAGCTATTGCTGGAACAACTTCGCTCCAAATATTTCTACTTGGAATTTTCTTTTTACATAAAGCTTTCATAGTTATTAGTTCACATTTAGACCATGACATCAATTCTTTTTCCATTTTTAGGTATTCAAAGTCAAGAAATAGCCACCAGCTCTTTCTTTTAATTCTTTTCCATTTATTCCAATCAAAAAAAAATTAATTCTTTATTCTGTAATTCCCATTCTACTTTGTTCTGATACCAAACAACTATTACCATTATCACAAATATTACGATTACCATATCCATTTCCATTTTTCTGTACCTTATAAAATTTACTCCATTCTAAACAATTTTCCTTTTGTTAATACATATTATATTCGTTTCTTCAATTTTCCGGAAGTACAATCTGAAAAACCGTCTCCTCCTGTTCACTTATAGCAGAAATACTTCCCCCGTGAAGCTCCACAATCTCTTTTGCAATAGCAAGTCCAAGACCTGCCCCTGCACTATCTGAGCTGCGTGCCTCATCAATTCGGAAAAATTTCTGAAATACTCTGGAAAGCTTTTCCTTTGGAATTGTTTTTCCTTTATTTCGGAAGAAAAGGCACACTCCGTCTGAATTTTTCTCTCCCTCAATCGTAATAACAGAAGACGGATAACTGTAAGAAACGGCATTCCGAATAATATTATTAAACACTCTGGCAAGCTTATCTGCGTCACCGTAAACCTGTAAGTCTTCCGGCACTTTCAATTCTATTGAATTACCCTTCTGCGCCAGAACAGGATAAAATTCTTCTTTCATCTGTATAAGCATATAATATAAATCAATATTCTCTTTTTCCAGCGTAATATTCTGTAAATTGTAACGGGTAATTTCAAAAAATTCCTGAATAAGACTGTCTAAACGCTCTGCCTTTTTTCTGGCTATATGAGTATATTTTTCGCGTTGAGCAAGGGGCATATCCGGTGCATCTTCCAGTAAATTCAGATACCCCATAACCGATGTAAGCGGTGTCTTCAAATCATGTGCCAGATAAGTAATTAAGTCATTCTTTTTCTGAGTTTCCATTTTCAAATACTGTTCTTTTCTTTCCATATCTGCTTTTATCTGAACCAACTGTGTACTTATTTCTGAAAATTCCTGAGGGAAAATTTCCGATACATCACATTCTTTTTTCATGTAATCATGTATCATTTCCGCTGTTCTGGAAATCAATTTTTTCTGTTGTTTTTTCAAGGAAAAATGCAAAATAATATATACAGAGCTTCCAATTATACCTGCCAAAAAAACAAAAGAAACAACTGCAATATACTTAAATGCTTGCCAATCCACACGCTCATAAATATATTGAACCTTTTGTTCTCCGTCGTACCATCCGGTACGTTCCTCATGAACGAAATGATTGCTAATCCAATCTAAAATCATGCCGTTAAAAACCGTATCAAATAGATAGTAAACCCCGTAAATTCCCAAAAGGAACAGCAAAATCAAAAGAATAATTTTCACAATTTTACAAATATTTTTCTTCTCATTTTTCAATTTTATAGCCGCACCCCCACACTGTTTTAATATACTTTGGATTTTCAAAAGAGTCCTCCATTTTTTCTCTTAAGTGACGAATATGTACGGTGATGGTATTATTGCTTTTGCTGTAATATTCATCTTTCCAAATCTGATGAAACAGCTCCTCCGCACTGACTACATTGCCTTTTTGTTCGCACAAAATAGCTAAAATAGAAAACTCTGTGGGTGTAAGAGACAATAAACGTTCATTTAAGAAACATTCATGCGTTTTTTTATTCAAAATCAATCCTTTATGCTCTAAAATCTCCTCTGCTTTCACTGTTCCCATATTATAGCGCTTATATCTGCGCAGCTGTGCCTTTACTCTTGCCACCACTTCAAGGGGCTGAAAAGGCTTTGTAATATAGTCATCCGCTCCTAAAGTTAAGCCTTGAATTTTATCAATTTCCGCCCCTTTTGCCGTCAGCATAATAATAGGATAATTATATCGTTCACGTATTCTTTTGCATAACTCTAAACCTGAAATTTGGGGCATCATAATATCCAAAAGAGCCAAATCCAGCTCTTCCTTCTCCATAAAATTCCACGCTTCTTCTGCATCGTAAAATTTATATACGAGAAAATCCTCATTTTGCAAATATAACTCGACTAAATCTGCGATTTCTGTTTCATCATCTACAATTAATATTTTTTCTTTCATATCTGCCTCCCAGCACATTATAACAGAAAAAGCAAAAATGGAGCAATGTTTTTTCCACTTCTGCTTTTTAAATTTACATAATATTTTTATTGTAAATTATCTTTTTTTCCTTTATCTATGGTTCGCAATATACCTCCTTTTAATTGAAAAACCACATCAGCACATTTTGCAATTTCATTAGAATGTGTAACAATAATCGCACACTTATTCATATAATGTACACTTTCTTCTAAAATCCGCATAACCGCCATTGCGGTATCCTCATCAAGATTTCCGGTAGGCTCATCCGCCAAAATAATTGGCGCTTCACCGGCTAATGCTCTTGCAATCGCTACACGCTGCTGTTGTCCACCGGAAAGCTGCAACACATTTCGCTTCATTTCTTCTTTTGTCAATCCCATTTTTTCTAAAATCGGTTCAGGCGGCAATTTACTTGTCAGCTTCACATTTTCCAATGGTGTCATATAATCAATGAGATTATATGCTTGAAAGATAAAAGAAACATGTTTACGACGATGATTTTCCAATCCCGTTTCTGTAATATCATTTCCATTAAATAAAATCTTACCTTTTGGAGCACTATCCAGCCCACCAAGTAAAGAAAGTAATGTTGTTTTTCCGCAACCGGATATTCCTAAAATAGCATATATCTTTCCAAGCTCCATTTGAGTATTGATACCGTCAAGTATATTTTTCTTGTTATCGTAAGAATATTTCAAATCTTTTATTTCCAAAACACTCATATTATATCCCTCTAAATAAAACTATTTTCTTCATCGCACACTGCCTCTCATTAACACATTTTTGTCAATATTTCACGAGGCTTTAATCGCATAATTGAAATCTTCCGGCAATAAAAGTTTCAAGATAATCACCTGAGCAAACAAATCATTTTTTCCATACACATATCGTCCAGACTTTCTTGGTATAGAAAGTCTTTCATAAATCTTCATATCACATAAAGCATCCTTTGTACGAAAGTCAAACAAACGATCATTATGAGCACACACATTTCTGAACTTTGTCATAACTGCTAACATTTTAATCATCTCATTAATCTTAATCGATCCAAAATCCTGGCAAACCTGTATCTGTACCCGACCTTTCTGACAGCTATATATTTTAGATAACTGTCCAATTGTTAGAACATTAAATAGCACCCATAACGGTACATAATTATATTTTTTCATATAATGGCGGATATACACATAATCACTATCGTTTCTAAGCTGACCTTTTATAATCTTCAACATATTTTGAAGCACAATCTTTTTCTTTCCTGAATAATCATAATGGTTAATGTCCAGATAGTCATCCTGCATGTCACCATATGTAAGACAAAAATGATACGATAAAGAAGACTTGATATTCCTCTCCAACATTAAAATATACTTTATGAAAATACTTCGCAAATCATTGTCAAATTGGTACAATTCATAAATATCTTCAAAAGTAATACCATCTTGAAATTGACTCGTTATTGGATTTTTATATGTCTCTTTATATCCATTGATTAACGGAAAATACCCTGTTTTAAACAATATTTTTTTAGCATATTCTTCATCCTGTATTTCCAGATTTTTTTTCTCTTTTAAAAAGACAATCTGCTCATCATATGTTAAAAATCCTTTTTTCCTCATTTTCCCGCCGCCTTTATACTTCCCTGAAAATAACGAAAGGCTCCCGCAGGAGCCTTCCGGACTACGGGCTTCTCAAGTTTCCGTAGTGCGATCACTAGGTACAGTATATCCTCAACAAACTCTTTTGTCAAGAAGAAGCCATACCTGTTTTTATTCTATGTACATCTCATATTTTTTATACATATCGGTTGTGCGTAATTACAACATTTAAGATTGCATCTGTAATCCGGTCACACAATTTGTCTGAATGGCTTTCGGTTACTGCCGCTGCTATATAAATTCCAGACTGGATAATGACTTTTAATACAATAATGACTTTATCGTATCCCACAGGATACTTTTGAAAATAGGTGGTAATTTCTTCGTAATCACTTTTATAAACGCTTTCACTTATAATTTTCTCAAGCATTTCTGGAACATTAATCCATAGCTATCAATCGGAAGAGTAACGGTAGGAAATGATGTAGAGCCTAAGGATACCTCCATTTTTACACTGGGAAATAAACTATCGTTAGTGTATTCGAGAAAGCGATATCTATATCTTCTGAAAAACGGTCAATCGCATGATGATATTTTGATAAGAAAGTACCTCCTTTAAATACACAATCGTACTTTATAAGATTTTCTTTCAACTCATCAATGAGTATCTCTTCATCATCACAAATTGCTATGTTAAACATTCTATAACCTCTTGTTACTATGATTTTCTGCTTGATATAGATGTTTTATTTACTATATAAGCTGTAACATTATAGCAAAATCCAAATCGTATTTTACACATTTCAGAATGTATACAGAAATAAATACACCTAAATATAGTTTTTTATTTTTAATATTCCATACTATCCACAATCTCTTTTATCGTCTCCATGGAAGTTCTTCCGCACAAAGTATATCGGACACCGTCAGCCACAAAAATTGCACATTTTTCTGAAACGTAGTTATTCTCCACATTTTCTTCTGTTGTGTCCTGAATGAGATTTACCTTGTATCCCTGTTTAGATGTATAGCTTTCCACATACTCATAAAAACCCAAATAGTCTGTATCCCATCCCTGCTCTAACTGTTCCTGACTTAAAATTAAATCCATTGACAGCGATATTGGCGAATAATACATCTCTTCTATGATGTAGTTCTTCATTTTTATAATTGCATAATTTTTCTGGTCTGTCTCCATACTTCCCTGCAAATAGGATTGTTCCGTTGCGTATTTACTTTCGAGCAAATCAATCCCAATATTTGACTGCAACGCAGTGTAATCAGAAAACTCTGTATGAATATATCCATATTCATCCTTTTCTGCTTTAAGAGGTGTAATTTCTACAATCTGCATTGCATCCAGTTCCGGAAGAGTTATTTTATTGACATTTACTTTATTCAAAAAATAATAACCTGCGAATACCGTCGTTCCGCCAATCATAAAAGTCAGTATAATCATAGCTGCATATCGCAGCATCGGATGAGATATTCGCCTCTTTGAATTTTTAAAAACTTTTTTCTTCATGATATCTGTAAACACAATCTCATTAAGTTCCGTATCTATTATTCTTTTAATTTCTTTACGTTCCATAACCTACCTCCATCAAAATTTTCTTGAGCCTTTTTCTGGCTCTGTTCATACGTTGTATTGTCACGTTTTCCGATTTTCCAATTACCTGTGCCACCTCTTTCATAGACAACTCCTGATAGTAATATAAAATAATGAGTTCTCTGTCGTGAATTTCCATATTTTGAATAGCTCTGGTCATACTATCTCTTTCCAACACATTTTATATTAAATTAGCAGCAGATACCTGTACGTCTTCTTCCAGATATCCACGCCCCAACCGAAACCAATTCATCCGCATTATATTTTTGCAGCAGTTAATTGCAATCCTTGTAAGCCATGTCTTTTCACTGGATTTCTGATGAAAGCTTTCATAATGCTTCATCGCTTTTATAAAGGTTTCCTGTGCTGCGTCCTCCGCTAAATGATAATCTTTCAAATAAAGATAGCACATTCGCAGAATTGCATCGCCATATTCCATAATCAATCTTTCTATTACTTGTTCTGCCGACATTTCATCTTCCTCCTTTCACTTCTTAGACACAGGAATTACCTAAAATATTACACTGCTCCCTCATATTTTTTAAAAATCAAAATCTTTATCCTGTAATATTTAGAAAAGGGAATGTTCATGCCGCAGCATGAAACATTCCCTTTTCATGGTTGATTTTTTTGTTGTCTTCCAACCTCCGACACCTTCGTTCGAAAAACATATCAGATTTTAGGTGTCAACCCACCGATAATACACAGCTTTTACAAATTATTCAGCATTTCCTCCAACTCTTTTATGTACTTCGGAATTTCAAATCCCTGCGGACAATGCTCTGTACAGGCTTTACATCCGATACAAGCAGACGGACTCTTTTCTTCCGACATCTGCTTCAAATCACGAATTCTCCATGCTCCGCCTACTTTCGCTGTATTATAATGTTTCAGCAAACATGGAATATCCAGTCCCTGCGGACAATTCGGCGTGCAATATCTGCATTCTGTACACGGAACTGTAATGGTAGCCTTCTGCATTTCTGCTGCTTCCTTAATCTTCTCCTGTTCTTCAACCGCCAACGGAGCTGCCTCTGAAAATGTTTGGATATTATCATAAAGCTGACTGTCATCAGACATTCCGCTTAAAACCACCTGAACATTTTCCAGTTCCATTACCCATCGCATAGCCCATGATGCCAAAGAACGGTCTGTATCCATTGATTTTAATTTATCCGCTGCTTCCTCTGTAAGATTTGCCAAAAGTCCTCCATGAACAGGCTCCATTACCATAATCGGAATTTGAGCCTGCGTTAAAATTTCATACAGCTCCTTGGCATCTGTAAAATACCAATCATAATAGTTTAACTGAATTTGTACAAAATCCCAAGGATACAGTTTTAAAAGCTCTTCCAAAAGTTTTGCTGTTCCGTGAAAAGAAAATCCTAAATATTTAATTTTCCCTTCCTTTTTCATCTGGTCGAAATAAGAAATACAACCGTTTCCAATCATTTGTTCTGCAAAAGTATCCTGAATTCCATGAAGCAGATAAAAATCAATTCTATCCATATCAAGTCTTGCAAGCTGTTCCTGAAACTGTTTGCGGTAATCCGGCTGCGCCTGAAAATTATACTTATCTGCTATATAAAAACTGTCCCGTGGGTATTTTTCCAAAGCTTTCCCCAGAAATTCTTCAGACTTGCCCCCATGATAGATGTAGGCTGTATCATAATAATTAACTCCTTGCTCCATACAGTGAGCAATAAGCTTCTCTGCTTTCTCATAATCAATCTTTGCATCATTTCCGTCTGCTATGGGAAGGCGCATCACACCCATGCCCAGTCTGGATAATTGAATTTCATCTTTAAATGTTTTATACTGCATATCTTTCCTCATCTTTCTCTGCTATTTCTTTAATCCAAGTATAAAACTATTTTATGATTTGTTCCAGATTAATTTCTCCGTTTTCAATCAAATGGTAAACAGTTTGTGCAATCTGATTTCTGGCTGTCTTTGCATTTTTATATTCCTCTGTACATTCCAGATATACCGTACTGTTCCCCACAGTAAAACCGGCATTGCAAACAACCTCCAGATTTTCTTCTCTGCGATAAGAATAACCTCCACGGACAGGAATTCCTTCTATAACAGAAGTATCTGTATATCCCATATTTTCTGCATCATCGAATAGGGAGTCTATCGTAGTTACATAAAGTCTTACGTCACCTATCATTCCCCTTAAAAGAAATAATTGATGATTGTCAACATCAAACAATCCATAGGCTTTAACAGGCAAATCATGAAAAAGCTGTTGAATTTCTTCTTCTGTTAAATCTCTTGTATCACACTCTATTTTTCCTTCGACACGATTTCCCGAAAACTTATTTCTTACAAATTTTATGGTATCTCCATTCTCTAAGGTAACGGTGTATGTCCGCCCTAAAATTGCTGTCCCTAAAAATACAATCAATACAATACTTGCAGCAGCAACACTCCATTTTAGCCAGGCATAGTGCCCCTGTCTGTTTTTCTTTCCGCTATATACAGCTGCTTCTTCTATATATTCAGAATTTATATCACTGATAATTTCAGAAATTTTCTCTTTTCTCATAGAAATATCCCTTCCTTCATTAAATGTTTTCGCAATTTTGTGCGTATTCTGGAAAGCCGAACAGATACATTATGATTGCTTGTATGAAAAAGCTCTGCAAGTTCTGTAATAGAAGCGGAATACCAATAGCGCTGCACAAACATAACACAATTGTCTTGCTCTAAGCAGGCAAGAAATCGGTTAATACTTTCGATGATTTCCTTGGCTTCCCATTCCGTTTCCACTGTATCCTCAGACGGAAAACAGTTTTCCAATTCATCCAGCACAATGTCATAGGTACTATTTCGTTTCGCCGCAGTGTTTGCATGATACCTTTTAATCGCTAAATTCCGAACAATACGACAAATATATGTTAAAAGCGGATTTGGATTTTGCGGTGGTATAGTATTCCATGCTCCCAGATAGGCATCATTTAAACATTCCTCTGTATCCTGTCGGTTATTTAATATATTATTTGCCACTTTCCTGCAAATTGCCCCATATTTATTGGACAATTCTATAATTGCCTGCTCCGAACGTTGATAAAATAATGCAATAATTTTTAAATCCTCCAAAGCCTTCCTCCTTTCTCCTCCATCTTTATACTACGAATTTTCAATAAAATATCTCATTTTATTTTAACATATAAAACAATTATCGAAAAATAATTTAGGCAGAACAGCATAGATTTCTCTGTACTCTTCTGCCTTTCTTTTTACTGTTTTGAAATTTCCTGCATAGCTTTTTTAAACTGAACTGCAAATAAAATTGCGGTAAAGGTTACGGCAATCACATCAGCCACAGGTTCTGCCATATAAACTGCCATGGTCTGGTTTTGTTTTAAAATTGCCGGCATCACGTAAATCAGCGGAATTAAAAGAATAAATTTACGCATAACCGCTACAATAATAGAAGCCTTTGCATTTCCGATAGACATAAATGTCATCTGGCATGCCATCTGAATTCCGAAAATAAACAACGCTGCCACATAAATTCTCAATGCGTCTTTTGTAAATGCCAAAAGCGCCGCATCAGATGTAAACAAGCTTGCAAAGCCCTGTGGAAACAGCATTACACCGCCCCATAATAAAATAGCATACGCCATACTTACTTTTAATAACAGCCAGAAAGCTTTTTTTACACGTTTTACATTACGTGCACCATAATTATAACTGATAATCGGCTGTGCTCCCTGCCCCAGTCCCTGCAAAGGAAGCATAGCAAACTGCATAACACTGGTTAAAATTGTCATTGCACCTACTGCAATATCTCCTCCGTATTTCAGCAAGGAAGAATTGAAGCACACAGAAATAATACTTTCACTTGCCTGCATAATAAACACAGAAGAACCCAGCGCCAAGCTCGGAAGAATAAATTCTTTTTTTAATTTCAGGTTTTCCTTTTTAATCTTTAAGAAGGTCTTCTTTCCAAAGAGGAAGGATACCACCCAGATACAAGAAAGCGCCTGAGAGATAATGGTTGCCAGAGCAGCGCCTCTTACTCCCATATCCAGACCGAAGATAAAAATCGGGTCCAACACAATATTTGCCACTGCACCGATTAACACAGACAGCATACCTGTCTTGGCAAAGCCCTGAGCGGTAATAAAAGCATTCATTCCTAATGTAAGCTGAACAAAAAACGTACCCAGCGCATAAATATTCATATAGCTTACGCCATATTCAATGGTATTTTCACTGGCTCCAAATGCCAAAAGAAAATCTCTGTTCCAAATCAGCAGGACAACCGTCAATAAAACAGAAATGATAATCTGTAATGAAAAACAGTTACCCAATGTTTTTTCTGCTGATTTTGTATCGCCTTTTCCCATAAAAATAGAAGCTCTTGGCGCACCGCCGTTTCCGACTAATGCCGCAAATGCCGCTACAATCAGAATTAACGGCATACACACGCCTACTCCTGTAAGCGCCATAGCCCCTACCTTCGGAATATGCCCGATATAAATACGGTCTACAATATTATAAAGCATATTGATAATCTGGGCGGTTACTGTGGGAAGCGCCAGCTTTAACAATAATTTACCTACCGGCTCTTTCCCTAAAAAATCTTTGTGGTTTGTCATGGTTCTCATTTCCTTTCTAAAACCTCTTTTAGATTTTCTAAAATAAAATCCGTTGTTTTCTCATAAGTTTTCAAATCATCATTTGAAAGGTTTTTAAAAATTTGTCGGCGAAATTTTTTATTGATTTCTTCGATTTCCTGAACAATCGGAACTGCTTTTTCCAAAAGAGATAAATGAATTTTTCTCCTGTCTGTCTGGTCCTGCCTGCGCATTAAAAGCCCCTTTTGTACCAAAGTTTCTACACCGGCAGATACATTTCCTTTGGGGAGCATACGCCTCTCCACAATATCTGCTGCTGTGTCTCGCTCCGGATTATTATACAAAAATCCAATAATGGCAATTTCTATATGGGACAACCGGTATTTCATCTGTACATCTTCCAAATATTTTTCATACAGCTTCATCATATAACGAACCAACATCAGCATATCGGACGCATTTTTCATCTATATTTTCACACTCCTTCCATAAAAAAACAGCTATAATAGTTCTAAATAAAACTGTTTTATCTAAAACTATTATAGCCTCAAAATAAAAAATGTCAACTTCAAAATCTAAAATTCTTTTTTCTCCATAATACAAATACTGACATAATAAGAAATACCTAAAACAACAACCGCTAACAGTATACCTCCCACAAAAAACTGTTCGTCAGAAATCCCTGTCAAGAACTGTTTTACCCCTCCCAAATCCAAGGAAAGCTTTTCGGAAATATTTGTAATCAGATAAAACAGAGCAATCAAAATCAAAAAAGTTCCCAGAAAAACGATTTTTCCTTTATCGCTGCCGTATTTAAGCTGAATTGGTATCATCAGCCCCAGAAAAATTGCCAGAAATATTAAAAAGCATCCGCAAAATAAAAACCACTGCAAAAATTCCATTTCCGGTGTCTTAACCCACTGCATAACAGTAGTTACTACCGAACTCACGAGAAATCCTGCCCCTCCTGTTAAAAACCCCAGTAAGAACTTCTCTTTTACATACTCTTTTCTGGAAACCGGCAATGTAAACAGAAAGGGAAGTCCGTTTTCATATTCGTCATAACTGATAGTGCCCATGGTCAGAATACAACAGATAAATGGCATATATCCCATGAGAAAACTGCTGTTCATGCCTGACATAAGTAAAAAAAGTACCGTCAAAAATATAATCATCAATAATCTTTTATTATGCTTCATCAAAGCAATATCTTTTATAAATAATCCTTTCATATCTTTTCTCCTTTTATCATCATAGTAATTACCTCATCTATGCTTCCCTTTTCCATTGTATAAGAAGGATAATTTTCAAGATAAAACTGCTTTTGATTGGTCAGACAGGCATATCCCCAGCTTTCTCTCTTTTTCCGAAGCAAATAGTTTTTATCTAAGGTGTCGTACTGCTCAGAAGAAATCTTCAATAATCCATACTGTCCCAGCAGCGTGTCAATTTCTTCATGGAGCACTACTTTTCCATTATCAATCATATACAAATCATCACATAAACCCTCTAAGTCTGTGGAAATATGTGAGCTGATTAAAATTGTTCTGTTTTCATTTTCCTCCATGTATTCCCTGAGCATGGAAAGCAAGTCCTCTCTTGCCAAAACGTCCAAGCCTGTGGTAGGTTCATCCATAAAATTGGGTAGCCCTCCTTTATCCCTTGTAAACACTGGCTTTAACGGGAAACACATCCGTGTATTGTGTTCCTTTTTGTGAGAAGTCTGACCCTTTCTCATGGATTCGTGTTTTATTCCAACCACAACAACCGGGAGTATTTTCCCGGCTGTTGCAGATTATTTTCTTATTTTAATTACAGATTTTTTAGTAGATTCAAATCTTTTTTATTCAATGCTTTTTGTAATCTGACGTTCTCTTTTTCCAGTTGTTCTTTTTCTCGTTTTAATTCCCTGACCTGTTGCTCCAGCAGTTCGATTCGGTTTTTCATCACAATGTCCCCGATATATCTTTTTGGATCAATCATTCCGGCCTGCTGCTCTAATGCCCGGTCCATTTCTTTTCTGACGGTTTCGTTCTTGTAAAAGAATCCTCTGGATAATCCTGTCCGCTTTACTAACTTTGGTACACTCACCTTTTCTCTGTCTGTGAGCATTTGTCGGATTTCTGTCACTGCGCGGTTTATCTTTTCCTCACTCGTTTTCCGGTTACAAGCTATCATCGTGTCGTATTTGTTCATACTCTTCCTCCCATCCGTCCAGACATTCCAGGACCATCTGTGATAACCTGTTTCTTGCTTTTCTGGTGTCATTCGCCAGTATCTGGTTACTCATTTTTCTGTAATATTTTACGTTCTTTAGGCTTTTGTGTCCGAGCAGCCTTGCTATCGTCCAGTCATCCAGATGCATTTCTACAAGCTTTACTCCGTAGACATGCCGGTACATGTGCGTTCCGAATGTAAAATAATTTCCATTATCATCCCTGAGATTTTCCCGATAAATTGCTGTTGTAATTCTCCCTTGGATCAGTGAGTAGGTCATCGGTTTTGTATGGTCATTTTCATTTGTAAAAATATATTTGCATTTTCCATACCTTTCTTCCGTATAACGGATGGCTTCTCTGATCAAAGCTGCCAGTTCCTGACTGATCGGTTTTTCATAGTAATGTGTTTTCATCTGGTAGATTCTGATCAATATCTCACCGTTTTGTTCCATCAGGCAGTCAGTCCGCAATGTCAGTGTATCTGAGATTCTTGTTCCCAGCATCTGATGAATCGTCATGACTCTGGCTGTCTGTATATCTACTTTTGCAAGGAATTCATTAAAACGCTTTAATTCTGCATCTGAGTAGACTTTAAATTCTGATCTGATATTGGGTGGGATGTCCCTGTTCAATATCAGATCTTTCACCTGTGGATACTGGTAAATATCTGCTACCATATTGAAAAGTGATCGAAGCCTTGTTATTTCCGCCCGGTACTTCTTCGTCCCGGTATCTTCTGTTTTCATATATACCAGATATTCTTCTATGATCGTTCTGTCCAGATCAGCGCAGGATTGTACATTTTTCTTATGCTCATTCAGATATCTGGAAAATCTCCGGATGGCTGTCAGTTCCTTTTTTACAGTCTCCAGGCTTTCTATTCTCAGTTGAAAATATACTGCTTTTTTAATTTCTTCCTTCAACTCTGGCTGACTGATCCCTGTAAAAGATATCGTTTTTCTTGGACGTATCAAATCCTGCTTCACCTGTATGTCAAGTTTTTCAATTTTCCAGACATCTTTTGTTATTTCGTTTACATCCGCATCTCTTAAGTCGATTAAATAATCAATCAGGCATTCTATATACCCCAGTGTTCTGGCACGTTGCGTTCCTCTTCCACCACACTTATTTTTAAATGGTGCTGTCAGGGACAATCCTTGCTGCAGGAGCCAGATTTTCATCTGCTGCATCCATTTTTCTTTATCCCAGTCCAGAAAACTCTCCGGCCGGTTGTTTTTTTCTTTCAACATCCTGCATAAATGATGGTAAAATCTTCGTTCTGTATAAAATTTTTCTGCTACGAGGTTTTTACCTCTGTATTGCAGGAACTCCCACATTTCTTCCTGCATCTGCTTTGTCGGCAGAAGTTCCAGATCATAATTGGGGTTTGTTCCCATACGTTCTTTGCTGAGATCACTTGCTTTCTGATAAGAATCCAGTTCCTTGATATAAAATCTATTTTCCACGCTTGCACCTCTTTATTCCGGAAGCAAGACTGCTTCCTTCTTTTGCGAAAAGTTCCTGATTTGCTTTGGAAATTCTCTTCGGCATATAATCCACATATTGCTGTGTCATTTCTTCATAATCATGTCCCAGATAATCTCTGACACTTTGAAGTGGCACTCCATCTTCATAAAACATGGTTGCTATCGTATGCCTGAAATCATGGGATTTGAAATTATATTCCTGAAACAGCTCATGATTTTCATTAAATATTTTCTTCATACTCCATCGAAAACTGGAGTAATGATATGCTTTTCCCTTTTGATTCTGGAAAATATAATCCTCAGCACCAATCCCGTATTTTTTTATATATACTTTCATGATTTTATATAGAATTTCCGGGATGGGGATTCGCTTATATGTCCGCATTTTTATTTGATATACCCGTATCCAGGCATCTCTCCCCTGCCAGTAATAAGCATTCCCTTTCAGGCAGCATACTTCACTGATTCTCAGTCCTAACAGCATAGAGTGCAGTAAAATCAATCTCGGCTTTTCCGGAAAATCTTTTAAATGTTTTAAAATACTTTCATAGGTTTCCTGTTCTACACTCCGGTCATTATGATGCAGGATTTCCTTTTTCAGATAATACTGGTAATTAAAAGGAACTTCTTTTATGATATTTTTCGTCTGCAGATATTCATAAAACTGATAGATTGCTATGATAATATCATTGAAATAGCTTGCTTCCTTGTAGTCAATTATTTGAAAATATTCTTTTATTTCATTTTCTGACACCTGTTTCAAGCTGATTTCGGTTGTGTCTTCCAGCCAGATAACAAAACTTTGAAGTTTATAAAACTCCTTTTGTATTACATGCAATGCCAGATGGGTAATACCCAGACAGTATTTCATATACTCTTGAACCAGTTCCCGGTCATCCTTCTTTTCTATATTCATAAAAGAAATCGTTTTTACAGGACTAGACGGATTCACCCGGTATTCTTCCAGATACAGTCTTTCCATAAACCAGATCGTGGAATCCCATGCAATATTTTTTGCATGGCAGAAAATATATTCCTGACATGCTCTAAGCTCCTGTTTTGCGCATTTCTTTTTATAGTCCGTGTCCCCATAGTTTTCAATTTTGTCAAACTGCTTCTGTGTAAGATATCTGAGATCTTCAATCTGTTCCTGCATGCAAAATTCATATACACTTTTCAATCCGTTTAGATGTCTTGTGCATTCTTTCATTGTTATTTTCTGTTGCATGATATCTTCCAGAACCGTTAAAATCTGCTGTTTGCATATATCTGAACCTTTTGCCCTGAAATCCCAGACCAGCTTACTAATATCTGTCGTATATTCATATCGTTTTGCAATCGCCGGATTGGGATGATACCGCAGGAACAGAATGTCATGGAGCAGATCCGGATGATTCTGTGCATTCCACTTTCCTTTTAAGGTCTGCGCATTTTCTATGATCAGCCGCAACTTTACACGATCTATTCCGAGCAGATAATTACGCACCGTCGAATCTACATAATATTCTCTCAGATATTTTTGATATCCGGATCTCACCTGATAATTGATCTCTGACAAGTGCCAGATCTCATTCTGAATCAAATATGTTTCCAGACTGCCTTTTCCACATTTTTGTTCATAATATTCATCTAATTCCCGTTCCAGTCCTTCAATCAGTTGTTCCCGCTCTGCATTGGATAGGTTCTGCTCTTCCGGCACAAAGGCATACAATCTTGCCGGCATTTATTTTCACCTCCTGCTTTCCAATAGTTGATTCACATTATAAAGATTGGAATATCGGCGGTAAAATTCCTGACTCGCTTCTCTGAGCTTATCATCTAAAACATTCAGATATCGTATGGTTGTATCCAGATGCTTATGTCCTAATGCCTGACTGATCATCTCCAGCGGCCAGTCTGCTTCCCATCTGGTATTTGCGTAATATCTCCGCAGCATGTGTGGGGTAACCTTGATTCCGGTCTTTTTCTCCATCCTCTCAAACATATCGTAAACACTGTCGACCTTCATCGGTTTTCCTGCTGTATCCCCTTTGATATTGATAAACAGATATTCCTGTTTTTGCAGGATATCCCAGTATTCTCCGATATAATAAAGCAGAAATTCAAAAGTATCATCGCTGACACGCCCTCGTCTTTCTTCTGCATTCTTTGCTCTTGCATCGTTTTCATTATCCTCTCGGAAATTTACCCGGATTTCATGCGTTTCATAATCGATGTCTTTCGTATAATCGATTCCTAAAATCTCACCGATCCGGAATCCAAGTTCAGATGTCAGAAGAATCAGCACCTGATCCCGGCAGTTTGTACAGGCTTCCAGAATCGTAATGATTTCATTTTTTTCAGCTGCCCTTACATCACGTTCCTCTTCTTTCAGATAGCCTTTAAAGGATCTGGAACGCAAAGTTCTTCTGACTCCGATAGCATTTGCTTTTGTTATAGGCTGATTATAAGAAAGAACAGATAAATAAGAACCATTATTTTGGACTGCTTCTAAAAAACAATAAAACCTGAACACTTCTTTTAAATAAGCGTTACAGGTTTTATTCTGTGGTTCTTTTTCCAAATTGTCGGTATGCTTTCCGGCTTTCAGCCATTTCAGATATTCTGCGAAATAATCATATTGTGTTTCATAATCCATTTCATAGATATCCTCTGCCTGTTTTTCATTTTCCAGCAGATATTCCCAGTAATAGGCAAGAGCAAATGCATTTCTCCGTATTGTATTCGGAGAACGATTCGCCCTGACCTGATGCATCAGATATTTACTTGGCAGCAACACGATTTCCAACGATTCCATATCCCGGATGAAGAAATATCTTACTGATCCTTCTTTCTGTGTTTCCACTTTGTATCGTTTCATGTTACTCACCGCCTTTCCTCTAACGCTATACACAGTATACCCACTTCATGTTCAAATAGCTATTCATCAAAACCACTAATTCCATCGAAAACGCTCCTGAAATACCACCAAACATTTTGCTGTAAACCCGCTGTGATTGTAGCAGATCCACGAGCATTTACAGGTAATATTCCACACCTTTGCGGTTTCTGATAAAACGCTGGACATCTTTGATGTCTTTTGTCATCTTACACTTCGGAAGTGCGCACATCACTTCCTCATGGTATCTTCCTTCTTCTCCTGCACGCTCATCTAGAATGGACACGACACAAGTGTCTGTCTCTGTGCGGAGCGCACGTCCGAATCCCTGTCTTAGTTTTTTCTGCATATCCGGAACGACCACTGCCTGAATGTAGTCTTTCAGACAATCATATTCTTTCTTCTGAGCCTCACTGATGGGATCTGGAACAGCGAACGGCAACTTTACAATAATTAACGAAGATACCATATCTCCGGGAAAGTCTACTCCTTCCCAGCAGGATCCGGCTGCGAAAAGGACCGCATTGTCTGTCTGTTTAAATCTTGTGATTTCTTCCGGGGAATGTCTCCACACCTCGATCATCGGGAAAGGGATCTCATCCCGCAACATCTGATATACATTTCCCATCAGGTGATAGGATGTGAACAGCACCAATGTATGTCCGTAAGTTGAACAGATCAACGAATGGATATGATCAGCTATCATCTCTGTTTCTTCCTGACTTCCTCTTCTGCATCTTTTCAGATCTTTTGGCAGATATAACAGACAGTTCCTCTGATATTCAAATGGAGAGTCTGCCACATATTCACGTACCCTCTGCACTTTCTGTAATCCTATCATCTTCCGGATATGGGCAAATCCCTGTCCGGTTTTTAATGTTCCGCTTGTCAGGATTGCTCCCATTCCTCTGCTCCACAACATCTGGTCAAGATACTGCGGAATCCGTCTGCTGGAGGCACACAATATGATCCGATGTTCCTGATCCTGTTTCAAATGTAGCACATACTTCTGATCCTGATGGAAAAAGCATTCCAGCACACTTCTGGTTTCTTCCAGCTTGTTTCTGATCCACTTCGGAATCTTCTTTTCTAATTTTTCTATGATCTTATTCATGGTCTGTATCCCTTCATATAAATACATGGCACACTCTTCTGTCATGTGAAATTCTTCTTTTAACCCGTATCTGGTTCTGTGGTTTTCTCCTATCACATCCAGCACCATCCGGATCGTCCCGGACAGTTTTCTTATCTCCGGTCCCTGATATTCTTTTCCAAGATAAAAGCAGATCTCCCGGATATCGTCATAACACAGGCTCTTCCCGAACATCTGCTTTGCCGCATCCGGCAGTTTGTGTGCTTCATCTACGATCAATGCCCGGTAGTCTTTTAGTAACGGACGGTAATCCTGCAGTCTGTGATAGCCATCTGCCAGCAGATAATTATGATTGCAGATCTGGATGAACATTTCATCATCTCTGGAATGTTCCAGATACTGCTGATACCGGCAGGAACCTTTTTTCAGGCATTCCTTTGAACAGAACTTGGGTACGCTTACCATCCTTCTGTCAAATCCACTTAATCCGGACACTTCATCCATATCGTAGTGTTCTCTCAGAGACAGCAGCGCTTCTTTCTGCAATGCATTTTTATTTTTCTCTTTGATTGCAACGATTCGTTGCGCTAATCTCTCATCGCAGACAAAATGCTCTTTCCCTTTTCGTATCACAGCTTTAATAGGGGCCTGAATCGTCCCGTTCTCCTGAAGAATCCGGGAGAGAAAAGGAATATATTCTGTAAGAATTGCTTTCTGGAGTGCAATGCTGGAAGTGGATATCACGACCGGACGCTGCTCATAAGGGGAACATCCTTCTGCAAGGAGGGAATATTTTCTCATCAGAACACAGGCCACCAGATAGGCATACGTCTTGCCGATACCGACACCCGCGTCACACAGTGCTATGTTTCTTCCCAGCAGGTTATCCAGCATTTCGTGGCATAACATAATCTGTTCTTCCCTTACTGCCATTCCATGTTCCGGGAACAGCACTCGGAAAATAGTATCAATTTCTCGATGCGCTCTATTGAGATATTCTCTTGTGTAATACATAATTTGTTACCTGATATGCGTGCTGATATCACATCAATACGGCTGTAAAGGATTTCTCCCTACAGCCGTATGTATCTGATATCAACGACACATTCTTCCTTGATTTCTTATACTTTTGTTTTTTGGCGTTGTATTTGTCCTCGACTCCCCCATTGCCTTACGGGAACATTACAGGCGGATGCTTGGCATTGCACCGCTCACGGATTTTCTAAAGGTCTTGCTGATTACAACCCAAAGTCCATCCTCTGCTCACTGGCAGTTCCTATGTATCATTATCCCCTCGTAAGTGATCCTCGCAAAAGACCGCCACGGTCCTGTTTCAGTTAAAGGTGATTCGCTCGAAACAAAAACACCAGCAAAGAATTTTTTATATTCTTTCCTGTCATTTTCATCTGTCCTCGCGCCTTCCTGACACGCTTCTACTTACGGGAACGTGCCTGTAATGCTGGTATAGAATTGTCAAAGTACACTGGCAAAATTTACCTGCCTATTAAATAGCCGACGAAAACCGCCATAATTATTCAATTTTCAACAAATTTTTTAATTTATTTCTCAAACGGTTTCTCTTTGTGTAAACAGTCTGCTCTGCAAGTCCCATGATCTTAGCGATTTCTCTTCCCGAATATCCCCATGTACTAAGCAAAAGTATCTCTAATGTCTGATGTTCTGTGCCCTTTAATAATTCATAGATCCGTCGATCTCCAATGTTGTCTAAAAGTTCCCGGATATCCTGTGCAAACCGTCCTTTGTCCCTTTGTTTTATGGAATCCATATCCTGCATCATTTCATCCAGATGTTCCCGGTATCTGCGCTCTTCCAGAAAATCTTCTCTGTCCATCTGGCGCAACTTTTGGATCTTCTCTTCTTCCATTCCCAGTTCACGCAGTTTCTTTTCTTCCTGTTCTTTCCAATAATTCCACTTTCGTTCTTCACTTGTCTTGTTATAAGCCATTTATCTTTCCTCCGATCTGATTTTTGGTATAGAAATCAAATCGAAGTATGGCGGTGATCGGATATGTGGTGTCCCACGATTCTCGAAAAATGTCGAATAAAAAAGTGCTGCAACCAGTTCGATCACAACACTTTGCTTTTTATTCCCATTTTGTTGTCTTAAGCACTTTCTTTGATACAAATATAATTCTTCTCCTTGCTATGCCTTTCCTTAAAACACCACAAAGAAAAGTATATAAAAAAAGGCTGTCAAAACTATGTTATATAACAGTCACTTAACAGTCATTTTTCGCATTATCCGACATCTTTCGACATTTCTTCTAAGTCCGTTAATATCCAAATAATTTTTCACCTTCTTTCGTCCCTTCGGAATTATCTTGCATTCTCTAAATCATTTTCAGAGCCTTCATCTACAGGAGCTGTCACTGGCAGCTCCTTCCGAACGCATGGCGATACATAGACCCTGCCACTGGCAGTTTATCTTGCATACTTTGATATAAAAACTGCCAGGATTTTACCCCCGGCAGTCCACTTTTTCCATATTCAGTTATTCTGTTGGAAACATCGCTGTCTCCAGCTTGCTTCTTTCGGTTTCAGACAGCTCATACGTCCTAGAATGATTCTTTTCCACTTTTACAGTTACCGTCACCGGATCTCCATAGCTGTTCTTATCAATGCTCTTCTGCACGCTTTCCGTTAAAACAGATGCAAATACACCCGGATCGGTTTCTTTCATTCCATGTGCAATCTTTTCCTTGCTGACTTCTGCGGAGCTCTGTTGCAATGTCTGAAATACATCGGACGGTTCCCTTTGTATATATGATGTTTTTAATATATTACTCTGCATATCGTATCCGATCAATCAAACTCAATTTTCGGAAATTTGCAGATACTCCATATGTAAGCAGTACCTGTAAAAAGGCAACCACACAAATCAAAAGCACTGCTGGGACCACTGGAAAGTAAACGGTAGAACCCGGGTACCTTGACGAATATCGGGCCGCCTTTGCGGCCATGCTATTTATTGTCCTGACTTTTTAGTTTTCGTATATTTTCCGGCAGTGCGTCTGACCATGGCAGAAGGTCTGACAGAAAATCGGTATTTTTATCCTCCTTATGCTTCGGGATCTCTGTCAGCAGAAATTCGAAATACTCATACGGTTTCAATCGGTTTGCTTTTGCAGTTTCGGCTATACTGTAGATGATTGCAGAGCTGGAGGCCCCATGGAGCGTGTCTATCATCTCCCAATTCTTCTTGCCGATACAGAATCCACGGATGGCACGTTCACTGGCGTTATTATCCATTGGAACATCACCGTCTTCAAGGAAAACTCTCAGGTAACGTTCCTGATTCAGGGCATAGGTAAAGGCTTCTTTTGTTTTTCCACTTTTGGGCACTCTTTCTGCATTTTGTTTCAGGTATGCAAAGAAAGCATCCACCAGTGGTTTTACCACCAGCTGACGCTGTGCCAGTCTTTCTTCTTCCGATAATCCCGACAGTTTGCCTTCCTCCCGGTAGATCGCCTGTATCTGGTTCATGATCAGGTGCATGACAGACTGTTTTCTCAGTTCTTTTGGCATGACTTCCAGCGCTTCATGAAACTTACGTCTGCAGTGCACCCAGCAGTCTGCGATCCTGAGATCTTCCTTCTCTTTTTCAAGAGTGTGGTAGACCTGATAGCCGTCTGTCACGCAGATGCCGGTATAATCTTTCAGAAATTTCCTCGGGTGTGAAGCATTGCGGGTCTTCTGGTATTCATACAGAATGATCTGCTTCTCCGGATTCATAAAACCGGAGCGGTAGACCCACATCCAGCTTTTACTGCCTGCCGGTCGGCCATCTTTATTGACAAGGACCGGCGTTTCATCCGCCTGGATCACATGATAATCATACAATAGGCTGTGCAGATAGTCATACATGACCCCAAGATAATTTTCGGCCAGGCGGATCATCCAGTTGGCCATGTTCTGCCGGGTAATAGCCAACCCATACCGCTCGAATTCTTTTTCCAGGCGGTAAAGCGGAACGGCATTGACATACTTACCATTGATAATAGCTGCAGCAAGTGTCGGTGAAACAAGGCTTCCATGAAGAAGGTTCTTCGGATGCGGTGCTTTTACCATATGTTCGTCTGTTTTACTGGCATAAACACCGATATGATGTTCCTCCACTTCGACTTTTGCCGGCACAAAACGGTAGCATCTGGAAATGGTATCAGGAAGCTGTTTCCATCCGTTTTCACCGAATTCTGCTGTCAGTTCTTCAACACTCATGTAATGATCGATGCGCCGTACGGGAAGCCCTGACAGATCGGCCGCTTTCTTGCCTGCCTGCTTTTTCTTTTTTGGTACCCTGAGTTCCAGGTCTTCCGGTTCAGGGGCAGACAGATCACAGACTGCTTCCGCTTCATTAAAAAAAACGATCTTCCCATCCACTTCCATGAAACGGATCTGACCCGGGGCAGTCATCTTTTCGCTTGATCTTCCAAATCTGTTTTTGTTGGAAAGGACGATCTGCTCCATCATCAGCTGCATCTTGTCATTGAGGGACTGTGTCTGCTTTGTCAGTTCTTCCAGCTGATCCTGCATGCCAAGAAACAGCTGGATCAGCAGCTCCTTATCCAGTTTATTCAGTTGTTCTTCTGTGTACTTAAATGCCATAACCAGAACTCCCTGTCTTTGATATACTGGTTCTGATTATAGCAGATTTTTTGTATGAACGCTAATCCTGCCCCGCTGCCTGTCCGGCAAAATGACGGTGGATAAGCCATCTGAAAAGCTGTTATCCAACGGCTTCCCGGATGGCTTATCCACACATGACTCAGGATCCGTTTCAGCCGTATGCTGTCCAGGCATTATTTTTGTGGATAAGCACATACAGCGGCGCTTTATCCACTGCCAGGGCACTTTATATATTTTTTTATTTTCAGCATTCTGCACAATTCACATGAGGTCAGGCGTCTTCGTGACCTCTGTGATCGGATGCCTGGCAATGATCTCCAGCCCCTGCATCAGCATCCGGTACTGATCATCCGTGATAGCCATAGCCTCATCCGCTGTCCTTGGCCAGCGGAAAGAACCGTTATTTAATCTTTTGTACAGGAGAAGGAACCCGTCACCTTCCCACAGAAGCGCTTTGATCCTGTCATTCCTTCTTCCACAGAAGAGGAAGAGCGTATTCTTATCATATGGATCAAGCGTATACTGAAAGCGGATGATGGATGCCAGACCATCGATCCCACGGCGGAGATCCGTGAAGCCCGGTGCCAGATAAACTTTTTTGAACCTTGAAGCACAGGCATCATTCAGCATGGCGGAATGCCTCTATCAGACAGCGGAACATTTCCGGAGAGACAGATGCAGATATTTCTGCAGAAAGTCCGTCTGAACTGGTGATGCGTATCACTGGTGTTCCCACTGCAGGCATAGCTGATTTACTTTTTGGTTCAGGCAGTTCCACAAAAGCAGGATGTGCTGCTTCCGGGATCTGATCCAGACATGCCTTCCGTACACGCTTAAGACGGTAATAATAGTTGGCTTTTGTAATGTTATGCAGGGCACACCAGGTCGATACGTCCATTCCTTCCGGGCGATTCTGGCAGTCTCTGATCTGTTCTGCCCATTGCCTGAGTCTTACCTGTTGGGCTACAAGGCTGGTTTCTTCAATCATGATCACACCTCCACTCATGAGAGTCAGTCTAAAAAGTTGAGTACTGAACTTTTTAGACAATGTTACTCTGTTGAGTATAATTATGGCATAAATTGAAGGTGTTAAAAAGGTACTCGGGTTCTACCGTTTACGTCCACCGGACTATTTTGCAAAAAGAAAAACCGACGCATGATCGCTTTACGCTCA